>NPIG01000249.1_pt1 | contig 54482 bp, 41 predicted proteins | sample 8637441 | NCBI WGS metagenome assembly NPIG01 (sample SAMN07420675, study PRJNA396082) | bioreactor metagenome | isolation source: sample BR6 brine-fed electro-methanogenic bioreactor BR | place: Japan: Kochi | collected 2016-06-14
TTGTTAAAACGGGAGTGGCTGCTCTCCAGGGAACCTTCCCGCGGCTTGACAAAACATGTAAAGTTTGCTTTACTTTTAGAGGTTTTTTCCTCTCCCTTCCGGAAAAGGCCGAATGCGTTTTTCCGACCTTCTCACATTTTCGCCCTGGGAGGATTCTCTTCTCAAGGCATATTCCAGGCAGCAAGGAGGCTGGCATGTACGTTCTTCACCGTACCCGCATCCGTCATCTTCGGATGCAGCGGGGTTACACCCAGAAAGAGCTTGCGGAGCGCGCAGGGATCACCCAGGAATATCTTTCCGCCATCGAGCGGGGAAGCCGAGTACCCTCTCTGGAGGTCTTTCTTATTCTGGCGGAGGTCCTTGACATTCCGCCCTCGGTGCTTCTCTGCAAAAGACGATCCCCTTGATTCTCAGGAGTATTATTCTTTGAGAGTGTTTCTTTGGAACATCTTTTTCGAGGCCTTTCCCATATGAGGAAGGGCCTTTTTTCGTGTTTTTTCAAGGCTTCACAAGGCCTTGCTTTCTGATTTTTGCCTTTGATTTGAACCATGAGGGGCTGTAGAACCACCAGTTCTTTGAAAACAATTAAGGACGCAGGTATCATGCTCCCCGTACCAGACAGCCCCCGAGAGAGACAATAAAAAATTCGGGGAGTACCAGATCTTACCTAACGAAAGGAGGTGAAAAATATGGCTGTTTTCAACAACAAGTCGACCCGGTTTACCCTTCGGGTGCAGACTGGCACCACCGCTCTTGGGGATCCCAAGTATTCCAGCGTGGGATGGGGGAATATCTCCGATGCCGCTACTGCGGATGAGATGGATACCCTGGCACTGGCTCTTGAGGGGCTTTTCTCCGGAGCAGTGGGTGAGGTGCAGCGGTCTGCGGTTGATCAGGTGCTTTAGTGCAGATCATGAATACGTACAGGTTGGATGACCTGATGAGAGAGATACGAGAGGAGGTGAAACGATATGGCTAAGACTCTTCGACTGAAGTTCAAGACCGGAGCGGGGGATAATTGGAGTATGTCCCTGGCGTATCCCAAGGACGGGATTACCCTTGCGGAGGCTACCGCTGCAGGAAATGCGGTGATCACTTCGGGAATCTTCCTGAAGAATCCCCAGACCTTCGATGGTGCCGAGATCATTGACCGCACCGTTTCCGAGATCGTAGCATAGGCAGAAAAACCCTGAAGGGGTAAGGCATGGCTTCCCCGGAGCCGAAACTCTCGGGCTTCGGGGATTTTTTCTCCCTTCTGGAGGATAAAGAAAGGAGGAGTTCCCATGGAGGAGTTTCTGAACAGTGCCATCCAGAGCGGTTTTTCCGTAACAGTGGCAGCCTATCTGCTCATTCGCATGGAGAAGCGCCTGGAAGCCCTGAGCGAGGCTATCCGGGATCTGCACGTCTGGCTTCGGGCAGGAACGGAGTAGCACCAGGCAAAGAGCCCTCAGCGATTAGAAACCGGCAAAGGCTGGCTCTAACCGCTGAGGGCTCTTTTTGTACACTCTCGCTACGCTATATCTCCACGTCTTTCCGAAAATCCTTGTCTCCGTAGCGGAGAATATCGTCTTCCCCCAGATAGGGGCCGTTCTGCACCTCAATGATCCTCAGGGGGATTTTGCCGGGATTGGAGAGCTGGTGCACCTCGTGCTTGCCGATAAAGGTACTCTCCCCTTCGTGCAGAAAGTACTCCCGATCTTCGTGGCGCACCCTGGCAGTACCCCCGATGACGATCCAGTGTTCGCTCCGGTGGTGATGATACTGAAGGCTGAGACTCTTTCCCGGAAGCACCCGGAGGCACTTGATCTTGACCCCTTCTGCCTCATAGAGAATACGGTACTCCCCCCAGTGCCGGGCACTCTCCGGAGCCTGCCAGAACTCCCGGCGATGCTGCTCTTTGAGGGTCTCCACAATCTGCCGCACCTCCTGAGACTTCCCCCGGGGGGCAAGATAGAGGGCATCCGGGGTATCCACCACCAGCATATCCTCCACCCCCGAGGCGGCCACAAGGCGACCGTTCCCCTGGATGAGGCAGTTCCGGCAGTTTGAGGCAAGGATATCCCCTTTGAGGAGGTTTCCCTGCTCATCAAGAGGGCCATGCTCGTAGAGGGCATCCCAGCTTCCCAGATCGGTCCACCCCACGTCAAGAGGCACCACCCCCACCCGACGAACCTTCTCCATAATGCCGTAGTCGATAGATATGGAAGGAAGTTCTTCAAAGGCCTCAAGCAGGGCACGTTTCCCCTGCCGGAGAAGTGCGCCGACCTCGGGGAGGTGCTCCTCAAAGGCGGCGGCCATATCCTCCAGACGGAAGAGAAAGATTCCTCCGTTCCAGAGATACTCCCCGGAGTCGAGATACTGCTGAGCCCGAGGGGTATCGGGCTTTTCCACAAAGGCCTCCACCTCGTACCATCCCCCCCGGTCTTCCCCCTTCTTGATGTAGCCATACCCCGTTTCGGGAGCCTTCGGCACCACGCCAAAGGTGACGAGCCGCCCACCCTCCAACGCCTGAAGGCCCTGAAGAACCGCCTTTCGGAAGGCCTCTTCGTCCTTCATGGCGTGATCGCTGGGGCAGACCAGAAGGGGGGTTTTGGGATCCGCCCCCTCTTCCAAAAGCGCCGCCACCCCCAGAGCGATGGCGGGGGCGGTGTTGCGCCCCACCGGCTCAAGGATGAGGAAATCTTCCTTCTCCTCCTCACAACGCCATTGGCTCTGCCGGGCCTGATGCAGGATCTGGGATTCGAAACGCTCCCCCACCACCACCCGGATATGGCAACCGCAAAGGGGCAGCAGACGGCGAAGGGTACTCTGAAACAAGCTCTCGCTCCCCCCCAAAGGAAGAAACTGCTTGGGCACCTCCTCCCGGGAGAGGGGCCAGAGACGGGTGCCTCCTCCCCCCGCAAGAATGAGGGCATGGATGGTATTGTTCATGCTTGAACCTCCTTGAGAGAATTTCGAGACAAAAGAACGCATGTGACACCCAACAGCACTTGGCAATGTTTCTTTATGCCAGAAGCTACCGCCCGCCCCGACCGATGCCGTAGTAGAGGAAACCCAGATCCCGCATCTTGCCGGGGTCATACTGATTCCGGCCATCGAAGATCAGGGGGGTTTGAAGCAGCTCCTTCATGCGCTCAAAGTCCGGAGAGCGGAACTCCGGCCACTCCGTGAGGAGCAGCAGCCCATGGGCCCCCTTCAGAATCTCGTAGGGATCCTCTCCATACTTCAGCCCCTCCAGATCGCCAAAAATCTTGCCAGCGTTCTCCATGGCCACGGGATCGAAGGCCCGCACCGAAGCTCCCCGCTCCAGGAGCCCCCGAATAATCGGTATGGAAGGGGCCTCCCGCATATCATCCGTCTGGGGCTTAAAGCTCAATCCCCACACTGCGAAGCGCTGCCCCTCCAGAGAATCCCCCCCCAGATGGGCCAGAAGACGCTCCAGAAGATAGCTCTTCTGCCGTTCGTTAATCTCCTCCACAGCCTCAAGAATGCTAAAGGTATGCCCCCACTCCCGCCCCGCATGAATCAGGGCCTTCACATCCTTAGGAAAGCAGGATCCCCCGTAGCCGATGCCGGGATAGAGAAAGCTGGGGCCGATCCGCTCATCGCTCCCCATCCCCCGGCGCACCTGCTCAATATCAATCCCCCGAATATCCGCAAACCGAGCGAGATCGTTCATAAAGCTGATCCGGGTGGCCAGCATGGCGTTGGCGGCATACTTGGTAAGCTCCGCCGCCCGGATGCTCATCTTCATAATCCGGTTCTCCCGCATGGAAAAGGGAGCAAAGATATCCTCCAGGTAATCCCGGGCCTTGGAACTCTCCACCCCCAGCACGATGCGATCGGGCTTGAGGAAATCGTCGATGGCGGAGCCCTCTTTCAAAAACTCCGGACAGAAGGCCATCTCCACCAGATGCTCCCCCAGCCCCCGGGCGGCGAGTTCCTTCTTGATCCGCCGCCCCGCCTCCTCGGTGGTTCCCACGGGCACCGTAGACTTCAGCACCACCACCCGGAAGGAATCCATATACCGGCCGATATCCCGGGCCACCTCATAGACCTGGCTCAGATCCGCCCCGCCATTCTCCAAAGAGGTGGGGGTACCCACCGCCACAAAGAGAAGCTCCCCATGCTGCACCCCCTCCTCAAAGGAGGTGGAAAAACGAAGGCGCCCCTTCTCCACATTCCGGGGCACCATGGTCTCCAGGCCGGGCTCGTAGATGGGGATCTCCCCCCGCTGAAGCCCTTCAATCCGATCCGCATCCTTATCGACACAGAGCACCCGATTGCCGCTCTCCGCCAACCCGGTGCCCGTCACAAGCCCCACATACCCCGTACCGATCACGGTAATTCGCATCTATACCTGCCTCCGTATCAAGAATTTCTGCTTACCAAACTTTTTCGCCAGAGCCATGGTACCCATAAAGGGAGAAAGAGACAAGGGATCCTGTACAGAGGCATCTTTTTCCTGGTAGAACCACCCGTTCTTTGAGCATTTTCTGAAAGCTTTGTATGCTCCCTTCAGGAACGGCTCTGATGCCGTATATTTCTTGAAGGGAGCAAAAAATATGTGCAAAGATATGTGCCAAGGGATGCAAAAGAGAGCGACAGGCGAGACGGGGGGGATGGGCAAAACGGGCAAGACGGGAGAGACGAAAGAAACCACAGAGACACGGGAAACGCTTCCCGAGGCGTTTCTCTCCTACATTATGAGGGTTGAGGGGGGGTACGTGAATCATCCCCGAGATCCCGGGGGGGCCACCAAGTATGGGGTTACCCAGAGAACGCTGGAGAAGGCCCGGGGGATGCTGGAGGGGCTGCCCGGTGCGGTGCGGGATCTTTCCTGTGAGGGGGTTTCCCGGATTTTTTATGCCTTCTACTATCTTCCCGCGGGGTGTGCCGCCCTCCCCTATCCGCTGCGGCTGGCTCATTTCGACGGAGCGGTGCACTGCGGGGTGCATCAGGGGGGGAGGCTGCTGCAGCGGAGTCTGAATCGGCTTGGGCTGGGGGAGCCGCTGAAGGTGGATGGATTGGTGGGGCCTCGCACTCTGGAGCGGGTGCTGCTTTTGCAGTGCTCGGGGAATTTCTGGGATCGTCTGGGGGTTCAGGGGCTTCTGCTGGAGCGCATGGAGTTTTACGGCTCCCTGGCCCGGAAGAATCCGAAGCAGTACGGCCTTTTCCTGGGGGGATGGCTCCGGCGTCTGGAGCTGCTGGGTGAGGCAGCGGAAGCAAGTTGGAAGTGTGAAGTGGGAAGTGGGAAGTAAAAGCAAGAACAAGGGCCTAGTTGTTAGTGGCTAGTGGCTAGTGGCTAGCAAAAGGCAAAGGCAGGGCAAAAACCACCTTCACCGCATGGTTTTACCTCTGCCTCTGCCTTTTGCTTTTGTCTCTGTCTCTGTCTCTGTCTCTGTCTCTGTCTTTGCTTTTAACTAACAACTAGCAACTAGCCACTAGCTACTAGCCACTAGCCACTAGCTTTTCTCTTTTCCGTGGTATCATAGATTGTTACTTCGCAATGTAGGGAATGGCACGGAAGGGGAAAAGAGTATGAGAGAGACCGGGTTTTCTCCGGAGAGGCATGCAATTCTGAAAGATCGCTACCGCACCCTGGCACCCCCGGAGCGCCGGCTGCTTCAGTTTGTGGCGGTGCTTACGGAGCCGGTGCCTCGGGAGCTGCTTCTCTCCGGAGGAGAGCGTATTTTCCCGGAGCTTTCCGGGGATGAGAGAGCGGCTCTTCTGGAGAAGCTGCTCTCTCTGGAGTTGCTTGAAATTCCCGAGCCTTTCGAAAGTTCCTGGGGGGTGCCCCGGGAGATTCGGGAGTTCGCCACCCAGAGGGCTCTGGAGGAGAAGAGCTACGCCGCTCTTCGAGATGCCGCAGAAGAGCTGGTGCCCCTGCAAAAGTTCAGCCCCTATATCGGTTATCCCCGGGAGGAGGGGTGGAAACTCTTCCGCTCTCTTCGCCGAAGCCTCTACTCGGGAGAGTGGCAAAACCTGGAGGAAGATCTTGTAACCTACGAAAAGATCTTCGCATCCCCTCCCCCTCCGGGACTTTCCAAGGATCCTCTTTTGGATATCTGCAGCTCCCCCTTCGATGGTTTCTGGCTCTGCCACCATCTCCCCCTGCATCTTATCTTTCGGGTGCTCTCCCGGAAGGAGCGGGATTTCTACCTCCGGCAAGATCTCTCTTCGGAAGAGCCCCTGTGGGAGACCCTGCAGAAGATCCTCATCCAGCTTCCCAAGACCCCCGAAGAGAGCCGCACCCCCTGGCATGCTCCCTTTTTCCGCATGTGTCACAGCCATGCGCTCTTTTCGGGAAAGAGCGAGATGCTTCGGGAGATCCCCCTTCCGAAAGGGTGGATTGCCGAAGCATACCGAGCTTCGGAATCCCTTTTTTCGGGAGAGATTACCCAGGGCCTTCCTCTTTGGGAGGAGGCCCTCCGCAAGCTGGGGCATCAGAATCGCAAGCCCCTCTTCCCCTTTCCCTATGCTTCTCTCTACGTACTGCATCTGCTCCTTGGAGAAGATCCCCAGCTCTGGGAGAAGGCCCGGAAACATCTCAAACACTGGAGTTCCCTGGGAGAGGAGCCTTTGGAAGATCGGGATATTCTGCTGCGTCTTCTGGCTTTCCGCCGGGGTTTTCAGCGAGAGGCGGAGGGTTTGGAGAGGCTCTTTCCTCCCTCCCGGCTCAGGGGCAAACATCCCTTTACCCAGATGCTCTTTTTCCTCGCCCTCTTCTGGATTGCTCCGGAGGCTCTCCCCCACCGGAGCGAAGAGCTGGCGGAACTCCACCACCGCCTCCGAAAGGGCTCTCTTCGCCGTCTGGAGGTGGAGTGTGCGGGGTTGCTCCATACCGCAGAACCCCGGGGCTACCAGGAGATGGCCCGGGAGGGAGAGGCCTTTCTCGCAAGCATTCAGCAACCCCCGTTGCGGAAACTGCTGATCCTGAAGCGGGAGTGGCAGCGCCTTCTCGAAGCTCTGGAGCTTCTTGGAACCCCTGAGGGAAGAGTCACGGAAAGACCCCAAAAGCCTGAGAGGGCAAGGCGTCTTACCTGGCGCATATCCTTTGAGTATGAAAACCCCTCCTGCTGCGAGGTCAAAAGAATCACCCCCTGGATCCAGAAGGAGATTTCACCGGAGAAATGGAGCAAAGGAGCTCAAGTAACTCTGGAAAAACTCCGGGAGGAGGAGGAAAGGTGTTCTTTTCTCACGATTCAGGATCACAAGGTTCTGCAGGCCCTGGAGGCCATGGAAGCTCTGCACAACTCCAGGCACCGGGGGATACGGGGGGAGGCTTCTTTTCTCGAAGCCCTTGAGGCACTGGCGGGGCATGAAGAGATCTCTCTCGAGGGACTTCTCTCTTTCCACCATCTGCAGATTCAGCGAGAAGAGCTGCAGCTGCGGATACGTCAGGGGAGAGAGGGGTTCTCGCTGGAACTCTTCCCCTTTCCCTGCGGGAAGGAAGCGGAGCGCGGGTATCTTCTCCGGCAAAAGTCCTGGGACTTACTGGTTCTCTTCCCTCTCTCCAGCCACGTGCAGAAGATACTCAAAATTCTAGAAAGCTCCCCGGTGCTACAGATTCCTCGCGAGGGGCGGGAGGATCTTCTTCGAACCCTGAAGGCTCTTTCGGGAAAGATCTCCATGGAGTCGGAAATTGAGGGAGATCTTCCGGGAGAGGATGAATCTCCGCAGGAGGGAGAATACCGCCCCTGCCTGCGGCTTATTCCCCAGAAGGAGGGGCTCTCCTGTGAGATTCGGGTCTATCCTTGCGCAGAGGGGCGGGGATACCACCCCGGAGAGGGGGGAAGGTTGCTGATGTTCTCCCGTGGGGGGAAAACCCGGCAGATCTCCCGGGATCTGAAAAAGGAGGAAGATGCCGCCCGGGGGGTGCTTGCCTGCTGTACCGCTCTGGAGCGGGGATACCAGAGATCCTCCTGGAGCTGGGATCTTCCCGCCCCCCAGGATTGTCTGGAGCTTCTTCTGCAGGCCCGAGAGTGCCCGAAACTTCTTCGGGTGGAGTGGCCCAAGGGGGAGTCTCTGAAGGTCACCCGGCCCCTCTCCTTCGGAGACCTCTCGGTGAAGATCAGCTCCAAGGAACAGTGGTTCTCCCTTTCCGGAGAGCTCACCCTAGAGGAGAATCGGGTACTGGATCTCAAAGAGCTTCTGGAGAAGATAGGGACCTATCCCGGGCAGTTTATTCCTCTGAAAAACGGAGAGTTTCTCGCCCTTACCCGGGAGTTTCGCCGCTCTCTGGAGGATCTGCAAACCTTCGGCATTCCTCGGGGGAAGGATCTTCTGCTCCCCCTCCCCGCCACTCCCCCACTGCACTCCCTTTTTGCCCAGATCCCTGAGAAAGAGATCCCTCGGGAGTGGCGAGAGAGAGCCGAACGGTTCGAGGCCCTCTCCCAACTGACCCCCCAGATCCCCTCCTCCTTTCAGGGAAAGCTTCGGGACTACCAGGAAGAGGGGTTCCGCTGGCTTGTCCGGATGGCCTCTCTGGAAATGGGAGCCTGTTTGGGGGATGATATGGGGCTGGGCAAAACCATTCAGGCTCTGGCGGCGCTCCTCTATCTGGCGGGAAAGGGTCCCTCGCTGGTGCTGGCCCCCACCTCGGTATGTATGAACTGGCTTCGGGAGGCCCGCCGCTTTACCCCCGCTCTCACCATGAACTATCTCGGGGAGGGGGATCGGGAGGAGCTTCTTGCCGCCCCGGCCCCCTACCATGTGATCCTCTGCAGCTACGGGCTTTTACAGATGGAGGTGGATGCTCTGGAGAAGATCTCCTGGAACTGTATCGTGCTGGACGAGGGACAGGCCATCAAAAATCCCCGGACCAAGCGGTGGAAGAACGTCATGCGCCTACAAGGGCAGTTCCGCCTTATCACCAGCGGCACCCCTCTGGAGAACCACCTGGGAGAGCTCTGGAGCCTCTTTCGCTTTCTGAACCCGGGGCTTCTGGGATCCCTGAAGAGCTTCAACTCCCGCTTCGCCTCCCCCATCGAAAGCGAGGGGGATCCCCATGCGGCAAAACGACTGAAACGGCTTCTGGAACCCTTTCTTCTGCGACGCACCAAGAGCCAGGTGCTGGAGGAGCTGCCTCCCAAGACGGAGATTCTTCTCTCCCTGGAGCTCTCACAGGAGGAAAACAACCTTTATGAAGCTCTGCGCCGCAAGGCTCTGGAGGAGGCCACCGCTTCCTCTCTCTCTCCGGGGCAGAAGCGCATTCAGATTTTAACGCACATCATGAAGCTCCGCCGGGCCTGCTGCCATCCCCGGCTGGTCCTCCCCCAGAGCGGCTCCGGAAGCTCCAAGCTCAAGGCTCTGGAGAAGATCCTTCTCGATCTTGAGGAAAACCAGCACCGGGCCCTGGTGTTCAGCCAGTTCGTGGATCATCTCTCCCTGGTGCGGGCCTTTCTGGATCGCATCGGAATTGCCTACCAGTATCTGGACGGAAGCACCCCCCTGAAGGAGCGCAAAAAACGGGTGGATGCCTTTCAGCAAGGGGAGACTCCCTGCTTTCTCATCAGTCTCAAGGCGGGGGGGATGGGGCTGAATCTCACCGCGGCGGACTACGTGATCCATCTGGATCCCTGGTGGAATCCCGCGGTGGAGGATCAGGCATCGGATCGGGCCCACCGGATAGGCCAGACCCGGCCGGTGACCATCTACCGCATGGTGGCCAAGGGCACCATTGAGGAGAAGATCGTGGCGCTTCATGAGCACAAGCGGCATCTGGCGGAAGATATTCTTAAGGGACGGGAACAGATCCCCGAGGTCTCCCTGGAGGATCTTATGGGGCTTTTGCGAAAAGAATAAGGCTAGTTGTTAGTGGCTAGTGGCTAGCAAAGGCAAGAACATAAAAGCAAGAGCAAAGGGCTAGTTGTTAGTGGCTAGCAAAAGGCAAAAGCAAAGGCAGGGCGAAACCACCTTCACCGCATGGTTTTGCCTCTGCCTTTTGCTTTTGTCTCTGTCTCTGTCTTTGCTTTTAACTAGCAACTAGCCACTAGCCACTAGCTTTTTTCTACTGGATGAAACCCCGCTCTTTCAGGAATTCCCGGGCTACCATGTCTTCGGGCTTGCCCTCCACGTCCACCTCATAGTTGAGCTGCTGCATCACGCTGTCCGTGAGCTCCTCCGCCAGGGGTTCCAGAATGCCCTTCAGCTCGGGGTACTCCTCCAGAACTTCCTGACGCACCGAGAAGGAGAGGTTATAGACCGGGAAAAACTGCTGGTCATCCTCAAGAACCACCAGATCGAACTTGGGGATCTTGCCGTCCGTGGCGAAGCACATGGCCACGTCCACCTGGCTCTTCCCAATGGCCTCGAAGGTGAGCCCCAGATCCATGAGCTTCACCTGTTTCTTGGGAACCTCCATGCCGTAGACTTCCGCCATTTTGAAGAATCCGTCCGGACGTTCGTAGAATTCCTGGGCGATACCGAAGACTATCTCTTCGGGGTTGGCGTTGTTCCACTCCGCAAGATCGCTCAGGGTGCTTCCCATCTTTGCGGCATCTTCCCGGCGGACCGCCATGGCGTAGGTGTTGTTAAGAGGGGCGGGCTCCAGCCATACGATCTTGTTCTTCTCCAGATCTTCGTCCCGAACCTTCTCGTAGAGCTCCTGGGGATCGTAGATGTTGGTATCGTGCTTCAGATAGACCTGCCAGGCGGTGCCGGTGTATTCGGGGTAGAGGTCGATCTGTCCCGTCTCCAGGGCGGAGCGGGTGACGGAGCTTCCCGTGCCCATACGCTCGGTGACGTCAAAGCCCTTATCCTCAAGAAGAAGGGCGAGCATGCTTCCCACCACGTACTGTTCGGTGAAGTTCTTGGCCCCCACGGTGATCTTCTTCGCCGCCCAGGCGGATCCCGTGAGAGAGACCATCAGTGCCAGCACCAGCGCTACTTTTACAAACTTTCTCATCTTCATAAAACTCCTCCTTTTTTTATATCTATCCACGCATCACGCCTTGTGATGCACCCCACCGATAGATCCCCTAGACATCTGGAAACCTACCGGGTAACCTGCAATCCCCGGGGGGTGATCTTTTTCTCCACCATGGCGAGGATGGTATCCACGCAGATGGCCATGAAGGCGGAGAGCCCTGCCCCCACAAGGATGAGCTCCAACTTTTGATTTTTGAGCCCCGAGTAGATGAGATCTCCCAAGCCACCGCCGCCGATCACCGCCGCCACGGTGACGGTACCGATGTTGATGGCGGAGGCGCTGCGGATCCCCGAGAGGATCACCGGCACCGCCAGAGGGATCTTCACCTTCCAAAGGATCTGGCTCTGGGTGAGCCCCATGCCTCGGGCGGCTTCCACCACCCGGGGGGGGACGCTCAAAATCCCCGAGGTGGCGTTGAAGACGATGGGCACCAGGCTGTAGGCCACCAAAGCGATAATGGCGGGTTTGGCCCCGATGCCCACGAAGAGAAAGGCCAGGGCCACCACGGCGATGGAGGGCACCGCCTGGGCGGCACCGGTGATGGAGAGCAGCACCTGCCCCACCTTCTCCCGTCCCTCGGAGGTGATGAAAATGCTCATGCCAATGCCAATAGAGGTGGCAAGCACCATGGAGATGAAAAAGAGCATAAAGTGGATCCGAAAGGCGGTGGCAATAACCTCTCCGTGACTGTTGATATAGCTGAGAAGGGCCTGCATGACTATCTCTCCTCCGAGGCTGCCCGGGCCTCTTCAACCTCTTCGAAGACGCTTGCGAGCTTCACGATCCCCGCAAAGAGACGGCCCTTGCGCACCACGGGGAGCTCCTTCTCCCCCGCTTCGAGCATTCTCGAAAGGGCTTCGGTGACGCTGGTATTCGTTTCGGCGTAGACCGGACGCTCCACCTGCACCAGCTTTTCCGTGCCCTTCCGGGGGTTGCGGTCGATCACCCAGACCCCCCGGAACATGCCCTTCTGATCCACCGCATAGGCCATGCGGCGCTTTTTCGCCTTCAGCATGTTCATAATCATCTGGGGGGTATCTTCGGGAGAGACCACGGTATAGTTCTCCCGAGGGGCGAGATAGCTCCGCACCCTTTTGAGGGAGAGAGCCTTGAGATTGCGATCGTGCCCCAGAAGCTCCTCCACAAATTCATCTGCGGGATTATCCATGATCTCCCCCACCGTGTCGTGCTGCACCAGGGTTCCCTGGTTGAGCACCACCATACGGTCTCCCAGCTTAATGGCCTCGTTGATATCGTGGGTGACAAAGACGATGGTCTTGCGGATCTCCTCCTGAATTTCGAGAAAGGACTCCTGCAGAGTGAGGCGGTTGATGGGATCTATGGCGCCGAAGGGTTCGTCCATGAGAAGCACCTCGGGATCTGCCGCCAGAGCCCGGGCAAGACCCACCCGTTGGCGCTCCCCTCCGGAGAGCTGGAGAGGATATTTATCCGCATAGGTGTCGTTGAGGGTCACCAGATCGAGAAGTTCGTAGACCCTCTCCCGGATGCGGTCTTCCTTCCACTGATGCAGCCGGGGAAGGAGGGCGATGTTGTCGTATACGGAATAGTGGGGAAAGAGCCCCACTTCCTGGATAACGTAGCCGATGGCCCTGCGGTGGGTGACGGGATCAAGGTCCCAGATGGAGGTGCCGTTGATGGTGATATCTCCGCTATCGGGCTCCACCAGACGGTTAATCATCTTAAGGGTGGTGGTTTTGCCGCACCCCGAGGGGCCGATGAGCATGGTGATGCTCCCCTTTTCGATGGAGAGATCCAGAGCATCCGCCGCCTTTTTCTCTCCGTACTGCTTGGTTACATTCTTAAATTCGATCATAAAAATCCCCCTTGAGATCTCTCGAAGTTCTCTCCACATTCTCAGAAATTTTTCCCAAATCCTCTTACCGCTGCACCTTCAGCCCCCGGGGGGTGAGAAGCCGTTCAATCCACAGAAAGAGCACGTTGAAGCCTATGCCGAGAAGGGAGACGAACCCCGCCCCGGTAAGCACCATGGCAAGATTGGTTCGGCTGATGCCGGAGAAGATGAAGTAGCCGAACCCCCCAGCTCCCACCAGGGAGGCAAAGGTGGCCACACTCACCCCCAGCACCACGGAGATCCGAACCCCCGCCATAATCACCGGAAGGGCCAGGGGAAGCCGCACCTTCCAGAGAATCTGCTTTCGGGAGAGCCCCATTCCCCGGGCGGATTCGAGAATCCCCGAGGGAACCCCCTTCAGGGCAATGACGGTGTTGCGGGTGATGGGGAGAATGGAGTAGAAGGCAATGGCGAGCACTGCAGGAACCATCCCCAACCCGAGATGAAGAGGCGCCAGAAGAACCACCATGAGTCCGAACAGGGCCAAGCTGGGGATGGTCATGAAGACCCCCGCCATATAGAGCACTATCCGGGCAAGTCGGGGCCTGGAAGATATAAAAATCCCCAGAGGAAGACTCACAAGAATCGAGAGAGGGATGCTGATGAGAATGATACGCAGATGGTTGTACAGCTCCGCAAGAATACGAGCGTGGTAATACTCAAAAAAGGTTGTCAAAGACAACAGATCACCTCCTAAAAAATAGCCACCAGGGCCTCGGAACTCCGAAAAAATTCGAAGAACTCGAAACCCCCAAGATCCAGGGAAATCCACCAGGAAGCCCCGAAAAGCAAGCAAACAAGCATAGAGTATGGGAATATACGCAGAAAGAGGAAATGCCCGTAAACATTATGAGGAATAGCAAAAACGGACAAAAGCCGGGGTGGTGGAACGGTACGTTCATTATGAAATTTCCCGGGGAACAGCCTGAAAGCAGAGGCATCTCTCTTGAAGATGCTTTTTCCATTGTACCATATAAAAATATTCGTTTATCTCCAAAAAGAAGAAATTCCGGAATTTCAAGAGAGTTATCAAAAGAAATTCTTGAAAACCCCTAAGGCCTTTTTGGAAGACCAAACCTTTTGGAAACCTTTGTTTTCAAGCCACATTTCTACGGAGGGGTAGATTTTCTGTAAATCCCATAGTATAATCATTTCAATTTGAGAGGATATCCCTTTCGAGCAGCCTGGAGTAGGAAAAATTTTCTGAAAAAGAGTCTTTCTTCGGCTTTCTGGAAAGATCTTCCGTTATAATGCGTAGGACTCTTGACTCTTATTCAAGGCAAGGAGGAATACAGTTTATGACGGAACATGGGGACGCTTCTACCCTTTTTTCACAACAGATGATCTTTCTACTCTCCCGGGCAGCCTCTTTCGCCCGGCCTCCCATCTCCCAATTCTGCGTGGGGGCAGTGGTTCGAGGAGAGAGCGGTGCCCTCTACATGGGAGCCAATATGGAATTCCCCGGAGAGCCCCTCAGCTCTTCCATTCATGCGGAGCAGTCTGCGGTGATGCACGCCTGGCATAAGGGAGAGCGACGGATTACCCATCTGGCGGTGAACGCCCCACCCTGCGGGCTCTGCCGGCAGTTTCTCATGGAGCTTCGGGAGGGAGAATCTCTGGAGATCTTTCTTCCCGGAGAGATCCCCCGGAGGCTTCCGGAGTTTCTCCCCCGGCATTTCGGCCCAGGAGATCTTCATAAATCCGGTCGCCTCCTGGACGAAGGGATCACCCCCCTCTCCAAAAAAGGGCTTCCTTCGGGGGATCCCCTGGCGGAGGCGGCCTTTGATGCAGCCCAGAAGAGCTACGCCCCCTACTCCGGGGGGTTTGCGGGGGTGGCTCTGGAGCTTCAAGGCGCGGGGATCGTGGCGGGGCGTTATGCGGAGAATGCCGCCTTTAATCCCAGCATGCCTCCCCTGGCATCGGCTCTCACCCTGGCGGTGCTGGAGGGGCATGAAAACCGTAATATTCTTAGGGCGATGCTGGTAGAAGTCGGGGATGCTCCCATAAGCCACCGAAGAGCCTGTGAGGGCGTGCTCGCCTCCTGGGCTCCAGATAGTGAACTTGAGTACTTTTCGGTTTTGAAAAGGGAATAAACCTGTTGCAGCCTGGGCTACTCATGGTAGAATACCCGAGAGTTGGCAGCTTTTACACACAATTTGGCGAAAAAGCCCCCCAAGGGGGCGCCAAGAGAGCCGCATGATGCGGAAAACGGGGAGGTTTTTCTGTTGTCTACAGATCATACCAAAAACAATGTGAAGGCGTCGGGAAATACAGGGCAAAACGCAAAGGAACCTGAGCATCGCAAGGTAGGAATCACCGAGACCGCCTTTCGGGATGCACACCAGTCCATCATGGCCACCCGGCTGCGCACCGAGGACATGCTTCCCATAGCCGAGGCCATGGACGAGGTGGGATACCACTCCATGGAGGTATGGGGAGGGGCCACCTTCGACACCTCCATGCGGTTCCTCGACCAGTGCCCCTGGGAGCGGCTCCGGCAGATCCGGAAGCGGATGAAAAAGACCAAGCTCCAGATGCTCCTTCGGGGGCAGAACCTGGTGGGATACCGTCACTACGCAGATGACGTGGTGCGGGAGTTCGTAAAACGCGCCGTGGGGAACGGCCTGGACATCATCCGGATCTTTGATGCCCTGAACGACCTGCGGAATGCGGAGATCGCAGCAGATCAGGTGAAGAAAGAGGGAGCCCACCTGCAGATGTGCATCTCCTACACCATCTCCCCGGTGCACAGCGTGGAGGCCTTTGGAAGGCTCGCCAAAGACATGAAAGATATGGGGGCAGACTCCATCTGCGTGAAGGATATGGCGGGGCTCATCAGCCCGGTGGATGCCAAGAAGCTGGTCTACTCCATCAAGAAGCATACCAACGGTCTGCCGGTACAGTTCCACTGCCACTACACCAGCGGCATGGCTGCCATGGCCTACTTCGCTGCCCTTGAGGCGGGGGCGGATGTGGTGGACTGCGCCATCTCCCCCTTTGCCATGGGAACCAGCCAGCCCGCCACGGAGGCCATTGTGGCGGCTCTTATGGGGGGCGAGCTGGATACGAAGATCGACCTGGAGCATCTGCTGCCGGTATCCAACTACTTTAAGGGGCTTCGGGATAAGTATGCAGACCTTATCATGGGAATGTCCGGAGTGGACGTGAACGTGCTGATCTACCAGATCCCCGGAGGGATGTACTCCAATCTCCAGAGCCAGCTGAAGGAACAGAACTCTCTGCACAAGCTTGATGCGGTGCTGGAAGAGGTTCCCAAGGTGCGCAAGGCCATGGGGTATCCTCCTCTGGTAACCCCCACCAGCCAGATCGTGGGAACCCAGGCCACCCTGAACGTTCTTCTGGGGCAGCCCTGGAAGATGATCCCCAAGGAGGTTAAGATGTACTTCCAGGGGTACTACGGCCGTCCCCCCGCAGAGGTGGACCCCGAGGTGGCAAAGATTGCCATCGGTAACGAACAGCCCATCACCTGCCGCCCCGGAGAGATGCTGGAGCCGGAGCTGGAAGCCGCCCGGGAAGCCATCAAGCCCTACATTCTGCAGCCCGAAGATGTGCTGAGTTATGCCATTTTCCCCCAGGTAGCCAAGGACTTTCTTCCCAAGAAGTTCGCCCGGGAGACCGGCACCGACGGCGGATTCGAAAAGAACGAGAACGACGGAGTCTATCCCGTATAGGGGTGGGAGTTTATATGTCCCCTCCGCTCCGGTGTGGTCGAACCGCTCCCTTGCTTTGCTGCTCCGGCCCGTCGCCTCAGATGCGCCATCCGTGGCGCAGCTGAGGCTTGCCGGCACGTCCTGTGCCGGCACCGGGCCTCCGCTACGCAAAGCTGCAGTCGCCGACCACAATGTCGCTTCCGGGGACACATAAACTCCAGCTCTTAAAAAACATGCAGAGAGGCGGAGCCCACCAGGGGTTCCGCCTCTTCTCGTTTTTTGTCACGCATCCCCTTCGCAGGAGATTACCCGAAGGGTGCGCCAGACCCCTCCCCGGTACCGAAGGTAGAAGGCTCCTCCGATGAGAAAGACCATGAAGACGAGAATGGACCAGCTCGCTTCGGGAGGAGCGTGGAAAATTCGAATGGCCCCGATCACCGAAAGGGCCAGGAACCAGTGGGTTCCCACAGAGAGAATCATGGCCCAGAAGGTATCCCCCGCCCCCCGAAGAGCTCCGCTGAAGACGCACCCCACCGCATCCGCCAGAACGTAGAAACTGATGAGGCGCACCATGAAGGTGGCGGTGGGGAGCATGGATTCAAAAGCCAGGCTCGTCTCCCGGGGCCGGAAGAGCTGCACCAGGGTCTCCGGTATGGAGGCGAAGATCAGCAGAAGCACCCCGGAATAGCAGAAGGCCAGCCAAAGCCCCGTCATGGTCACCCGATGGGCCACATCGGGCTTTCCTCCCCCCATATAGCGCCCCACCAGACTCGTAATGGCGATATTCATCCCCACCAGGGGAATAAAGGAGACCATATCCCAGTTCAAGGCGATGGTGGCGGCAGCTCCTACCACCACACCATAGGAGTGGAAGGCCATTACCATGCTGGTGAAGGCGAAGAGGTTAAGAAAGAGCTCCAGCCCTGCGGGATATCCCAGGCGCAGCAGAAGTTTCATGATGGTTTTGTCGAATCGAAGGGCCTGAAGAACCCCGTAGGTTTCCCGGTTTTCCCTTCGGAGGTAGGCGCCGAGAATCACCAGAAGCCCCGCAGCGGCACCGATGAGCGTGCCGTAAGCGGCTCCACGTACCCCGAGAGCGGGAAAGCCCAGCTTTCCGAAGATCAACAGATAGTTTGCCCCCACATTTACCACCATGGAGAAGAGGGAGGCCCCCATAACGATGGAGGTCTTGCCGATGCCGCTGAAAAAACAGCTCAGTACGTTACGAAGCAGAGCTATCCCCGCCCCCATCATAACGATGTTGAAGTAGGCCACCTGAAGCACCACCTGCTCCTCGGGAACTCGGGAGAAGACGAAGAAGAGCCGCCCCAGAGGAAGAGCTCCCAGAAGGAGCAATGCCCCCAGGAATGCGAGAATAGCCCCCTGGGTCACCACCAGAGGGCACTTTTCCCGCTGTCCCGCCCCGTAGTACTGCGCCACCAGAGCGTTGGCATACCCCGTGGTGCCGATAAAGAAGGTCATGAAGAGAAAGCAGGTGAGCCCTCCCCCCATGGCGGCGTTCATATGAACCCCTCCGAGACGGGATAAGAAAAGCCGGTCTGTAAACATCATCACCGTTTCGCAGGCCTGGGAAATAACCATGGGGAGAGCGATTCCAAGAAGCTCTCGGACATTTCCGGGGCCCTCCGAAAGAGGACGCAGGATGTTTGCAAACCCACCATTTCGAAGCGTATTTCCAGCAAGCAGTTTCATTTTTTCACTCCGTAGTAAGCATATTATTTTGCCAGGGTTCTCGACCCGCACAGAGGCCGCGGACAGACAGAGGACCATGCATGATACCACACCTTTTTCAAAACACAAAAGCCCCCAAGGTTTATTTGAAAAAGGAGAGAGCTATGGTAGTATTTTTCTGCACTGAATAGTGCGCCATTTCCAATATGTTTAAACTATCAGCTGCACATCCTGGCACTGCACTTTTACTTTAGAGAGGTGACGTTCTATGTGTATTCTCATGGCGGACGCTTTTTCTCCGGATCTTCCGGAACGGCTCAAGGCCTTCGGCAAAGTCTCCACCGAGATGACGGATCTGGAGGAGGCTCGGGTGCTTCTGGTGCGGAGCAAGACCAAATGTACCCGGGAGTTTCTTGGGGAAGCTCCCAATCTGGAGATCATCATCCGGGGAGGAGTGGGGCTGGATAACGTGGATCTGGATGCCGCAGAAGAACGGGGGATCCGGGTGTACAATACCCCCCGGGCTTCAAGCATCGCCGTGGCGGAGCTGACCTTTGCCATGATGCTGGCGGTACCCACCCGACTTGTGGAGGCCCATCAGAGCATGAGCGAGGGAAAATGGGCCAAGAAGGAACTCAAACGCACGGAGCTCTACGGCAAAACTCTGGGGCTTCTCGGCATGGGGAATATCGCCGCTGAGGTAGCTCTTCGGGCAAAAGCCTTCGGCATGAAGGTGGTAGGATACGACGCCTTCAAGAAATCCAGCTCTGCGGGAGAGATGCTCCCTTCTCCGGAGGAACTCTTCTCTCAGGCGGATTACATCTCTCTGCACCTCCCCCTGACGGATGGAACCCGGGAGATGATCCGGGAGGATGCCATCGAAAAGATGAAGGATGGGGTGGTGCTCATCAACACCTCCCGGGGAGATATTGTCAATCCCTGGGATGTGCTTGTGGCTCTGGAAAAGGGGAAGATACACTGGTATTGTACTGATGTATGGCCCACGGATCCCCCCCCGGAAGATTATCCTCTTCTGAGGGCTCCCCGGGTACTCATGGCACCGCATATCGGGGCGAGCTCCGGGGAAAATCTCCTGCGCATTGGAGATGAAATCGTGGCCATTCTGGAAAAAAATGTCAAGGAGGGGTTGCTGTGAGCGTTGCAAGCAGTAGGAAGTACAACTTTTATGCGGGGCCTTCCACCCTGCCCCTGGAGGTTCTTGAGACACTACAGCGGGAATTTGTAGATTTTGAGGGTCACGGGCTTTCCATGATCGAGACGAGCCACCGGAGTAAAATGTACGATACGGTACACAATCAGGCGGTGGAGCTTTTCAAAGAGATTTTTAACATTCCCGAAAATTACAAGGTGCTCTTTCTCGGAGGCGGGGCTACCCTGCAATTTTCCATGATCCCTCTGAACTTTTTGGGGCCGGATCAGGCCTGCGATTTCACCCTTTCCGGAGCCTGGGCAAAAAAAGCGTACGATGACGCCAAAAAGGTGGGCAAGGTTCGGGTGCTCTTCGATGGAGCCGAGGACAACTACACCACCCTTCCGGAAGCCTCCTCTCTGGAGGTGGATCCCAACGCAGCGTATCTGCACCTCACCTCCAACGAAACCATCGGGGGGGTGCAGTGGAAGGAGTGGCCTGACACAGGATCGGTTCCCCTCATCTGCGACATGTCCAGCGATATCCTGAGCCGGGCTGTGCCGGTGGAAAAGTTCGCCCTCATCTACGGAGGGGCCCAGAAGAATCTCGGCCCTGCGGGGGTAACCGTGGTAATCATCCGGGAGGACATGCTGGAGCGCTGCCCCGACAGCATCACCGCCTATCTGGACTACCGCATTCATGCGGAGAAGAACTCCCTCTACAACACCCCCCCGGTCTTCGGCATCTGGGTGATTCAGCTGGTGCTGGAGCGGATGAAGCGCCTGGGAGGCATGGCAGCCATGGAAAAACACAACGCCGCCAAGGCCGCAGAGGTGTACAACGCCATGGATGAAAGCGGCGGATTCTATCGCTGCCCCGTGGAGAGGAAGGTGCGCTCCCTCATGAACCTGGTCTTCCGGCTTCCCTCGGAGGATCTGGAAAAGCGCTTTATCGCTCAGGCCACGGAAGAGGGCTTTCTGGGGCTCAAGGGGCATCGCAGCGTGGGAGGATGCCGGGCATCCCTCTACAACGCCATGCCGCTGGAGGGCGCCAAGGCACTGGGAGAGTTCATGAGAGAGTTCGCCCGCAAGAACGGGTAAGAGAAGACGAGAAGAGAGATAAGGAGAACGATAATGAGCAATCTTCAGGAAAAATGTTCCGCCCTGGGCATATCCATCCCCTCGGTGCTGCTCCCCCAAAAGGACGACATGTTCCCCGCCTGGTCCGTGGTGGCCTGCGACCAGTTCTCCTCGGAGCGGGAATACTGGGATAAGGTGGAAGAGATTGTGGGAGATGCCCCCTCCACCCTCCGGCTGATTCTCCCCGAGGCCTATCTTGAGGACGGAGATACCGAGGAACGTATCGCCGCCATCAACGGCACCATGAAGGAGTACCTGGAAAAAGATATCCTGGCCCCCCTCGCTCCGGGCTTCATTCTGATGGAACGCACCACCCCTCATGTGGCCTCCCGGAAGGGACTCCTTATGGCGGTGGATCTCGAACACTACAGCTTCGAAGAGGGAAGTCGAGCCCTCATCCGCCCCACCGAGGGGACCATTCTGCGCCGTCTCCCCCCCCGGATGAACATCCGCCGGGGGGCCTGTCTGGATCTGCCGCACATTCTCTTTCTGGTGAACGACCCGGGCAGAACCCTTATCGAACCCCTCTATGAGAGCCGGGAAGAGCTGGACGAAGTCTATAGCTTTGAACTCATGCAGGGAGGAGGAACCCTCCGGGGGTGGCACGTGCCGGAGGAGCGGCTTCTTCCGGTGGTAGAAGCCCTGGAGAAACTTGTACAGGAGGATCTTCTCTTTGCGGTGGGAGATGGAAATCACTCCCTGGCGGCGGCAAAACAGCTCTGGGAGGAGAAAAAATCCGGGGGAGCCGCCTCGGATGATCCCGCCCGGTACGCCCTGGTGGAGGTGGAGAATATCTTCGATCCTGGGGTGGTGTTCCATCCCATTCACCGGGTGCTCTTCAACGTGGACGGGGATTATCTCTTTCAGTTCCTTACGGATCAGCTCGGCATCGAAGCGGAGTACGGCACCCCGGAAGCTGCATCTCCTCAGGAGGGAACCCACACCCTGGGCTTTATTCTGGGGAACAAACGGGGAAAGCTGCGCTTCTACTCCGAGGAGCCCAAGCTCACGGTGGAGTTTCTTCAGGAGGTTCTGGATCTCTATCTGGAAAAGCACCAGGACGCTTCTATCGACTACATCCACGGAGAGGATTCCGTTACCGAGCTCTGCCTGAAGGGCAGCAACATGGGGCTTCTCCTTCCTCCGGTGGATAAGGATATTTTCTTCTCTCGAATTCTGAAGGAGCAGGTCTACCCTCGGAAGACCTTTTCCATTGGGGAATCAGTGGAGAAACGCTACTATCTGGAGGCAAGAAAGCTAGTTGTTAGTTGTTAGTTGCTAGTTGCTAGTAAAAAGCAAAGGCAGTGAAGGCAAAAGCAAAGGTGAGACCAAAAGCGAAATCAAAGGCAAAACCAGCATGTTTCGGGTTTTGCCTTTGGTTTCGGGTTTTGCCTTTGGCTTTGGCCTTTCACTGTTTTGGCTCCTTCGCATTTACTGTGGGTGCTGCAGAAGCGCGACAAAAGCCCCCACATGACACTTTTGCAGTATAATGGCAAAAAAGCGGACAATCCCGCCATTCAGGAGGTAAATGTTATGGGTTCTCCCTATTCCAAAAATAGCCACGAGTACCGCATTTTTGAAGATGCCTTGGATATTTCTCCTCCCTGGGAGATTCAGAACGTCCGTCTCGATTTCAAAAGACGCCGCCTGGACATCAACCTTGGATTTATCAAGGGTTCTTCCTTTACCTGTCCCGAATGCGGGAAGAGCTTCACTGCTTATGACAGTGCTATAAGGGAATGGCGGCACCTGGACTTCTTCCAGTTCGAAACCCATCTCTATGCCCCCCTCTGCCACGGATCAAATGCTCTGAATGCGGTGTGAAGACTGTGGAGGTCCCCTGGGCAAGAAAAGGAAGTGCCTTCACTCTTCTTTTCGAGGCCTGGGCGGTGAAGCTCTCTCAGAAGATGACCATTTTTGGAGCCTCCCGGGAACTGCGCATAAGCGATGATCGGTTATGGCGGCTTCTACGCAAGGTTGTCGATCATGCCATGAAGGAGCTGGATCTCTCCAACGTTCGTGCCATAGCCATAGACGAAACCTCTTGGAGAAAGGGACATAAATACGTCACCTTCGTCTTCGACTACGATACCAGAAGGCTCATCTTTGCTGTAGAAGGCAAGGGCTCGGACACGCTCAAAAAATTCGTGGAGCATCTCGAATCCCACGGGGGGAAGGCTCCTCAGATCAAGGAAGTCTGCTGTGACATGTCCCCCGCATTCATCAAGGGTATTGAGGAAAACCTTCCTGAAGCCTCCATCACCTTTGACAAGTTTCACGTAATCAAAGCCGTCAACGAAGCTCTCAACAAGGTTCGCTCCCGGGAAAGCAAGGAAAACCCTGAACTCAAGGGCACCCGTTGGGCCTTGCTGAAGAGAGAGGAAAACCTCACGGAGAAAGAGAAAGCCAAGTTGGAGCGAATCCCCTTGAGCAAAAAGCGGCTTCAAACAGGAAAGGCCTATCGGCTGAAACTCCTTCTCCAGGAGCTTCTTGACAGGGGATCCACCCTCACGCCTTCCGATGCCAGAGGACAGCTGAAAGGCTGGTGCCGCTGGGCTCTCACCTGCCGGATTCCCGAAATGCGAGAAGTAGCTAAGATGATAAAACGCCATCTGGACGGTATCCTGCGGTGGTTCCAGAGTCGCATGACAAACGGCCTTCTGGAGGGGTATAACAGCGTCCTCCGGGCGGGAAGAGGCATAGCTCGTGGATTCCGCACTTCCGCAAATGTCATCCTTAAGAGCCTGCTTACCGCTGGGAAACTTGACTTTGGATTTCCGCAAAATATTTGGAATCAACTATGACCCACAGTAAACGCGAAGGAGCCACTGTTTTTTCACTAGCCACTAATCACTAGCCACTAGCTTTTCGCCGGTAGAACCGAAATTCTATATGTTCCGAAAGTTTTACTTTTGACAAACTATCTTCCTGAATCATCCCAAGAAAGAAACTCCCCAGTTCCTCTTGTTCACTTTTTTAGAGTTAGCCTCCAAAAACTCACCTTCTCTCCTCTTCAGAAAATCATTTGTATTTATTTGTACTGTTTTGATAGGAAAATTTGAAAAACACGCTCCAGACCGCCGTTTCCCGGAAAAGCTATCCCTGCTGCGCCCCTCTCCGGGGATACAGGGGAGAAAACTCTTCCCATTCTACCCTCCTCCAAAGAGAGGCTTTTCCTCTTCCTGATAAGGGCTCTCTCTTCCGGGCTGTTCACTTTTACAGCTCCGGGTTTCCGTGAATCTCCAGCTTTTCCAGGGGCCCTTTGAGTTGACCTTTTTTTTGATCAAGAGCATAATAGTTCGTCAAAAAGGGACTATTTTATCTATACTATGGAGAAGGATACTTCCCGGATTCCACAGTGGAATTGCGGGAAAATTCTGTAGATATCAACGTGGGAGGGATTGCGGAAAATGACACAGTGCACGTGTTGTGCTACGGCAGGCCAGGAAGAACTTGCTTCCAGGCTTATGCCGGTGGTGGAGAAGTACCGCGGCAAGAAGGGAGCTACCATTCCTCTTCTGGCAGAGATCCAGAAGAGCTTTGGATATCTTCCGGAGGATGCCCTGCATTTCGTGGCCAAGGCTCTGGATATGCCTGCGGCGGAGCTTTTCGGAGTAGCCACATTCTACTCCATGTTCCGGCTTGAGCCGGAGGGAAAGTACGTGGTCCGGCTCTGTCGGGGCACCGCCTGTCACGTCCAGGGTTCTGCCCTGGTGGGAGCCCAGTTGCAGCGTTATCTCGGCATTCCCGAGGGGAAGACCACCGAGGACGGCATGTTTACTCTCCAGTACGTAGCCTGCCTGGGATGCTGCAGCCTTGCCCCGGTGATGATGGTGGGAGACGAAGTACACGGAAAACTTACTCCGGAAAGTGCGGTCTCGATTCTCGAAACGTACCGCAAGAAAGAGGAAGGACGGTAGCCCTCCATGCAGAAGACAATCGTTAAAGTAGGAATGGCGAGCTGCGGCATCGCCGCGGGATCCCGCCCGGTGCTGGAAGAGCTGCAGACCCTCCTCAAAGGTCGGGAGGATGTGGAGCTTCGGGAGGTGGGCTGTATCGGCCTCTGCTTCCATGAGCCTCTGGTGGAGATCGACCGGGGGGGGAAGCGGGTTATCTACGGCGAAGTGACTCCCGAAGTGGCCAAGCAGATCGTGGAAGAGGATCTCGGCAAGAGCACCCCCCTGAAGGAACGCATCATCTTCAGCACCGAGGGAGATGCCCCGGAGAACGCCATGCTGGGGAAGCAGGTTCGTATCGTGCTGCGCAACTGCGGCGTCATCGACCCTGTGAAGATCGAAGAGTATATGGAGCACGACGGCTACGAGGGGCTGAAGAAGGCCGCCACCTCCATGACCCGGGAAGAGGTCATCAAGACTGTTCTCGACAGCGGCCTCCGAGGCCGGGGAGGGGCAGGATTCCCCACAGGGCTGAAGTGGAAGTTCGCCGCCGCCTCCAAGGGAGATCACAAGTACGTGGTCTGCAACGCCGACGAGGGGGACCCCGGCGCATTTATGGACCGTTCCGTGCTGGAGGGGGATCCCCACAGCATCATTGAAGGTATGGCCATCTGCGGCTACGCCATCGGAGCAGATCAGGGAGTTATCTACTGCCGGGCGGAGTACCCTCTGGCCATCAAGCACCTGAATATCGCTCTGGATCAGGCGAGAGAGCAGGGCTTTTTGGGTAAGAACATTCTGGGCACAGACTTCTCCTTCGACATCTACATCAAGGAGGGAGCGGGAGCCTTTGTCTGCGGCGAAGAGACCGCTCTCATGGCCTCCATCGAGGGACAGCGCGGCATGCCCCGCCCCCGGCCTCCCTTCCCCGCCAACAGCGGTGTTTTCGGCAAACCCACCAATATCAACAACGTGGAGACCCTGGCAAATATTGCCTGGATCATCACCCACGGCGCGGAGGCCTTCAACAAGTACGGCATCGGCCGCAGCCGGGGAACCAAGGTCTTCGCTCTGGCGGGAAAGATCACCAAGGGCGGCCTTGTGGAAGTCCCCATGGGAATGCCCCTGCGGGAGGTTATCTTCGGCATCGGCGGCGGGATTCCCGGAGGCAAGGCCTTCAAGGCGGTGCAGATGGGAGGCCCCTCGGGGGGCTGCCTGCCGGAAGCCCTTCTGGATACTCCGGTGGATTACGAATCCATAAACGCCACGGGGGCCATCATGGGCTCCGGGGGTATGATCGTTATGGACGAGACCACCTGTATCGTGGACGTGGCGAAGTTCTTCCTGGACTTCACTCAGAATGAATCCTGCGGCAAGTGCCCCTTCTGCCGCATCGGCACCAAGCGGATGCTGGAGACCTTGAACCGCATCACCGAAGGTAAGGGGAAGGAAGCCGATCTGGACCTTCTGGAAGAGATCTGCGTACAGATCAAGGACGGCTCTCTCTGCGGCCTGGGACAGACCGCTCCCAACCCGGTGCAGACCACCATCAAGTACTTCCGGCACGAATACGAGGCCCACATTCGGGAGCAGAAGTGCCCCGCCAAGGCCTGTACCACCCTTATTCACTACACCATCAACGAGAAGTGCATCGGCTGTACCAAATGCGCCAAGGCCTGTCCTGTGAGCGCCATCACCGGGGAGCTGAAGAAAGCCCACGTTATCGATGATGACGCTTGTGTCCGTTGCGGCCAGTGTATCGCCGCCTGCCCCGTAAAAGCAATTTCCGTAGAATAGGAGGCTGTAGATAATGGCCCAGAAAGAACGAACAGTTAAAATTACCCTCAATGGCCGGGAAGTATACGGATATCCGGGACAGCGCCTCCTGGATCTCTGCGCCGAGTGCGGCGTGGAAATTCCCGCTCTCTGCTACGACCCCCACGTATCCATGTACGGCGGATGCTCCATCTGCCTGGTGGAGATTCAGGGCGCCCGCGCCCTCGCCCGGGCCTGCGCCACCACCATCAACCCCGGCATGGTGGTAAAGACCGATACCGACCGGGTTCGCAAAACCCGTAAGCTCGGTCTGGAGCTGCTGCTCTCGGATCACGTGGGAGACTGCCGCCCCCCCTGTACCCTCGCCTGCCCCGCCCGGGGAGATGTGCAGGGATACGTCAATCTCGCGGCCCAGGGAAAGTTCGAAGAGGCCCTGGACGTGCTCCACAAAAATATGGCCCTTCCCACATGTATAGGCCGGATCTGCCCTGCCCCCTGTCAGGAGAAGTGCCGCCGCGACCTGGTGGATGAAGAACCCGTCTCCATCCGGGAGATCAAGCGCTTTATCGGAGATTACTGCATGGAGAAGGGAGATCTCGGCACCATCCCCACCATCGAAGAGAACGGTCGTTCCGTGGCAGTGGTAGGTGGAGGCCCTGCGGGAATCTCTGCAGCCTATTACCTGCGTCTCAAGGGATACGCGGTGGATCTTTTCGACAAGGAAGATTTCTTCGGCGGCATGATGCGCTACGGCATTCCAGACTACCGGCTCCCTCAGCAGATTCTTCAGAAGGAGATCGACTGGGTTCTTGATCACGGTGTAAAGCCCTACACCAACACAGCTCTCGGCACAGATATCACCATGGAGGAGCTCCGGGAAAAGTATGATGCGGTGATTCTCGCCATGGGGTGCTGGAAATCCTCCCCCCTGCGGGCTCCCGGAGAAGATCTTCCCGGAGTGGTGGGAGGCATCGACTTCCTCTACAAGGTTAACCGCCATGAAGACGTTACGGTGGGTAAATCTGTAGCGGTGGTGGGAGGCGGTAATACCGCCATGGATGCCTGCCGCTGCGCCAAGCGTCTGGGGGCGGAGAAGGTCACCGTGGTCTACCGCCGCACCCGGGCGGAGATGCCCGCAGAGGCCGTCGAAGTGGAAGAGGCCATGGAGGAAGGTATCGAGTTCGTCTTCCTGGCAGCTCCCAAGGCAGTGGAGGGCTCCGGCAAGGTGGAGCGCATGATCTGCGAAAAGATGGAGCTCGGAGAGCCCGACGCTTCGGGACGGCGCCGCCCGGTTCCCACGGGGGAGACCTTTGTGCTTGAGGTGGATCAGGTGATTGCCGCCATCGGGCAGCAGCTTGACCCCGCAGGGCTTCCCAAGGAAGTTCTTGACGGCAAATGGATGATCTCCGATGAAAACTACGCCACTCCCCTGCCGGGGGTCTTCGTGGCGGGAGACCAGAAGACCGGCCCGGATATCGCCATCGCCGCCATCGGCACTGGCCACTGGGCGGCGGAATCCGCCCACCACTACATTACCCAGGGCACTCCCAAAGCACCCTTCGAGTACGATGTGGTGCAGAAGGATCTTACGGCGGAGGATTTTGCAGACAAAGAAAAGACCGAACGTCAGTACGCCCATCACGATGCTGCGGAAATTCGGATGCAGAAGGATAAGGCCTTCGAGGAGTACAACCACGGCCTCACGAAAGAACAGACCTTCAAGGATGCGGAACGCTGCATGGAGTGCGGCTGCCAGGATCTCTTCGAGTGCAAGCTGCGCAAATACGCCATCGACTACGAGGTGAATCCCGACCGCCTGGCGGGGGAACATCTCAAGGGAGTGGAAGAGGTTAACGAATTCTACGTTCGGAACATGGACAAGTGCATTCTCTGCGGCCGCTGCATCCGGGCCTGTAATGAGCTGGCGGGATTCTACGCCATCGACTTCACCAACCGGGGCTTCGCCGCCAACGTAAGCACCCCCTACTGGCAGGGGATCGAGGCTTCGGAGTGCACCCAGTGCGGCCTCTGCGTCCAGCTCTGCCCTGTGGGAGCACTTCTTGAGAAGAAGGCCCCCCGGTGGCCCCATTCGGAGACACCCACCCTGGCACCCACCGCTTGCGGGCAGTGCTCCGTGGGATGTCAGATTGATCTTAACCTGGATACAGCAAAATCCCGGATCGTCCGGATCACCTCGGATCTCGACAACCCCGCCTCGGTCACCAGCGGCGTCACCTGCGCCAAGGGGCGTTTCGACTTCGCTCCTCTTCTGGAAGACCGGCTGGAGGCACCTTTGGCGGAGGGAAGTGAGATGCCTTGGAACAGGGCTCTGGATTCTCTGAAAGAGGCTCTCGGCAAGGCCGGCAAGGTAGGAATTCTCGCAGGGGATGCCTTGAGCAACGAAGAGTATCTTGCTCTGAAACGTTTTGCAGGAGAGGTTCTGGAAGCCCCCTTCGCCGTGGCGGGAACGGATGCCTTTGCACCCGCCCGGAAAGCCATGGTGGAAACCTTCGGAAGCCTGGAAACCGGGGCTACCTACGGAGATCTTCAGGAATCCGATGCGGTGCTCCTGCTGGAGGCGGATCTCGACGCCCAGCAGCCCGCGCTGGTCTCTCTCCTCCGCCGGGGAATGCGGAATAAAAAAACCCGGATGATCTTTCTGGGAGGAACCCCGGGGATGCTTGAACGAGGAGAGGCCATCTCTCTGCAGCCTCGGGAGGGCTCCATGACGGATCTTCTGAAGGGCTTCGCCGCCCTCACCCTCGCCGCGGCGGGGAAGGAGATTCCCGAAGAGCTGAAAGGCTACACCGCCGCCGGCGTGGCGGAACGCACCGGGGTGGATCAGGCATGTCTGGAGGAGGCCGCCAAGGCCTTCGGCAGCGCCCGGAAAGCTCTGGCCCTTCTGGGAAGCCTTGCAGGGGCATGCCCGGAGAAGAGCGAGACCCTGGTAAAACTTCTGGGGCAGCTGAACCAGAAACGGCTCATTTCTCTCTACGAAGGTTCCAACCTGGAAGGAGCCGCCAAGGCAGTCACCGCTTCGGTGGCGGATATAGTGGCCTCGGTGAAATCCAAAGCTCTTCAGGGGCTGGTGCTGGTGAATCTGGATCCCGCTTCGGTGGGGCTCACTCCCGAAGATTGCAAGGCCCTGAATCTCTGCGTGGTCATCACCCCCAAAGCTGGGGCAGACTGTGCGGCGTACCAGCTTCCCCTGGCGAACTGGATGGAGCGGGACGGCACCATCACCGCCCTTTCGGGAGAGCAGGTGGAGCAGAAGCGAAGCCTGGCTCCTGCGGGAGTTTCCGCAGAGCTCTGCTGGATTCTCGCCAACCTCTCCCGGCGGCTGGGAACGGAGCTTCCCGCATCTTGGGGAGCCTACTCGGCGAAATAGTTTTTCGGGAAAATAGAGACGTATCAGAGATAGTGTCAGCTCTACGGAGCCCCTCCTGAAGGAGGGGCTCTTTTTCTACCCCCAGATTTTTGAAGATTCCCGGAGGACACAAAACAGGGGGTTCGGAAGTCCCTATAATCTCCCTATTCTTTCCTTTTTTTCTCCTCAAGTACCTTCGACAAAACACGATCTTTAGATTACTATGTGGATTGAAGTTCCGAACCTTCGGGCTAGTGGGCTGTTCCACGTTATAGTGTGCCCTTGGATGGGAGCCGGAGCTTGTGTGTCCCCTCGGCTCCGAAAGTGGCCGAACCGCTCCCTTGCTTTGCTGCACTCGCCGACCACTATGTCGCTGCCGAGGACACACAAGCTCCGGCTCCTGGAGTTCACCCAAAGCCACAATATAAGCAGGAACGATGCACTAGGTCTTTTCCAGCCGTGAACCATGGACTGCGCATCATGGAATTTCAATGTGGAGGAATCCATGAAAAAAATTATCTCTGCTTTCTTCGTGTTTTTTATAGATGTTCCAAATCCAGGAGGATTCAAAAAAAGAGGCCTCCTCCTCTTGGGGGTTGCCCTCCTTCTGTTCGCCTCTCCCTCTCAAGGAATCTCTCAAAGCCTCGAAGCCTCTCCGGAAATTCCCGAAGACCCCCGGGGAACCTTTTTTCTCACCCCTGAGGAGAGAGCGTGGCTTGAGGGACTCCCTCCCCTCTCCCTGGGCATAGACCCCGCCTGGCCCCCCATGGAGTTTGTGGACAGCCAGGGAGTACACAGCGGCATCAGCTCAAGCTACGTGGATCTTCTCCGGAGAGCCTTGAGTATCGACATCCGCCCCGTATACTTTCCAAGCTGGGAAAAGACTCTGGAGGCCGCGAAAGACGGCAGTGTTGATATGCTCAGTACTGCCGTGAGGACTCCGGAACGCGAAGAATTTCTGCTCTTCTCTCAACCCTACGTGAGCGTATGCACCCTAGTGGTAGCGCACGTGGAAGATCCCTTTGTAGAGAATCTCGACAATATCCAGCATACCTCTCTCGGAATCCAGCGCTCCTCCTGGGGAGTGGATCATATCTCCCGAAATTATCCGGGGATATCCTTCCGCTTCTACGACTCCTCTCGGGAGGTGCTGGAGGGGATTCGCAGAAGAGAGGTGGCCTACGGCTTTATCAACCGCGGAGCTTTTCAGTACTTCCGAAAGATGAAACGCTATGCAGAGATCCGCACCGCCTTCGAAACACCTTATCCGGCGGAGCCTTCCATGGCCCTCCGCAAGGACCTCGTTCCCCTGATCCCCATCATGGATCGCTTTTTCTCCTCTCTCCCCGCCACTACCCACGATATGATTCTGGAGCGGTGGATCAACATTCCCCCAGGCAGTCTCTCCCCCTGGAAAGAGGTCCTCCCCTGGCTGGCGTGGGGAGGAGGGCTTCTTCTGCTCCTTCTTGGGGGAATCCTGGCATGGAACCGAAAGCTCTCCCGGGAGATTCTGCGACGCCGCAGGGCGGAGGAGGAGCGCCGGGAGGCGCATCAGATGCTGCAGGCGGTGTTGGAAAACGTCCCCGTCTGCATCTACTGGAAGGATATTCATTCCTGTTATCTCGGAGGTAATGCGGCCTTTCTTCGGTATTCCGGAATAGAATCCCAGGAAAGCCTTGTGGGAAAAACAGACTTTGCCATGCCCTGGAAGCGCAGCGCCCCCATGCTTCACAAGGAGGATACTTTCCTTCTGGAGGAGAGACGCCCCCTCCTTTCGGAGGAGCGAGAGATCATCATGGAAGATCAGTCCTCCCGATGGATCCGGTTCGCCAAAACCCCTTTGAAGGATTCCGGGGGAACTATCCAGGGTGTTCTGGGGGTCTTCGAGGATATTACGGAGCAGAAAGAGATACGCCTGGCCCTTCAGGAACGGGAGGAAAACTACCGCAATCTCTTCGCATCCTCCCGGGATGCCATCCTTATTTCAGACATAGAGAGTGGCCTCTTTCTTGACTGCAATCCTGCGGCTCTGGAGATGTTTCAGCTCTCGTCTCTTGAGGAGTTCCGCCGCATAGGCCCCGCCCAACTTTCCACCCCGGTGCAGAGGGGGGGAGTGCCGCTTCAGGAAGCCTTTGAGAGGCTCATGAATGAACTGCACCATCGGGGAGGCTATTCGGGAGAGTGGATTCACTGCCGTAAAGACCGCACCCCCTTCCCCGTGGAGATCGCCCTCAGCCTCTTCCCCTACGGGGGGAGGGAGTGCATTCTCGGCATTGTTCGGGATCTCTCGGAGCGGGTGCGCATGGAGGAGGAACTCCGAAGCTCCCGGGAGTGGCTTCTCACCATTCTGGACAATCTGGAGACGGTGATCTTCGTAAAGGATCGGGAGGGGCGGTATCTCCATGCCAACCGCCGCTTTCTGGAGGTGCTGGGGGTCTCCCGGGAGGAGACTCTCGGAAGAACCAACGAGGAGATCTGGGCTTCCAAACCCATCCCCAATCGCGACGCCACCACAGAGGACAGGGGCGTCTTCACCAGCCTCAAGCCGATTAAGGCAGAACACCCCATCCGCCACGGGGATGGCTCCATCCATAGCTACCTTACCGCCAAGACACCTCTCCTGAATCACGAAGGAGTTCCCTATGCCCTGGTGGGAGAGGCCCGGGACATCTCCTCAATCAAGGAGATGCAGCGGCAGATTGAAAGGGCCCGGGACGAAGCAGAGAAGGCGAACCAGGCGAAGAGCGAATTTCTGGCCAACATGAGCCACGAGATCCGCACCCCGCTGCATGCGATGATCGGCATGGCCCATCTTCTTCAAGAGACGGTAATCTCCTCCGAACAGCGGGATTACGTGATGCATATCCACCGGGCGGGACAGCTATTGATCGCCACCATCAACAATATTCTGGATCTCTCCAAGATTGAGGCCCAGCAGATGACCTTGGAGAAGCTCCCTCTGGATCTGGAAGAAGTTCTGGGAAATGCCGCCATGATGCTCCACGGCATAGCGGAAGAAAAGGATCTCTTTATTGAGGTGCATCTGGATCCCCAGATTCCCCGGAAACTTCAGGGAGACGGCATGCGGCTTCTCCAGATTCTGAACAATCTTCTGAGCAACGCCATAAAGTTCACCCCCAAGGGATATATCCTTCTTTCTGCCGAGATTCTGAGGGAAGAAGAAGCAAAGCTGCACATCCGTATTACCGTGTCGGATACGGGGATCGGCATCCCCAAAGAACTCCAGAAAAAGCTCTTTCAGGCCTTTACCCAGGCAGACGGCTCCATCACCCGCAAGTACGGAGGCACCGGCCTTGGGCTTACCATATGCCGGAGCTTGGCACAGCTTATGGGGGGCACCATCAAGCTTACCAGCAGCCCCGGCAGGGGAAGCTCCTTCACCCTGGATCTCCCCTTTGAAAGAGGCGAAGCCTCGGAAACCCTTTACGAACCCTTTCGGACCTCCCCGGAGAAGCCCCGAAAGATTCTCGTAGCCTCGGAAGACTCCCGAAGCTCCCGTCGGCTGAGCCGGTATCTTCTCGCCACGGGATACGAGGTAGAAAGAGCCTCCACCTGGGGAGACCTTGCAGAAGCCATTGAAGAGAGAGTCTGGGATCTTCTGCTTGTGGAGGAGCGATTCCACAGCGCGTGGCCCCTGAGCTGCCTGGAGCTTCGGGATATCCACGCTCCAGGAATCCCAGTAATCCTCATAGGGGGCAAAAAAAGCCCCGAAGAAAAAGGCGGCTTCGAGAGACGAAACTATCTCTTTACTTTGGAAAGGCCGCTGATACCGGGAGAACTTCTCGAAATTCTCGGGGATATTCTAGAAAACCGAAAACCCCTGAAGAGAGATCTTCTCCTGAGTAAACACGAAGCAGCAGTAGCAGTAGCAGAGGCTCCGGATCTTCGCGGACGCCGCATTCTTGTGGTGGAAGACAACCCCATAAACCGGCATCTTCTCCGGAAGCTTCTTGAGAAGCGAGGCCTTCAGGTGTCTCTTGCGGAAAACGGAGAGCAGGGGGTACAACGGGTGAGAGAAGAGCTGTTTGACGCAGTGCTGATGGACATTCAAATGCCCGTGATGGATGGGCTTGAGGCCACCCGGATCATTCGAAAGGAAGAAAAGTCGCAAGGATGCCGACTTCCCATTCTGGCCATGACCGCCCACGCCCTTTCGTGCGATTACGAAAAAAGCCTGGAGGCAGGAATGGATGACCATCTCACAAAACCCATCAACCCCGGAGAGCTCTGTGCGGCCCTGGGAAAGTGGATTCTCAAGAACAAAACAGATAGAGCAGATAAACCCGCCGCAGATACGAAGCCTCCCCGGGAGGAGGGCCTCGCCTCAGCAGACCTCCCCTCGGATATGGAGGAGCTTCCGGAGGATCTCCGCTCTCTGAAACATGTGGATCTTTCCCGGGGCCTTGCCATCGCCGAAGGGAACCTGGAACTCTATCGGACTCTTCTTCAGATCTTTCTGGAGGAGTTCGCCCAAGCTCCTTTGCAGCTGCAAGCCTTTACGGAAGAGGAAAAACAGGGAGCAGACTCTCCCCTGCTCCGCCTGGCCCACGCCATAAAGGGATCCGGTGCCAATATCGGAGCCCGGGATCTTGCCCGATCTGCCGCAACTCTGGTGGATCATCTGCGGCAAGTTCCCCCGGAGCCGGAAGGAAAATCCCGGGAGATGCAGGACTCTCTGGAAGAGGCTCTTCTCCTGGATCTTCAGGGGTTGCTGGAGGAGCTGCAGAGGCTTGCCAGCCTCACCCCGGAATAGAAACTTCATGGCTGCTTTTGGTTCTGGTTTTTGGTTCTAGCTTCTGGTACTGCCTTCTGAATCTTGCTTTTGGCTCTCGCTTTTGCTTTTACTTCACACTTTTCACTTACCACTTCACACTTGCTTCTAATGCTTCTAACTCGCCAGCTCCCGCTCCCAGCAGGAGAGGGTATCCAGACTCACGCCGGTGCCGCCGCAGACCACCACCAGGACCGTCTCGGCAAAGTCGAGAAGGGGGGTTTCCTGATAGATCGCCGAGAGGGAAGCCCCGCAGGCGGGCTCCACCAGAACCCGATGATCATCCACAAAACGCAGACATGCCCGCACTGCCGAAGCGTCACTTACTGCGTGGGGGTAGATGGGATGCTTTCGGGACCACTCCAGAGCCTGAGAGGCCACCTGACGGACCCCCAGGGTTGCGGCGATGGTGTTCACTTTTTCCAGCCGCACCAGCCGATTGGCCCGCACCGCCGCCCCGAAGGAGGCCGCACCTTCCGTCTCCACAGCTACCACGGGGACATCCCCCCACCCCTGGGCATGCAATCCCTCCACCACTCCCGAGAGAAGCCCCCCACCACCTACAGAGAGCACCACCGCATCGGGCTTCTCCATCTGCCGCGCCAGCTCCTCCACCAGGGTGGCATGACCGCTCCAGATGGAGGGGTGATCGAAGGGGGGGATGTAGCGCCGTCCGGGCTCTGCTGCAAGCTGGAGAGCAAGATCATTGGCATCGTCCCAGATATCGCCGTGCACGATCACCTCTGCCCCCTCACCTCGGATGCGCTGACACGCCACTTCGGGAGTAGCTCCGGGGACTACCACGGTTACCCGGGCACCGAGAAGACGCCCTGCATAGGCCACGGCATACCCCGCATTGCCTCCGGAGGAAGCCACGAGATGCCGATCCCCGGAAGCTACGCTCTCCTGACAGAGCCTGCCGATACCGCGGATTTTGTAGGATCCCGCATGCTGGAAGCACTCCATCTTCAGAAAGACTCTCTTACCGGAACATTCACGCAGAGGTACGGATTCTACCACGGGGGTTTCGCAATGGAGATAAGGCATCATCTGGATATTCCTCCTTGGGGATATTTTTAGGTACAAAAAAAGCCGGGACCCCTTTGTTTCGGGGCCCCGGCCTCGTTTCTTCGGAACATGCGCACATTATGCGCCGGTTCCACGAGGGGGAGCCGAACGCATAATAATGATGGAGACCAGAGAGGTCATGGGTACGTTTAGAAACATATGATTTTTTGTGCAGTGCTGCATGCTCTCCGCCTCCTTCTTTCCGGGTATCTGAATTTCGAAAGGTTATATCATGATCCTGAAAGCCCGTCAAGGAAAAAATTCTTAAGAAATTTTTCGATCCCCCGGGCTCGCCGGGGAAGGATTGCTACTTACAGTACACCATATCCATGACTAAAGCGCAAATACCCTCCGCAGCGCTGCGTCGATCTCCTCCATCTCCCCGGCTGTCAAGGCCCCTCGCACTGCCACCATTCGCAAACGATGATCCACCGGCCGGCTCTGCAAACAGTCCGCCACAGATTTTTTTGTCAGGCCGTTTTCTGGGGAGGGGACAATCTCAACGTTCGTCTTAATGCTCCCTTTCTTCTCGTTCCACTCGGTGATGGGCACCACCTGTATTACCGGAACCCTTACGTTATAAACATTATTTGTCACGATCACGCATGGGCGGATCTTTCCCGTCTCCGATCCTTGGCTTGGAGAGAGATTCACATCAATCACCATCCCCCGCTTCAACTCCCTCATTCTGGCCAACCTTCCAAAGCGCTTTCGGTCAATGCTTGAGAGTCTTTGTCCTGATCATAGATCTCCGCGTAGAGATCGGCAGAGCGCTCCAGGCTTTCGCGTTCGAGTTCTTCCTTAAGGCGAACCAAGGCGACGCGCATCATCATGCTTTTATCTTTGAAGCCGTAGGATTTGTGACCGTTCAAAAAATCCTGCAAGGACGGAGTGAGGCTTACTTTTGTCTGTACCATGAGAACACCTCCCAGGGAATAAAACTAGATCCCATTTTAGGACCCCTTATCAGGACTGTCAACAGGGCCTTGTTCCTCTCAATCCCCGGGTTGGACCTCCAGCACGTGGTTCTCGCTTTTTTCTTGACATTCCCTCCTGTTCATCGTAGGATTCCCCTCAAGGAAATTTTTTGCTCTGCGGTATTGCACTCTACTCTGTTCCGTCGCATTTATTCAAGGGAGGTTACTCTATGGCACGGCGATTCGAAGGCTTTTACCAGATTTTTTCCGCCCTCGCAGTCTGTTTCGCCATGTGCGGCATACCGTCTGAAACGGTGTGCTTCGGGGTTGCGCCTTCCTGATACCGCAATTCCTCATTATCGCACGAGACCGTTTCAGACCAGGTTCCTTCGTATTCTCGAAGAGCCTGGTTTTTTTGTTGCTTTGAGCCGTTGCAAAAGCCCCAGGAGTAGCGAAAGCTGCAGAAGTGCTGCAAGTGCGGAAGCGAAAATACGAACGAACAAAGGAGAGAAAAAAGCATGAAGATAGAAAGCCGCTGTATTCACGGAGGATATTCCCCCTCTCAGGGAGAGCCCCAGGTGCTCCCCCTGGCCCAAAGCACCACCTACCGCTACTTCGACCCCTCTTTCGTGGCGGGGCTCTTCGATCTTGAGCAGGAAGGGCACATGTACTCCCGGATCTCGAACCCCACCGTGGAGGCTCTGGAGAAGAAAATCAACGCCCTGGAGGGAGGGGCAGGGGCTCTCTGCACCTCCTCGGGACAGGCCGCCACCACCCTCACCATGCTGAACCTCTGCGGCCCCGGAGACACCATTCTGGCCTCCTCCTCCATGTACGGAGGGACCATCACTCTGCTGGGCTCCACCTTCCGGCAGTTCGGCATCTCCGTACGTTTTGTGGATCCCGAAGCGCCAGAGGAAGATATTCTCGCCGCGGCTGATGATTCCGTGCGCTGTGTCTTTGGGGAGACTCTGGGAAACCCCGGGATGAACCTTCTGGATTTCGAAAAATTCGCCCGCATTGCGGAAACTCTGAAAGTACCCTTTGTGGTGGATAACACCCTGGCAACCCCTTATCTCTGCCGCCCCTTCGAGCTGGGGGCCCATCTGGTGATCCATTCCGCCACCAAATTCATGGATGGCCACGCCACGAGCCTGGGGGGATGTGTGGTGGATGGGGGAACCTTCCCCTGGAACAGCGGCAAGTTCCCCAAGCTGGTGGATCCGGATCCGAACTACCACGGCCTCTCCTACTGGAAGAGCTTCGGCAATAAAGCCTTTATCACCAAGGCCCGCACCCATCTGCTTCGGGACCTCGGGGCATGCCTGAGCCCCTTTAACGCCTTTATGATCCATCACTCTCTGGAGACGCTCCACGTGCGGATGGATCGGCACTGCGCCAATGCTCTTCAAGTGGCCACCTTCCTGGAGGAGCATCCTCAGATCGCCTGGGTTCGCTATCCCGGCCTGAAAAGCGCCCCGGATTACTCCCGAGCAGCCCGTTTTCTCCCCCGGGGGGCCGGAGGGGTGCTCTCCTTCGGCATCCGGGGGGGCCGGGAGGCGGCGGAGACCTTTACGGGAAAGCTCCAGCTTGTCTCCCTGGTAATTCATGTGGGAGATCTCCGCACCTCAGTGCTGCACCCCGCCAGCACCACTCATCGGCAGCTTTCGGAGGAGCAGCTCAAGGCGGGGGGAATCGGGCCGGAGATGATCCGCCTCTCCGTGGGGCTGGAGAACATTGAGGATATTCTGGAAGATCTGGATCAGGCCCTTTCGGGGCAGGAATAGGACTAGGACTAAGGAGGGAAAGCCATGCCCATTATTGTACCCCGCAATCTTCCCGCTTACGAGGTGCTCCAGCAGGAGAACGTTTTTGTCATGTCCCAGTACAGGGCGGTGCATCAGGATATCCGGGCCCTGCGGATCGGGCTGCTGAATCTCATGCCCAAGAAGATCTCCACGGAGACTCAGATCACCCGGCTTCTTTCGAACTCCCCTCTTCAGGTGGAGCTTCTGCTGATCCGCACCGCCAGCTACACCCCCTCGAACACCTCCGCAAGCCACATGAGCGCCTTTTACCGAACCTTCGAAGAGGTGGCCGCCGGGGGACTGGACGGACTGATCATCACCGGGGCCCCGGTGGAGCAGCGCCCCTTCGAGGAGGTGGCCTACTGGGAGGAGCTTCGGGAGATTATGGACTATGCGGAGAAGCATATCGCCTCCACCCTCTTTCTCTGCTGGGCCGCCCAAGCGGGGCTCTACCATCACTACGGCATGGAGAAACGCCCCCTTTCGGAGAAGTGCTTCGGCATCTTCCCCCATCGGGTTCTCGTTCCCCACACGAATCTGCTTCGTGGGTTCGATGACGAGTTCTACGCCCCCCACTCCCGGCATACCACAGTGGATGCGGAGGATATGGCCACGGTGGAGGATCTTCAGATTCTCGCCTCCTCCCCCGAGGCGGGGCCCCATATCGTGACCTCTCGGGACTTTCGGCAGATCTACGTGATGGGACATTTCGAGTACGATAAGAATACCCTGGAGGAGGAGTATCTCCGGGATCGAAATCAGGGGAGCCCCATCGAGGTACCCCGGAACTACTACGAGGAGGACGATCCGGACCGGGATATCCTGGTGCGCTGGCGCTGCCATGGAAACCTTTTCTTCTCCAACTGGGTGAACTACTGCGTCTATCAGGTAACCCCCTACGATTTGCCTTCTGTTCGGTAAGCAATAAAACCCCTCGAAGCTTTGCAAAACGGGAACCTCGGGGATTCTTGAAAGTGCTGCCACGGTAAAATCATTGACAGGGCCTCGAAAAATCTTCTACAATGAACTGTCGAAAGAAGTTTCAAAATATATCATGGGAGGTACTCTAATGCGCAAATTTTCAATTTTCACAGTAGCCCTTCTTCTCTCCCTCTGCCTGGTCTCCGTGGGAGCAGCTTCGGAGAGCACGGACAAAACGGACTGGCCGGAGCATCTCCGCTTTATGGCGGGACCCCCCGGAGGAAACTGGTTCGCCCTCGGGGGCTCTCTGGGGGATATGTGGAGCAAAAACGTGCTCCAGACCACCAGCGGCACCGGCGGCGGGGTGAGCAACATCGTGAATGTGGATCGTGCCAAGGGAGATTTCGGGCTCTCCGTGGCGTCGGTGCTCGGAGCCGCCCAGAAAGGCGAGGGAGCCTTCAAAAAGCCCATGGATGGGGCGGTGAACTTCGCCAATCTCTACCGGCAGTACACCTACTTCATCATGCGCAAGGACTATGCGGAGAAGCACGGCATCACCACTCTTGGTGATATCGTGGAGAAGAAGCTCCCCATCCGGATGGCCACCTTGAAGCCCGGCACGGCCTCGGAGTTCGTCATCCGCTCCATCTTCGAAAAGGGATGGGGCATAGGCTGGGAAGATGTCAAGAGCTGGGGGGGCTCCGTGGAGTTCTCCTCCTACGACGACGGCTCCAACCTTCTGGCGGATAACCACCTGGACATGTTCGCCTTTGCGGTGGGCCGGGTGGCCTCCATCGTCATGAAAATCGAGACTCAGACGGATGTGGTAATCCTTCCTGTGGACGAGCCTGCCCGGAAAGCCCTGGCGGAAGCCTACGGCACCACCACCTTCATGGTGGACAAGGAAGCCTATGATTCTGTTACCGGAGATGTTCCCGTGGTAGGAGATTACACCTGCATCGTGATCCGCAAGGATCTGCCGGATAACCTGGTGTACGATCTTGCCAAGGCCCTCTGGGAGAACAAGGATGCTCTCGCCAAGTCTGTGAAAGACGTGGGCGAGATGACTCCGGCAGAGGCAATTTCTCCCGGCGTGGTCTCCCACCCCGGAGCAGTCAAATTCTGGACCGAAGCTGCGCAGTAAGGAGCTTTTCCGGAAACAGCTTGCCTGAAGGAAGAGACTCGTTGTGAATCTCTTGAGAGCGGCGCTTCCGGTGCCGCTCTCTCTTCTGCCCACCCCGCTTTAACACGCTAACAAGGAGGTTCATCATGCGCAAATTTACAGGACAGACGGCGAAAGCCCTGTACGTCTACGTGGTGCTTCTGGGGATCTTCCACCTCTACACCGCCCTTTTCGGGGCCTACGAAGCCTATCTCCAGAGGATGATTCACCTTACCTGGGTCTTTCCTCTGGCCTTTCTTCTCTACCCCGCCACAAAAAACTCCCCCAAGGATCGCCCCACCCTGCTGGACTGTCTGCTGGCGGGTATCTCCGTTCTTCCGGGGCTCTACGCCATAAGCACCTACGAGGAGATCACCTACCGGATGATCCAGGTGGACCCCCTCACCACTCCCCAACTTATCCTGGGATTCCTTCTGCTGGTGATGCTCATCGAAGCCACCCGCCGGGTGGTGGGGTTGCCTCTGGCAATCATTGCGGGATTTTTTGCGGGGTATATGTACTTCGGGCACTATCTGCCGGGGGTGATGCGGGGTCTGCAATTCACCTTTCCCGAGGTGATCGAGCAGATCTACCTCACCGATGAAGGGGTCTTCTCCATTCCTCTGGGGGTTTCCGCCACCTTCGTTATCGTCTTCCTGATCTTCGGGGGTTTTCTCGAAAAGAGCGGCATCGGAGAGTATTTCATGGAGTTCGCCCAGGCCTTTGCGGGAACCACCCCGGGAGGCCCCGCCAAGATCGCCGTGGTAAGCTCCTGCCTCTTCGGCTCCATTTCGGGCTCCGCAGTGGCAAACGTCTACGGCACGGGAACCTTTACCATCCCTCTCATGAAACGGCTGGGATACTCCAACGCCTTTGCGGGGGCCGTGGAGGCCGTGGCAAGCTCCGGAGGACAGATCATGCCCCCCATCATGGGAGCGGGGGCCTTCATCATGGCCTCTCTTCTGGGGGTGCAGTTCCGAACGGTAATCATCGCTGCGGCCTTTCCCGCCCTTCTCTACTATGGAGCGGTCTTTCTCATGGTGCACCTCCGGGCGGTAAAGCTGGGGCTCAAGGGGCTCCCCCAGGAGGAGCTTCCCTGTCGCAAGAAGGTACTCCGGCACTCCTACAATCTTATTCCCATTATCGGGCTCATCTACATGCTCCTCACGGGATACACCCCCATGCTGGCGGCGGTGATCGGCATCGCCATGGCCTGGGGAATCTCCCTCTTTGATCCGAAACGGCGCATGGGACCCAAGGCCATTCTCGATGCCATCTACTCCGGGGCCCTCAACATTCCCGTGGTGGCCATCGCCTGCGCCTCCGCAGGGATTATCGTGGGCTCCGTGGCCCTTACGGGGATAGGCTTCAAGTTCGTGGGGCTGGTCTTCTCTCTGGCCCGGGATATTCCCTTTCTGGCACTGCTGCTGATCATGCTGGTCTCTCTGGTGCTGGGGATGGGGCTTCCCACCACCGGGGCCTACATCCTCGCCGCCGCTCTGGGGGTGCCCGCCCTCACCAAACTGGGGTTCAATCCCCTGGCGGCCCATCTTTTCGTCTTCTACTTCGCCATCATCTCCGCCATCACCCCCCCGGTGGCTCTGGCGGCCTATGCGGCGAGTTCCATTGCGGATGCTCCCCCCAACGCCACGGGATTTCAGGCCATGCGGCTGGGGATTCTCGCCTTCATCGTCCCCTTTGCCTTCTGCTTCGACCAGGGGATCATTCTTCACGGAGGCTTTGCAGGCAACACCGCCGCTCTGGTGGGGGGAGCCCTGGCGGCTCTGGCCATAGGCTTTGCCATGGAGGGATATTTCCGCTGCATCCTTCCTCCCTGGGTACGCCTGGGATTTGCTGCGGGGGGGCTTCTCTGCTTTACCCCCTTCCTGCCGGTGAAGCTGGGAGGCATGGCTTTAGTGATCCTGCTTCTCGCTCTGGAGTATCGGAAAAAGGATCTTCCTCCTCCGCCTGTCACAATCTGACATTTCTTTGAAAAAAGATTTTTCGAGAAAAGAAAAACCTTCTCCCACCACATCTACGAAAATTGTAAGCATCCCCCCCTCTTCATGGGGGGGTTTTTTTACATAGTTTTTACATTCTTTTTTCTTTGTCTCCTTTACGAAATCCCTGAAAAGCCTTACCATAGGGGCGTTACCTCTTGCTTTAACGGCGTAACTAAGCACAAGAGTGAAAGGAGAGATGTACCATGAAAAGACCGTATCTACCGTTTCTCTGTCTTCTGGCGGCAGTTGTGTTTTTGAACATTCCCTCTCTCGCCTTGGGGGCGGAACTTCAGGGGGCCCCGCTGAACCCCGCATTTCTGGAGTATCAGCAAAAGCTTTCGCAGCAGAAAAGCGCCCCGGAGGGCACCATGCCTCTCGGCAAAATCCCCTCTCCGCTGGATCTTTCCCACATTCAGGGGCCTGTTTTTGGTGGGCTACAGACCGCAGCCTTTCCCAGCACCTATGATCTGCGCAACGTGGGGGGGAGAAACTACGTAACCCCCGTACGAAGCCAGAACCCCTATGGCACCTGTTGGGCCTTTGCGGTCTTCGGATCTCTGGAATCCAACAGTCTCATGGCCTCCGGCGGGAGCGGCGCTCCGGATTACTCGGAGTGGCATATGTCTTACTTTGCCTACATCGACCAGAGCGCAAACCTTCCGGCATTCAAGAACTACACCACTGCAGATCTACCGGAAATTTTTGATCTCGGCGGACTGGACTGGAATGCAGTGGCCCTCCTGGGACGCTGGACAGGACCAGTAGCGGAGAGCGCCGCTCCCTACAACGGATCCTACCCCACGGGGAACGAACCAAACCAGCGTATTCTTACCCACGCCTACTATCTTCCCTCGCCAGTACGAGGCTATTCCCCTGTGAGCACTCAGGATCTCAAATACGCCATCATGAACTACGGCGGCGTCTCCATCGGCATGTACGCCTCGGATAACATGTCGGGAAATATAAGCGGCCCGGAATGGAATCCCAGCACCGCCGCCTATTACTACACCGGATCCCCCGGGGCGAACCACGGAGTCACCGCCGTGGGGTGGGACGACAACTACAGCGTTTTGAACTTCAACGCCGATCAGAGGCCTCCGGGGAACGGTGCCTGGATCGTGAAAAACTCCTGGGGTACCGGCTGGGGGGATAAGGGCTATCTCTACATCTCCTACTACGACACGGGCCTCGAAGGAAACATCGCCTTCGTAGGAGCTACCCCGAACACCTATGCCTACGTCTACCAGTATGACCCTCTGGGGTGGGTAAACTCCTATGGCTACGGCTCCACCACCGCTTCCTTCGCCAACGTCTTCACCGCCGGCACCGGCCGAAGTCTTTCGGCTTCCGCCGAGAGAACCGCTTCGGGAGAGGCCTTGAAGGCAGTGAGCTTCTATGTGGTCTCTCCGGGCTCCACCTACCAGCTTCAGGTACGCACCAACGTTACGGGAGATCCCTCCACGGGAACCCTGGTCTACTCCCAGGGAGGCACCATCACCGCTCCGGGGTACCACACCATTACCCTAAGCGAGCAGATACCCCTTGGGGCAGGAACCAGATTCGCCGTGACGGTGCAGCTCACCAGCCCGGGATACAACTTCCCCATCCCTCTGGAATCCCGTGAAACAGGGTATTCCGACAAGGCCTCTGCCAATGCGGGAGAGAGCTATGTAAGCTCCAACGGTGCCGCCTGGACGGATCTCACCACCACTGGGGGAAACAGCCACAGCAACGTGGCTCTCAAAGCCTTTACGGGAACCTATGCAGGACCGACTCCTACCCCCGGAGGGAGCAGCGACGGCGGAGGGTGCAGCTTTGGCTTTGCCCCTCTGGGAGTGCTCTTCCTTCTGCCTCTTATGGCATTAAGAAGCAAATAGACTCGCAAGAAAACTCCTTCACGAAGAAGAAATGAGAATATTCCAAGGCACTCCATTTGCTTCATTCACCAGAAGAGCCGGGATATCGATTTTTTTCGTATTTTTTTCGAGCCTCCCTCCCCCCTATTCTTTACTTCTCGGAAGGAAGAGGATACTATGAGGAGGGTTGCGGAAATTCACAAGCAACGCTGCGAAAGTTTTCTGGGAAACAATTTTTCGAATGGAAAACTGAGAAAGGAGCTGAGAACGATGCGCCATTTTCTTTTGGGAGTTTTATTTTTTGTATGGCTGGGGGTTCCCTCTGCATGGGGGGTTCAGGCAAGCCCTTTCCCCATCGAAACATCCCAACCAGACGGAACAAAAATCGAGTTTTTGAGGAAAGGGGATGAAAAATGCAACTGGGTAGAGACTCTGGACGGATATTCCCTCGTGAAGAATGAAAAGACAGGTTACTGGGAATATGCGGAGGAGAGAACCGATGTGGTGGGGCTCTTTCCCTCCGGGATCGTTGTGAAAGCTGGGGAGGGAACTCCTGCTGACATCCAGGAGAAAGAACATCTCCTGAAGGTAGTTGCCCTTGAGGTTGAGCCTGAAATAGTCGAACAGCCGGACGGAACGAAGATCATTCTTCTTTGGCAGGAAAAAAACGGCCTCCGCTGGCGGACTACCAGAAAAGGGTTCCCGGTAGCCAGGAACTATAAGACCGGATACTGGGAATACGCCACGTGGAAACCAGTGGTTACTCTCGTTCCATCTGGAATTATTTACAAACCTCAAGTTCCTGCCCCTGAAGGATGGAGCAAACACAAAAAGCCCTCCGGCTGCCGCTGATGTTTCTGACAGATAACAGTACACCATCAAAGAAAGGGTGATTTTTCAATGAAAAAGAGAAATGTATTCCTGCTTCTAGTTCTGCTGTCCTTTGCTTTCGCATCTTCCTCCTGGGGAGCCCCCGCAAGCCCCTTCCCCATATTAACGCAGCAGCCTGACGGAATGGAGATCGAAATCTTCCGCCAGGGGGACGAGTTTTTCAACTGGGTAGAAACCAGCGAAGGATATCCTCTCGTACAAAACCAAAGCACCGGCTTTTGGGAGTACGCCCGGCCAGCGGAAGATGCTCTTGAATCCACGGGTATTCCCTACCGCCCCCAGGTAGCGGCACCGGAGCAGGTCTCACCGCACTTCCGCCCCTCTCCGGAAAAGATCGCGGCTCTTCGCCAGGGAAGGGCTTCGGGAAATTTGGAGATCGCCTCCACCTGGACTCCTCAGCCCGTATCGGGAACCCGAAAAATCCTCGCCATTCGGGTGGGATTCGTCAATCGGGCTCTTGAAGTACCGGCCTCTAATACAGAAAATGCTTTTTTTGGAGCGACAAATTCTGTGGTAAAGTACTACAGTGATCAATCCAGAGGATCACTTCAGGTGAACTCCGCTCTCGGAGGCAGCAGCGTTCTTACCGTCAACCTTGATGCGGGAGATGCCAACGGAGGAAACCATCCAGACAACTTCATTGATGTGGGAGGCAATAACACCGTCCAACATCAGAATGAAGTCGCCTTTGTATCCAGTGTGATCAGCAAAGCCGCTGCTCAGGGAATCAACTTCGCTTCCTTCGACACCAACGGGGATGGAAGAATCACCCCTGATGAACTGGTGGTCTACCTTATCGTGGCGGGATACGAAGAATCCGGCTCGGCTCTCACCCCCTCGGTCTGGGCCCACGCCTGGTCTTCCTGGACAAACATGGGGGCGGCCCATATGGTCACCATCGCAGGGAAGCTCCTTACAGACTGGGCCATGAACGGCGAACTCTACGATGCAGGTGTCGCCATGCCCATGGGTGTAATCTCCCATGAATTAGGGCACCAGTTCTGCAAACTCCCAGATCTTTATGACGTAAATCAGGCAAATGAGGGACTCGGGAATTTTTCCCTTATGGCAGGAGGTTCCTGGGGACGCGAAGCCGGTGCTGTGGCGGGATCGAAACCGGTGAATCTGGATGCCTGGAGCCGCTACTATCTCGGGTGGGAAACCCCTCAAGCTCCAGCCATGGGCTCTTCTCTGGAAGCTTCAAGCGCTACCGTAACCTTCGGAACGCCCTATAACGGGACACATCCGGCTGTCCGTCTGGCTTCCTCCTCCCACAGAAGCACGGAATATTTCCTTGCAGAGGTCCGTGCCCTCTCAGGCTGGGATGCGGGTTTGGAGGGGTTAACCGGCTTCCAGAACGAAGTGTGGCCCGGAGCAGGGATTCTTATTCTCCATGTTGATGAAAACATAGGATCTGGAAGCCTTGAGAACGGGAATGACTTTAACGCCTACGTACTCGGGCAGAATCAGGGCTGCATGGCTGTGGAGGCGAACGGGGTTAACATGGCAAGAACCGATGGAAACGCCGACCGAGGAACACCGTACACCCTTTGGTACAGCGGAAACCCGAACTATGTGGGGAATGGCACCTTTACTCCCACAAGCAATCCCAATTCCAACTTTTACGGCGGCACTTCTTCCAATGTTGAAGTCACAAACATCTCCGCATCCGGTGCTACCATGACCGCTACTGTACAGACAGATGAGCCAATTTCTCCCACTCCTACATCCATCCCCACATCCACTCCCATTCCCACGCCGGGATCTGGTAGCGGCGGTGGTGGCGGTGGTTGCTCCACTCTGGGCCTGGCACCTCTGGGACTGCTCTTCCTGCTGCCTCTTCTGGTGCTGCGAAAATAACGCAACTCATTTCGACCGTTAGGCTTTTCTGAAGCAGCGTCCGGGGATGGGGGGTTAAATCTCTCCATCCCCGTTTTTTATCTCTTCTTCTCCTACGAGCATGTATCAAAAAACGGGGAAGCAGATAGCTTCTTTTCTCGCTACTCTCCTTCTGGCGGAAAGAGGCGACTCCGGGTATAATAGATTTCCGCAGGATTATGCGAGAGGACGTTGCCCGGGTAATCCTGCAAAAACATCACCGCTTACGGTTAAGGGAGGAATGTATTATGAAACGAAGCATCACCGCACTGGGAGTCTGCATCCTGACGGTTCTTTTTGCCTGCACTGCCTTCGCAGCGGAGTATACTGCGGACATGATCACCACAGGACCCCAGGGAAACATGACGGGAAAACTCTATGTGAAGGGGGATCTTTTCCGTCAGGATATGGTCATGGAGGGACAGGAACAGACCATCATCATCAACGAGGAGAAAGATCTCACCATCATCCTCATGCACCCCCAGAAGATGTATATGGAATTTGTGGACATGGGGGATGAAGAGGTTCAGGAGAGCATGGAGGTGGATATCGATTCTGCGGAGGATCTTTTGAAGGAAAACCCAGATATGGCCACGGCGGAGGATCTGGGAACGGAAACCATCAACGGCATCAAATGCCGGGTCTTTAAGGTGACCTACAAAGAAGATCTACGAGGAGATTCCACCCTCTGGATCTCCAAAGAGCTGGAAACCCCCATCAAGATCATTACGAATACCGCTGAGGGGATGAGCACCATGGAGCTGCAAAACATCAAAAAGGGCTCCGTCTCTTCCAGCGTCTTCGCCATTCCTTCGGGCTACAAAAAGATGGAAATGCCCGGACTTATGGGCAATATGGAGGATATGGACTAACATCTGTCACACAGAACCAAAAGGTAAAGGGGCTTCCCAAAAGTGGGGAAACCCCTTTACCTTTTTTGCTACAAGATCGGAAATGCCTACAACCCCTTCCAGGATTTGAACCCCCGTCCCCGCACCTCCGAAGCATCCGATACCGCCATAAAGGCGTTGGCATCCAGGGAGAGAACGAAGCGCCGAAGCCGCACCACCTGCCCCTGGGAGAGAAACGTGAGGAGCACCGGCCGGGGCTGTTTGCTGAAGCCCCCTTCTCCATTGAGCCTGGTAACTCCCCGGTGCATTTCATTCAGAATAAAGGAGGAAATCTCATCGGGACAGCGGGTGATAAGGAGAATCTGCTTACGTCGGTCGAAGGAACGCAAGGTATTATCCACCATGAGCCCGGTGATGTAGAGCAGCAGCCCCCCGTAGAGGGTCTTCTCCACCCCCACCACGAAGATAGCCAAAAACAGCACCGAAGAGCTGAGGAGAAAGCTGTAGATCCCCAGTTCGATGCCGTAGCGCTTCCGGAGCACCATGGCGATGATGTCGGTTCCCCCCATGCAGGCCTCCGCCCGGAAAACCAATCCCACCCCCATGCCGTTGATGAGCCCCGCAAAAACCACGATGAGCAGGGAATCCGTAATCACCGGCACGGGAAGGATATGCAGAACCTTGAGAAGCACCGTCATGAGAGCCACGGAGAAGGCGGTTTTCATCACAAAGGAGGGGGAGAGCTCCCGCCAGGCCCACAGAAGCAGCCCTCCGTTGCCGATGCCGATGATCCAGGCGGGGGAAATGCCCCAGACATAGGTGGAGAGCACCGCCAGGCCATTCACCCCCGATGCTGGGAAGGTGTGGGGCATGATGAGAAGCACGTAACTCATACTCACCATGAAGGTTCCTAGAGAGATCACCGCCAGATCCTGCCAATTCGATTTCCCCCAGAGATAGCTCCGAAAGAGCCGGAGACGCAACCGCTGTAAAAAAATCATGGGATACCCCCCTCCAAAAATAGTCATAGCTCCATAACTTTGGTTATTCTTAAGATCCCGCCTTACCGTCTCTTTGTACCGCCCCTTTGCACCCCTACTCCTGAAGGAGCTCCTCAAGCTGGTTCAGCCAGCGGGAGAAGCGATGTAGCACCGCCTGCACGGGCTCCGGGGAGGTCATATCCACCCCGGCTCTTTTCAGAAGGTCGATGGGATAGGCGGAGTCGCCGCTTTCGAGAAAGGAGAGATACCGGGCCACCGCAGGCTCTCCCTCGGTGAGGATCTGTTCCGCCAGAGAGGCCGCCGCAGCATACCCCGTGGCATACTGATAGACGTAGAAGGCGCTGTAAAAATGAGGAATCCGGGCCCATTCGATATCGATCTCAGGATCAATCACCGTCTGGGTACCGTAGTAGCGGGTGTTAAGTTCTCTCCAGAGGGTAGAGAGTGTGTCCGGTGTAAGGGGCTCCCCCTGACGGGCCTTTTCGTGAGCTAGCTTCTCAAACTCCGCAAAGAGCACCTGCCGGAAGACGGTGGTACGAATCTGCTCCAGGGCGTAGTTCAGAAGATAGAGCTTCTCCTCCCGGGTGCCCGCATTCGAAATCATGTGATCCAGCAGAAGATTCTCGTTGGTGATGGAAGCCACCTCGGCGGTGAAGATATCGTGCCCTCCATAGACGTAGGGCTGCACCGCATAGGTGAAGGAGGAGTGCAAGGCGTGTCCCATCTCGTGGGCCAGGGTGAAGACATCCCGAAGAGTGCCGTTGTAGTTGAGGAGCACGTAGGGGTGTGCCCCGTAGGTTCCCCAGGAGTAGGCTCCGCTGCGCTTCCCCCGGTTCTCGTACACGTCGATCCATCCGCTGGTGAGCCCCTTGTCAAGCTCCTTGAGATAGCGCTCTCCCAGGGGTTGCAGAGCCTGGCGCACATCCTCCAGAGCCTTGGCATAGGGAATATCCTTCCGGGTCTCCTCCACCAGAGGGGCGTAGAGGTCGTACATGTGCAGCTCCTCCACCCCCAGGGCCTTTTTCTTGAGGGCCATGTAGCGTTGCAGCTCCGGCAACCCCTGATGGATGGCCTCGATGAGCCGATCATAGACCTCCAGAGGAATAGCGTTGGGATAGAGGGCGCTCTGGAGCGAGGATTCATAGTTGCGCACCTGGCTGAAGAAGGCATCCTTTTTTACGCTCCCCCCGTAGGTGGCGGCCAGGGTGTTTTTATACTTCTCGTAGGTGGTGAAGAGCCCCATGAAGGCGGCCTTGCGAACCTCCCGGTTCCGGGAGTGGATGTACTTGCCGTAACGCTCCTCGGAAAGCTCCACCTCCCGCCCCTCTTCATCCTGAATGACGGGAAATTTAAGATCCGCATTGGTAAGCATGGAGAAGGTGTTCTGCGGGACATCCGCAAGGTTCCCCATCCGGGCGAGAAGGAGCTCCTGCTCTGCGGGGAGCACGTGAGCCCGCACCCGGGTGATCTGTTCCAGGGCAAACCGATAGAGATCCAGCCGGGGCTCCCGGGAGAGGAAATCAAGAAGCCGCTCCTCGGGGATGGCGAGAATCTCCGGGGTTACAAAGGAGCCCGCACCACTCGCCTCTACTGCCAGGGTGGTGGCCCGATCCGCCAGCCCCTGATAGAAATCATTCTCCGTATCTTCGTGGCTTCGCATATGGGCATAGGCGTAGACCTTTCCCAAAATGATCCCCAGAGTATCCTCCAGCTCCAGACATGCGAGAAGGTTTTCCGGAGATTCCCCAAGAGTTCCCTGATACTCTCCCAGCCGGGGAAGCATCTCCTGAACCTCCTTATACGCCGCCTCCCAGGCGGCATCATCAGAAAAAATGTTCTCCAGCCGCCACTGATAGGCGGGGTCCATCTCTTGCCGCTCCGGAAGGGTCTGGACCTCCCCCGCCCCAGAGCCGGGAAAGAGCAATAAAGAGCCGATAAGTGCACCGTACATCATACGTTTTTTCATCCTTTCATCACCGCCATTTTCTTTTCTCATAAAGCCCTATTCGTGAAATCTTATAAAGTATGCAACGCCGAAAGGGAAGCCACTTCCGAGGCAACCAATCTCTCAATCTGCTCCAAAAGCTGAGGTTCCTGTTCTTTCCAGGCTTCTTCGAAGCGCTCTTCCACCATCTTCCGGTAGGCCTCTCCTCCCCGGGAAAGAATCTTCTCCATCCGCTTTCGGGAGATCATACGCTTTGCGACGAGGGAAGGCAACCGCACCCGGTGGAGTTCCTTACGAAAAGCTCCATAGGCGAGAAGCCCCGCTATCCCTCCCACCACAAGCCCCAGGGGGCCGGAGATCACCAGAGCCAGCCCCGTTCCACCGCAAATGGAAGCGGTAACGGCGGAGGTCATCACCGCCAGGGTGCCCTCAAAGAGGCGCAGAGGATTTCCGTAGAGGCTTTCCGGGGCAAAGGAAAGAGCATTTTTCTCCCAGGAGGCTCCGGAAAGAGCTCCTCCTTCGAGATGGGGGGGGAGGGTCCGGATTCCCTTGTGAGAGAGCCAGTTTCCCAGGGCAAGGGCGATCTCCCCCGGAAGAAGTGCAAAGATACGGCGCATCTCCTTCTCTAAAATTGCGGCAATCTGGGGCTCTTCCTGCTCCACACAGCGCTCCAGATCTTCCCGAAACGTTTTGAGCGTTCCCCCCTCTTCCCGGAAATGCTCCACCACCCCCCGAAGAGAGCCTTCGAAAAGACGAGCCTCACAGTGCCGGGCCACCTCCTCGGCTCCTCCGAAAAGCAGTTGGTCCACCGCCTTGCGAATATCCTCCCGCACAAATCGGGGAAGATCCTCCTCCAAACTCTGCCGGAGGGTACTGTAACGATGCCGCAGGGCAGGGAGAAGAGAGATCCCCTCGGCGATCACCGCTCCGGGGCGGCTGCTGCGGAGAATTTTCTCCCGGGGGAGATCCAGCTCCTCCTGAAGAATCTGCACCACGAAGGGCCAGGAGCTGCTCCCCCCGGAGAGAATCACCCGGCCGATGGCGGAGCCCTCTAACCCGTACTGCTCCAATCCTTCCCGGAGGGAGCTCCGAAACCACCCTAGAAGATCCAGGGGCTTCTCTCCGAAGTGCTGCCCCTCCACTCGGCGGAGATGCTCTCCGAAGGAGGGTGTGGGAAGGTAGCGGGAAGCCCGCTCCTGAAAGGATTCCCAGGAGAGATTCCGAAGGGCGCCGTAATTTCCCGCCCTGCCGCTCCAACTCTCGTTACGATTCCGGGACATGGCGAGAGAAAAGTTCTCCTTCATGCGCCGGCATTCGTACCAGTGCACGTAGTATGCCGCTCCCTCCCGCTCCAGCCGCTCCTCCAGCCCGGGATTCTCCTCGCAGAGCATTTGGTAGAAGAGATCATCCAGGAGGCGCCCCCCCAGAAGCATATCTCCCCAGGAGGCCTTCACCTCCAGCCGTTGCATCCAGGCAAAATCACAGGTACCCCCTCCGAAATCCACCACCAGAGTTCCCTCCAGGGATTCCGAAGGCTTGAGATCCTTCTGGGAAAGATGGTAGAGGAGAGCCCCCACGGGCTCATCCACCAGCTCCACCTCCCCGAATCCCCCCTCCCGGGCCAGGGTACGCAAAGCCTGCCGCCAATCCTCCCCCGCCTCGCTGGGAACCCCGAAAAAGACCCGCCCCGCCTGATCAAGGGAAGCATACATGTTCTCCGCCTCCCGGCGCACTCCCTGCAGAAAGGCCGCCCCCGCCCTCCAGGCCTCGGGAGAGTGTGCGATATCGGGCTTGAAGTGCATCCGCAGATGGTACTCCCGCTGCTCCGCTTCGAGGGCATCTCCCCAGGTATCCAGAGCCATGCGCCCCACCAGGGTCTCCCGGTCTTTTCGAAAGAGCACCGCGGACTCCATCCCCAGAGCGTTGGGATCAAAGACGAGAGAAGAGGGAAGAAGTTCATCCCCGGGACAGAAGGAGAAGTGGGAGGTGCTGGTGCCGAAATCCACCGCCAGAACTTTGGAGATCATGCGAGGCTCCTTCCCGGAGCGTGCTTATCCCGCCGAAGAAGCCCCTTCTCCTGAAGAACCCCCCGGTAGAGGACGGGACGCCGCTCCACCACCACGGGCTCCCCGGGCTCCAGATATCCCACCGTCTGATACTGATCCCGAAGTTTCTCCTCCCAGTATCGGGGAAGGGCTTCCGGCAGATCCTCCCCGGCATCCCCCGAAAGGGGGAGGTTCTCGAATCCCCCTTCCCGGGCAACCCGAAGCAGCTCCTCCACCGCCTCGGGAAGGGTCTCTTGAGAGGCTCCGGCGAGAGCATAGAGAGAGGCCCCGAGGGGAACGAGATCCGGGATTTGCTCTTTCTCTTCCAGATTCTTCTGCCGTAGATACTCAAAGAGATACTCCCCCCGAAGGGCAAGGCCATGGAGGGCATACCGCTGAGTCAGAAGATCCCGAAGCTGAAGCTCCAGCAAATCCCTATCCACCTCACAGGAAGGAGCCCCGGACTGTACCAGGGGAGCGGCGATGCCTTTTCCGAAAAAAGCGAGAAGGCGGAAGGTTCGGGAGAGAGTTTTCCCAGCCCTTCCGGAAGAGCGGTACTTCTCCACCATCCAGAAGGCTCCTCCAGCTCCCAAGGCACCCCCCGCAAGAGAGGCCCCGGCAGTTCCGGAGCCGAGCAAAAGGACACTTAACCAGCCGAAAAAGCCCCCCAGCAGAGCCGCTGCGCCCACCATGGAAGGGGAAAAACCCTCCCGAAGAGGAAGGGGACATCCCAGTGCCGGGGCATGCCGCCGGAGCCTCTCCTCAAGAATCAGGGGATCCGGCTCTCCCTGAGGAAAGGAAAGTTCCCCCTCCGGAGCCTCTTTCAGCACCTTACGCAGAAGATCCCGATCCCCTTCCAGAAGAAGGCCCCCCAAGGCATCTTTCTCCCTTCCCGGAGAGAGCTCCCGGAGAATATGCCCTGCAACCTCCTCCACCGCAGGAATTTTTGACCCTTCCTTCTCTGGAAGGGGTCGCAGAAAAGGGCGGGAAAAAGAAAACTGTTCTTTATCGATCATGGTTCCTCCCCTCATCTCCAGAAAGATCCGTAACAATGTTCCGGGGGGCCAAAGGCAAAAGAGCCCACCATCCAGGAATTGCTAAAAAAAATCCCTGAGGCTATCCTACCATGGGGGGAGATTTCTGCACCCCCTATTCCCCAAAAGGAGATACTCTATGCTTACGGAAAAATCGAAACTTGCTCTGGCCCTGTTCTGTACCCTGGTTCCCTGGGCCTCCGCCTTCGCCGCCATCCGGGCGGCTCTTGAGGGGTATCCCCCGGGGCACCTCGCCCTGGTGCGGTTCGTCATCGCCTCGGGAGTCCTGCTCACCTACGGAATTCTCACCCGCATGGGGCTGCCTGATCTTCGGGATATCCCCCGGCTTCTCTTTCTGGGCATCATGGGGATCACCCTCTACCATGTGCCCCTCAACTACGGGGAGGTAACGGTCTCCGCGGGGGCCGCAAGCTTGCTCATCGCCACGGTTCCGGTCTTTACCGCCCTCTTCGCCCTTCTCATTCTGCGGGAGGGGCTTCCTCCTCTGGGGTGGGTGGGGATGGCCATCAGCTTCGCCGGGGCCACCCTCATCGCCTTTGGAGAGGGGAATGCCCTCTCCTTCAACACGGATGCTCTGCTGATTCTTCTTGCGGCGGTCTGCGAGAGCGTCTATTTCGTGCTGCAGAAGGATCTTCTCGCCAAGTACGGAGCGGTGCGTTTCGCCACCTATGCGGTGGTGGGGGGAACCTTAGGCATGCTCCCCTTTGCTCCGGGGGTCTTTACCACCCTCGCCCGGGCCCCTCTGCATGCCACCCTCTCGGTGATCTATCTGGGAGTGGTGCCTGCGGCGTT
>NPIG01000250.1_pt1 | contig 54103 bp, 49 predicted proteins | sample 8637441 | NCBI WGS metagenome assembly NPIG01 (sample SAMN07420675, study PRJNA396082) | bioreactor metagenome | isolation source: sample BR6 brine-fed electro-methanogenic bioreactor BR | place: Japan: Kochi | collected 2016-06-14
TAGACTGTTTCTTTACAGCCTCCTTTTTTATGTAGATACATATTCGTTGTATTCTTATAATAAATTGTGATTAGATAATCTTCATAATATTTAGAAACAATACTATACTTATATAAATCATCAATAGAATATGATTTGTTAGTTTTGTAAAACTCCCTTAAAATGTTATTCTTTTCAACTTGATTTTCAAAGTATATCTTTGGTTTGATGTTCGAATATTGTAAGTAATCATATCTTAGTTGGTACTTAAAATCGTTATCTAAAAAAGCTTCTAAACGCTCAAAAACTTCAAATAGTTGATATCTATGAAAACTATAATTATTCTCAAGATAGTAATTTCCTAATTCTAGGAAAAAAGCAAAAGGTGATTCCATATTTTCGGTTAAGAGTTTTATACTTCTATTCATAAAGCCTTTGTTCCAATATATTTCTAAAACTTCTTCTACAATATGAATTTTATATAACTCATTTTTTGTTACAAACTGGTTATCTATTAGTTCGTAAGGTGCATTTTTTTGAATCGTATAATGATATTTATTTGCTTGATAATATAATTTAGTTCCTTTAAGTAACTTTAAAAAACCGAGTTGCAATTCCTTTGCATACAATTTAAATGTTTCATTAAAGGTTTTAATGAAACTATTATAATCTTCATAAGGAAGCCCGGCAATTAAATCTAAGTGCATATCAACATGGCTATTATTTAACTTTATAATGTTATCAAATAGTTTGTCAGTTTTCTGAGATCTATCCACAGATTTATTAACTAAATCATTAGTTGATTGAATTCCTATTTCAAAACGTATTCTTTTAGGTGGACAATAGTCGATTAAATAGTCCATAACTTCTTCATCAAGAATATCTCCGTTGATTTCAAACTGAAACACAGCGTTAGAAAAATCGTTCTCTATGATAAATCTATAAATATTGAATGCTTTTTCTTTGTTTAGATTAAAGGTTCTATCAAGAAATTTAAATGTTTTAGCACCCTTAGAGTATAAATATTTGATATCAGATTTAACTCTATCAATAGAAAAAAACCTAACTTTATCTTCCAAAGAAGCCATACAATAAGCACACTTATATGGACACCCTCGAGAAAGTTCAATATATTGGATTTTATTCTTAAAATCATCTTCTAAATTATATGGGTTATTTAAAGAGTCTAAATGCGTGATTTCTGATGATTTATTCTTAACAATTCTATCCTTATATATATAGGAAAGATTTGGTATGCTATCAAACCCTTTGTTATTGACTAATGATTCTATCAACTCATTGAAAGCAATTTCGCCTTCATTTCGAATAATATAATCACATTGATTACTTAATAAATATGCATCATATTCATAACTAACTTCAGGTCCTCCAAGAATTATTAAGATATTAGAATTCAAAGTTCTTATTTTCTTCGTTATCGATTTAACCATTTCGACATTCCATATATAAACACTGAATGCTAAAATATCTGGTTTTCTTTCCAGCAAATCAGTGATTATTTTCTCTTCGTTATCTTTAATTGTATATTCAGCTATTTCAGTTGGATACTTACAATTCACATGTAAATATCTAATTGCCAAATTAGTATGTATATATTTAGAATTTATACCTGTTAATATTATTTTCATTTGTATTCTCCTGTAAATATTTTAACATAGTTTAAAGAATATATAATTATTAATATATGATATACTTAATATGGTGATAAAATGGAAAAGTTTAAATTAGTATCTGAATACAAACCAAAAGGTGATCAACCCAATGCAATTAAAGAATTAATCAGTAATCTTAATGAAGGTGTAAAAGAGCAAGTTCTATTAGGGGCAACTGGTACGGGGAAAACATATACAATTGCGAATGTTATAAACGAGGTCAATAGACCTGTTTTAGTGTTGGCTCATAATAAAACATTAGCTGGGCAACTATATTCAGAATTAAAATCACTATTTCCTGAGAACAGAGTGGAGTATTTTATTTCATATTATGATTACTATCAACCCGAAGCTTATATACCTGGTGCTGATATATATATAGAAAAGGATGCTAAAATCAATGATGAAATTGATGAAATGAGACATGCAGCAACATCGAGTTTGTTTGAAAGAAATGATGTGATTGTCGTAGCGTCTGTTTCTTGCATATTTGGTATAGGGGATCCAGAGATATATAGAGATGGAATGGTTACACTTAGAAAAAACGAAGAGTTAACTAGAGAAGACTTATTAGAGAAACTTGTTAAAATACAATATGTAAGAAATGATATCGACTTTGTTAGAGGTAGCTTTAGAGTGAGAGGGGATGTTATTGAAATATTACCTCCATACAGTAAAAATATAGCCATAAGAGTTGAACTAGATTTTGATGAAGTTAAAAGAATCAGAGAATTCAATATAGTATCTGGTGAAATTAATAAAGATTTTGATGTCTTATCTTTATTTCCTGCGAGTCACTTTTTAACTGACTCTAAAAAGATGGAAGAAGCTTTAAAAAGAATAAAAGAAGAGCTGATTGATAGAGTAAGATACTTCAAAGACAATAATCTATTATTAGAAGCAGAAAGAATAGAACAAAGAACAATGTTTGATCTTGAACTATTAAAAGAAATGGGTAGATGTAATGGGGTTGAGAACTACTCGAGACATTTAGCACTAAGAGAAGAAGGGGAAACGCCATATACACTTATTGATTTCTTTCCAAAAGATTTTTTACTTGTAGTTGATGAATCTCATGTTACATTACCTCAAGTAAGAGGAATGTATAATGGGGATAGATCAAGAAAACAATCATTGGTAGATTATGGGTTCAGATTGCCTAGTGCATTAGATAATAGACCTTTAAATTTCTCTGAGTTTAATCAAAAGATAAATCAAACAATATATGTATCTGCAACACCGGGAGATTATGAACTAGAAAAAACAGATAAAGTAGTTGAGCAAATCATTCGACCTACAGGATTGCTAGATCCTAATGTTTCAGTAAGAAAAACAGAAAATCAAATTGATAATCTATTAATTGAAATAGATAAAACAATTGAACGTAATGAAAGAGTCTTAATAACTACACTAACTATTAAAATGAGTGAAGATTTAACTGAATACTTAAAAAGTCTAGGGTATAAAGTTGGCTACTTACATTCAAAAGTAAAATCATTAGAAAGAATGGAAATAATAAGAAAACTAAGATTGGGGGAATACGATATCCTAATAGGGATTAACTTATTAAGAGAAGGATTAGATTTACCGGAAGTCTCTTTAATCACAATCTTAGATGCTGATAAAGAAGGATTCTTAAGAAGTGACAAATCATTAATTCAAACAATAGGTAGAGCAGCACGTAATAGTAATGGTAGAGTTATTATGTACGCAGATAAGATTACTAAATCAATGAGAACGGCGATTGATGAAACAAATCGTAGAAGAGAAATTCAAGAAGAATATAATAATGCTAATGGAATTACTCCAAAAACAATCTTAAAAGGAATTCATGAAAAAATCTCAATACAAAGCGAAACAGAAAAAGAAGTTGATGATTTCAACAAGTTATCTCAAAAAGATATTATAAGAAATATTGATATGCTAGAAAAACAAATGTATGTCTATGCGAAAGAACTTGATTTCGAGAAGGCTGCAGAGATTAGAGATGTTATTGTAGAACTACGTGGCCTTTTAAAGTGATATTAAAAAAATTAAACTAAATATTAATAAAATTAATAAAAAGCTATAATTTATAGCTTTTTTTAATATATTTATAAAAAAAGTTAAAAAAAACCTTGACATTATTAAAATGTTTGATATAATTAAGGTGTAATTAAATAAAATTAATCACAAAATTAAAAAAATAAAACAAAGTTAAAACAAAAATTAAAATAGCGTAGGGAACTATTTCAAAGGGAAACCATTAGGAGGGAAAATATGAAAACAACAACAAATATCTACTTATTAAACGAAAATCAAGAAAGTCAAAACAATTCATTTGATTATTCAAATAGCAATAGTTATTGGCAAGATTTATATTTACAATCGCAAAATCATTAATTTTGTAAGAATCTAATAAGATAACAACAGGGAAGTTATCTTAACTAAGATTATTTAATTGAATAAGAATCATATTGAAGTGACTATCAGGGAGTTAATTCAATATTAGATTTAATTTTTTATAGAATTTAGGAGGGGAATGATATGAGAAATTATGAACAATCAGACGATAACAGAAAAGAATGTAGCAAATGTTACGATTATAATAATCCAAATACTTATTGGGACAGTTTCTATCTGATATCAGATTTACATTAATCTTTCGGGGGAATGCAAAGGATTTTGGAACCCCAAAATTTTAAAGAAATATTTTAAGAGGTGAATACAATGAAGAAATTCAATTTGGTATTATCATTAGTTTTAACACTAATAGTATTATCCATATCCTTTGTATCCGGAGAAAATTCAGGAAGTACAGGTTTGGAAATATCAACATTTATTCTAAGAATAATAACCGGCTTATTTCCAAATAACAGCATTGTTCTAGCAGAATTACATACAGTCTTACAGATTGTAGGACACGTACTTTTATACATTATATTAGGGATAACATGGTTCTTCACAGGGAAACTGTGGAGACTATCCCTAATGAGAGTATTGATCATAGGGCTTATGATTGCATCAATTGATGAATTAATTGGTTTGATAGGATATAATCAAGACCCTAACTTTTTAAAAACATTGGCAATAGATTTCTTACCGTTCTTAATGATTAGCTTATTCTTGTTCAGGTTTGCTAATAAAGAACAAATTGGTCATATGAGACCTATACTAAATAAAGTAAAATCAGGAGATATAACAGCCGATCAAGCATATACGATGATATATGAAAACACAGTTTCAAAAATGCCAGTCACATGGCATGCGCATCTCATTAGACTTAGAATTGTCGTGCCTGATGAGAAGGCAGCTAATATATTTTTGGGTATCATATTCTTCTTTCCTATTCCAATAGGATTTGTAAGATTTATATTAACATTTATTAAAGAAGAGCAATTACATGATTCACCTTTTACTAAAAGTGAAATCATAGATATGATAAGTTCAAAAGGCATTAATGTTAAAGTTAATGCAAATGATAAAACAAAAGTAATAATAAGAACTATATAGGAGGAAATAAATGGCAAAGTTTAATTTTGAAAAAGATTTAGATTTCTTAAAAAACATGACTAAATCAGCTACAAAAGGTGTAGCAAAATATCCAGTGATATCTGAATGTCCTGTATGTCATAATGATTTGATAGTTACAGGGTTAAAATGTACGCATTGTGAAACGAAACTTAATGGTGAGTTTACCTTATCAAAGTTTAACTACTTAGATACTGAAAAACTATACTTCATTGAAGTGTTTGTAAAAAACAGAGGAAACATTAAAATGATTGAAAAAGAAATGGGATTATCTTATCCAACAATCAAAAAAATGTTAGATGAAGTTGTTGAACAATTAGGATACTCAAATTCTCAAACAGTAGAAGTTGAAAAAGAAGAATACAAGGGTCCTTCAAGAAAAGAGATTCTTGAACAAATAGATAACGGAAAACTATCCGTGGAAGAAGCGGCTAAATTATTAGCAAAGATTAAATAATAGGAGGGAAAAACAATGGGAAAAAAAGAATTTAAAGAAGAAAGAATGAAAATCTTAGAATTATTATCAAAAGGAGTCATTTCAGCTGATGAAGCAGAAAAACTATTATCAGCTATGGGACAATCAAATGATGAACCAAAAGCTGCTAATCCAGTCATGAAAAAAGATCAATTCAAATTATTAAAAGTTTATGTTGATTCAGCAGATGGTGATGAAATAAGAGTTGAATTACCTATTGAATTTGCTAAGTTATTAAAGAGTGGATCAATTAAGCAACTTGACAAAGAAGGATTAGATATCGACATAGATATGTTGATTCAAATGATTAACTCAGGTGTTGTTGGTGAATTAGTTAACATTAAATCAGCCGACGGGGACATTGTAAGAGTTACAGTAGAATAATACAATTAAATCAAAAAAAATAGACAGCTCTTTCAAGAGCTGTTTTTTTTAGGCCTTTCATTGATTATCAAAAAAGTGTGGTATAATATATATTGGGTAGATATTGGCCTACCAACAAGAAAGGATAAAATTTATGGATCTTAATACAGCTGAAAATTATATAGTAAAAGCAATCGATCTAACACACGATGGCCTAGGAGTTACCAGACTTGAAGATGGGTACACTGTATTCGTGGAAAATATGCTTAAAGGTGAAACTGCTAGTATTGAGATTGTAGATAGAAGGAAAAAGTACGGCTTTGGTAAAGTAGTTCATTTTATTCAAAAATCTCCTTTCAGACTTGTTCCTAAGTGTAAACATTTTAATGAATGTGGTGGATGTAGATTAATGCATATGGACTATGATGTTCAAATACAGTTTAAAAAATATCGCTTAGAGTTAATGATGAAAAGACTTAATAAATCAACTGATTTAGTTGAAGATATTATCTGCATGAATAATCCTTATTACTATAGAAACAAAGTAGAAATTAAATTCGCTCAAGGTGAAAAAGGCATCGAGGCTGGATTCTTTAGAGCTAAATCACATCATATCGTTAATTTAGAAGAATGCTATATAATGTCTAAAAAGACGTTTGATTTATTAACATTAATTAAGAATGTTGCGAACGAACTTGGAATAAAAGCGTATAACCACGATGATAACACAGGTGATTTTAAATCGATTGTGTTAAGAGAATCATCTAAAAATAAAGAAATAGTGTTTTTACTTCACTTAGCTAATGATGATTTCCCAAGAAGTAAAGAATTTGTGGACAAAATAATTTCTAAGAATCAATTAGTTAAAGGTATTGGTATTGTTAAAGCAACGGATGAATCTGCTTTTTCAAATGAAGAAATTAAAATCTTATATGGTAAGAAATATTTAGATGAAGAAATTTTAGGGGTTAACTTTGAAATAGGATTTAGATCATTCTTTCAAGTTAACACTGTTCAAACAGAAAGATTGTTCAATAAAGCTATTGAATACGCAAACCTAAACAAAGAAGATAAAGTAATAGATGCCTATTGTGGTATAGGAGCGATTGCATTATCAATGGCTAGTAAAGTATATAAAGTATTTGGGATTGAGGTTATTGAACCTGCAATTAAAGATGCTAAGAAAAACGCAAAAATCAATGGTATTAAAAACGCATTTTTTGAAGTTGGTAATGCCGAAAGAGTCATTCAAAAGTGGAAAAAGTATAACTTTGACGCAATATTTATTGACCCACCTAGAAAAGGGTGTTCTAAAGTATTCACTCAGACTTTAATTAATATGAAGATTCCAAAGATAATTTATATTTCTTGTAATCCAGCGACTTTAACAAGAGATTTAGAAATGTTGATTGCTGGGGGATATGATGTTAAAGCAGTAACGCCTGTAGACATGTTTCCACAGACACATCACGTTGAATCAGTAACTTTATTAGAATTAAAATAACCAATTGATAATCAATTGGTTTTTTATATATAAAATATGGAGGTATAATATGAGAGCAGCTATTTATGGAGCAGGTGCAATGGGAACTGTTCTAGGCGCTTATATAACAAAAGCAGGATATCAAATAGATTTAATCAATAGAAATATGGAACACGTAAAAGGGTTATTAGAGAATGGTGCGAAAATTATTGGAAAGACTGAATTTGTTCAACCTGTAACAGCATTAATGCCTGGAGAAATGAAGAGCAAATATGATGTGATTCTTTTGATGACAAAACAATTAGATAATCAAGGGGTTGTCAAAGGATTGGTTCCTTATCTAGAAGAAGACGGTGTTATTTGCACGATGCAAAACGGATTACCTGAATACTCTGTAGCTTCTGTCATTGGTGAAGATCGAACATTTGGGTGCGCTATGTCTTGGGGAGCAACAATGCATGGTAAGGGAGTTGTTGAATTAACATCCGAACCAAAAAGAGATGTGTTAACGTATAGTATTGGTAAATTCGGCAATAACGACCAAACTCACTTTGATTACGTTGTAGAACTTTTAAATACAATGGGAGATGTTGTTATTGAAGAAAACTTTATTGGAGCTAGATGGTCTAAATTACTAGTAAACGCCGCTTTTAGTGGGTTAAGTGTTGTAACAAATAAGACGTTTGGAGAAATTTGCGATGATAAAAAAGCTAGAAGACTAGCTCAAATAGCGATGAAAGAAACAATTGACGTATGTAAAGCTGGTAATATAAAAATAGAACCTATACAAGGGAAAGATATTGTTAAACTATTTGATTATAAATCTAAGTTTAAAAGATGGGTTAGTTTCAATTTAATTCCTATTGCTATGAAAAAACATCGTAATATTAAAGCAAGTATGTTAAATGATTTAGCTCGAAATAGGTTATGTGAAATAGATGCAATTAATGGAGTTGTATGTGAATATGGAGATAAAGTAAAAGTTGAAACACCTGTTAATGATTTAATTGTTGAGATAACTCACAAAATTGAAAAGAATATATTAAAGTCAACTGATGAAAATTTATCATTGTTTGATCAATTTCTAAAGGAGTAATATGTACGAGTTAAAAACTAAAAAAAATGAATCATCAGTTAGTGATTTTATAAATGCTATTAAAGACAATAAAAGAAGAGAAGATGCACTAATACTATTGACCTACATGAATGAAGTTTCGAAGGATACACCAAAAATGTGGGGGAGTTCAATCATTGGATATGGAGATATGAAATATACTAATTCAACAAAAAAAGAATATGATTGGTTTAAATTTGGATTTTCACCTAGAAAGTCATCTTTAACTTTATATGTTACTGCATACTATGATTATCTTATGAATCTTGCGGAAGATCACGGACTAAAACATGGAAAAGGATGTATCTATATAAAAGATCTAAGCAAAGTAAACAAAAATGTTGTCATTGAGATGATTAGATACTCAATGGAGGAAAAAATGGATAATCAAAAAGTTTGAAATTCAGTAAACAGTTTTTTAATCATCCATAATCTCATATGGAAATTATAGAATTCAAAGGTGCTTTAAGCACCTTTTTACATGACATAACCTGTTAATTTATCGTTATAAGTGATAAAATATAAATAACGTTTTAAAAGGAGAGAAGATATTGGCACTTAAAAAAGACTCACTACTAGAAGAACTAGATGTATTAAGAGATTGTATAATTGAAGAGGAGTACAGAGATACAGGAAAAATTCCTGTTGTTTGTAGTGATTCAGCACTAAAAGAAATTGCTTCTAAAAAACCTTTGAAACAATCAGATTTTAGAGCTATTTCGGGTGTAGACGAAACTTTTATCAAACGTTACTCAAATAGATTTTTAAGAAAGATATACAAATATCAGAACAGCTCAGTTAAAGAAGTTAAAGTTTCAACCGAAGCATATAAAGTGTTAGATCATTATAAAGATAGATTAACCAATATATCTAGAAGGAACCATAATCTTTATATGGGAAAAATTATTAAAAAGAAAAACTTCGATTTGCAGTCATTAAACATTGAACATGAAATTAGAACATTCATAACAAATAAAAGAGCCAGTGTATTAAATTTAGACCTATCTAACGCTTTAACTCCAGAAACAGTTGAAAGAGATATTATTACACTTTATAGAAATGTTAATAAAACTGAAAAAGAAACGGGATCTTACGATTTATATATTGCCTATCCATATGTTGAAGGAATAATGAGTCAAGATGATTTTGCGATTAAAGCGCCTTTGTTGTTTATCCCTGTTAAGTTTAAAAGAGATAAAAGAAATATCTCACTTAAGAAAGACAAAGAAAAGGACATAATGTTTAATCGCGATTTAATTTTAGCGATTTCAAAAATGGAGAAATCAGATTTAGATAATGACCTTCCTTTTGTTGATAATGTAGACAAATCGACGTTATTAAACACAGTATTACCTTACTACGAAAAAATAGGATTAAATATAAAAAGTATTGACTTGGAAAGTGAATATCAGCCATTTAAAAGTGAGTTGAAATTTAAGTTTATAAAACAAAAAAGAAATGTATTTAAAATTAAAGAATATATTACTTTAGGTATGTATAAATTATATTCTTCAATGATTCAAAAAGATATTAACTCAATACTTATAGCTCATAGATACAATGACCTATTGGAAGGGTTAGTTGATGAAAGTAATCTCTATGAAATAGAAAAAGATGCAGTGTTTAGAGTCAAAGATAAAAAGATAGATGAAGCAAATCTATCTTATATCAATGAAATAAATTACTCGCAAGAAAAAGTCATAGATATGATTTCAAAAGAAAGAAAGTTAGTTATTTGGGGTCCGCCCGGGACTGGAAAGTCACAAACGATTACAAACCTAATTGCATCGAGTGTTCTTAAAGGTGAAAATGTATTAGTAATCTCTGAAAAGAAAGTTGCTTTAGATGTTATTTATTCACGACTTGGAAATGCTAGTAAGTATTCTATGTTTATAGATGATGCTGAAAACAAACAAGATTTTTACTATAAATTAAGTAACTTTATTGATCCAATCCCTCCAAAGAGAACCATCAATAATGATATATATGAGATTGAAAAAGAAATCAATAGATTAATTCATACGATGAATAAATCAATGGACTTATTATATAATCAAAAAATACAAGGAATTCCAATTCATCAATTGTATAAAAGATATCTACTCGATAAAGAAATTGTAAAATCAATAAACCCTTTAGCAGTTTTGAAAATGTTTCTATCAACATATAAATCAATTTCATTTCAGGAACTAGATGACATAGAAGAAACATTTAAAAACAAATCTAGTTTAAATGATTTTATAGAATATCACAAAATGATTAGAAGCTATCCAATTTTATCGAAAATAAATACTAAAGTTACGAGAAGTAACAAGATAGATTTTGAAGGATTTACGAAAAATTTTAATTTCAAATACAAGAAATACAATCGTCATTGGTTTTTTGGTAAAAGAAGAATCAAGCGAGAATTTATAGATAAATATCAAGAAAATATATCATTCATTTCAAATAAATCGAGTATAGTTAAATCATATATTGATTTATTATTCAAGGATCAGACGCTCCATAATTATTTCTTAGATAACATTAACAAACTAAACAAAATAGAAACAAAATATAAACAATTAACTAAAAATGAAGTTAAGTTTTTAGATATGCTTATTCATCATCCTTTAGTAAGAGAAATGGATAACAAATCTAAATACAATAAATACTTATTTGATGCTTACTATACAGGGTATTTAGAAGACTTTAAAACTAAAAATCAAAAATATCTTTATATTCTTGAAAAATATGAAGAAAAACTCAATGAATTAAATGAACTAATAGAAAAGAAAAAACAAGTGACAATCGAATCGTTTGAAATGGATTTATATAAAAATGCTCTAAATTTATCAAATACAAAAAGAATTATGGATATAAAAAGAATTCTCGAAAGTAACAGAAAAATAAGTATTAAAGCATTTATCGATGTATTCCAAGTAGAACTTATGAATTCTGTAAGAGTCTGGATGATGACCCCCGAAGTTGTCAGTGCAATTATACCTTTAGTATATGGTATGTTTGATTTGGTAGTGATTGATGAAGCATCACAAATGTATGTTGAAAAAGGTATACCAGCAATTTATAGAGCTAAAAAAGTATGTATTGCTGGAGATACAAAACAATTAAGACCATCAAGTCTTGGAATAGGTAGAATTGATGATGAAGACTTATATTATGAAGATGGATTATTAAAAGACATCTCAATAGATGCTAAGAGTTTGTTAGACCTAGCTAGGTATAAATACAAGGAAACGATCTTAAACTATCACTACAGGTCAAAATATGAAGAGCTTATTGCATTTAGTAATTATGCTTTCTATGAAGGGAAACTCATTGTATCTCCTAATCAGTCCCAACCAGAAAAGCCACCGATTGAGTACATAAAAGTTCGAAATGGTATTTTTGAAAATAGAAGAAATGTTGAAGAAGGAAAGGCTGTAATTAAATTATTAAGAAGAATTCTAAACGAACGTCAAAATAACGAATCTATTGGAGTCATTACATTTAACTCTTCACAGAGAGATTTAATTGAAAATTTAATCGATGAAGAGTTATATAAACGTAGTAAGTATCAAAAGATGTTTGAACGAGAATTATTTAGAAAAGATGATGATGAAGATCAAAGTTTATTCGTTAAAAACATTGAAAATGTCCAAGGAGATGAAAGGGATATTATCATCTTCTCCATGGGGTATGCAAAAGGACCTGATGGTATCTTAAGAAGACAATTTGGATGGTTAAATAATGATGGTGGGCAAAACAGATTAAATGTTGCTATTAGTAGAGCTAAAAAGAAGATTTATTTTGTTAGTTCTATGTATCCTGAAGAATTCAAAGTAGAAGACTTAAGTTCAACGGGACCTAAGTTGCTTAAAGATTATATGAGTTATTGTAGGTACGTATCTACAAATAAAGTGGATTTGGCCAAACAAGTCTTAAACAAACTTCATATTAAAGAAGACTCGATTTATCAAGATGTAAGTGAGTTAACCGAAGCAATAAAAAAAAGATTGGAAAGAAATAACTATCAAGTAAAAACATCAATAGGTGTAGGCAGTTACTCAATAAATCTTGCGGTATTCGATGAGGCGTCTAATGAATATAAATTAGGGATTATCTGTGATATGGATAATTTGAAAAAAATTGATTCAAGAAGAGATTTGGTTCACCAAGACAAATACTTAACTGCTAGAAAATGGAAATTATATAGGGTATTTGCTAGTAATTGGTACAGTGATCCGAACGGTGAAATGAGAAAAATACGAGAGTTAATTAAATCATAACAAAAGAGGTTTTTATAACCTCTTTTCTTTTAAATATTCATCCTTTGTCTGTTTACTATATCATTAAGATATAGTATAATTGAGATGACGAAATGAAAATATTATATTTTTAAAAGAATAGGTGAAATTAACCCTTTTTTATTTGGTTAAATCTATTTTTCAAAGAAAACTTAGGAGGAGAAAATGCAAAAGTATGCACTTCCACCGTATAGAATTAAAATGGTGGAACCAATTGGATTAATTAGTAGGGAAGAACGAATTAAAAAATTAGAAGAAGCTGGCTACAATCCTTTTAGATTGAAAAGCGAAGATGTATTTATTGATTTATTAACTGACTCTGGAACAGGTGCTATGTCTCACTTCCAATGGGCCGCTTTAATGCAAGGTGATGAAGCATATGCGGGTAGTAGAAGTTTTTATAGACTAGAAAAAGTTGTGAAAGATATCACTGGATATAAATATATATTACCGGCTCATCAAGGTAGAGGGGCTGAACAAGTTGTTATACCAGAACTCATTAAACACGACAACATGTATTTTATTTCAAATATCCATTTTGATACAACAAGAGCTCACGTTGAGTTAGCTGGAGCTCGTGCTGTTGATTGTGTTATACCTGAATGTTTTGAAACAGAAAAGTATCACCCATTCAAAGGGAATTTTGATATTCCTAAACTAGAAAAACTAATTAAGGAATTAAAACCAGAAAATATTGCTGGTATTATTATGACAATAACGAATAATTCAGCTGGAGGGCAACCTGTTTCTTTAGAAAATCTTAGACAAGTTAACAAAATTGGTAAAAAGAATAAAATTCCATTACTCATAGATGGAGCTAGATATGCAGAAAATAGTTATTTCATCAAACAAAGAGAAGAAGGATACTCTAATAGATCAATAAAAGAGATTGCTAAAGAAACATTTGATTTAGCTGATATTTTCTTAATGAGTGCTAAAAAAGATGGTTTAGTTAATATTGGTGGAATCATTGCTATAAAAGAAAATTTTGAACTTTTCCAAAAGTGTCAAACAAATATTGTTCCTAAAGAAGGGTTCCCAACATATGGTGGACTAGCAGGAAGAGACATGGATGCATTGGCTGTTGGATTAGAAGAGGCTTTAGAAGAAAGCTATTTAGCATATAGAATTGATGAAATAAGATATTTAGGGGATTTATTAAGAGAAGGTGGAGTTCCGATTCAATATCCTACGGGCGGTCATGCAGTATTTGTTGACTGCGGGAAAATAGTGCCTCATATTCCATTTGATCAATTTCCAGCTCAAGCGGTATCTAACGCATTATATATAGAAGGTGGAATTAGACCTGTAGAAATCGGTTCTTTACTATTAGGTAGAGATCCTGACACAAGAGAAAATTTAAAAGCGGATAAAGAATTTATGAGACTTACAATTCCGAGAAGAACATACACCATGGAACATTTAAGATATGTTGCAGAGTGTTTAATCAATGTGAATAAAAACAGTAAGGACATTAAAGGGTTAGCCTTTACATATGAGTCTCCAATTCTAAGACACTTTACCGCTAAATTTAAACCAGTCGAATAGGGGTATATATGAATAAATTACAAGTAAGATCTGAAATAGGAGAACTGAAGAAAGTTCTTTTACATAGACCAGGTGGAGAGTTAGAAAACTTAACACCGAAGTGGTTATCACAATTATTATTTGATGATATTCCATGGCTCAAGTTAGCACAAGAAGAACACGATGCATTTGCACAAACTTTTAGAGATAATGGAGTTGAGGTATTGTACTTAACTGATTTAGTTTCCGAGAGTTTAGATGTATCTAATAAAATAAAAGATCAGTTTATTGATCAATTCATCAATGAAGCAAGTATTACAAGTGAAACTTTAAAGGAAAAAACCAAAGCTTTTTTAAGTAGTTTTGAATCTAATAAAGACCTCGTTTCAATGTGCATGGCCGGAATTAGAAAAAGAGATATTCCCAATTTTGAGAAAAGAACTTTATCTGATTACATTAGAGATTATCCTTTTGTGACAGATCCAATGCCAAATTTGTACTTTACTAGAGACCCGTTCGCTATCATCAATATTGGGGTAGCTATTTCAAAGATGTTTTCAGTAACTAGAAGTAGAGAAACAATATTCGCAGAATATATTTTTAAATATCATCCTGTATATGGAGATAATGCTATTCCAAAATATTACTCAAGAGATAGTATATCAACTCTTGAAGGAGGAGATGTTTTAGTCTTATCAGAGAAAGTGTTGGCTATTGGAGTATCTCAAAGAACACATCCCGCAAGTATTGAAAAACTAGCTAAAAGTATATTTTTTGAGAATGAAACTGAATATGAAACTGTACTGGCATTTGATATACCAAAGAACCGCGCTTTCATGCATTTAGATACAGTATTTACACAAGTTGATTATGATAAATTTTTAATTCATCAAGATGTTCAAGACATTCTAAAAGCATATGAAGTGAAAAGAAATCCTAAGAAAAAAGGAAAATTATTAGTAAAATTAGTTCATGGTAATTTAGAAGAGATTCTTTCTAAATATTTAGAAAAAGACATCACACTGATTCCATGTGGTGGAGAAGATAATGTTGCTGCCGCTAGAGAACAATGGAATGATGGTGCTAATACAGTCGTTATTAGACCGGGTGAAGTAATCGTATATGAAAGAAATCATATAACAAATGATTTGTTAGTAAAACATGGTATAAAAATTCACACAATACCATCTAGTGAGTTATCTAGAGGTAGAGGTGGCCCAAGATGTATGAGCATGCCTTTTTGGAGAGAAAAACTTTAAAAAAAAAGATGCTTTATAATTGACATAAGTTATAAACAGCGTTATAATTAATGTAGATTTAAAAAGACATATGTCAATAAGGGGGTAAATATATGCCACGTTTAGATGGAACAGGCCCAAGAGGTCTTGGTAGTAATACAGGTAGAGGACTTGGAAATTGTAATCAATCTACTAGAGTAGGATTGGGAAGAGGACTAGGTAGAGGCTTTGGAAGAGGAGTTGGACTAGGAAGAGGATACTTCCAATATGCAGATACTAAAGAATCACTAGAACAAGAAAAGAAAGCTCTAGAAGACAGATTAGAGTATTTAAAAAAAGAATTAGATAAATAAAAAAGAAGCGGCATAAAAGCCGCTTCTTAATAATATATAGGAGGAATAATTATGATAATAGCATTACCAACAAAAACAAGTGGTGAAAAATCATTTATATCAGAGCAATTAGGAAGATCAAACTTCTTTTATGTCTTTGATACTGAAAAAGAATCAGGAGAAGTTTATATTAATCAATTTAAAGAACAACAAGGTGGAGTAGGAGTTAAAGTAGCTGAATTGCTTATAAGCAAAAATGTAGATGTATTGATCACCCCAAGAATTGGTGAAAAAGCATTAAGAGCACTACAACAATCTAATATGAAATTCTATGAATGTACTGATAAAATTGTTAAGGATAACATTGCTAGTTATCTTAATGGAGACCTAAAGGAATTAGCTTAATGAAGATTGCGGTATTAAGTGGTAAGGGTGGCACTGGCAAGACATTAGTCAGTGTTAATTTATCTTATTTAGTAGAAGGATCAACCTACATTGATTGTGATGTAGAAGAACCAAATGGGATGTTATATTACAAAATCGATGATGTAAAACAAAGTAGTGTATATAAACCCATTCCAAAGATAAATCACGACAAATGTATTGGCTGTAAAAAATGTACTGAGTTTTGCAAGTTTAACGCTCTAGCATATATTTTAGATAAAGTAAGAGTGTTTAAAGACCTTTGTCATGGATGTGGCGGATGTACTTTGGTTTGTCCTGAAAATGCGATTGAAGAAGTTGATCATGAAATAGGTATCATCAAATCCGGGCAATATGAATCACACAATATATATTCAGGTTTGATGAATATTGGTGAGGAATCAGGCGTACAAATTATCTCTGAACTATTAGAGCAAACAACGGACACTAATGAAGTTGTTTTTATAGATTCTCCTCCTGGAAATGGATGTACTGTAATGGAGAGTATTAAAGAAGCAGATTACTGTATATTGGTATCTGAACCTTCAATATTTGGACTTCATAATTTAGAGATGGTTTATAAATTAACATCCGTTTTTAATAAACCAGCAGGCCTTGTTATTAACAAAGCAAATGATGACAAAATTATTCATAACTTTGCAAAGGAAAATGACATTAATATACTAGGAGAAATACCTATGAATTTTGAATTAAGTAATCTAAATTCTAATGGTCATTTTGTGGTTGAAAATAAAGAAATTAGAAAGTACTTTGAAGACATTCTTTCCAATGTTAGAAAGGATGTGTCACTATGAAACAGTTATTGATATTGAGTGGTAAAGGTGGTACAGGTAAAACAACCATGGCAAGTTCTTTTATCGAATTATCAAAAGTTAGAGCGTTTGCTGATTGTGATGTTGAAGCTCCTAACTTACATTTACTTAACCATAAAGGAGAAAAAACAACAAGTCCTTTTTATGGTATGAAGAAGTCAATAATTAATCAAGACAAATGTATACAATGTGGATTATGCAAAGATCATTGTAGGTTTGGTGCGATTGAATTTGATGGAAAATATAAAATCAATGAATATGCTTGTGAAGGGTGTTCAGTATGTAATTTAGTATGCCCACAAGATGCAATTGAAATGGATGATTACATTTATGGGGAAACGACCATATACAGAGATAAAACAGTGTTTTCAACCGCAGAGTTGAAGATGGGATCTGGTAACTCTGGAAAGCTCGTTATGGCTGTAAAAGACAATTTAAAGCAAAATATTGATGAAAATGACCTAGTTATTATAGATGGAGCCCCTGGAATAGGGTGTCCTGTTATAGCTTCTATGAGTGGTGTAGACATGGTTTTAATAGTTACAGAACCATCTATTTCAGGAATTTCAGACCTAGATAGAATCATAAAAGTTGCTAAAAATTTCAGAGTTAAGATTGTGGTCTGTATCAATAAATTCGATTTAAATGTTGACTTAACTCAAAAAATTGAAAAGCATTGTTCTGACCTAGATATAGACGTAGTAGGTAAAGTTCCATATGATAAAAACATCTTGGATTACATAAATCAAAATAAAACTGTTGTCCATGAGAATTTTGATTCATCAAGAGCTATTAAATCAATATATTTAAATACAATGGATATTTTAAACCGTTAAGCAAATAAAGAAGTAAAAACACGTTGCTATGATATAATCAATTTAGATATGGAGTGGTAATATGTTTGATGAAATATTAAAAATGCAAAAAGAAAAGAAGTATATCATAAGAGGATCTATAATCTTTGTTTTGTTTTTAATTTTGTATTTTATTTTAGATGGATTAAATTTAAATTACTCTGACATGATTTTAGAGTTTGGAGTATATCTAGTTATAATTAATATCTTACTTAATGTTATTATGGCATTTACATCAGCATTCCTTTGGAACATCTCAAGTGGACTTGTTCAGCTTACTGGTAAAGAAGGAAAAGGATCAGCAGCTTCTGGAATCGCTTATGTTTTTGGGTTATTAACTTATGGATGTACACCTTGTGTTGTTGCATTATTTTCTACCATCGGGTTAACATTCACAGTTGCAGTTTTACCGCTAGCTGGGTTGCCATATAAATTAATTGCTTTAGCACTTTTAATCATAGGATTTTTCTGGTTAAAATATGAGTCAAATCATGTTAAATGTAAGATTAAGAAATAACGAGACTTATTGAAATATAAACATATAAATGATATTATTGAATTGTCAATAATATCATTTTTTTGTGAGGAAAATTATGAATATAATTAAAACAGTAAATATAAAAAAAACTTTTGAAAATGACGGTTTTAAACAAGATGTTTTAAAAGGAGTTTCAATAGATATCAATGAAGGAGATTTCACTGGTATTTTTGGACCATCGGGATCTGGAAAAACAACACTACTATATTGTTTAAGTGCCTTAGAACAAATTACAGAAGGGGAGATTTATTTAGATGGAGAAGAAGTATCTAAATATAGTGAGCAACAAATTGCTGATTTAAGAAAAACAGAAATTGGTTTTATTTTTCAATTTTACAATTTAATTCCAAACTTAACTGTTTATGAAAATATCTTACTTGCAAGAATCATAGCAGATAAAGATGAATCTAATATTTTAGAAAAGTTAACTTTAGTTGGTTTAGCAGATTTTAAAGATTATTATCCTAATCAACTATCCGGTGGAATGCAGCAACGTGTTGCCATAGCAAGAGCCTTAATTAATAATCCTAAGATAATTTTTGCAGACGAACCAACAGGAAATCTTGATCAAAAAAACGGTAAAGAAATCATGCAATTATTAACTAAACTTAACAAAGAAAAAAATGTAACGATAGTATTAGTTACACATAATGAAGAGTATATAGAAAATTGTTCAAAAATCATTAGATTATTAGATGGAAGGGTTGTATGAATTTAAATCAGTTTAAAATCCATTTTGCAAAAAGAAATATTTTAGCAAATAAGAAAAATTCATTGGTGATAATTATTACTTTATCACTGATTTTTTGTTTGTTTATTTTGCTTGCTGGACTTAAACCTACATCTGTAAAAATATATGAATTAAACCAGATAGATAAATATGAAGATATTGACATAGTCATTAGTTATGATGAATACTCAAGTTCTCGCTTAATAAATAGAAGAACATTCGAGGATGAATATGATGATTATACAAGTTATTCATTATCTTTTTTCAATTTGGATGTTTTGGTTGATATTGGAGAGCCTAAATATGTAAGAATGATGTCATCATTGCCACATGAGTTTGAAGTGTTAGTAGATGATGATGTATTAATTTTGGAGAATGAAGTTATTATAACAAAATCATTATCAGAAAAATTTGATTTAAGTATAGGAGATAGTTTTAATTTCGTAATATTAGATAACCATTTCACTTATACTGTTGGGGATATATTCCAAGATGTTGGGCAGTTTAGTGGAGATGCATTTTATATGGATAAACAGATTTTAATGTCTGCTTTATATGATGTAAACTTACCTAACCTAGGAAATATTTTATATATCAATACACATAACGAATCTGAAATAGCGATCTTATATGACTTGTTAGAGGGTAATGAAAGTTATGATAATTATAGTATAACTTTAACCGTTGATTGGGATGTGATTGAAGATAGAGCAAATGAATTAGTGTCTATGTTTTTAGCCATTGGAATTATTGTCATAATTGCTGTAACCTTAGTCCTAGGTTCCTTATTCCCAATCATATCAAAAGATATCCCAAAACAAATAGGGGTTGTTAAGACTTTAGGAGGAGACAAATCTTTTGTATGGAGGGTATATTTATTCCAGTGGTTAATTTACTCCTTTATATCTTTTTTAATCGGTGTTTTACTATCTTTGACTGTTGTTAACATTGGATTAAGTGTAGCTCGCATTAAAGGATTTATTCCTTTGAATATGCCATCAATAATTATAGCTTTATTTGCAATATCAATATACGTGCTTCTTAGAGCTAGAATTAGTTATCTTAACGAATGTAAGAAATCCGGTATTGCACTGAGTAAGGGTGAAAGATATCAAAAGTATATACCTCACGATATATGTGTCATAATCGCCGCTTTTATATTTGTTATAGAAATAGTTTTTAATTTTTTATCATTAGAGTACCACGCTTTAGTTCTTGTTTTAACGTCTGTATACTTAACGTTTAATCTACTAAGTTACTCTTTAATAATCATATCAAAAAGATTAATTAAGAAAAGGAAATCGTTGTTTTCAATCTTTCAAGTTAAATATTTACAAGATAACAAGAACTTGCATCATTCATTAAGGGTTTTAATCATGTCTTTAATAGCGTTGATTATGATCTTCTCTTTTAGATTATTTATGGATAATCAATTAACTGAGATTCATAATGTAATGACTTATGACTTAGCGGTTTCTAATATCTATGACTTAGATCAAGATTTAATAGAAGAAATCAATACATATGATGTAGATAATTCAACACCTTCTGCATTATATCGTAATACATCGATAACAGTAGGAGATGGTGTACCAGAATTTTGTAGATATATTGTTTCATTGAATTTTTCAGAATACGATAACTACTTTGGAAATGATATTTATGGATTTGATGATAAATATCTAGATAACGAAGAGGTATATATTATCTTACCTAAGAACTACGAAATGATATATGACTTAAAAGTTGGAGATGTTGTAATCGTTGATGTCAATTACTTAATGGAAGATGTCCCTATGTATATAGGGGGATTCTTAGATACTGATTTTGATAATTTTGCTTACACAAATATTTCTGAAGTGGACGCGTATCAAGCCTTAGCTAAATATAATACGATATTATTAAATTCGACGGAGAAAGATGATTTGTATGTTGACTTAATTAATGATTACAGCGGTAGAATGTATTACATTATTAACCCTGATTTATATTTTGAAAGTTTGATCTCAGATGTAGTAAGTGTTCTTAACTTCTTTAGTGTCTTTACGTTGTTTATAGTATTTTGTTTTGTAATTATAATATTTAATAATACAGTTTTAATCTTTAATAGTTTAAAGACGGATTTAGCAAAAATTAAATCATTAGGAGCTGATAAATCAATATTCTTGAAATCTATAATGAAAGAATATGGGTTGATTAGTCTGTTAATTTTGATTATAGGATTACTAGAAATAATAATTTTGTCAGACAATATAAGATATCTTGTTCTTTTTACAAATTATTATAAAGATATAACAGCAACATATACAACAACATTCATAGGATGTGGGTTAGTTTTAATTGTGCTCTTGATTAGTTATATATATTACATGTATAATATAAGTAACTTAAAGATAATTGAACAAATAAAATTTTAGGAGGAGATTTATGAAAAAATTATTAACATTAATCTTAGGATTATTGCTCGTTGTAGGATTGGCGGGATGTAACGGAGGATGATCTGAAATAAATTTAGATATGGATGAATTTATAGCAGCTCCTACAAACTTATCAATCTCTGGGCAAGAACTAAGTTGGGATGCAGTAACGAATGCAGATGGATATATTGTCTATGCTAACGATGTAGAACTAGACAAAGTCGGAGCTGATGTTACTACATTTGATTTCAGTTCAGAACAGGGAGATGTATTAGTTTTCCAAGTTAGAACGAGAGCACCTAGAGGAATGCAAGATTCACCTTTAAGTGCAAAAATTGCTTATGTCGTGGATAGAGCTGGAGAAATTGAAGATGTGAACACAGCGTTAACATCTATGTCAATGCCTTTCGTTCCAGGTTTTGCAGAAAAACTTGTTGACAAAGGAATGGTAGCCGAAGATGTTGAAAATATGTCAGATGCATTTGATGCTTTCCAAACAGCTATTGAAAACGCTGAAGACTACGAAGATTACTTAGCTGCGATAAATGCTTTACTAGAAAATGTTGACAATGTTGAAGCTATCGTATCTGCAGTAGTTAACACTTATTTAAAAGATTTCTTAGAAGAAGAAATTGATGATCTTGAATTCGATCTTGAAAATGGATTTGTTTGGGATGTAGAAAGTGCTGAACAAGAATTGGCAGTTTATCAAGAATTACTAGACACAATTAACGAAGATCCTGATACGATTGTATTATCTATTACAACAACAATCGAATATTTACTAGAAGTAGAAAGTTTAGTATCTGAAGATTTAGTTGGATTAGTTCAAAATATCGCGGAAACTGATGATGTTGAAAATTTAAATGTTGATGAAGTTTACCAAGTTAAACAAGAAATCGTTTCAATTTTAAGAGAATCATTACCTTCTCAAGAAGAAATGGGACTTATTGTTGAATTAGTGGACTTATTACAATCTATGTCTGGAGCTGGTTTAGAAAGTTATAGCAGTGTAGAAAACTATAAAGGTAAAATAGCAGCTCAATCTTTATATCAAATTGAAATATTTATCAACTTCTTAGATGCATTTGAAAAGTCAGATATCCAAGGTGTGGTTGATAATTCTAGTTCAAATGAACTTACAGATGATATGGCAAATGCTGAAAACATTATTATTTTAGTTAAGGTGTTTGATAGATTCTATGATGATAATCAAAATCTATTTGATACTTTTGAAGCTGTATTTACAGATGAAGAAAAAGAATTAATATATGAAGATTCTATTGAAGCTTTAGCTGACGCATTTGCGATGGAGTATGATATTCCTAGCGAAGCAGCTATAGGATTATATTCAAGTTTAGATTTCTCAACATTATTAGATATGCAAGTCATTTTAGAAGACGGATTCGAAGCTGTATTAAACGAGTTAGTTGCTAGTGACTGTGAAATTATTAGACAAATTGCAATATCTGAAGGGTATTACAGAGATTACAGTACAATAGAAGGAACATATGAGAATGTTGCTTTAGATGAAGTATATACAAAAACTGAATTTTATTATGAAAGAAACCTTACAGATGCAAGAGTTCAACAGTACAGTTTTAATTTAGTGAATGCATGGGTTCAAACATTAAACGAAACCAAGATGAATACAATTACTACAATGTTAGTCGATCAAATATTCAAAGGTCTTGTTACAAACATGTTTGATGAAATAGCTTATGGAGCACCATTTAATCAAGCAGCAGCTTTAGATGCATTAGTAGTTGTCAATTCGACTTTACTAGATAGCAATGGAGATATTATAGAATTTGTTAAAAATGCTATGAAATATGCTGTAGATCAAGAAGTTTTTATGGATTATATTGATGTATTAACTGATGTTCATAATTATATGAAATCTGAATATGGAGTTAACTACGAAGATGATTATGTTTATGATGAAGTTGAAGATTATGCAAGATTGATTTATATGGCTAGCCATTATGTAAACTTTATGAATAATTCAAATAGAGGATTATTAAACGATATACTTGACAATGTATTTACAGCAATGAAAGACAACGATGTTCAAGCAATCACAAATATGAGTAGTGCCCAAGTTGATCAATTAGATACAGAAATTGGAGAATTACTTGATGAAGTAAAATCAGGTTTTGATGCAATTGACAGATTTGATGCAACGAATCTTAGTGAAGCAAATATTACTAAGATTAACGAAGTGTTAGATGACATACAATTAGAAGCAGAAGATATTCCTGAAATATTTTTCCCTTCAAGGTAACAATTAAGGCGGATATGCAATCCGCCTTTTTTAATTTAAGTTTTCTTGACATATGACAAATTTAGGTTTAAAATAAATATATAGATTTTTTAAATCTTAAGAAGAAAATTTTTCTTCTACACCTAATGAATCAGGAGCTATTATGAAGATACAAATTCTAGCCAATGATAAGGCAAAAAAAGGGTTTCTTAGTGAACATGGTCTTGCTATTAATATTAACCACCCTTTGTATAAAATTTTATTTGATTCTGGTAACACAGATGTATATTTAGACAATGCTAAGAGAATGAATGTTAATTTAAACGATATTAATTATATCGTATTAAGTCACGGTCATTATGATCATACTGGGGGATTGCAATGGTTTCCACACAGCAACACAGTTAAACAAGTAATTATCCATAAAGATGCTTTTTTCCCAAAGTATAAAAAAGAGAATTACTTAAAATATAATGGCATGCCTTATCGAAAAGAAACATATACTTGGTTTAATAATACCGTTAATGAGGTAACAGGATTTAATCTGATAGCTCCTTCATTCTATGTTTTAGGGAACATAGAACATAAATCTAGAAATGATAAATTTTACTTAGCTGGATCCTTGGATGATTTTCATGATGAAATTATCTTAATCTTAGAAGAAGATAATGAATTAAGCTTGTTTATGGGTTGTTCTCATTATGGTGTAATAAATGGGATAGAGGCTGTAAAGAAACAATTGCCAAATAAACGTATCAAAAATGTAATCGCTGGAATGCATTTAGGAGAAATAACTATAAAGGAGTATTCTAAAATAGGAGATTACTTAGAGAAATTAAATTTAGATAAATTAATTCCTATTCACTGTACAGGTGATAGAGCTGAGAATTATTTTAAAGAGAGATTTAAAGAAACGTGCTACTTGTTAGGAGCAGGTGATGAATTAGATATTTAGGAACTAACAATTTGTTAGTTCCTTTCTTCTTATAACTAATTGGAAAATAATGGGATATATCATCTAAATTATATTTAGAAAAATGATGAATTACAGCTTATATATGTTATAATCTTAAATAAGGATGTGATTACATGAAATGGTATGTCAACTTAGTTAAGTTCTTTGTAAGGAAGTATTTTGAGAGCAGATTTAAGATAGAAGTAACTTATAATGATTTTGACCCTAAAAGAGAAGACGCTTATGTATTGATTGGGAATCATCCTTGTTTAATGGACGGTATATATTCATCACCTTATCTAAAGAAACCTCCAAAACCAGTCATAAGTGCAACGATGTTTGTTAATTCAATGATGAAGTTTTTATTAACAAAAGTATATCCTTCAATTTCTAAAAGAAAAGGTCAAAATGATATACATACAGTACGAAAAATGATTGAGTCAGTTAAAAATGATAGAGGTGTTTTATTATTTCCAGAAGGAAATTCTTCGTATTATGGACAACAAAGTCCGATTCCTTATAGCACCGTGAAGTTGTTAAAGAAACTTAAAAAAGATGTTGTTATAGTGAAAGTAAATGGAGCTTATCTTTCAGCACCTAGATGGGGATCTAAACGTACAAGAAATGGATTAATAGAAGTTAACTTTTACAGATTATATAAAGCAGAAGAATTAAAAGACTTAGAGTTAGATGAAATTTATGAAAGATTAACAGAAGAAATAAAATTCAATGATTTTGATTGGAATAGAGAAAAAAAATATTTATATAAACCAAAGCAAAGAGCAGTCGGTTTAGAAAGGTTTATCTACCTTTGTCCAAAATGCAATAACATTCAAACTATCTCTACTAAAAAGAATTCTATATATTGTTCTCATTGTGGTGAAATAGCTCATTTTAATGAATATACTTTATTAGAAGGTTTAGATTTTGATAATCTAGTAGAATGGGGTCAGTTACAACATGAAGCGTTACCTAGATTAAGTAAAAAAAGTTTATATACTGATGGTGTCTTATATAATATCGACACGATTAAATATAAAGAAATTAAAAGAGGACATGTTGATTGTGAACTTATAAAAGACAAACTACACGTTCAACACCGATTAAAAGAATACACGTTTGAATTGAGTAAGATGATTGGTCTTACATTAACTTTTAAAGATGAAGTTTCTTTTGATTACGAAGATGAAACATATTTTATTAAGATGACTGATCCAATGTTATTTTATGAAGTAATGAAATATAAGATGGAGGCAATGAAGTAATGGGAGAATGGGCTGTAATTATTTATTTCCTATTTATGGGAGTATTATTATTTGTTGGTAAAATATTAAAAACGAAATTACCGTTTTTAAATAGAATTGTTTTACCTACCGCTTTACTTGGAGGGACATTAGGATTATTATTTTCTGATGTGTTTATTCCGGGGTCTTATCATATTGATACAGACTTAATGATTACCATTGTATATCACTGTTTAGCACTAGGATTTATCGCTTTAACATTAAGACCAGCTAAGAAAAACGATAAAAAAGTTTGGTCAACTGGAATGGTTATTACGAGTACTTATGCTTTACAAGGATTTATTGGGATTTTATTAGTTGTATTATTCTTTAGTGATAAGTTTATTGGAGCGGGTATGTTAGTTGCTTTAGGATTTGGACAAGGGCCTGGTCTTGCAACACAATTTGGTGGAATGTGGTCTGCAATGTTAGAAGGTCACGGGGCAGCAATCGGTGCGAGTTATGCATTCTTAGGATTCGTTGTCGGTGGTACAATTGGAGTATTAATCGTAAATATTCTTAATAGTAGAAGAGATAAAGAAAAAACTAAAAGATTTGAAGATAAAGCAATTATTACACATGAAATTAAAGTTGATACTGTAAAAGAAGTAAGTGTTATGGATGGAATTACAATACAAACTGTAATTATTCTATTGATATATTTCTTTGTTTGGGGAACTTTATATATCTTACATGGTGTTTTAACGACTGAAGCCGGAGGAACTATTGGAGATACAGTTTATGGGTTATTAAAAGGATTTAACTTTATCATAGGTATCTTCTATGCAATGATTTATAAAGCTATCATCAACAGAATCGAAAAAACAGGTAAAGATATGTCATTTATGACAAATGATTATGTCTTATCAAATCTAAGTTCTTTGTTCTTTAATATTATGATTTGTGGGGCTGTTTTAACAATTACAATTGATTTCATTAGCTCATTTGGATTATTATTAATTGTTATTGCTGCAGTTGTATCTATTTTAACAATATTCTATTTAAGAACAATTACTAAGAAAGTATATATAAACCATAAAGACGAATATTTTGTTGGATTGTTTGGAATGTTAACTGGTACTGCATCAACAGGTATTGCTTTATTAAAAGGTTTAGATAAGAATTTAGAAACTCCTGTAGCTGAAGAGTTAGTTTTAGGATCTGGAACTGCGATTGCGATGGCTCTTCCATTGTTTGTATTCTTAATGTTACCATCAATGGGATTCTCTGTTGATCCAGTCACAAATATAGCAACGCCAAATGCTAATGCTGAATTATTTAAATGGATTGCGATGATAGGATGTTTAGTATACTTATTAGTAATGGTATCAATTCTAGTAATTAGAAGTAATAGAGCAGCAAATAAAGTAAATGGTTAAAATAAATAGATGATTAATGGTATAATAAAAATATAAAAATATTGAGAGGAGATACTTTATGAATATTTTATATTGCAAACATTGCAAAAGAATTTGTTTTACAGAACCGGTAGGATCAAGAGTTGATTGCTGCGGTGAAGAAATGGAATTATTAATTCCTAAAACTGCCGAAGCAGGAAATGAAAAACATTTACCTGTTGTTGAAAAAATTGCTGATAATAAGATTTCAGTAAAAGTTGGAGAAGTTACTCATCCAATGTTGGAAGCTCATTTTATTCAATGGATTTTCGTTGAAAACGGAGATAAAAAAATTATTAAATCTTTCAACCCTGGAGAAGAACCAGCTGCTGAATTTTATGTAGATTTTTCAAAACCTGTAAAAGTATATGAATTCTGCAATTTACACGGATTATGGTTAACAGAGCTAAAATAAATTACAAAAAGCGTAAAAAAGTCAACATTAGTTGACTTTTTTTGTATAATAGATATGTTAAGTATTTGAACTAATAGGAGGTATTTACTTGGAAGTATTTATAGAAGCAATTAAATATTTATTGTTAGGGCTAGTTCAAGGTGTTACAGAGGTTTTACCAGTATCATCAAGTGGTCATGTAGAAATAGCTCAAGCATTTTTTAATATACAAAAAGAAGAAGGTGTCTTGTTTTTAATTTTAGTTAATACAGGATCATTTCTAACATTTTTAATTATATATTGGAAAAGGCTCATGGTATTAATAAGAGATTTCTTTGTACATATTTACAATTATTTATTAAAAAAAGAAATAAAATTAGACACAAAAAAGAATTTTCAATATATGGCTTTGGTTATCTTAGGGTGTATTCCAGCCGGAATTGTGGGCTTGTTTTTAAGTGAATTTATTGATAATGTTCTTCTTGCACAATTTGGTACATTATTTGTAGGTATAGGATTTTTAATCAGTGGAACGGTTCTATATTTTATCAGAAACGTGAAAGTAAATGAAGGAAGAGATGAGATATCAGTCTCAGATGCAATGTTTATTGGGGTTGCCCAAGCTGTCGCTATATTCCCTGGAGTTTCACGATCAGGTATGACGAGTTCATCAGGGATAAAAAAAGGTGTTGGCATTGAAGCAGCTTTGAATTTTTCATTTATTATGTATATTCCATTATCGTTTGCATCTATTTTGCTTTATGTCTATAGATTAGCAACTGATGGTGTTGGAGACTTTGAAACAATTTATCTTTTATATTATGGTTTAGCATTTGTTGGAGCTATAGTCGCAACATACTTTGCATATAAGTTAATTTTCAGTGTCTTCAAAAGTGGTAAGCTAAGGTATTTTAGTTATTATCTCTTTATAATAGGGGTTATTTCTATATTGTTTTACGTCTTAAGATAGTTGAGGTGAAGATATGTCAATCATTGAATTGATTAAATTTATATTTCTAGGAATGGTTCAAGGAATTACAGGGATTCTTCCAATTTCATCAAGCGGACACGTCGTTGTATTAAGCGAGGTTTTTAGTATTCAATCAGATACAGGATATTTTTTATCAACATTATTAAATTTAGGATCATTTTTAGTCATAATCATTTTCTTTAGAAAATTTGGAGCTGGATTATTTAAAGGATTATGGAAATACGTTGTAAAGAAAGATAGAAGTGAAGATGTGGTTAGAAATTTCAAGTATTTTATCGCTATTATTATAGCAACCATACCTGTCGCAGTTATTGGTTTGTTTTTACACGATGATTTTGAATCTTATAGTGGAAGTTATATGTTGTTAACTGGTATTGGTTTCTTTGTGACAGCAAGTTTACTTTATCTTAGCAAAGATAAAGTGAATAAATACACTTCAACAAAAGTAACATTGAGAGATGGAATCGTCATCGGATTATTACAACCTATAGCCTTACTGCCGGGACTTAGCCGACTTGGATTAACCACTTGTACAGGACTTTTTAGACAAAAATCAATGGAAACATCATTGACATTCTCTATATTGTTATATGTGCCGATTAGTTTAGGGCAACTTATTTTGAGTATTAGAAATTTGATGGTTAACCCAAATGCATTTAACATCGCCGGCTCTACACTTATTTATTATTTATCTGCATTTGTGGCTAGTGTGATATTTACATATTTAGCACTTAAATGGATTTTTATTTGGGTTAGAAAAGGAAGTTTTAATTACTTTGCAATTTATAATTTTGTTGTAGGATTATTAGCATTTGTCTATGGGATAATCATTATTTAAATTAATTGTATTTTATTGTTTTGTAGTATATAATATGAATGGTAAAAAATATTTTTTAAGGAGATATTTATGAATGAATTTGAACAAAAACAATTCGTTGAAGAAGAAGGAATGACACTTCAAGAATTGTTTAAAATAGTATGGATTAATAAGTTTGTTATCGTATTTATAACATTTTGGATTACGGTGATTGGGGCTGCTTATACGTTTGGCTTTGCAACACCTGTTTATACTTCTGAAACATCATTGATTGTACAAGTTGATACAGATGTAACGGAAACATCTGAACAAACAGCGATTTCTATTTCTCAAAATTTAATTGCAACATATAAGGAATTTGTGGTGTCTGACTTAGTATTAGAAAGTGTTATTGAAGATATCGAAGGATTACCTGCTGATTATTCAACAGAGAGCCTTAAAAATTCTATTTCAATTTCGACTCAAAGTGGAGTTTTAATCATTTATATTAGTGTAGATAATGAATCGCCTGAGTTAGCTATGGAGATAGCAAATGAGTTGGTTGAAAATTCAATGGAAATTGCAAATGATGATGAAAACGGATATGTACTTTTACAAAACAAACTTAAATTATTAGATGATGCGGATCTTCCATTAAGTCCGACTTCGCCTAATAAAGTTTTAAATGTTGTTATTAGTGTCATATTAGGTTTAATTGTTGCCTTGGCTTATGTATTTATAAAAGAAGTATTAAATAATAAATTTAGTTCAACGAGTGAAATGGAAAAATATCTTGGTATAAAGGTTATAGCAGCGATACCAGGAACAATAAAAGAAAGAAAGTTGGTGGATTAAATGGAATATTTCGAATATAGAAATGTAGTTATGGAAGACCCTAATTCACCAGAAGCAGAAGCTTACAGAAAATTAGAATTAAATGTTAGAATGTCTAGTATTGACAAAGAAGTAAAAGTGATTCAATCTACATCTGCTACACCTCAAGATGGAAAAACAACAACAGCAATTAACTTGGCTGGGGTTTATGCGGAAAAAGGTAAAAAGGTAATTATTTTAGATTTTGATTTAAGAAGACCAAAAATTCATAGGGCTTTCCATAAATCTAACGAAATAGGATTATATGATTATTTTGCAGATGATAAAGATTATCATGATTTAATCGTTAATGACGATTCAGGTATTGATTTAATCTTAACTGGACAAAAACTATCATATCCTCATATTGTATTGCAATCAAAAAAAGCAATGGAATTAGTTAATCAATTAAGAAATGAATATGATTATATAATCATTGATACACCACCTGTGCTATCAGTGACAGACCCATTATTAATTTCTAAATACGTAGATGGTGTTATATTCGTCGCAGCTTATAATCAAACTAAAAAAGATGACTCTAAAGCAGCGGTTGAACAACTTAAACAAAATGGCGCAAATATTTTAGGTGGAGTTTTAGCAAATATCGACGTTAGAAAAGCAAACGGAGTATTTGGCTATTCATACTATTCATCAGAAAAATAGGAGTTGTTTGATTTGATTGATATACATACACATCTTCTACCTGGTGTAGACGATGGATCACCGAACATGGAAACATCAATTAAATTAATAAAGGAAGAAATAATACAAGGTGTTACAGATATATTTGTAACACCTCATTTCTATAAAAACAGAGGGTATTACTCTTTGGCAGATAAAAACAAAGAAATTTTCAATGATCTATTAAAAGAAATTAAAAAACAAAATTTAGATGTCAATCTATTTTTAGGGAATGAAATATACTACAATGAGAGAATCTTAAAAAGACTTCGAGAAGGAGAAGTTATCACTCTAAATAATTCAAAATACGTATTAATAGAGTTTTCATTTACTAGAGAGAGTGAAAATATGGTTGACGCTGTAAACAATTTGACGGCATCGGGATATATACCAATTATTGCACATCCTGAAAGATATCCATATTTTACTGACATAGAAGGGTATGAATACCTTAAAAGACATGGAGCCATGTTTCAAATCAACGCCTCTAGTCTTTTAGGGAATTACGGTAGAAAGATTAAGAAATTAGTCTACACACTCTTAGAAGCTAATTTAGTGGATTTTATCGCGAGTGATATTCATGATTTTAGAAGAGCTAATTTAAGTGTTGCTTATAAAGAAATTGTGAAGAAATTTTCAAAAGAAAAAGCAGAACAATTGTTTAACAATAAGTGTATTTTAATTGAAAAAACATAGTTTTATCACAATAAATACATAAAGTGATTATATAATAAGTTATAATTCAATATATGAATCCTTTCCCCCTACCTAAGGAAGACTATATTGAATTTTTTAATGAAGGGAATGTGATGGAAAAATGAGAAATAAATATGTTTTAGTTGTGGATGACGAGTTTAGAATTAGACGTTTAGTTTCTGATTTCTTAAAAAGAGAACAATATATGATAGTTGAAGCAGCTGATGGAGAAGAAGCTTTGGATATTATTTTTGAATCAGACCAAAAAGTAGATTTGGTTATTTTAGATGTTATGATGCCAAAATATGATGGGTGGTATGTCTTAGAAAGAATTAGAGATTATTTAGATGTGCCAGTTATTATGCTTACAGCTAGAGGGGATGAACACGATCAACTTAAAGGCTTTAAATTAGGCGCAGATGATTATGTAACGAAACCTTTTTCACCAAGTGTATTAATGGCGAGAGTCAATAAATTACTCAAAAAAGAAATAAAAGCACAAGATGAAATAAACTTTGGGGTTATTAGAATGAATCTAGCTGCCAGAGAAGTTTTCATTAAAGATGAAAAAATAACACTAACTCCTAAAGAATACGAACTATTGAAATTCTTTATAGATAACAAAGGAATCGCTTTGTCTAGAGATAAAATTTTGAATGCCGTTTGGAATTACGATTACTTTGGAGATTTAAGAACAGTTGATACCCATATTAAACAGTTAAGGGCAAAATTAAGCGAATATTCTTATTACATCAGTACTGTAAGAAGTGTTGGGTATCGTTTAGATTTAGAGAATGAAATCATCGATTAGATCCAAATTATTTTTAATTGTTTATGGTATTATTCTGGCATTCATTGCAGGATTGATTTTATTAAATAATACATTTTTAGAGACCTATTACATTAGAAATAGAGAATCTTCTTTAACGGAAGCATTTCAAGAAGTTAAAGCCGTGGATTTAGATTCGGAAAATTTAGCTTATGAATTATTAGAAATTGAAAGTAATTATAATATCAAAATTCAAGTGTTAGAACAAACGGATGAATTTGATAGTAACTATGTTTGGTCTGGATTTAATGATGAACCTCAAGATATTTTTGATAGACTGTATGGAAATAGATTGGGAATTCCTGAAAGCATAGTTACAAAAATTATTTATGATTATAATTATGGCACATATTCTAGTGGCGATAGTTATGCAGAAAACGTTGTAGAGATCTCAGATGAAGTATATGATGCATATTTAATGGATATTCAATCTGAATTTAATTTAAATTTTGAAAACTCACATCAAATAGGATTAACAGTTTCTAAAACAGTAGAAGGTGAAAATGTTATTTACTATGTCTTGACAGTAAGTTTTCAATCGATTCAAGACAGTATCAAGATTTTTAACTCGTTCACTATTATCGTTGGTTTCATATTTATGATTTTAGCTTTCTTTATTATGTACTTTATCAGTTATACTTTTACAAATCCGATTGTAGAGATTAATAAAATTGCTCAAGAGATTGCCAATCTTAACTTCACCAATAAGTTAAACATTCAATCAGAAGATGAGTACCAAGATTTAGGACATTCGATTAATTTGATGAGTGACCAATTGTCATTAAATATCGATGAGTTAAGAAAAAGTAACAGAAGATTAGCAGAAGAAATTTTATACAAAACTGATATTGACAAAATGAGACGTGAATTTATCGCAAATGCATCGCATGAACTAAAAACACCGTTAGCTGTTATTATGGGGTATGCAGAAGCATTAAAGCTAGATGATATTGATCAAGATAGTAAAGAAGATTATATTAATATCATCTTAGACGAAACAGAAAGAATGAACAATCTTGTTAAAGAATTATTAAAGCTTTCTCAATTGGAAAGTGGAGATACAACATTTGTTTACAAAGACATTAATTTAAAAGAATTTATCGAAGAAACGAAGAAGACATTCAATATTATTTTTGAAGAAAAAGGAATTACTTGTACTGTTGACGTTGATGATTTAACTATCAAATCAGATTATTCTCAGTTACAAAAAGTTCTTACTAATTTTATTAATAATGCCATAAATCATGTGGACAACAATAAAGTTATTAAAATTTCCGCTAAAAGATTTGAAGATTACTCAATAAAAGTATCTGTTTATAACACAGGTAAGAATATTCCAGAAGCAGATTTGAAGAATATTTGGGATAGTTTTTATAAAGTAGATAAAGCTAGAACAAGAGCTTATGGAGGCCAAGGTTTAGGGCTATCTATTTGTAAAACAACTTTAAACACTCTTGGATATAGCTATGGTGTTAACAATCATAAAAATGGTGTTGAGTTTTATTTTGAAATATACAATAACAAAAAGGGTTAATTTGTAACCCTTTTTTTACATCTTAAATGTTGTATTAAATATTGAATTGTGATAAAATTTAATCGCTTTTTAATTTTTATAGGAGGTAGAATGATGCCCTGGAAAAAGAAAATAGTTGATAGAGTTCATGGTATGAAACCTTGGCAAATGATGTTATATGATATGCTTGCAATATGTGTAACATATGGAATTGCCATATGGGTTTTAACATGGTCAAACTCATTAAATTTTGATCATCATAGAGCATTGTTGCTTTTACCATCAATTATTCTGATAAAAATACTTATTTATGCAGCGCTTAATCTTTATAAACTCATGTTTAGAAACGCTGGATTTGATGAAGTGTTTAAATTGGCTTTGATTGTCACGATAACAAACATAGGTATTGCAATTTTAACAATTATACCTGCCTTAGCATTTATACCAGCAATCTATTTGTTGTTTACTAATGTTTTTGAAATATTTTTGATGGTTTTACCAAGAATCATTCAACGTTTTTTACGATATTTAAATCCAAAAAAAAGTTATTTAAAAGGGAAAAGAACACTACTAGTTGGTGCTGGTGCCGGTGGTAAGATGGTTCTTGATGAAATTAGGAATAATCCTGAGATGCTTAATAACCCTATAGCATTTGTGGACGATGACGATAGTAAAATTGGAAATATTATGAATAATTATCCTATTTTAGGTCCAGTTTCATCAATTAAGACAATTATTGATAACTATAATATAGAAGAAGTGATTATATGTATAGCGAATATCACAGATGATAGATTTCAAGAAATTATTCACCTTGCTGCTGAAAGGCCTGTAACGATTAAACGTCTTCCAAAATTCAAAAACTTAAGCAAGGATGCTCCAAAGAAGTTACTTGATGTAAGAGTTGAAGATTTATTGTCAAGAGATGTTATTAAACTAGATAACGAAGGGATTAGTGACTTCATATCTGGTAAAAGAGTTTTAGTGACTGGTGCTGGAGGTTCTATTGGGTCTGAGCTTGTTAGACAAATTATTAGAGAAAAGCCAGAAAAACTCATGTTATTTGATATATATGAAAATAATGTATATGATTTACAAATGGAATTAAATCATTTAGTCAAAACAAATAAATTAGAAAAAGTAGATTACGAATTACAAATTGGTTCTGTATATAACTACAAAAGATTAGAAACAGTGTTTAAAAGTTTTAAACCGAATTTGGTTTTCCATGCGGCAGCTTATAAACATGTTCCTTTAATGGAAGGCTCATCAGTAGAGGCTGTTAGAACAAATGTTATGGGGACAAATAACGTATGTGAATTAGCTAATAAATATAATGTTGAAAAAATGGTTTTAGTTTCTTCTGATAAAGCTGTTAGACCAACGAATGTGATGGGTGCTACAAAAAGATTTGCGGAAATGATTATTCAATATCATAATCAAAAATCTAAAACGAATTATTCAGCTGTACGATTTGGAAATGTTCTAGGTTCGAATGGATCAGTCGTTCCACTCTTCAGAAAACAAATTGAGAATGGTGGTCCACTGACTGTTACTCACAAAGATATTATTAGATATTTCATGACGATACCTGAAGCTGTTAGTTTAATATTACAATCAGGTGTATACGCTAAAGGTGGAGAGATATTTATCTTAGATATGGGAGACCCAGTTAAAATATATGATTTAGCTGAAAAAATGATTAGGTTAAGTGGTATGAAACCAAATGTTGATATAAAAATAGAAGTTACAGGGCTTAGACCTGGAGAAAAATTGTATGAAGAACTCTTAGTTAATCAAGAAAATGAAAATATAAAAACTGAAAATGATAAAATCTTTATTGAAAAAATTGATGAAATTGTAAATGTTGATTTAGAGTTAGCAAAATTCTTAGAAGATTTTGAAGATTTAGATAATGTTCAGGTAAAAGAGTTAGTGCAAAAATATGTAACATCTTACACGATTAAAAAATGAGACAGTTAGCTGTCTCTTTTTTTTCTAAAATAGGTTTTTTCTGTTATAATTAAATAGGTGATAAACATGAATTTAATCGTTGGAGATAAAATAAAATTAGATATAAGAAAACAAGGGATAAATGGAGAAGGTGTTGGATATTATAACAAGACCTTAGTTTTTGTCCCGGGAGCAATCACAAAAGAAAGAGTGGCATGCGAAATAACATTTGTTGCAGATAAATATGCTGTAGCTAAAATTGAAAAGATGATCCACCAATCTAAAAAAAGAGTTGTTCCTCCTTGTAAGTATTATGAAAAGTGTGGTGGATGCCACATGCAACATATAGATTATAAAGAACAATTAAAAATTAAAGGCAAGCTTTTACAACAAGCATTTAATCGTTATACTGATTTTAATGCAGAACAGCAAAACATTCAAAAAACAATCGGTATGAACCATGCTTTTAAATATAGAAATAAATCGCAAATGCCTTTCAAAAATACAAATTTTGGATTAGCTTTGGGATTCTTTAAGCCGGAATCAAATGAATTTGTTTATGTTGATGAATGTATAGTTCACCATAATGAAATTAACAAAATTAATAAGAAAGTATTATCTTTCTTAAGATTTAAAGGACAAAAAGCTTATGATTCAAGAAACAAAGATGGAAATCTTATTTACTTAGTCGTTAGATATTTAGAAAGAACTAATTCAGCTTCAGTTACTTTAGTTGTTAAGCAATATAGAGAAGAATTGAAACAACTTGGAAAAGACATTGAAAGATTGATACCTAATATCAAATCTGTTTCTTACACCGTAAAAAGCCCAAAAAGTACATTAGTTATTTCTAATAAAGTTAATCTTTTAGCAGGAAGCATGTGGATTGAAGATAAATTTAAAGATTATAAAGTTAAAATTTCTCCGGATGCATTTCATCAATTAAATACAGTTCAAATGGAAAAAATGTATGATATGATTCTTGATAAGGCAAATCTTAATGAAAGGTCTATTGTGTTTGATTTATATTCAGGAATTGGAATTACAAGTTTAATGATTGCGAAAAAAGCTAAAAAGGTATATGGTATTGATTACTCACATGCAAGTATTAAGGATGCTGTGGAAAATGCTAGAATTAACAAGGTTGAAAATGTTGAGTTTTTTGCTGATCACGTTGAATCAGCTATGCCTAAACTTATTAAAAAAGGAATTAAGCCCGACGTTGTCATCCTAGATCCACCAAGAAAAGGGATTGCACCTCAAGTCATAGAAGCACTACTAAAATCAGAACCTAAACAAATTGTTTATGTATCATGTAATCCTTCAACTTTGGCTAAGGATATTCATAAGCTAAGCATTAAATATGATATTAAATCGATTAACCCAATAGATATGTTTCCAAATACAGCTTCTGTAGAAAGTATTAATATACTAGAAATAAAAGGGTGAGTATGATGAGTGATAATAAAAATTTTAAAGATAGATTAAAAGATTTAGGGATCGAAGTTTATACGGCAGCAAAAAAAGAATATGATGCGGTTGTAAATACAGCGAAAAAAGATTTTAAAGATGTTAGACTTAGACGACGTTTTAATTTGGAAAACCCACATCGTTTTTTACTTTTAGATAGTAAAAATAGAATAAAAGCATTAGGGAATATATTTGCTAAGCATGCAAAAAAATATGTTGAAGACGATATTTTTGTGTTCTATGGTAGTCAATTTAATAATGATTTAGAAGTTGGGCATCAGATTAAAGATTTAAGTGATGATGCAGTTTATGAAATTATGGAAGTTATTGATGTTACCATACCAGTAACATTAGATGATAAAGTTGTTGATACTGAATGTACAGCTGTATATTGTGAGGTGAAATGATGAAAGAGGAATTTATTAAGATTTTCAAAGATAATATAACAAGAGAAGGAGCACAAGAGTTATTAGAATATTTGACATCTAATAAAAGTGATTTTTTTGAAGCGCCTGCTTCAAGTAGATATCACTTAGCTAAGCCTGAGGGATTACTTGAACATTCAATTAACGTTTATAAATGTTTAAAAGCATATTTAGACCGTCCAAGAGTAAAAGAAGTGTATAATTTAAATGTGAGTGATGAATCTATAGCAATCGTAGCTTTACTTCATGATTTATGTAAAGTAAATGTTTATCATAAATCATACAGAAATAAAAAAGATGAATCTGGTAAATGGGTTCAAGTTCCTAGTTATGAATTTAGAGATGAATTACCATATGGACATGGTGAAAAATCAGTTTATATCATTTCTGGATTTATGAAACTCACGAGAGAAGAAGCTTTTGCAATTAGATATCATATGGGATTCTCTGAAGAAAAAAATATTAGAAATGTTGGTGAAGCATTTCAAAGATTCCCATTAGCTTTTGCATTATCCACTGCGGATATGGAAGCCACGTATTTTTTAGAAGGATAAGAATTAAGAAACTTCTTCCTGAAGTTTCTTTTTAGAGGGAAGACATGAAAAAAGTTAGAAATTTGACGCAGGGGTCAATACTTAAGAATTTACTAATTGTCGCATTACCGGTTTTATTAACTACTATCTCTCAGATGGCATACAACTTAACCGATATGTTTTGGATTGGAAAAGTTGATGAAATTGGAATGATTGAAGCGGATGCAATTACTGCAGTAGGAACTGTATCTTATTTAGTTTGGTTATCATTTGGGTTCATTTTAGTATCTAAAATTGGAACAAGTGTTAAAATCAGTCATGCTGTAGGAAGAAACAAGCCAGAAGATATAGATGTATATGCATCGAATGGCATATTAATGCAATTATTTTTAGGTGTATTCATGTCAGGTATTATTTTAATATTTAAAGAAGAATTTTTAGGTATATTCAATTTAGAAAATCAAAATATCTTAGATTACGCATTGATGTATGCCCCTATTATTGGTGGATTTATATTTATACAGTTTTTAGTGAATGGATTTACAGGAATTAACGAAGGATTGGGACAAACTAAAATAAATCTAAAGATTCTTTTTGTCGGGTTCTTATTAAATATAATTTTAGATCCAATCTTTATTCTAGTGTTCAAATTAGGAATTCGAGGAGCTGCAATAGCGACAGTCATTTCACAATTTGTAACATTAATCATTTTAATTATTGTATATAAAAGACACAATCCAAATATTGAAGTATTCAAATTTAAAAATATTAATTTTAACGCTATTAAAGATATTGTAAGAGTAGGATTACCGACTGGAATTCACTCGATATTATTTACATGTATTTCAATATATATAGGTGTCAGAATTGTTAGTTTTGGTGAAACCATTTTAGGTGCACAAAGAATTGGAGCTCAAATAGAACAGTTAACATGGATGATCGGCGGTGGATTCCAAACTGCTATAACCGTATTTGTTGGTCAAAATATAGGAGCCAAAAAGTATTCGAGAGTGAGAAAAGGTGTTAGAGTAATATCTTCACTATTGATTCCATATTCATTAGCTGTAACTGCTCTATTATTTTTCTTCTCAGAACAATTAATCGGTGTATTTATTGATGACCCAAACACAATAGCATATGGTTCAAACTATTTAAGAATTATCAGCTTGTCACAAATATTTATGATGTTTGAAGCAATAGGTACAGGAACATTCTACGGGCTTGGTAAAAGTTTTATACCTTCAGCTAATGGGATTGTTGGTAATTTGTTAAGAGTGCCTTTGGCTATAATATTATCGTTAACACTATTAGAAAGTGGTATCTGGTGGGCGATTAATATCAGTTCGATTTTTAAAGGAACGATTATGCTAATTGGTGTTATTTTATTATTCACCAGATTAGAAAAGATTAAATTAAAGAATTTAGAAGAATCAAACGAGGAGGGTGCTTATGTATAGAAAATTTATTAGTTATTATAAAAATCACATGACTATATTTTTATTAGATATGTTTTCTTCATTTGGTATGTCTTTAATTGATTTACTATATCCTATGGCTACTCGATTAATATTAAATAGTTATATTCCACGAGAAGATATGAATTTTATCATTCAGTTTGGAAATACAATCATTCCAGATGACGGATTAAGAATGATTGTTTATTTAGGAATAGGGTTATTTGTACTCTATATTATTAGAGCTAGACTTTCATTTTATGTTACGTATAACGGGCACGTTATGGGAACATATATTCAAAGAGACATGCGTAAAGATTTATTTAGAAAATATGAAGAGTTAGATTATGAATTCTTTGATGATCATCAAACCGGTGTGTTAATGAGTTACATCACAAACCATTTAAGAGATATTTCTGAAATGGCTCATCATGTTCCTGAGAATTTATTTATATCAGGAATTATGTTCATTGGATCTTTTATATTATTAATGACGATTAACGTTTACTTAACAATCATGTTATTTATATTTGTCATTCTTATTGTGATTTTTTCTTGGTGGAGAAGAAAAAAACTTTTAGATACGCATCGTAAGGTTAGAAAGATTCACGGGGATTTGAATTCTAAAATTGAAAATTCAATTTCAGGAATCAGATTAACAAAAGCATATAACAATGAAGAATTTGAAGTTGATAAATTTGATGATGTTAATCATACATATGCTGAATCTACAAAAGCTTCATATAAAGAAATGGCAATTTTCCATGTAGGGACTGAGTCATTAATATTAATTCTAAATTTACTTGTTTTGATATTAGGTGGAATATTTGTATTCTACGGAAGAATAGATTATGTAGATTTATTTACTTATTTCTTATACATTAATTATCTTACTAAACCTATTAATAGGCTTATTCAAATGATGCAACAAATCCAACAAGGAACAGCTGGATTTGAAAAGTTTTATCAAGTGATGAGTATAGAACCATCAATTAAATCTGATAAAGATGCTGTAGATTTAGTAAACCCTTCAGGTAGAATTATATTTAAAGACGTGAACTTCTCTTATAATAACGGGGATAATATTGTTTTAAATAATTTTAATATTGATATTAAACCGGGTGAAAAAATAGGATTAATAGGAGAAACTGGTGTTGGTAAATCTACAATCTCAAAATTAATACCAAGATTTTATGAAGTAGATTCGGGAGAAATTATCATAGATGGTAAAAATATTAAGGAATATGATGTATACTCTTTACGTAGAGCAATTGGACACGTTCAACAAGATGTATTTATTTTTTATGGAACATTAAGAGATAATATATTATACGGAAATCCAGAAGCTAGTGATGAAGAGATTATAGAATCAGCTAAAAAAGCAAATATTCATGAGTTTATCGCAGGACTTCCTGATGGATATGATACTTATACAGGAGAGAAAGGGGTTAAACTCTCAGGTGGACAAAAACAAAGAATAGCCATTGCTAGACTATTCCTTAAAAAACCAAAAATTGTTGTATTAGATGAAGCAACTTCTGCATTGGATAATGTAACTGAAAGATTGATTCAATCGGCTTTTGATGACTTAATTAAAGAAAAGACAGCGATAGTAATTGCTCATAGATTAACTACAATTATGAATTCAGATAGAATTATTGTCTTAGGAAAAGACGGAATAATCGAAATGGGAAATCATAAAGAACTAGTAGCTAAAAAAGGTGTATACTACAAACTGTTAGAAGAATAGAAAGAGGTAATTTATATGTGGTATTGGTACGTTTTAGGCGCACTTGTTTTATTAAATCTTATTTTAGTTTATGTTGGTAATATGATGGCAGGGATGATTATTGATCCTAAAAAAAATAAAAGGTCATTAGAAACAACAGCTAAAATTGAAGAAGAAAACTGGCCTGGTATTATGGAGTGGTATGAAAAAGCTCTAACAAATAAGTATGTATTAAAATCAGAATATGGTTATGATCTTCAAATGTATTTTTTAAAAAATAAAGTTGAAACGAATAACTATATTATCATTGCTCATGGACATACTTATACGCATCATGGATCTTTAAAGTATGCAAAAATGATGATGAGAAAAGGGTTCAACATCGTATTATATGATCAAAGATACCATGGTAATTCAGGTGGACAATTTACAAGTCTTGGTTATTATGAAAAAGATGACTTATATATGATAGCAACTGACACTTATGAAAGATATGGAAAAGATATCTTTTTAGGGACATATGGGGAATCAATGGGTTCAGCAACTGTTGTATTAGAGTCTGGTATTGATAACAGACTGAAATTCGTTATGAGTGATTGCGGGTTTGCGGATTTTGTTCAGTTAAATGAAGAAATGTTAAAAAATAGATTTCACTTACCAGTTTTCCCATTTATGCAATATGCAAAAATGATGTTTAGAATTCGAGCAGGATTTAACATGAATAAAATAAAGCCAATTGAAGCCTTGAAAAAGACTCAATGTCCTGTTTTCTTTGCAACTGGATATGATGATGATTATATTCCTTATCATCATACTGAAGATATGTATAATGCATATCAAGGTGACAAGGTCTTATTCTTAGCGGGTAATGAAGCTTATCACGCTGGTGCATTACATAAGGATCCAGTAAACTATGAAAATAAAGTAGATGAGTTTTTAGAAAAGTTTGTTTATCCTCAAATGAAAAAGTAATTATTTTCAGCAAATATAATTGACAGTATTAAAAACATAAGCTATAATGTTAACGTAAGCTAACATTGTGGCTTTTTAATTTAATTAAATATCAATTTATACAGATAATTGGAGGTTTTTGCATGACTCTAAAAGAGGTATTACCTGGACAAGCATGTGTTGTGAAACAGGTGAATTCAAACAACTTAAGAAAAAGAATAATTGATATGGGTTTAATTACAGGAACTAAAGTTTTTGTGAAAAAAACAGCCCCATTAGGAGATCCTATTGAAATCATAGTCAGAGGATACTCATTAACTTTAAGAAAAGCGGAAGCTAGAACGATTGTCGTAGAAAGAATAGATTAGATATGTTAAAAATCGCTTTAATAGGAAATCCGAACGCAGGTAAAACAACTCTTTTCAATGAATTAACGGGTAGTAAGCAATCAGTTGGTAATTGGCCTGGAGTTACAGTAGAAAAAAAATCGGGAAAATTAAGATCAGAACATATAGATGCAGACATAGTAGATTTACCGGGAATCTATTCTCTTTCTACTATTTCTTTGGAAGAAGAAGTTGCTGCTAATTATGTTATTGATAGAGAAATGGACTTAATAATTAACATAGTAGATGCCTCTAACCTTGAGAGGAATCTTTTTTTAACGTTTCAATTATTAGATTCAAACATTCCAATGGTTATTGCTTTGAATCAAATGGATGTTATAGAAAGAAATGATGAATGTATTAATTGTAATGAGTTAACAAACGCTTTAGGAGTTCCAGTTATTCCGATTTCGGCTAGTAAAAAATTAGGAATTGAAAAACTAATTAAAGTCGTAGAAAGAATGGGAAATCAATACAATAAACATATAAAAACTGAACACCCTGAAAAATTATGTAAAAGGCAACTAAATAAAAAAGCTAAAAGGCATATGCATAAGTATCATGGGAATAGAATTTGTGAATATAATGCACATCATTATCAAAGTGATCTTGAAACAAACGTACACAATGATTATATAAAACGGGATATTATAAATTATATTGATGATATTGAATACACAATTTCAAAGTTTGATGAAATATTAAATGATAGATTTACTTCGATTAGATTCTTTGAAGATGGATTAAAGGCCATTGAAAAAATGGAATTAACCGAAGAAGAACAAAAAGATATTATAGAATTATATAATGAAGAAAAGAAAAGATATAAGTTAGATTTTGATATGGTTTTACCAGATGCTAGATATGAAAAAATTCATGAAGTACTTGGAAAAACGTATAAAAAGAATGATTTAACAGAAGAAACTAAAACAGATAAATTAGATAAGATATTAACAAGTAGATTGTGGGGATTACCTATTTTTGGTGTGATTATGTTCACAGTATTCTTCTTAGCCTTTGGACCATTTGGAACATGGGTTACAGATCAGCTTGCATATGTAATTAACGTGTTTATTGATTGGGTTGTTACAGGAGTTGAATCACTAGGTGTAGCACCTTATTTAGTTTCTTTGGTTAGAAATGGTATATTTGGTGGTTTAGCCGCGGTTGTAGGATTCTTACCACAACTTGCTATATTGTTTTTCTTTTTAGCAATTTTAGAAGATTCAGGATATATGGCAAGAGCTGCATTTATCATGGATAGAGCATTAAGAAGATTTGGTTTGTCAGGAAAATCGTTTATTCCTATGTTAATAGGGTTTGGATGTTCAGTACCAGCAATTGCGAATACAAGAACACTTGATAACGATGAAGATAGAAAAATAACAGCAATGATTATTCCCTTTGTATCTTGTGGAGCCAAGGCTCCAATATATGGAGTATTTGCTGGGGCTTTATTCGCTAATGGTTCATTCTTAGTCGTATTTTCTATGTATATTCTAGGATTGTTAGTCGCGATTCTTTCTGCAATATTATTTAAAAAAACCATGTTTAAATCTGCAAAAGCAAATTATATTATGGAGTTACCTGAATATAGAACACCGACTTTTAGTAACACAATGAAGCACACATGGGAAAGATCTAAAGACTTCTTGGTTAAAGCTGGAACAATCCTATTAGCTGCGTTTGTTATTATTTGGTTCTTTAGTTACTTTGGGTTTGTAGATGGACAGTTTAGGTTATTGACCGAAGCTGAACTTGGAAACAGTATTTTAGGAAGCATTGGTAGATTTATATTACCTCTATTTGAACCGATAGGTTTCTCAGACTGGCAACAAACAGTTTCAATGCTTACTGGTATTGTTGCTAAGGAATCTGTAGTAGGTACACTTGGTATATTATATGGAGTTAATGGTGATGTATTACAAAATTCAACACTATTATTCTCTTCAATTCAAGCGAATTTTACACCTGCATCAGCTTATGCATTTATGGCTTTTGCATTATTATCTACACCGTGTATCGCGGCTGTATCAGCTTTAAAACGAGAATTAAATTCTTGGAAGTATTTTGGATTCATTATCATATATCAATTAGTCGTCGCTTATTTAGTTTCACTTGTTATTTATCAGTTAGCTAGTTTGGGATTAGGCACAGCACTTACCATTGTCATTACAGCTGTTGTTATATTATTTGTACTTAAAATGATGATAAGATTTATAAAAAATGGTGGTAAGGCATGCGGAAGTTGCGAAAATTGTAAGAAATCATCAGGCTGTGTATTACCAAAATATATAAAATATAAAGAAGATAATGAAGGAGGAAAAGCAGATGAATAAACATTACTCTCAGTCATTAGAAGATTATTTGGAAGCAATTGCTTGTAAAGGTGGAACAGATGTTAAATCCATCGATTTGGCAAATCACCTTAACGTATCAAGAGCTAGCGTTAATAAAGCAATTAATTCTTTAATAGAAAAAGGTCTAGTAGAAAAGGAACATTATGGGAATATTTCTTTAACTTTAGCAGGTAAACAGATATCAGATAATATTGTTTGGAAACATAATTTATTAAAGACTTTTCTTACTGATATTTTAGAAGTAAAAACAATTACGGCTGAAGAAGAAGCGTGTGGTATTGAACACAGCATCTCAGATGAAACGGCGAAGAAGCTGGAAGCATTAATAAATAAACTGAAATAAGAAAAGAGAGTCTAAAAATAGACTCTCTTATTTTGTTGTCTCTCTTTCAACTAAATGAACATCAATCATTTTGTGAGCTTGTTCAATTTCCTCTTTATTAATAAGTTTCATTAACGTTTCGACTGCTATCTTAGCAATTTTCGATCGAGATTGATTAATTGTTGTTATATTAGGTCTAAAAATAGTAGATAGTTCAATATCATCAAAACCGATAACTTGAACATCTTCCGGAACTCTTTTTCCAGCTTCTTTTAATGCTTGGATAGCATGAACAGCCATAATGTCTGAATCGCAGAACACACCATCAGAATCTAAGTTAGATAAAATAACATTTTCAATGTCTTTTTGATCTGGATTTAAGAAATCTAAATCATAAGAAAAGTTAAAAATATTGTTTTCTTGTAAGACTTTTTGAAAACCATCACTTCTTTCTGTAACAGTAACTAAATCAGATGGCCCTCTAAAGTGGATAATTTTTTTGCATCCTGTATCAACTAGTTTCTGTGCTGCTAAGACACCACCTTGGTAATTGTTAGAAATAATAGAAGGAATATCTTCAGATAGTTTATGGTCTATTTCAACCATTGGAATATCAAGTTTTTTGTATTCTTCTATTCTATGTGTATTTGCAATAAGTATTAAACCATCTACGTTATACTGATCAAAGATTTTTAAATACTTATCTTCTTTTTCTTTAATGCTATGTATATTACACACCATTAATCGATAATCCTTTTCTATAATTTCATCTTCAATAATTTGTAAAATATCCGCAAAATAATAATTTGTTAAATGTGGAACAAGCACAGCGATAATACTAGATTTTTTTTGAAAAAGTGATCTAGCTAGTTCGTTCGGTACATAATTCAGTTCTTGAATAGCATCTAGAACCATATTCTTAGTTTCTTCATTTACGTAACCTTTTTGATTAATTACTCTTGATACTGTAGCGACACTAACATGGGCTTTTTTTGCTACATCCTTAATAGTTGCCATAGAACCACCTCTTTTTATGTAATATTATACATACATTTTACTACAAAAAACGCTTTTTTACACAGATTTATGTAACAAATTACACAAAAAATTGGTAATTTGATAAAAATTAACGATATATGTTGAATAAATATGTAAAATTTACATATTTACTGTATGATAATTAATATTATTAGTGTTTATATATTTTAAAAAAAATAGTATAATAAGTAGTGATTAAAGGAGGAAAAATTATGTTCATATTAGGTATTTTAGGTGTACTTGTTTTAATAGCTTCTATAGGTATTGTTTTTAATTTGAATACAGAAAGCACTGACCATAAAAAAAAGAATAATGTTAAGACATTAGTGATATCACTTGTTGTTATTACGTTAGCTATGATATTTGCTAATTATTATTTATTAATAAGAATCAATTTTAGATATGTAGGAATCATATTTTATGTATTATTACTAGCTGTATTTGTTGTTAATATAGTATTCTCTTATAAAGGTGTATATAAAAGTACTAGAGTGAAAACAAATGCTACTATGGTCATATCTTTTATAGTTTTTCTAGTATTGTTTGGTTTATTTGGAGGAAGACCTTGGTTGCATTCAGAAGAGTATGCGAATTTAATTGAGGTTGAAGAAAATTTAGATTTTGTAGAAGATATTCAAACAGTGAATGTTGATACATTGCCTTTGGTAGATAAAGCATATGGATATAAATTAGGACAATTAAAATTAGGAGAATATCCAGGAATAGGATCTGAGTTTGAAGCTGGTGAATATTCTGATATTATTTATCAAGGAAAACAATATTTAGTTGCTCCTTTAGAATACAGAGGTTTTTTTAAATGGCTAAGTAATAATTCTGTAGGGACACCTGGATATATATTAATTGATAAAATCACAGGTGAAACTGAATTTGTTAATTTAAGAGAAACAACGGGAGAAGGATTAATTTACACTCCGTCTGCCTATTTAGATCAAGACTTAGTAAGACATACTTATTACAGTGGTTTAAGCAGTTATAAATTAGAAAATCAATTCTTCGAAATTGACGAAGATGGAAATCCGTATTATGTATTACAGTACTCATTACCTACTATTTTTATAAATGGTGGTAATAAGATTAATAGAATAGCTGTAGTTAACGCCACTACAGGTGAAGTGAACGTATATTTACCTGGAGAAGAACCAGCATGGATTGAATCAGTATATCCAAACACGATATTATTTGAGCAATTAGGATATTGGGGATCACTTCAAAATGGTTGGTTAAATTCTGTGTTTGCTCAAAAAGAAGTGATTCAACCTTCAAATGGTACAAGAGTTATTATGAATGGTGATGAATTATATTATTTTACAGGATTTACAAGTGCTGGTAGTGATGAATCAACGATTGGGTTCTTATATACTGGTATGAAATCTAAAGATACAAAATTATTTAGATTCCCTGGAGCTACTGAAGAGGCGGCAATGAATAAAGTTATTACTTTATTACCACAAAATAATATTTCAACTTCATTCCCTATACCTTTAAATGTTGAAGATGTACCAACATACTTTATTCTAATTAAAGGTGAAGATGGTAGAATTTTAAGATATGTTTATGTGTCTGTTCAAGATTTAGAAATTTATAGTATGTCTGAGACTGAAACAGCTGCGTATAATAATTATCTTGTTAAACTTAGTTCAACGAACTCCTCATCTATTACTGAATTAACTGGTATAATGACAGATATTGTTTCTTATGTTTCTAATGGAGATACTATTTATTGGATTGAAATAGATAATGATGAACGTTATAAAATCAATGTGAGTAATTTTACAGATGCTGAAATGAGTTATTTTACAAGTTTGAATATTGGTGATACGATTACGTTTAGAAACTTAGAGTATAATGTAATTCAAATCGAAATTGAATGATGACTAAATATAGGGTAGTTAAAATAACTACCCTTTTTTATGTCTTAAGTTTATATGTTATGCTATAATATCATTTAAGGATGTGTATAATATGAAAACAGTAGTAAATGTAATTGGTGCTGGTTTAGCGGGTGCTGAAGCGAGTTATCAATTAGCTAAAAGAGGAATTGAAGTAAATCTATTTGAAATGAAGAAAATAAAGAAAACTGAAGCGCAAACTAGCGAGAATTTCGCTGAGCTTGTATGTTCAAATTCTTTACGTTCTAATGATATATTAAATGCAGCGGGTCTTATGAAGGAAGAACTAAGAATGCTTGATTCTTTAGTGTTGAAAGCGGCTGAACTAAACAAGGTTCCTGCAGGAAGTGCTTTAGCTGTTGATAGAGAACTGTTTTCAGAATACATAACGAATGAATTAAAACAAAATCCTTTAATTCATATAATTGATGAAGAAGTCACTCATATTGATTTTAATCAATATACAATTATAGCTACAGGCCCATTAACTTCAAAATCATTAATGGATGAAATCAATAAATTTTTAGGAGAAGAGTTTTTATATTTTTACGACGCTATTGCACCAATAATTGAATTCGATTCGATTAATATGGATATCGCATATTTTAAGAGTCGATATGATAAAGGTTCAGCAGACTATATAAATTGTCCAATGACAGAAGAAGAATATCATCAATGGTATGAAGCTGTAATAAATGCAGAAACAGCTAAATTAAAAGATTTTGAATTAAAAGTATTTGAAGGTTGTATGCCATTTGAAGAAATGGCAAGAAGAGGCTATCAAACACTTTTATATGGTCCAATGAAACCAGTAGGACTAGAAAAAAATGGTGAAAAAAGACCTTTTGCTGTTGTTCAATTAAGACAAGATAACTTAAGAAAAAGTATGTTTAATATTGTAGGATTCCAAACACATTTAACATATAAAGAACAAAAGAAAATCATTCAAATGATTCCAGGTTTAGAAAATGCTCATATTTTAAGATATGGTATCATGCATAGGAATTCTTTTATTAATGCTCCTAAGAGTATTAATCAATACTATCAATCATTAACTAACCCAAACGTATTTTTTGCTGGTCAACTATCCGGAGTAGAAGGATATGTTGAATCGATTGGTTCTGGTCTAATTGCTGGTATCAATATGGCAAGACTTGTTAGAAAAATGCCATTATTCGAGTTTTCTCAGTATACAGCTTTAGGATCTCAAAGTTATTATATTAGTCATGCTGAAGAAAAATATTTTCAACCAATGAATACTAATTTTGGAATATTTCCAGCACTTGGATTTAAGCACAAAAAGAAGGAAAGAAAACAGTTATATGCAAACAGAAGCATAGAGGCTGTAAAAGAGATGATTGGAAGTGGTGTTCTTGAATAATACAGAATTATTATTTATGTATCAAGATTACTTGGAATATCAAAGACAATATTCTAAGAATACGATTGTTTCATATAGTAACGATATTAATAACTTGATTAATTTTCTAGACAATGAAGAACTAGGAGATTTACTTAGTGTTAGTCATCGTGTTGCCAAATTTTATGTAACACATCTATATAATCAATATACACCCAAATCAATTCTAAGAAAAATATCTGCTGTAAGAAGTCTTTATGATTTTTTACTAGAAGAAGGAATCGCTAAAGAGAATCCTTTTGAATTCGTAGTATTACCGAAAGTAAGTCGAAAATTGCCTAAATTTATCTATCCTAGAGAAATGATAGAATTTTTAGATAATATAGATACTACAAAAGCTGTTGGGAAAAGAAATAAGGCAATATTTGAAATATTATATGGATCAGGATTGAGAGCTCAAGAACTTGTCGATTTAAAAATAACGGATGTCGATTATTTTAATAAGACATTATTAGTTCATGGTAAAGGAAATAAAGAAAGATTGGTTCCTATTCATGACACTGCAATTAATTCAATACAAGATTATTTGTTTAATGGTAGACCGGAAATGTCCGTTAGAAATTCAAATGATCTTGAGTGGCTTTTCTTAAACTTTAAAGGTGGAAAAATAAGTAATAGGGGTGTAAATTTAATTCTAGAAAAAGAATTAGAACATCAATCTTCAACACTTAAAATAAGTCCTCATTCATTTAGACATTCATTCGCAACACATCTTATTAATAATGGTGTAGATTTAAGAGTTGTACAAGAATTATTAGGTCATGAATCTTTATCTACAACGCAAATATACACAAAAGTTTCAAAAGAAAAACTAAAGAGTGAATACTTAAATACTCACCCAAGAGCAAGGAGGAAAACTCATGAGGATTGAAACAGATTAAGTTTATACGAGAGAAATTACTTTGGCTGATATGAAAGACTTAAAAGAGTATCTTCAAGACGAAAGTATTATGTCATTTTTTGATCATGGAGTTTTAACGGATGAAGGCATAGTTAACTTGCTAGATAATAATAGAACCATTCATGGTATTTTCCATAAAAAAGACAAAAAAATCATTGGTCATTTCGTATATAGTCCATATTATATGGTTGATACATATGAAGTTGGATGGTTAATTAATAAAAAATATCATAATCAGGGCATTGTAACAAGCTTGGCAAAAGCTTTTTTAGATTTTTCATTTAATAAAGATAAAGCACATAGAGTTATAGCGACATGTGACCCTAGAAATATAGCTTCAAATAGAATTTGTGAAAAACTAGGTATGAGATTAGAAGCTCAATTTAAAAAAGCAAACTATGTTCCTAGATTGAATGAATGGTGGGATGAAAATTTCTATGCTATAATAGACTCAGAACATATAGGAGAGTGATTATGGAAAAGATAAGTTTTAGAAAAGCGGTTTTAAACGATAGATTTTTATTCAGCTCTTTATTGTTGACAATTATATTTTTAGGATTAGCTTTTATATTGGGAATCAACGATGGATTTACGTTTTCAGTTGAAAACTATGGATTTCTTATCATAGGAGTATGGTTAGTTTTATCCGTTTTATTTCTATTGATAAGAGTCATCCAATTATTAAAATTCAAATCAGATCGAAGACCATACTTAGCTCAAGTTATAAAAGTATTTACATACAGAGGAGCAAAAAGAATCGCATACACATATACAGTTGACCATATTGAATACAAGAGTGGTAATTTTGTCATGGTGAATAAATACTCAAAACATATACATAAAGGAGATCAAGTTGAGATAAATATTTCAGAGACTCATCCTAAAACAGCATTTATAAGAGATATTTATTTTGATATAAAAGTATAATGAGAGATTTATATAAAGAATTAGATAAGTTAATTGAATTTGCAAATAATAATAAAAACATAAGAGGCCTCGTTCTACAAGGGTCTTTTATCAATGATAAAATCGAAACGGATGATTTTAGTGATTTAGATCCTTTATTCTATGTGAAAGATTTGTCTGAATTTATCGAAGATGATGAATGGAAAACGTATTTTGGAAAGCCTATATCATTCTTTCATGATGAAGGCGGAAGTGGTGATAGAAAATGGTATACAAGACTAACAATCTATAGTGATGGATTTAAAATTGATTTTGGATTTCAATCTGTTAAATCAATTAAGCATGCAAATGATATGGAATTATATGAAGTCTATGTAGATAAAGATAATGTCATACCAAAACCTGAAGTTAAAGATGATTCAAAGTTCTATATAAAAATACCTACAGAAGAAGAATATCTAGAAAGAATAAATACATTTTTCTTTGATTCTAGTTATGTTGTTAAAGCTTTAGCAAGAGATGAAATGTTTTTTGAAAAGTATATGGAACAAGTTCTTAAAAAGAAAATTCATAAGCTATTAGAATGGCATATAGGCTGTCGATATGATTTTAAAGTGAATCCTGGTGTTGTTGGGAGATATATTAAAAAGTATTTAACTGATGAAGAATGGAAAATGTTATTAAAAACATATCCAGATTCAAACAAATCACATTGCGCTAAAGCATTGATTTATTCATATGATTTAGTAAGATATCTGGGGGAAAATATAGCGAATTGTTTGGACTTTACATATCCCAAACAACACGAACTTGATATGTTAAATTATTGTAAAGATAAAATTAATAAATATATAGAAACATCAAAGTAATGAGTGCTTGATGTTTCTTTTTTTACTAGGTCTATTGACTTAAACAAATATTCGTAATAAAATATTTATAGAGAAAGACATGAATAATTATTCATATAGGAGGTTATGATGAATAAGAAATATATTGGATTACCTAACGGTGAAGAGTTAGCTTATTTAGATATGGGTAAAGGTGAAGATGTATTAGTTTTTGTACACGGGAATATGTCTAGTGGTATTCACTACAAACCTTTAATTGAAAGGTTTGAATCTGATTATAGATTGATTATTCCAGATATGAGAGGTTTTGGAGATTCAAGTTATTTTAATAAATTTGATGACTTAGAAGATTTAGCTGATGATTTAATTATGCTTCTAGATGCATTAGAGATTAAAGAATACAATGCAGCTGGTTGGTCAACTGGTGGAGCTGTTGTGTTAAGTATGGCAACTAAAAGACCAAAACAAGTTAAGAAACTTATTTTAATAGAATCATGTTCTTATAGAGGATATCCAATTTTCAAGAAAGATGAAAAAGGACAACCTATCTTAGGGTCATACTACGAAAACAAAGAGGATTTAGCAAAGGATCCTATTCAAGTCGCGAACATGCAACAAATTTTTGAAACCAACGCAAAACCATATATGAAAGCTGTTTGGGACGCTGCTATATATACCGTTAATAAACCAACTTCAGAAGATGATGATTTATACTTAGATGAAACGTTGAAAGAAAGATGTTTAATAGATATTGATTGGGCTTTAACTAGATTCAATATGAGCCATACAACAAATGGTGTTACAGAAGGAAATGGTCTGATCGATAAAGTCACTTGTCCTGTTATTTCATTTTGGGGAGATAGTGATGCAGTCGTTTTAGAGTATATGGTTGATGAAACTGTAGCCGCTTTAAAAAATGCAAAAAAAGTTAAGTTAAGTAAATCGGGTCATAGTCCTTTGGTCGACTGTCCTGATGTATTAGAAAAAGAAATTAGAAATTTCCTAAACAAATAAATATTTTAAATAGAAAAAGAGCCTGTAAAGAAAT
>NPIG01000251.1_pt1 | contig 53773 bp, 50 predicted proteins | sample 8637441 | NCBI WGS metagenome assembly NPIG01 (sample SAMN07420675, study PRJNA396082) | bioreactor metagenome | isolation source: sample BR6 brine-fed electro-methanogenic bioreactor BR | place: Japan: Kochi | collected 2016-06-14
TAAAAATCGACGGGAATTTAGGTCACACCTATCCTGCTCCAGAGAAGATCCCTTTTCTCATGGGAGTATGGTTGAACATGCTGAACGTCTTTCTCGGAAGAGAGGAGCCCCCTTCACTTGAATCTCTTGTTTTGCAGCATGCCAAGTGTCATATTGGGTTTGTTTCCATCCACCCCTTTGCGGATGGAAATGGAAGGATGGCACGGCTTCTTGCAAATCTGCCTCTTGTGGTTCAGGGAGTTATTCCTATCCTGATTTTTCGTGAGGATAGAAAAAGGTATATCGACCTTCTGGCAGCATATCAGGAAGAGACGAAAGAGCCGGGCATATCTTCCCTGGTTCCGGAAAACGATGCTTTCGGAGCTTTCACCGGATTCCTTTGGGACTCTCTCCGGAAGTCTTGGGAAATAACGGCCCCTCTTTTTGCCTTGCAGGAGGAACGAAACAGAAAACGTTAGGAATGCTGTTGCATGCGTGTCCCCCCAAGCGGAGGCTCCGTGAAACAGTACACGACACATTATTTGTGAAACCGCTCTATTGTTCCGGCCCAGTTTTTTTGACCGGGATCCGCTTTACATAAATGTCCTTCCGGGGTAGTGTGTATACACACAAATTGCGGAGAAAGGAAGGGGATATGTGTGTCCGGAACGGAACGATCCCATATAAAGGCCGGAATGAATGTTCGGGTGGTGCAGAAGCAGGACCAGCGCTCGGGAAAACGTACCGAAGGTGTGGTGCAGAGTTTGCTGACCAAGAGTCCGCATCATCCCCACGGTATCAAGGTGCGCCTTGAGAGCGGTGTAGTAGGCAGGGTAAAGGAGATCCTGGATCCGTGACCTCCCTCCGACTGGTGCTGGATCACATGTGCCGGGTGGAGGAGGCTCCCCGGGAGCTTCTGGAGAGGGCGAGAAAAGAGCTCTCTCTTCCGAATCCGGAGTATCTTCGCAGAAAGAAGATGGGACAATGGACGGGAAATCTCCGAAGCACCCTTACCCTTTACCGTAAGAAAGGGGATTCCGGAGCAGTGCTTCCCCGGGGATATGCGGGATCTTTGCTCCTGGGGGCCCGGGAGATGGGGCTTACCTGGGATCTTGAGGATCGTCGCATGGCCCGGGGAAAGAGGGTTCTCTCCTTTCGGGGGGAGCTTCGCCCTTACCAGGAGCGGGCCCTTGAAGAGATGATTCGCAAACAGTCCGGGGTTCTTGCGGCTCCTTGCGGATCCGGCAAGACCTGCATGGGGCTTGCTCTGGCGGCTCACTGGGGGGAGCCTGCTCTGGTACTGGTGCATACTCTGGATCTGTTGGAGCAGATGCAGGAGAACGTGGAACAGTGGCTGGGCATCTCTCCGGGAATTATCGGGGGAGGGCGTTGGGATCCCAGCGAATCTATCACCGTGGCAACCGTGCAGACCCTGATCCGCAGAAAAAAGGAGATCCCCAAGCTGGCCAAGCAGTTCGGCACCCTTCTTCTGGACGAAGCACATCACGTTCCGGCGGCTACCTTTACGGGGATTATTCAGAAGTTTCCCGCCAAATACCGTTACGGTCTCAGTGCTACCCCGGAGCGAGAGGACGGGTTGCATCCCTTTCTTTACGCGGTGATGGGGCCTCTCCGGGCTCAGGTAACCCCCGAGGATCTTGAGCAGGAGGGGCGCCTCCTGCGGCCTCATCTCTCCTGGATTCTCACGGATTTTCGATCTTCCCTTCAGGGGCGGGAGGATACCTATACGGATCTTATGGGAGAACTTGTAACCTCCTCTGAGAGAAATCGCCTCATCGTAAAGACCGCTGCAGAGTCTCTTTCTGAGGGGAGCTGTCTTCTGGTACTCTCCGAGCGGGTGGAGCACTGCGCCCTTCTGGCAAAGGCTCTGGAGGATCATGTTCCCGGAAAGGTGGCATGCCTTACCGGGGAGACCCCCCGAAAGGATCGTGGGGGAATTCTTGAGGGGGTTCGTGGGGGGGATCTCTCCTGTCTCGTGGCGTCCCGCATTGCCGATGAGGGACTGGATATTCCCAGGCTGGATGCGATTCTCTTTGCCACCCCCTTTCGAGGAAAGGCCAAAGGGTGGCAGCGCATCGGAAGAATTATGCGTGCCTTTCAGGGGAAAGAACGCCCTCGGATCTATGATCTTCTGGATTGGAAGGTGCCGCTTCTCAAGGCTCAGGGAAGGCAGCGTTTCCATCATATATACCGGGATCTTGTGGAAAATCCCGCCTTTCCCGAGGGATTATAAGGCTCCAGCATTCTCAAACTGTGGTATCCTACCCTGGATTTCTTCTTTTTCGAAAGGGTGTAGGTTGCCGTGCAGGTATTTCAGGTGTTTCTTTTCAATGTCCTTCCCGTGTTCGCCCTGGTGGGGGCGGGGATGCTCTTTGCTCGCCTCTACAATCCGGATCTCCGGAGTTTGAGCAAGCTTGTTTTCTTTTTCCTCCTTCCTCCCTTTGTCTTTGTCCTTCTCTACGAACGATCTATCTCTTTAGAGTCGGGTAAAGCCTTTCTCTTCGGGCTTTTCCTTACTCTCCTGCTCTGGGGTGGGGGAGTGCTCTTCTCAAGGTGGCGAGGGTATCCGAGAGAACTTGAGGCCACCTTTGCCAGCACCGTCATGTTCTCCAATGCGGGGAATATGGGTATTCCTCTGGCCATGCTCGTCTTTTCCAGCTCTCCCTTTGTGGTGGGAGAAACGACCCCCTGGCTTGATGAGGCATTGACCATACACATGATGGTCTGGCTTGTGCAGAGTTTAGGGCTCAATACACTGGGGTTCGCCATAGCCGGAAGCGCCCGCTCCTCCTGGAAGAGTGGCATGCTCCGGGTTTTTCGGATGCCCGTGATCTATGCGGTTTTCTTGGCCTTTCTGGCAAAAGCTCTTCCTTTCCAGCTTCAGGCTTTTCCTCTCTGGCCTGCTTTACTCTCTCTTCAAGATGCCTATGTAGGGGTTACCCTGCTCACTTTGGGGGTGCAGCTCCATCGAACCCGCTGGTCTCTCCGGGATCGCCCCATGTACTATGCCACCTTTTTCCGGCTTCTCCTCTCTCCCGCCCTGGGATTTGGGCTCATTCTTCTCATGGGATTTTCCGGTATTGCCGCCCAGGTCCTCCTCATAGCCTCCGCTCTTCCCTCGGCGGTGGTCACTGCTCTTATCGCAGTGGAGTACGATCTGCACCCCGATTTTGGGGCGAGTACCGTCATGTGCTCCACCATCTTCAGTGCCATAACCCTTCCGCTGGTGGTGGTGCTGGCACAAATTTTCTTTCCTTTCGTGCGCTGATGAAGGTATAATCAATGGTATCAGTGGTATGATGGAGTTCGTAGAAGAGGGAGGGAGGTGACAGTTTTATGAATGATCTGGAAAATGCAGCCTTTCTAAGAGCCCGGGTGGAGGCCCTTACGGAGGAGAAGCAGGCGGCTTTGAGCGTGCTCGAAGCGGCGATAAACGTGGGAAATTATGCGGTGAACATGGAGCGAAACGACTCCCGGGAGATTCTTGCTACCTGTGCAGAGCGTATCGAATCCTTTCTCCGCTTTATCGTTATGGGTTTTTACATCTTTGACGATGCGGGGTTGGAGTTTGAAAATGTTGTCTGCCTTCCGGAGAAAAAACATGCTTTTCTGGAAAATGAACTTAATGGGGTCATCGATGATGGTACGGTCTCCTGGGCTTTAGGGAGAAACAAGCCCGTCATTGTCACAGGGGCTTCCAGTCACTCGGTGCTTCTTCACTCTCTCTCATCAGAAGGTCGTCCCATAGGATTTTTTATGGGGGTTCTCTGGGATGATCCCGAAAACATCCTGGAGCTCTCTCTGGCATTTCTCACGGTGCTTCTCAACTCCATCGGCGGGGTGCTGCAGAATGCGGAACTTTATGGAACCATCAAGAGCCTGAATCAGGATCTCAGCAACAAGGTGAAGATTTTGGAGCAGTCCGAAAAAGAGCTCTACGCCTACCGGCACCAGTTGGAAAAAATGGTGGAGGAGCGTACCCGGGAGCTTGCCCAGGCCAATAAGGAGCTGGAGGCCTCTATTCAGCGGGCAAACATTCTTGCGGCGGAAGCAGAGAGTGCGAATCGGGCAAAAAGCGAATTCCTCGCCAATATGAGCCATGAGATCCGAACTCCCCTCAACGGCATCATCGGCATGGGGGAATTTCTTCAGGATAGCTCTCTGGATTCCAGAGACATGGAACGGGTGAAGATCATTCTCAGCTCTGCCACGGCTCTTCTGGATCTGCTCAACGACATCCTCGATTTTTCCAAAATTGAGGCGAAGCGGTTGGATATCCGGAAAGAGCCCTTCGATCTTGCGGAGCTTGTAAACGGGGTGGTGCAGCTTTTCGCTCCCCGGGCTTTTTCTAGGGGGCTCATGTTTTACTCCAGACTGGATCCTGCCCTTTCCTCCCACTACGTGGGGGATGCGGGAAGAATTCGCCAGATTCTCGCAAACCTTGTGGGAAATGCGGTGAAATTCACGGATGAGGGGCACGTCTTTGTAGAAGTTACTCAAAAGGAGGAGTTCCTCTCCTTCCAAATACGGGATACGGGTATCGGCATTGCGGAGGAGGATCTTCCTAGGATTTTCGAAAAGTTTAGTCAGGCGAATCCTCCTGTCTCCACCGGCAAGGGGGGCACAGGGTTGGGGCTTACCATAACCCGCATGCTTGCGGAGCTTATGGAGGGGGAGGTCACCGTGGAGAGTGAAGTGAACCAGGGAAGTTCTTTTACGGTGCTTTTAAAGCTCTCTCCGGATCAGGAGTCTCCCGCTTTACCTCCGGAGGTTCTCAAAGATCGAAGACTTCTCTTCGTCTGTTCTGATGCCATACTGGCTCCGCTCTTCTGCGAGCAAATCCGAGCCCTCGGCGCCCAAGTTGTCTGGTATGCCTCGGTCACGGAGACTCTTACGAAAGCTCCCTTCGAAGAACCCTTTCACGGGGTGGTTCTTAGTGAATCTTCGGAGAAACATTCCCTGGATCTTTCGGAGGATTTTAAAGAATTTCTGGATTCTCTGGGAGGGATTCCCCGGATACTCCTGCTTCCCATGTACATAAAGGCCCGGCTTCCCGGAGAAATTCGCCATGCTTCAGAGATGTATTTTCCCTTCACGCCCTCGGTGCTTTGCCGGAAGATGGAGGAGATCTTTGGCACCCATTCCGCCAAAAGCGTTCGCTTTCCCAAGAAGGAGGGGGCGGATCCTCTCCGGAATCCTTTTGAGAAGTCCTGTAGGTTCCTCATAGTGGAAGACAACAAAGTGAACCAGGTGGTGGCCAAGGGAATGCTGCGTAAAATTCTTCCCTCTGCAGAGGTTGTGGTCACTGAAAACGGCAGGGAAGCCATTCTTACCCTGGAAAAGGATCGGGATTTTGACCTTATCTTCATGGATTGTTCCATGCCCATCATGGATGGTTTCGAAGCCTCCCGGGCTTTCCGGGAGATGGAATCCTCCTGGGGTGAGAAGGGGCATATCCCCATCATTGCCATGACCGCCTATGCCTTCACAGAGGATATACAAAAATGTCTGGATGCGGGTATGGATGCCCATCTTCCTAAACCTCTGCGTAAAGAGGCGGTGGCCAAGACCCTCAAGCTCTTTATGGGAGAGGAGTTTTGTTTGAGGGAGAGCGTTTTGGAGGTGACAGAGTGAAGTATGTACATGTGGACGACCTTGAGGAAGGCATGGTGCTCGCCTCGGATCTTGGGGGGCCAGGAGGGAGGGTGATGCTTCAGAAGGGAGCGACCATAAAGGAAAAGTACCTTCGCAGCCTTAAAGTGTGGGGAGTTTCTGGGGCCTACGTGGAATCTGACGAAGAGGAAGAGCAGGAGACCACCCCCTCTTTCTCGGGTCTTCCGGATGATCAGGTGGAAGCCATCTATGCTTTTCTCTCCCTTCGGGGAGGAAAAAACCTTCCCCAGGGGCATCCTATGGTGAAGGGACTCTTTCGCATTGTGGCGGAACGCATGGCTCAGGAGACGGTATCTTCCGGGGGAATTTTTCTGGGGCAGACTCCCCTTCCGGAACGTCCACCCATCTATCTTCCCCGGAAGGAAAACCTTACTCTGGAGGGTCTTTTGAGAAACCCCCAAAAGCTCTTCTCCCTTCCGGATATTTATTTTAAGATCAAGCAGGTTCTGGAGTCTCCCAAAAGCTCCGCTGCTCACATTGCGGAGGTGGTGGAGAAGGATACCAGCCTCTCCGCCAAGCTTCTCCAAATTGTGAACAGTGCCCTTTACGGATTTCCCTCAAGAATTGATACCATTGCGAGGGCGGTGACCATCATCGGATCTCGGGAGCTTGCCTCCCTCTCTCTGGCGGTTTCGGTGACGGATCTTTTCAAGGGGATTCCCAAGGCCTTTGTGGATATGCGCTCCTTCTGGGAGCATTCCGTGGCCACCGGGGTCTTTGCCCGGGTCCTTGCGGATCGGATGGGGGCTAAAAAAGAGGAAGATAGGCTCTTCGTGGGAGGCGTTCTTCACGACATCGGAAGAATCTTTCTTTTCCGTCACGCTCCGGCGGAGATGGCGGATGCCATGGCTCTGGCGCTCCAGAAAAAAATTCCCCTTCTCGAAGCGGAACATGAGGAGATGGGCTTTTCCCATGCCCTGGTGGGGGGCAAGCTTTTGGAGCAGTGGAAAATTCCCAAGGTCCTCTGGGATCCCGTGCGGTACCACCATCTTCCAGACAAGGCGGAGAATGAAGTAATAGCCTCGGTACTCCATGTGGCGGATTTTATGGCCAACCTCCTTTCCCTCGGTTCCGGGGGGTCCTGGTTTTACCCCCCCTTCTCGGAAAAAGCCTGGGATGTTTTGGGCTTGGAGGCTTCCGAGGTGGATAATATCGTACTTCAGGGGGAGCGCCAGCTGAAAGAGGTACTCCAGGTTTTTCTCAAGCCCCCCGAGGCCTGATGGAACGATTCCTTTCGTTGACCTCTGAACGAAGAGAGTGTTATAGTGATTTCCGCGTTTTCTGTCTCGGAAAAGTTCGGGTAAAAGAGCCTTGTGTCTTGAAAAGGCAAAGAAGGAGGAGCTACGTGAAAAGTAAGTCGGTTCTTCGGAACGCCTGTGCCGCTCTCCCCTCGAAAAAGGGAAGGGCCCTTCTCGCCTTGGGGCGCGGAGGAGTTGTGTTTTTTGGGGTGCTGTTTTTTCTGGCAGGAGTTGTCTCTTTTCCTGTCAGTGCAGCGGAGCTCACTCTGGATGTCGCTCTGGATCTTGCCATGAAGGAAAATCCCATTATTCTGGGGGCTCGGGAGCAGGTTCTTCAGGCGGAAGAACAGGTTCGGGCCGCCAAGGCGGGGTTGGGCCCGGATCTTGGGATTCTTCTTTCGTACACCAAGCAAAAAGAGGCGAAGAACCTCCCGGTCTACGGCAGAGGGTCCGGTGAGATCATCGGTTTCGCTCCTGCGGGATATGAGGATACTTGGTATACCGCTCTTCAGTTTACCCAGGTGCTCTATGCGGGGGGCAGTATCCGGGCAGGGGTGAAGTCTGCGGAGTTCCAGAAGAATTCTGCAGAATCTCTCTACGTACGATCCCTGCAATCCCTTACGAACAGCGTTCGTAATGCCTATTACGATGTGCAGCGCTACCGAGCTCAGCTTACGGTGGCGGAGGAGTCCGTGGAGCTTGCAAAAGAACATCTCCGTCAGGTGGAAGCCTTCTACCGCAATGGGGTGGTGGCGAAAAACGAAGTTCTTCGGGTGCAGGTGGATGTTTCCAGTGCGGAACTCAGCCGCATCCGCATGGACAATGCGGTGAAGGTGGCATGGAAAGCTCTGGAGCGTGCGGTGGGGGCCTCTCTGCAAGAGGCCTACACACTAGGAGATCCCGAGACCTCTCTTCCTGTCTTTGCTATACCCTCGGATCCGATTCCTTTGGCCCTCTCCCTCCGGCCGGAAATCACCGCCTTCCAGGCCCAGAGCGATGCAGCTCTCCAGATGGCGGCGGCGGCAAAGGGAAAGCTTCTCCCCCAGGTGCTCTTTCAGGGAGAGGTGAATGCGGCGGATGATTCCTTTTTTCCGGAACATGACGATTGGAACCTCGGCATCTCGGTGCAATGGACCCTCTTCGATTCCGGAGAACAGAACGCCAAGGCTGCCCAGGCCAGGAGCCTTGCCCGGCAGCTTTTGCACGAATTGGAAGATCTGCGGCGTCAGATAGGGCTTGAGGTTTCCACCGCCACTCTGGATCTGGAATCCGCCAAACAGCGGGTTGAGGTGGCTCAGGCTCAGGTGGAGAGCGCCGAAGAGGATTACCGTATGGCCCTCCGCCGGTACTCCGCTCAGGTGGGAACTAACATTGACGTGCTTGATGCCCGGGTGGCCCTGAGTGAGGCGAGAACCGCCCTGGTGGATGCGGTGTATGATGGACGGAGTGCCTATTCCAATCTGCTCTATGCGGTGGGAGATGATCCCTTCCTTGGAGGAAGAGGGGAGGCGATCCCCCAGGATTCCATGTAGACGAATTTTTCGCGAAATTCGTACAGATAAAAGGGGGATTCCCTGGAAGCAACTGAGGGGGGTCTCCCTTTTTTGCGAGCCCTTTGTCGGAGGAGAACTTCCAGGAAGGTGCTATAATTTATACTAAAAATCTGGTATCCGGGCTTTTGTCGGGATAGTACAATCGAAGGGGCGATTTTCTATGGGCGTAAGCAAAAAGGCGGTACAGGGTTTTCCCAAGGCGGTTCTCTCTCCGGAAGTTTTAAAAGAGCTTTCCATCATGTGTCAGAAGGGTCGGGGGGAGGCCCTCACCATGACCACCCTGGCGAAGAGCGGGCACCCCGGAGGTTCTCTTTCCAGCATGGAGATGTACATGCTCACCTACGGCGTGGCGGAGATCACCCCGGAAAACTGTGGCGGTCTTGAGAGAGATTTTGTGGTGATCGATCATGGGCACACCTCCCCCGGAGCTTATGCAGCTTTGGGAGCCTGGGGTTTTGTGAACCCCGCCGAGGCTACGGCGCATTTCCGTCAGTGCGGCAGCTGCTTCTCCGGGCATGTGGAGCGCTCGGTCCCCGGCATCGACTGGGGGACGGGCAATCTCGGCCAGGGACTTTCCGCAGCGGTGGGGTATGCTCTGGCCCTTAGGGCCCGGGGGGTGACAAAACGGGTCTATGCTCTCATGGGGGATGGAGGCCAGGTAAAGGGGCAGATAGCCGAGGCCCGCCGCATCGCCGCTAAGGAGCAACTCTCCAATATCACCGTACTAGTGGACTACAACAACATCCAGATCTCCGGAACCCTGGATCAGATCATGCCCTTCGATATCCGCAAGCTCTGGGAGGCGGACGGTTGGGAGGTGGCAGAGTGCGACGGTCACGACCTTGCGGCCCTCTACGGAGCCCTTCGGGAGGCTGCCTCTTCTCCAGCTCCCCGGGTGATTCTATGCCATACCGTTATGGGGAAGGGGGTCTCTTTCATGGAAGGTACCCCGGAGTACCATGGCAAGACCCTTTCAGAAGAACAGTATTTGGAAGCCATGAAGGAGCTTGGCCTTGTGCCGTATCTCAAAGAAGCCGCCCTTCGGCGCTCCCGGAACACCCCTCCCAAGGGGCGAGAGATTCCCCGTTACGATCTCCGGGTTGATTCTGGTATCCCCCGGACATACGAGGCTTCGGAAAAGACCGACAATCGTTCCGCCTTCGGCAATGCCCTGGCAGATCTCGGAAAAAGGAACCCCTCCGGAGGGGAGCACACTCCCCTTCTGGTCTTCGACTGCGATCTTGCGGGATCCGTGAAGACCTCGGGTTTTGCCAAGGCTCTTCCGGAAGGATTCATCCAGACGGGGATTCAGGAGCACGCCACTGCCACCGTGGCAGGGGCGGCCTCCGCCGGGGGAGCGGTCTCCCTCTGGGCGGATTTCGGGGTCTTCGGCATTGCGGAGACCTATAACCAGCAGCGTCTGAATGACTGCAACGAAGCGAATCTCAAGCTGGGGCTCACCCATGTGGGACTCGACGTGGGGGAGGACGGCATGACCCATCAGTCCATAGACTACGTGGGGCTCTTCCGAAATTTCTTCGGATGGAAGCTCGTCGTGCCGGCGGATCCCAACCAGACCGATCGAGCCACCCGCTACGCCTTCTCCACCTGGGGAAACGTTTGTCTCGCCATGGGAAGGAGCAAGATTCCCGTCATAACCCGGGAGGACGGCACCCCCTTCTATGATGCCTCCTATACCTTCGAATACGGTGCAGCGGATCTGCTTCGGGACGGCAAGGACGGCACCATCTTCTGCATGGGGCACATGGCCTGGAGAGCCCTGAAGGCCCGGGATATTCTCCTTGAAAAGGGAATTTCTCCCCGGGTGGTTCATGTCTCTTGCCCCTTGGCTCTCTCGGATGAGGACGTGAAACGTTACGCCTCTTCCGGGGTGGTGCTCACCTATGAAGATCACTCCCTGCACACCGGGATGGGCTCCATTCTCGCCTCCCGGATCCTCTCTCTGGGATACGCCCCTGCTTTTGCAGCTCTTGGGAGTTCCCGGCTGGGAGAATCCGGCACCGCCGAAGAGGTCATGGCGGAGATGGGACTCGCTCCGGAGGATGTGGCAGAGCATTTTGCGGCGCTTCTCAAGGCCACGTCTATATGATTTCCTACGGAGAGCTTGTCTTTATCTGGTCGCCTCACAAAGGAGACAGCTACATTATCACCCTCCGGGAGGAGGGAAAGCAGGGGACGCATCTCGGGGAGGTGCGTCACAGCGAGATCGCAGAAAAGTCCTTCGGAGATGCGGTCTATACCCATCTCGGCAAGCCCTTCTTTCTCTTTCGCCCCACCCTGGGAGAGTACGTCCGAAGAATCAAGCGGAAGACTCAGATCATCTATCCCAAGGATGGAGCCTACATCCTTCTGAACCTGAATATTTTTCCCGGAGCCAAGGTGCTGGAGTGCGGCACCGGCTCCGGGGGGCTCACCACCATTGTAGCCCAGTTTGTAGGCCCCGAAGGGCGGGTCTTTACGTACGACAAACGAGAGGACTTTGCGGAGCAGGCCCGGCAGAACGTACTCCGTTGGGGGGTGGGGGATCGGGTGGAGTTTGCCACTCTTGATTTAGATGAGGGTGGCTTCTCACAGGAGGGGATGGATGCGGTCTTTCTCGATCTTCCGAACCCCTGGGATTATCTTGATCATGCCAAGAAAGCCCTGGCTCCTGGGGGACGTCTGGGAATCCTTGTTCCCACCTTTAACCAGATCGAGGCGGTGCTCCGGGGATTACGGGATAAAAAGTTTTTGGATGTTCAGGTGGAGGAGATCTTCCTGCGCGCTCTGAAGACCAATCCCAACCGGATTCGTCCGGAGGATCAGATGATAGGGCATACGGGATATCTCATCTTCTCCTCCTCGGTCTCCGAAGATGCCTATGATCGGATCCCCGTGGAGGAGGATCCCAGCAAAGCTCCCCCTCCCCAGGAGGAGTAGTCTTCATGTCCCGAGCCCGGTGTCTGCTTCATATCTGCTGCGCTCCTGATGCCACACTGCCCTGGGAGGAGCTTTCCCGGGAGTACGAGGTGTGGGGCTACTTCTACGGAAGCAATATCTATCCGTATCAGGAGTACCGGCGTCGCCGAGAGGCTGTGGTGACTCTGGCAGAGCATCGGGAGGGAGAGTTGCTTTTCCCGGCATGGGCTCCCCAGGAGTGGCTTCTGAAAACCCGAATCTATGCAACGGAGCCCGAAAAAGGAAAGCGCTGCTCCCTCTGCTTTTATCTCCAGCTCTCTCACGCCGCAGCGGCGGCCCGGCAGGAGGGGTGTTCTCTCCTTTGCACCTCCCTCACCATAAGCCCTCACAAAAATGTGGGGCGTATCCGGGCTATTGGCGAGGCTGTGGCATGCCGTTACGGCCTTGAATGGCTGCACAAGGTCTGGCGCAAGGGAGGAGGGTTTCAGCGTTCCGTGGCTCAGAGCCGGGAGCTGGGGCTCTACCGCCAGAACTACTGCGGCTGTCTCTACAGTATCCACATCCACGGCGAAAGCCGTGTTTGAAAGAATATGGAGTGAAAAGGATTATGCAAAAGCCTTGTAATCTTCCCGAAACGGGCAAGCTTTCTCCGGAACGTCTTGCTATGCGGATTCTTCGTCATTGCGGCACCTCTCGGAGGGAGGTTCTCGTGGGCCCCCTGGTGGGGGAGGATGCGGCGGTGATCCAATTTCCTCCGGGAAAGCTTCTGGTGGCCTCTTCGGATCCTGTGGTGGGAGCCCAGGAGGGAGCAGGGGCCCTGCTGGTGCACATTAACGTCAACGATATCGCCTCGAAAGGGGCGGATCCCGCCTATATGCTGGTGACCATGATCTTCCCCCGGAACACCCCGGAAGAGCGGGTGGAGGAACTTATGGGGGAGATCGGCAAAACCTGCTGCTCCATGGACATTGCGGTGGTGGGAGGGCATACGGAGTTCTCCGATCGCTATGATACCCCGGTGTTGAGTGCCACCCTTTTGGGGATTGCGGATTCCTGCCTCTCCATGAAAAACGTATGCCCCGGAGACCGGATTCTTATGACCAAACATGCGGGGCTTGAAGGGATGAGCATCCTTGCCAAGGATCGCCCGGATCTGCTGCATTTTTTCGATGCTTCGGAGATTCAGGAAATCTCCCGATGGAGCGGCGACCTTTCGGTGCTTCCGGAATCCCGGGTGCTTCGTTCCGCCGCCCGGTTCATGCATGACCCCACCGAGGGAGGTGTTTTGGGGGGGGTGGGAGAGATGGCTTTTCTCTCTTCCCGGGCTTTTGCGGTAGATTTTGAGGCTATTCCCTGCCACCCCCTTACCAGAAGAGCTGCGGAAGCTCTCGACTTTGACCCCCTGCATCTTATCTCCTCCGGGGCTCTTCTGGGGATTCTTCCCGAAGAGTGCTGCGAGGAGGCCATAAAAAACCTGAACACCCAGGGCATTGATGCCGCCATCATCGGCCATGTGAAAGAAGAACCCCGAAGAGAGGAGATCCCCTTTTCCTCCCGAGAGGAGCTGTGGGGCCTTCTTGCTCGGAATTGAACAGGTTTACCCCCGAAGAAGGAGAAAATACCATGGAACACGCCCTTTTTGATGAACGGCTTTCCCGACTGCGTAGCCATCTAAGCTCTCAGGGACTGGACGCTTTTGTTACCTATGTGGTGGAGGGGTACAACTGGGAGGGGTTGTACTATCTCTCGAATTTCCGAGGAACCGCCGGAGCCTTGGTGGTTACCCTGAAAGAGGCCCTTCTTGTGCTGGATGGCCGGTATATCAGTCAGGGGAGACAGCAATCTCCCTGGCCGGTGCATCTTCAGGATTCGGGGAATCTCTTCCAAACCCTTCAGGAAGTGCTGGAAAATTTCGGGGTCAGCCGGGTGGGGTTCGAGGGAAATCGCATTTCCCATGGAGAGTACCACAAGCTGAGCGACATGCCCTTTTGGTGGGAAGATTTGGGAGATGTTCTTTCTTCTCTGCAAAGGATCAAGCATCCCGTGGAGGTAGCGTGTGTTCGCAAAGCCGCCGAGATTGCCCGGCGGGGGTTCCTGCGCTCCCTGGAGAAGGTCTCTCCGGGAATGACGGAGCGTCAGTATGCGGCATTTCTGGAGTTTTTTCTTCGTATGGAAGGGGCCGAGGGGATTGCCTTCGATCCCGTGGTCGCCTCGGGACCCCGGAGCGCTCTTCCTCACGGCAGGCCCACGGATAGAGCTTTTGCCCCCGGCGAATGGGTGGTGGTGGACTTCGGAGCCCGCTTTAAGGGCTATGTCTGCGACATCACCCGAGTCTTCTCCTTGGGCAAACCCGATCCCTGGGCTCGGGATATGTACGAGCTTCTCTGCAAAGCCCAGAAAGCCGCCTTTGCCTCGGTGGAGCCCGGAGTGCAGGCTCTTGCAGTGGACCGGGCCGCCCGGGAGGTTATTGAATCTTACGGATACGGCAAAGCCTTTTCTCATGGTTTGGGGCACGGCATAGGTCTCTATGTGCACGAAAATCCCCGAGTCTCCTCTCGTTCTACAGACCTCCTTTCTTTGGGGGACCTCTTTACTTTGGAGCCCGGGGTCTATCTGGAGGGGCGGGGAGGTCTTCGAATTGAGGATGATATCTTCCTGGGAGAGGCGGGGCCGGAGAATCTTACCGAGGCTCTCGAAAAGGATATTTTTGTTCTTTAGATCCCCATATTAAGAGGGGTTATTTCCAGTTTTTCGAAAAAACATGCGAAAACCTCCAAAAAAAGCTTTTTTCTGCGGCTTTCCTATTGTCAGAAGGGAGGAAAAGCCCGTATAATGGGACTGTAAAGCTTTGGAATCATTCCATCCTAATCGTACAGGGAGGCAGCGAGATATGAAAAAGTATGTATGCACCGTTTGTGGTTATGTCTATGATCCCGAGACCGGAGATCCCGATTCCGGCATAGCCCCGGGAACCGCCTTCGACGATATCCCCGATGAGTGGGTCTGTCCCGTTTGCGGCGTAGGAAAAGACATGTTCGAGGTGTCCGAATAGGTTTTAAGCACGGTAGTTTTCGGAAAAGAGTGTCTCTTCGAGGGTTTATCAGCCCTGTTCAGTATGTGATGTGTCTGTCTACAGGAAGCGGAGGGGAACCCCTCCGCTTCCTGTAGTATGTCCTTCCGGTTTTCGGAAAAACTTTTTTTTCGAACCCTTTTTTCGGATTTTTGGAAAAACCCGTGGTATCATTTCCCTCCGGGGGTGTTTATGGATGAGAACTTTTGCTCTGGTAATCTTCGGGTGCCAGATGAACGTGTACGATGCGGATCGTCTCCGCACAGAACTTGTGGCCCGGGGATGGAAGGAAACCTCTCCGGAAGATGCGGCGCTTGTTCTCTTTGTAACCTGCAGTATTCGGGGCAAGGCGGAACAGAAGGTCCTCAGTATGCTCGGGCGTTTTCAAAAAGACCGGGGTTTCGAAGAAGGCCCTTTCATGGCGATCATAGGATGTATGGCCCAGCGGCTTGGAGAGGAGCTTCTCCGTCGCTTCCCCGGGGTTTGCCTCGTGGCAGGGCCCCGGCATCTCGGGAAGGTCGCTGCGGGAGTGGAGCAGGCTCTTGCCTCGGGAGAGAGAATTCTTTTCCTTGACGAGGATCCCCGAGGCCTGGAGGATCTCTCTCAGCCGCCTCTCTGCCGCCCCAATCCCTGGAAGGCCTTTATTACTATAGCTCACGGGTGCGACAACTTCTGTACCTATTGCATCGTTCCCTATGTGCGCGGGCGTTTTCAGTCTCGGGAGCCGGAGAAGATTCTGGAGGAGGCTCGGATTCTTATTGACCAGGGGGTTCGGGAGATAACCCTTTTGGGGCAGAACGTCAACAGCTACGGCACCGACAGAGACGACGGATGGTCCTTTTCCCGGCTTCTTCGGGAGTGTGCCGCCCTTCCCGGGCTGGGGCGGCTTCGTTTTGCCACGAACCACCCCAAGGATCTTTCTCCGGAGGTGGTGGCTGCCATGGCGGAGGGGGCTCCGGTAATCTGTCCCTCCCTGAATCTTCCCATCCAATCCGGAAGCGATAGGGTGCTCCAAAAGATGAACCGGGGGTACTCGGTGGAGAGCTATGCTTCCACCGTATCCCTGCTTCGTGGAGCTATCCCCCATGTGGGGATTACCAGCGACCTTATCGTGGGCTTTCCAGGGGAGAGAGAGGAGGACTTTCAGGCTTCCCTCCAGGCTTTGGAGCGGTTCCGTTTCGATCTTGTGCACTCTGCCGCATACTCTCCCCGCCCCGGCACGGGAGCGGCCTCCATGGAGGAGCAGCTCCCCCGGGAGGAAATTTTCCGCCGGCTCCACGAGCTCAACGAGCTGCAGCGACAGATCTCTCTGGAGATATCCCGGAAATACGTCGGCACGGTGCAGGAGATCCTCCTGGATGGACGGGCTCCGCGAGGAGAGGGGCTTTTCCAGGGACGAACCCCTACGGACAAGGTGGTGCTCCTGCAGGCTTCCGAGGAGCTTCTCGGGCAGTTCCTGCAGGTTCGAATTCTTTCGGGAGAGCACTGGTGCCTTCGGGGAGAGATGCTCTAGAGCGGTTTCACAAATAATGTGTCACGTGCCGTTTCACGGAGCCTTCGCTTATGTGTCCCCTCTGCTCCCCCGAGTGGTCGAACCGCTCTAATAAATAACATAAGGGGGTTTTGTACATGAATCCTCGGAAAAAACAAGGGATTCTCTATTATTTTCTCGGGGTTCTCCTCCTTCTTGCGGCCTTTGGCCTTATCTCCCTCTTCAAAGGACGCTGGAAGGATACGAATCCCACCGCCGTGGCGGGGCCCGCCCTGAGCTGGCGTGAAGAGCAGCGTTCCGCCGATCTTGGAAAGGAAGAAACTTTTTCGGAGCCCGAGGTCTGGTATGTCTACATTACCGGCGAAGTGGTGCGTCCCGGGGTCTACGAAGTCTCTCCGGGGGATCGGATGTATCTGGCGGTGGAGAAGGCCGGGGGATTTACCCTTGAGGCGGATACCCAGGGAGTCAATCTTGCCTCGCCTCTTCAGGACGCCATGCATATCAAGATTCCCGCCCGATTTTCCCCAGGGGCACCCCCCTCGGATACTTTGGAGTTACAAAGGGCTCCTCGGGAGGAGAAATCTTATTCAGGCTCTTCCTCTTCCTCTTCCTCTTCTCTCCTCGATATCAATAGCGCAGGGCTTGAGGAACTTGAGAAACTCCCCGGCATAGGCCCCGTACTAGCCAGGAGAATTCTGGAGACCCGAAGGGAGCTTGGGGGATTCAAAAATCCCGGAGAGATTCTCAAGGTTCCCGGCATAGGGACCAAGCGTCTGGAGAGCATAACCCCTTTGATAACCCTCGGGGTGGGCTGGTGATTGCAAAGTATCCCGCCCTGCTCTTTCTGCTTCTTCTCATGGGGGGTCTTGAAATTCGGGAGAACGGGGCTCCTCTGGTGGCGGCCTTCGCAGGAGGGGCGCTCCTTTTCTGGGGAGCAGCCCTGCTCTATTCTTTCCCCCAGGAACCCACCCTCTCGCTGCGAAGTCTGGGGCTCTTCTGCCTCCTTCTTGTGGGTCTGGGGGTTCTGCTCTTTCGCTTTGAACACCTTCCCCGGGGAGACGAAAATCTTTCCGCCTTTGCCGAAAAGGGGAGGGTGGTGCTGGAACGCCCCTGGGGAGGGAGATGGGTGCACGTGGTGGCCACCTCCCGGGGGAAAATTCTCTACCGCACCTTTCCGCGGGAGGCCTTAAAGGAGGGAGAGGAGCTCTTTCTTTCAGGATCTCTTGTCCCCTTGGGGAAAAAAGATCCCTCCCGGAAAAAGAGTTCCTCCTCCTTCGACGAAGGAAAATACTGGGGGGCCCGGGGGGTTTTCCGGGAGATCCGGGATGGGGAGCATAAACTTCTTCCCAAAAACAGATGGAGCCTTGCGGCCTGGAGAAGCCACCTTCGGGAGGAGCTGCTTTTGAACTTTCCTCCCTTTCTGCGGGGATATCTTCTGGCCATCTGGCTGGGAGATCGGGATCCCGAGCTCGGTACGCTGCATCAGGCATGGGGAACCGCCCACCTTTTGGCGGTTTCGGGATTTCATGTGGGGCTGGTGGCGCTGCTCCTCTGGTGGATCTTTCCTCCCTTCTTCGGCCGGGGGAGACTCCCCCTGATCTCTGCGGGCATGTGGCTCTACGTTCTTTTGGCGGGGGGCTCTCCCAGCGCTCTTCGGGCGGGACTCATGGCCCAGATTATTCTCCTGGGACGTTTTTTGGGATATCGGGGCAATGTGACCAATGCGGTGGCCCTGGGGGCCTCCCTGCTTCTGCTCTGGCGCCCCTGGTGGTTCTGGGATCTGGGATGGCGCCTTTCAGTGCTCGCCTCTCTGGGAATTACCCTTCTCGGAAGCCTCTCCTGGAGAGCCGCCTTTTTCGGGGCAAGTCCCGTGGCATGGAGCGTTACAGGAGCTCCTCTCATTGAGGCCTTTGGGGCGGTTCCTCTGGGGGGATTGTTGCTCAACTTCTTTGTTCTTCCGGTGTACGCCTTTCTGCTCCCCCTGATCTCTCTTTTGGGGCTATACTTTTTCTTGCCTCTCCCCGGAGGGGAGGCCCTTCTTTGGCGGGGAGAGGGGGCCCTTGGGCTTTGGCATCACGTGATGGAACAGATTGCCTGGATGGTTCCTCTTTCCTTTGGCAATCTCGAAATAGCCTCGGCTCTGGGAGCTTTTCTCCTGGCCTTTCTTGTGAGCATGAATATCCCGCTCTCTTTTTCTCGGAGGGCTCTCTCCTTCTTCCTCTCCGGAGGAGGTATGTTTTTTTTATACATGGGGTGATATGACGTATGCTGCTGGTGCTTGATGTGGGAAATACCAATACTGTGGTGGGAATATACGATGAAGAGGAGCTTCTATGCCACTGGCGGCTTACCTCGGATCGGCGAACCGGGGACGAGCTGGCGGTCTACCTTCTCAATCTCATGTTCCTTGCGGGGATTTCCCGGGAATCTTTGAAGGGGGCCATAATCTCCAGTGTGGTTCCTTCTCTCGAAGCCGCATGGATTCAGGGGATAGAGAGTTCTCTGAGTCTCGAAGCCCTCAAGGTAACTACCTCTATGGATCTGGGTCTTGCCGTGGAGGTTCGGGAGCCCCGGAACGTGGGGGCGGATCGGCTGGTGAACGCCGTGGCGGGGATCCGGCGCTACGGCACCCCCTTACTCCTGGTGGATTTCGGGACTGCGGTGACTCTGGATGCGGTGGATTGCCGGGGGGCCTACATTGGAGGGGCCATCGCTCCGGGGTTGAATGTGAGCGTGGAGGCTCTCTTCGGAAAGACCGCCAAGCTTCCCAGGGTACCCCTGGAGGCTCCACCTCAGGCCATCGGGAAAGATACCATGGAGGCCATTCAGTCAGGAATTCTCTACGGCTACGCGGGGATGGTGGATGGTTTGGTACGGCGTATGTGGCGAGAGCTTGGCAAGGAGACCCCCGTGGTGGCCACGGGGGGACAGGCGGGGATCCTCAAGGATCACTCGGAGACCATCACCCATGTGGACCCCTGGCTGACCCTGGAGGGGTTGCGTATCCTCTACCGCCGGAACCTTCCTTCCGGGAGGGGGCATGGATAATTTCAAGATCATAGGTGGGGTGAGGGTGGCAAATCCTCTCTGGTTTGCCCCCCTGGCGGCTATCAGCATGGCTCCGGTGCGACGCTTCTACCGGGATTTGGGGGCGGGGCTCACCCATACCGAGATGGTAAGCTGTGCGGGGCTACTGCACGGGAATCGGGTGACCCGCCACATGCTTCCCCAGGAGGGAGAGTCTCCTCTGGTACTTCAGATCTTCGGAGATTCTCCGGAGGAAATCGTCCGGGGAGCCCAGGAGGCTCTCCGGCACGGAGCTCCTCCGGAGGCCCTAGAGATCAACATGGCCTGTCCCGTGCGAAAAGTGATGCGCCGCAAAGAGGGAGCCGCCCTCTTGAAATATCCGAATATCGCCGGAGCCATGATCCAAAGCCTGCAGCCTCTGGGGATACCCGTATGGGGAAAGATTCGCCTCTGCGGCCCCGGGGAGCCTCTGGAGACAGAAGAATTCTGTGAGGTGCTTCTCGAGGCGGGGGCGGCCCATATCTCCCTTCACGGAAGAACCCCCGCCCAGAAGTATGCGGGCTCCTCGGATCGGGATGCGGTGGAGGCGGTGGCAAGACGTTTTCCCGGCCTTATCAGCGGCAGCGGCGATGTCTATACCCCGGAAGATGTGCAGGACTATCTTCGCCGGGGGTGCGTGGGGGTGCTTCTCGCCCGGGGGGCCATACGAAACCCCTTTCTCTTTCCCCAAACCCTCAAAGCTTTGGGATATTCCCTGGATGAGGGAGCGGCAAATCCTCCTCTCTCCTCCCGGGTTGAGGCCCTTCTTCATCTTGCGGAGCGCATGGTGGAGGAGGAGGGGGAGAAGGCGGCGGTGGTGCTCTTAAAGCGTTTTCTGGGAGGTATTTTCAGAGGGTTATCCGGTGCGGTAGAATTGCGTCGTACCATTGGAAGCATAACGGATTGGCCTTCCCTGGAAAAGGTCGTTCGGGAGTGGGAGCTTTTTATATCCGAAAGGGGAGAACATTATGGTGGAGCAGCAGGAACCCATGGAACAGACCCAAGCGCCGGAAGAGGAGATTCTTCAGGCGAGAAAAGATAAACTGGAGCGTCTCCGAAACGAAGAAGGGTACGATCCCTTTCAGCAGGAACGATGGGATAGGAAGCATACCTTGGAATATGTGCACCAGAACTACGATCATCTTGAGGTGGATGCCCAGGGGGAGGAAGAACTCTCTACCGCCGGCCGGGTGATGACCCTGCGAAAGCACGGCAAGGCCTCCTTTGTCACTCTGGAAGACGAAACCCAGCGGCTCCAGCTCTATTTTCAGGTAAACGCCCTGGGGGAAGAGCAGTACACCTTTTTCAAGAAGTGGGTGGACGTAGGGGATTTTCTCGGTATTAAGGGCGTCCCTTTCCGAACCCGCCGGGGAGAGCTCTCTATCCTTGTGCAGAGCTTCACCCTTCTCTCCAAGGCCCTGCGTCCTTTGCCGGAGAAGTGGCACGGCCTGAAGGATCAGGAGATCCGGTACCGTCAGCGGTACGTGGATCTTATTGCAAACTCTGAAGTTCGGGAGACCTTCCGGAAAAGGGCGGAGATCATCCGGGCCATCCGGGATGTGATGGACCGTACGGGCACTCTGGAGGTGGACACCCCCATCCTCTCCTCCCTTGCGGGGGGAGCCAACGCCCGGCCTTTCAGCACCTTTCACAATGCCTTGGGGATTCCCATGTATATGCGTATTGCCACGGAGCTCTATCTCAAGCGTCTCATCGTGGGTATGATGGGGCGGGTCTATGAGATGGGGAAGAACTTCCGGAACGAGGGGATCAGCCCCCGGCACAATCCGGAGTTTACCGCCATGGAGGTCTACTGGGCCTATGCCAACTACGAGGATATGATGGATCTCACCGAAGAGATCATTGTGGCGGCGGCGGATGCAGTGGGATCGAGAAAGAAAACCTGGTACGGCAAGGAGATCTCCCTGGAGCCCCCCTTCCGGCGGGTCACCATGGCGGAGCTCGTGAAGGAGCATGCCGGGGTGGATATTCATGCCATTTCTTCCGACGAGGAGGCCCGGCAGATCGCCCGAAAGAAGGGGTTGGAGATCGAGGGGCACGAGAGCCGTTTTCTCATTCTCTCCATGCTCTTCGAGGCCTTCGGAGAGGAGAAGCTTCTCCAGCCCACCTTTGTGCTCAAGCATCCCGTGGAGATCTCTCCTCTTTCCAAGAGGGATCCCGAGAATCCGGACTACACCAATCGTTTTGAACTTTTCATTAACGGCATGGAGTTCGCCAACGCCTTTAGTGAGCTTAATGATCCCATGGATCAGAAAGAGCGCTTCCTCGATCAGCAGAATAAAAAAGAGGCGGGGGATGAGGAGACCCACCCCTATGATGAAGATTACATCACCGCCCTGGAGTATGGCCTGCCTCCCACGGGAGGGCTCGGAGTGGGGGTGGATCGGCTGGTGATGCTTCTCACGGAATCCGAAACTATCCGGGACGTGATCCTCTTTCCCACCATGCGCCCCCGGGAGTAGACCGTGGAATCCCAGGTTCCGATTCCCGAAGCCCAGGAGCTTCGGGAAGAACTCCGGAAACATGAATACCTTTACTACGTCTTGGATGCTCCGGAGATCTCAGACCGGGAGTACGATGCTCTCTTCCGAAAGCTCCAGGATTTGGAAAAAAGGTTCCCCGAACTTCGCACCGAGGATTCCCCCACCCAGAGGGTAGGAGGAGCGGTACGGGAGGGTTTCTCCCGGGTAAAGCACGAATTTCCCATGATGAGCCTGGATAACGTTTTCAATCCCGGAGAGCTTGCGGCCTATCTCGGACGTCTCGAACGGGAGGGGGTTTCCCCCTCCCGGGGGATCTCCTGTGAGCTTAAGATCGACGGGGTGGCGGTGGCTCTCACCTACCAGGAGGGGGCGTTGCTGCGGGGGGTTACCCGGGGAGATGGGCTCATGGGGGAGGATGTAACCCCTAATATCCGTACCATCTCCTCGGTGCCCCTGAGGCTTCGGATTCCCCAAAGGGGGCGGGTGGAGGTTCGGGGGGAGGTCTATTTTCCTCGTAAGGAGTTTCAGGCCCTCAACGCCGAGAGAGACGAAGAGGGGCTCCTCCCCTTTGCAAATCCCCGAAATGCCGGGGCAGGTTCGCTGCGGCAGCTTGATCCCAAGATTACCGCCTCCCGAAAGCTTCGTTTTTTCGCCTATCATGCCTTCTTTTCGGAGGATTCCCCGGCGGCATCCCAGCAGGAGCTTTTTCATTGGCTTCGATCCGCGGGCTTTCCTGTGGAACCTCACGGAACGAACGTGGTTACCCAGGAGGCCATGCTGGAGTACCTCACCCTTTGGGAAAAGGAGCGCTTTTCTCTTCCCTACGATACGGATGGGGTGGTCTTTAAGGTGGATAGCTTTGCTCTGCGTCAGGAGCTCGGAAGCACCGCCAGGGCGCCCCGCTGGGCGGTGGCCTATAAGTTTCCTCCCGAGGAAAAATGCACCCTTCTTCGGGAGATCCGTATCTCCGTGGGGAGAACCGGCACCCTTACCCCCGTGGCCTATCTCGATCCGGTGACCCTCTCGGGCTCCGTGGTACAGCGGGCCACTCTGCACAACCAGGAGGAGATCCAGCGCAAGGATATACGCCCCGGAGACTGGGTATGGGTGCGTAAGGCAGGGGAGATCATACCGGAAATCCTTCGGGCGGATCCGGAAAAACGTTCATCCTCCAGCGTTCCCTACGAGATGCCCCTTATCTGTCCCGAGTGCGGCAGCCCTGCGGTACGCCTCCCCGATGAGGTAGCCTGGCGATGCCCCAACCGTTCCTGCCCTGCGGTGCTCCGGGAGGGGCTGCGGCATTTTGCCTCCCGCAAAGGGATGGATATCCGAGGGCTTGGAGAGAAGCTGGTGGATCAGCTCTTGAGGCAGAACCTGGTGCACTCTCTAGGGGAGATCTATGGGCTCTCACGGGAGGACCTTGCGGGGCTCGAACGTATGGGAGAAAAATCGGCGGAGAACCTTCTCCAGGCCCTGGAGGCATCGAAGAAGCGTCCTCTCGATCGGTTCATCTACGCCTTGGGTATCCGTTACGTGGGGGATCAGGTGGCCCGGATTCTGGCGGAGGAGTTTAGGAGTATCTTCCGTCTTCAGGAGGCCTCGGAGGAAGTTCTCGCCTCTCTGGATGGAGTGGGGCCCAGGATTGCCGCCTCGGTGCGGGCTTTTTTCGAAGATTCCCAGAACCGAAAGACCCTGGAGGATCTCAAGGATCTGGGAGTGGGAATTTCCTCGGAGGAAGAGGAATCGGAGCCTCCTGAAGCATTGCCCTGGCAGGGGCGGCGTATGGTCTTTACGGGAGAACTTACCTCCATGACCCGAACGGAGGCGGAGGAAAAGGCCCGGAGCCTGGGAGCTTCCCCAACCTCCTCGGTGAGCAAAAAGACTTGGCTCCTGGTGGCGGGGGAGAACGCGGGAAGCAAACTTGACAAGGCTCAAAAGCTGGAGATTCCGGTGATCTCCGAAGAGGCCTTTCTCGCTCTTCTGGAAGATCCTCATGGAGAGGATTAGAAAACATCTTTCTGCAAGAAAGATGTTCAAAAAATATGTGGCACCATTGACGAAGGAGGCCTGAAGATGGCAGAAATTACCCGGAAGGATGTGGAGTATATGGCCCGGCTGGCGAGGCTTGAGGTTTCTCCTGAGGAAGCGGAGGATCTTGTTCATTACTTCGGAGACATTCTCTCTTCCTTTCACAAACTTGGGGAGGTGGATCTGAGCGATGTAGTTCCCTTTGGCATGGAGAACGCCGAGGCCCGGCCTCTTCGGGAGGATATTCTCTCCCGGGATGATCGGAGAGAGGCTATCCTTGAGCAGGTTCCCCTGAGAGAGGGAGACTATATTCGGGTTCCCCGGATCATGGAGGAGGCGTAACGGCTATGGAACTATGGGAATATCCCGGGTGGCGTATCGCCCAATTCGTCTCCCGAAGGGAGCTCTCTGTGGAGGATGTGGTACGCTCCCATCTCGGGCGCATATCCTGCTGCGAACCCCAGGTGCGGGGACTCATTACCCTCATGGAAGATGCGGCTCTGGAAAGAGCCCAAAGACTGGATGCCCTCATCGAAAGAGGGGAAGAACTCCCCGCTCCTCTTTGCGGGGTTCCGGTGATTCTCAAGGACAACATGTGTTTTCAGGGAGCTCCCACTACCTGTGGCAGTAAGATGCTGGAAAACTGGCATCCCCCCTACAACGCTTCGGTGGCGGAGTATCTGGAAGAGGCGGGGGCGGTGATTCTCGGGAAGGCGAACATGGATGAGTTTGCCATGGGAAGCTCCACGGAAAACTCTGCCTTTGGGCCCACCTCGAATCCTCGAAATCTTGCCCTGGTTCCCGGAGGAAGTTCCGGAGGGAGTGCAGCTTCTGTGGCGGCGGGATACTGCCCCATAGCCCTGGGGAGCGATACCGGGGGATCCATACGGCAGCCTGCGGCCTTTTGCGGGGTTCACGGCATGAAACCCACCTACGGCCTTCTCAGCCGCTACGGTCTTGTGGCCTTTGCCTCCTCCCTGGATCAGATCGGCCCCTTTGCCCGGGATCTGGGGGATATTGCCCTCACTCTGGACGTGCTCTCCCGTAGGGATCCCCGGGATGCCACCTCCTCTCCCCGCAAGAACGGACGCTATCTTGATGCCTTGGAAAGAAGCTCCCTTAAGGGATTCCGGATCGGGCTGGTGAGGGAGTACGACAGAGAAAACATGGATCCCCGGCTGGAGGCATCGGTGGTGCACGCCGCCCGGATCTGTCAGGATGCGGGGGCGGAACTCGTTCATATCTCCCTGAAAAACGCCATATCCTACGGTCTTGCATGCTACTACATCATTGCCCCCGCCGAGGCAAGCTCCAACCTCGCCCGATACGACGGGGTGCGCTACGGATTCCGGGCCCCCGCAGAGTCTCTTATGGAACAGTACTGTGCCACCAGGAGAGAGTTCGGATCCGAGGTGCAGCGCCGGATTCTTGCGGGAACCTACGTACTCAGCTCGGGGTACTACGATGCCTACTATCTGACGGCCCAGAAGATGCGGCAGCGCATCTGCGGTGAGTTCGACCAGGCTTTTCAGGATGTGGACGCTCTTCTCATGCCCACCACCCCCACCCTCCCCTTTGCCAAAGGGGCTGTGACCTCTCCCATGGAGATGTATCTTCAGGATGTTTTTACCCTCCCAGTGAACCTTGCGGGGCTTCCCGCCATCTCCCTCTATGCAGGGATGACCGAAGAGAAACTTCCTCTGAACGTTCAGGTGGTGGGGCCCCAGTGGAGCGAAACCACCCTTCTGGGGGTGGCCTCGATTCTGGAGACTGCCTTCGGAACACCGCCTCTTGCGAAGGGATGTGATAACGCATGAGCCTTACCTACACTCCCGTCATCGGATTAGAGATTCACGTGCAGCTTCTCACGAAAACCAAGCTTTTCTGCGGCTGCTCCACGGACTATATCGGAGCGGTGCCCAACAGTAATATCTGCCCGGTCTGCACAGGGCAGCCAGGAACCCTGCCGGTACTCAATGCGGAGGCGGTACGCCTCGGGGTTCGGGGGGCTCTCGCCCTGCACTGTACCATTCGGGAAGCCTCCCGGTTTCACCGAAAGAACTATTTTTATCCCGACCTCCCCAAGGCCTATCAGATCAGCCAGTATGACCTCCCCCTGGGGGAGAAGGGGTTTCTCGACATTCCCGTGGAGGGTGCCACGAAGCGCATCGGCATTACCCGGCTTCACCTGGAAGAAGACGCAGGAAAGCTGGTGCATGCCGCCTCGGATGGCCGCCTCTCCGGGGGGGGAGACTCTCTGGTGGATTACAACCGGGGAGGGGTTCCTCTGGCGGAGATTGTTTCGGATCCCGATCTCGGTTCTCCTGAAGAGGCCCGGGAGTATGTTGCCGCCATCCGCCGGCTGGTGCGCTATCTGGGAGTTTCCAACGGGGATATGGAAGCGGGATCTCTCCGGGTGGATGCGAATATCTCTCTCAAGGTCTCCGATGGCCGCTGGGGAAACCGGACGGAGGTTAAAAACGTCAACTCCCTGCGATCCCTGGAGCGAGCCATCTCCTACGAAATCAGCCGCCAGAAGGAACTTCTCGAAAAAGGGGAGGAAATCATCCAGGAGACCCGCCACTGGGACGACGCCCGGGGAATGACCCACTCCTCCAGGAGCAAAGAAGATGCTCACGACTATCGCTACTTTCCGGAGCCGGACATTCCCGCCCTGATTATTTCTCCGGAAGAGATTGATACCCTTCGGGAGAATTTGCCGGAACTTCCCTGGGAGAAGGCCAAACGCTTCGGGGAAGTCTATGGCCTGGGGGGGGAGGATGTGCTTAATCTTACGGAAGATTGGCAGGTGGCGGCCTATTTCGAAAAGCTTATATCCTCCGGGGCCGCTCCCGAACGGGCTGCCAAATGGATACAGACCGAACTGTTTCGAGTCTGTAACGACCGAAAGATCTCCCTGCAGGACTTTCCGGTCTCTCCGAAGCTTCTGGGGGCACTCCTTCAAAAAATTGATGTGGAGGGGCTCTCCACCACCGGAGCCCGGGATGTTTTTGAATATCTTCTCGAAAGGGGGGGCTCCCTCGAAGAAGCCTTTGCAAAGACTGGGGTGGCCTCTTCTGCTCTGGAAGGGGATGCCCTGAGAGATCTCGTGCAAACTCTCCTTCAGGAGCAGGCGGAAGTGGTTGCCACTATCCGAGAGGGTAAGGATTCCAAGGGAAAGAAACGCAAATTCCTTCAGGGGCTTGTTATGCGGGCTTCCCGAGGGCAGGCGAAGCCTGAAGAGGTGGAGCGCCTTTTCGAGGAATTTTTCAAAAAGTAGGCAAGGTAAAAAACTCCTGTTACAATAGGAAGCCGTGGAAACTACCTTTCGGTTCTTAGATGGGCTTCCGGAAATTCCGGGAGCCCATCCCCGGAGGGATGCAAATGCGTGTTATGCAGTTCAATGCCATAGAGGAGGTAGAGTTCGGATGGGGATACACAAACCTGAGGATATCAGAAACGTGGCCATTGTGGGGCATGGAGGAGCGGGTAAAACTGCTCTGACGGAAGCACTTCTCTTCAATGCGGGAGTTACTACCCGTATGGGAAAGGTGGAAGATGGCAACACCGTAACGGATTTCGGATCCGAAGAACAGAAGCGGCAGATTTCCATCAACGCCGCCCTAGTGACCATTCCGTACAAGGATAAAACCATCTATGTTCTTGATGCACCGGGATACGCAGATTTTATCGGAGATATGCGTTCCTCCATGCGAGTTGTGGACGCTGCTGTTGTAGTGTTGAGCGGTGTGCACGGCGTAGAAGTGCAGACCGAAAAAGCCTGGGAATTCGGCGAGGATTTTAATATCCCCATGGTCTTCTACCTGAGCAAAATGGGGAGAGAAAATGCGGATTTCGACAAAGTTGTGGGAGAAATCCAGGAATTCCTTTCCGATAGGGCTATGCCCTTCTATCTTCCCATGGGAAAAGAGGCAAACTTCAAGGGAGTTATCGATCTCCTGGGAGGAAAGGCCTATTCCTATGCGGGAGATGGCAGCAAGGAGATGACCGAGGGGGATATCCCCGAAGAGTCCGCCGAGGCTGCTCAGGCTGCCCGGGAAGCTTTGGTGGAGCGCATTGTGGAGGCGGATGACGAGCTGATGATGCGTTATCTCGACGGCGAGAGCATCGGTCTGGAGGAGCTTATACCCGCCCTTCGGGAGGCGGTGCGCACCCGAAACCTCTTCCCCATTCTTCCCGGAGACAGCGGCCACAACGTGGGAGTTTTCCAGGTTCTGGATCTTTTCGTGCATGCCCTTCCCGCCCCTTGTGAAATGCCTCCTCGAACCGTGTTAAGCGGTGAAGAGGAAGTGCAGCTTTCTCCGGATCCCGCGGGGCCCTTTGCAGCCCTCTGTTTCAAGATCATGGTGGACCCCTATGTGGGGAAGCTCTCCTTCCTTCGGGTCCTTTCGGGATCTCTCACCAGCGACAACACCATTTACAACGTAAACAAGGATGAAGAAGAGCGGATCAGCGCCTTCAAGGTTATGACGGGAAAAGAGGGGAAGGATGTCAAGGAGGTTGTGGTGGGGGATATTATCGCCATTCCCAAGCTCCACAGCACCTCCGTGGGAGACACCCTGGGGGTGAAGGGGTGTACATTCACCGCCAAGCCCATCAAGTTCCCGAAACCCATATACAGTCTTGCGGTGATTCCCCAAAGCCGGGGAGATGAGGATAAGCTCTCTTCCTCTCTTCACAAGCTTCTTGAAGAGGATCCCACCCTGGCCTTTGAAAAGAACGTGGAGACCGGGGACAACGTGCTCTCCGGCATGGGAGACGTGCACCTCGGTATCGTACTTTCCCGTATCAAAGAACGCTACGGAGTGGAGCTGGAGACCAAAACTCCCAAGGTCCCCTATCGGGAGACCATCCGTAAGCCTTCAAAGGCCCAGGGCAAATACAAAAAACAGACCGGCGGCCGGGGGCAGTACGGGGATGTGCACATTGAGTTCGCTCCGAAAGAGCGGGGCGAGGGATTTGAATTTGTGGACAAAATCGTCGGGGGTGTGGTACCCAGATCCTACATTCCTGCAGTGGAAAAGGGGCTTAAAGAGGCTCTTCCCAAAGGGTACCTTGCGGGATTCCCCATGGTGGATGTTCAGGCGAGCCTGGTTTTCGGAAGCTACCATGACGTGGATTCTTCGGAGATGGCCTTTAAAATCGCCGCCTCCATGGCCTTCAAGGAAGCCATGAAAAACGCTTCGCCCATCCTTCTGGAGCCCATCATGAACGTGGAAGTAGTGGTTCCCGAGGACCATCTCGGGGATGTCATGGGAGATTTCAACAGCCGTCGGGGACGCATCATGGGCATTGATTCCCGGGGGAGGCTCCAGGCTGTAAAGGCCCAGGCCCCTCTGGCTGAAATGTTCCGATATGCCATTATTCTTCGGTCCATGACCTCCGGGCGGGGAAACTTCACCATGAGTTACGATCACTACGAAGAAGTTCCTGCAGAAATCTCCAAAAAGATCATCGACCAGAGAAAGGCGGAGCTTGAGGAGGAGTAAAAAGTTTTCTCCTCTCCAAGGTTACGAAGGAAAAGGCGGTGGGATATCCCACCGCCTTTTCCTGTACCCTGAAATCCTGTGTTATACTTGCAAAAAGCTGATGCTGGCCTTGAAAAAATTTATGGAGTAAGGAGAGATGTCCTATGAGCGTAACGGTATATTCCACAAAAACGTGCCCCTGGTGCATTAAGGTGAAAGAGTATCTCGACTCTCTCAATGTGGCCTACGAAACCATTGATGTGGGATCAGATAAGGAGGCTGCCAGAGAGATGGTGCAGAAGACGGGGCAGCGGGGGGTTCCGGTAATCCTTGTGGAGGAGACCATTATCGTGGGGTTTGATAAAAATGCCCTTGATGAGGCCCTGAAGGAAAAGGGACTTATCTGAGCCATGAAAAAACTCCTCATCCAGGGGAGTTAAGCGGGCTGTGCGGCGTATTTCACACGGGGCTGAAGTTTTTTTCACAGGCCTTTCACCGAAAACATGTTCTCCACATACTGTGAGACATGGATATAATTTGTATAGCATGGATAAGGAGGGAGTGCGGTGCTTTTTACCCTGACTTTGGAGGGAATGCGTTTCCATGCCTTTCACGGAAGCATGGAGGTGGAGCGGGAGCTGGGGCAGATTCTGGAAATTTCTTTGAGTTTTACCTACGAACTGGGGGCAGGAGAGCTTGAGGATAACCGAAAGGTAGTCTCCTACGCTCAGGTCTTTTCCTTCGTAGAAGACGTGGTGATGCGCAACAAGTTTGAGGCCATGGAACCTCTGGCTTTTGAGATCGCCAAAAAGCTGCTCTGTACCATTACCTCGGGGCAGGTGGCGGAGGTGGCGGTCTCCCGGGGGCAGCTCTACGTCCCGGGGGTTCTCGGCTCTTCGGAGGTTAGCGTCCTTCTCACCCGAGATGATCTCCTTGAGGAGTGCGGAGAATAGTCTCATGACGAAAGAACTCTTCTCTCTTGCCGCAGGAGGGGCTCTCCTGAATGAGGAGAGCCTGCTTGAAGGCTTTTCCGCCCCCTGCAGGGACGCGCACCGACAGATTCTGGAAGGGGCCCGGGATAATGCCAGCGGATTCGGGTGGTATGGGCTTCCGGATATGGATCTTCAGGAGCTGCGCCGCTGTGCAGAGACCTTTGCTTCGGTTGGCACGGTGGTGCAGATCGGCATCGGGGGATCCGCTTTGGGAAGCCTCATGCTGGAAAAGGCTCTGGCCTTCGATTCCTCTTCTTCAAGGCCGGATTTTCTGGTGGTGGATAACGTGGACCCCCGGGATCTCTTTCAGTTGGGACAGACCTTGGATCCCTCGTCCTCCCTTCTTGTTGTGATCAGCAAGTCTGGAGGAACCGCGGAGACCATGGCGAATTTCCTCTGGATCTTCTCTCTTTTCGAGAAGAAACTTGGCCGGGAGGAGGCCCTTAAAAGAACCGTGGTACTTACGGATCCCTCCTCGGGAATTCTTCGGGATTTCGTGAACGAAACGGGGTGTGCCAGCCTCCCGGTTCCCTCCTCCGTGGGGGGTCGTTTCTCAGTTCTTTCTCCGGTGGGGCTTTTCGGAGCCGCCCTTCTGGGGATCTCCGCGGAAGATCTTCTGGAGGGAGCCAAGGCCATGCGCTTCCGCATAGAAGCATCCTCCACAGTAGCGGAAAATCCTGCCTGGCTCTGGGCAGTGCTTGCACATCTTCACGAAAAAGAGGGGCGGAACATTTCGGTCCTTATGCCCTATGCAGATGGGCTTGAGGATTTTGCAGAGTGGTTTGCCCAGCTCTGGGGGGAGAGCCTCGGCAAAGGCGGCCTGGGGACCACCCCGGTGCGTGCTCTGGGGGCCATCGACCAGCATTCCCAGGTGCAGCTCTACGCAGAGGGGCCCGATGACAAGCTCTACACCCTCATGGCGGTGCGGGAACATCCTCAAGACTATGCCATCCCCGCTCCCCCTGGGATCTCTCTCGAAGCCCTGGGATATCTCGAAGGGCATTCTTTCGGAGAGATGCTCTATGCAGAGGCCCAGGCCACCGCTTCCGCTCTGGTCCAGAAGGGGAGGCCCCTTTTCTGGCTTGAACTCCCCAAGCTGGATGCCTATCGCCTGGGGGGACTGATCTTCTTCTTCGAGTATGCCACGGCCCTCACGGGACTTCTCATGGGGATCAACCCCTTCGATCAGCCCGGAGTGGAACAGGGGAAGATCCTCACCTACAGCCTCATGGGGCGCAAGGGATATGAAGAACATGCTCAGGCGGTGGAACAGCAGCAAAAGATCATGCAGAAGCTTGCCATAAAGGCCTGATGAATTCACCCCCATAGGAGAATTGCTTTGAACAGGGGGCCATCCATTGGTCCCCTTTGAACGTTGAAAGGTGGTACGTAGGGGTACATGAAGGAATCCACGCTTTTTGTCGATGATATAAGCGTTGTCAAAGAGGAAACTCCCATCCTTCAGGATGTTTCCATCAAGGTTGCTCCCGGAGAAATCGCAGGGGTGCTGGGGCGAAACGGGGCGGGAAAATCCAGCCTTGCCTACGCTCTTATGGGGGTGGATCGCTATGCTCCTCTTCGGGGGCGTATCTGGATGAAGGGGGAGGACATTACAGACCTCTCCGTGACGGAACGGGCGAAACGGGGGCTTACCCTGGCGTGGCAGCACCCCGCCCGGTACGAGGGAATATCCATTCGGGATTATCTGCGAATCTCCTCCAAAGACGTCACCGAAGCCTCCATGGAAGAGGCTCTTGCCAGGGTGCAGCTGGAGCCCCGATATCTTGAGAGAATGCTTGATAAAAATCTCTCCGGGGGGGAGCGCAAGCGTATCGAACTTGCCTCCATTTTTCTCATGCAGCCTAAACTTGCCATTCTGGATGAGCCCGATTCCGGAGTAGATCTCATCGCCCTGGGGGAGATCATGAATCTCTTTCGGGATCTGGCGGAAAACGGCAACTCCGTGCTTATCATCACCCATCGGGAGGATGTGGCGGCTTCCTGCGACCGATCCTACCTCATGTGCGGTGGGCGGGTGGTTCTTGAGGGGAGCGCCGAGGCAGTAAAGCGCTATTTCATGAGCCAGTGTTCTCCCTGTGATATGGATCTTCAGAACAGCCAAGGAGAGGTGCGTTAGCCATGTCGCCTGCAGCAAAAGAGTACCATGAGCTTGTGGATATAGCCCGGAAGAGCGGGGATTTTTCCGGGGGATTCGAAGAGGAGGAGGATGCCTATGTGGTGCTCCATGCGAATGCGGTTCTTGCGGCCCACACCATTCCCGGTATAGAGATCACCTCTTCGGAGACAGCGGAAGGCCTTGATGCCACCATCAGAGTTCTGGAAAACCATCATCTGGAAAAGCCTGTGCGCCTCTGTTTCGGCCATCTCGGTACCGAGGGAGTGCAGCGCATCAACAGCACCATCCATATTGAAAAGGGTGCTCGGGCCACCTTTCTCTCCTACTGCATCTTTCCCAATGCGGTGGAGTTTCTCCACGCCATGGAGGGGAACATCACCGTGGAGGAGGGGGGAGAGTTCACCTACAACGAGATTCACGTCCATGGGCGGGAAGGAAGAATTGATGTCCGCCCAAAGACGAAGGTGCTCTTAAAGGATCGCGCCCTCTACCGGGGAGATTTTACCCTCGTGGAGGGGCGGGTAGGGAATTTGGATATCCATATGGAAGTTACCGCCCAGGGGGAGAAGAGCCGGGTGGAGCTTACCTCCAAGGTATACGGAAAATACAACGATTCCTGTAAGGTTCGGGATATCATCCTTCTCTCGGGGAAGGATAGCTCCGCCCTCATCAAGGCCCGGGTGGTGCTGAAAGATCAAAGCTCCGGAAGCTTTGTCGGGCTCATCGACGGAGCCGCTCCGGGAGCTCGGGGACATGTGGACTGTGCCGAGGTGGTGCAGGGAGAAGCCCGAGCCGAGGCCTCTCCGGTGGTCCGGGCCTCTCACCCGGAAGCGGAGGTAACTCACGAAGCCGCCATCGGACGGATCGCCAACGACAAAATCGAAGGTCTCATGGCCAAGGGACTTGATGAGGATGAGGCGGTGGATATTATCGTTTCGGGGCTTCTCCGGTAGATTCCTTCCCTCGGGAGGGAGCCTTTCCCCCCTTTTTATCCAGGAGGGTGCTCCAGATGTCCTCGGGCTCTCCGTGCAGAAGTGCATGGATGATATTTGTTCGCAGAGAAGGGATCTCCTTTTCCAGCCGCCTCACGAGATTTTTCGCCTTCTCTCGATGGCTCGTCTGGGCATGAGGACACTCGAAGGCCACTGGCACGAGCCCCAGCCGTCGGGTCTCCTCAATAATCCGCTCCTCTCTGATGTAGATCAGAGGGCGGATAAGGGTAATCTGCGAGTTGCTCTGATAGAGCTTGGGGGAGAAGCAACGGAAGCGTCCTCCGGAAAAGAGATTGAGAAAGACCGTCTCTATGGCGTCATCCTGGTGATGTCCCAGGGCGAGGAGATTGCATCCCTTTTTTTGCGCTAGGGAGTTCAGAATCCCTCGGCGCATGTTGGCGCAGAAGCTGCAGGGACTTCTTTCTTCCCGGTTTCGTATAATTCCGAAAATGTCATGCTCTTCGTGATGCCAGGGAATTCCCAGGGATGCGCAGAGATCTTCCAGGTAGGAGGTGTCCCACGTCTTCTCCAAAGGGTCCACGGTGCATGCCTCAAGGCTGAAAGGCACGGGACTCCGCCGCTGGAGCTCTCCCAGAGCAACGAGAAGAAAAAGGCTGTCCTTACCTCCGGAAAGACCCACAAGGATACGATCCCCCGGGGCAATCATGGAGAAATCTCCCAGGGCTCTTCCCATATCTCGCCGGAGTTTTTTCCCCAAATCCTGAAAGGGAAAGGGCTTACTGAAAGTATGCTGCCGGGTCATACAAAACACTCCTCTTCGGTTTGTATATCTGTGGAGAATGAAATGACAAAAAAGATTATGAGTCTCCAGACTCATGCGGTATAATTCATCCAGAAAAAGAAGTCGCAAGGGGGGATTTGCTTTGGACAAGGCGGGGCTGGAACAGTGTCTTCAAGAAGTTCTTGTCCATGTGGATGAATCACTGCAATATAGCATAGAAAAGGTCTCCTGGGTACATGAGGAGTCCTTTTCCCGCTACCAGGCAATTCTCAAAACCTTGGATGCTCTGAAACAGGAGATAGACGATACCATTGAGAAGCATTCCGGGCTTGATAGATTGTGGCGGCAGTCTCGGCAGCGTCTCTTGAGAGAAACCCAGGAGGGATCCCAGAATAGCCAGCGGGACGCCTATGATGAAGCGGAGCAGCTCATGTTCCAAAAGGGGAGAGTGGAAGAGCGGGAGAAAATGCTCTCCCAGAGGCGGAACGATTTGCAACGGGAACGCCGCCATCTGGAAAACATCATGCAGACCAGCAAAGAGATGGTGGAGAAAATGCAGGTGGCTCTGGAGCTTATTCATGCGGAGAAGGAGAGGAGTGCGGTCCACGCCTCCCGGAATGGGGAGATAATCCATTCGGCCCTTCGCCTCTTCGAACGGGAACAGGCCTGGCTTTGTCGGGAGCTTCACGATGGCCCCATTCAGGAGATGTCCGCCACCATGCTCATGACGGAGCTGGCGGAAAAGTTTTTTGAGAAGGATAATCCCCAGGGAGCCCTGAAGGAAATGCGGGGCATCCGGGGGGCCCTGGAGAGTTGCCTCGGAGAGCTGCGTTCGCTTCTCTGGCGGTTCCGTCCCGGAGGAATGGGGGAGAGCCTTCGAGAGGGGCTGCATCTCATGATGCGGCAGGCGGAAAAGCGTTACGGCGCTGCCTGTAGCCTTGATTGGGAGGGGCCTTCTCCGAGATTTTCCGCAGAACGTACTGCCAACCTCTTCCGGGTGGTTCAGGAGGCCATGCTCAACGCCATCGTGAAGGGAAAGGCCCAAAACTTTTCTCTCCGGGGAAGCGTTTGTGAAAAGGAGAACCGTCTGGATCTCACCATGAACGATGACGGCACGGGATTTGATGTCTCTCTGGCGAAACAGAAGGCCCGGGAGCGGGGGTCTTACGGGCTCATGAACATGGAAGAGCGGGTTCGCATTGATGGCGGTTCCTTTTCCATAGAGAGTGTTCAGGGTAAGGGTACCCGGATAGAGGTTACGCTACCTCTTCAGGAGGGATAAGATCTATGGGAGCAATTCGTATCGTTGTGGCGGATGATCATCGTCTTTTTCGGGATGGCCTCTGTCGGCTCGTGGAGATGGAGCCGGATATTCTTGTGGTGGCAGAGGCCAGAGATGGTATTGAGGCTATTGAGAAAGTTAAAGAACATGCTCCGGATATCCTTCTCGTGGATGTCAATATGCCTCGGATGGATGGCATCCAGGCCATCCAGTCCCTGCGAAGAACCGAGGATATACGGATCATCGCTCTCACTGCTTTTGATGACGAAGAGCACGTTCAGGCTCTCGCAAGCGCAGGTATTCACGGGTATGTGCTGAAATCCTCGGGGATTATGGAGCTTCTTTCCGCCATACGCATGGTGGCCCGGGGAGAGACCTACGTGGATCAGAAAATTGCGGGACGCATGCTGGGGCCCATCGTCTCCAGCGATGAGTACCAGTTCGACATGATCGCAGACCTCACTCCCAAGGAGACCGAGGTGCTCTACTGGCTTTCCCAGGGGATGAAAAATAACGAAATTGCCACAAAAATGGTACTCTCAGAAAAAACGGTGAAAAATCACGTAAGCCATATACTTAAAAAACTGGATCTTCAGGACCGAACCCAGGCGGCGGTAATGGCGTGGCGTATAGGGCTTGTGCATGAATACTCCCATTTTTCCCGGTGCACGGATCCTCTCTCCTGAATTGAATGAGCCCTTGAAGGCATAATTTCCCCTCTCTCCGGCAGAGCTTACGAATCTCTGTTCTGCCGTTTTCATATGGGGCCTTGAGATAAGGCCTGAGAACTGTGGAGGTGTTACTGTGAAAATTTTATTGAATAATGAAGAGTGGATTCCTTCGGAACCCTCAGAAGGCAATAGGAATCTTATCTGGCAAGAGCTGCAAGACCATGTTTCTTCCCGGGGAGAGATTATCCACTCCCTGGAGGTGGATGGAGAGGAGATGCTCCCCGAAGCCTTTCTTCAGATTTCCGAGGATCACGAATTTGTTCTGAAGACCAAGCCCATACGCCTTCTGGTGCGAGAGTCTCTGGAGGAGAGCCATCGGTACCTCCCTGCCCTTCTCAAGGGATACGAGAGTATTGCGAATAAACTTGAAGAGGAGAAAACTCAGGAAGCTCTGGAGCTCATGCAGCAGGCCTTTGAGGGCACCCAGTGGGTTCTCGGAGTTACCCAGAACTGCCAGGTGCTTCTTGGGGAATCCTCCCTTTCGGATACCGAAGAGGTGAAACATCTCCAGGACGGGGTCTCCCAAGCGCTTGAGAAGATGGAAAAGGCTTTGGAGGAGCAGCGCTTTTTTGAAATAGCCTTTCTCCTGAGGGAAGAGCTTATCCCCGGCCTAAGCGCCTTCGAGGAATATACCCAAAAGCTCTATCTTCTTGCCACGTCGGAAGTTCAGTAGCCTCAGATTATGACGGTGCATTCTCTGAAAGTGAAAAAAATTGTTCCCCCGGAGTTTTCTCGTTTTTACGGAAAGGGATTGTGTCCATGTCAGTCCGAAAAGGATTAGCCTTTTTTCTTGGCCTCTCTCTCGCGGTAAGCCTTCTCGTGCTGGGTTTTACCGTGGATGCTTCCACCATTTCCATACTTCTGGGAGCAAAAAAGAGCGCCCTTCTTCTGGCCCTGGGAATTATGCTCTGTGCCTGGAGCTGCGATGCCTGGCGATTTATTCTTATTGCCCGGGCGGCGGGGGAGAAGATTTCCTTTCGCCTGGGGATTCTTCTTACGTGGCTTCACTACTTTGGATGTGCCATCACTCCCATGCAGGGAGGAGGAGGTCCCTTCCAGGTCTTCGTGCTCTACAAAAACGGCATATCCATCGGCAAAGGAGTGGCTATCACCCTTACCCGAACCCTTCTCACCCTCTTTCTGTTGGGCTTCGTGGTGCCCGTCAGTGTTTTTTCCTATCCCGGACTTTTTCAGGGGAGAATGCTGCTTAAGGGAATCTTTTTCTGGGTGGCTTTTTTTGTCTCCGCTTCCTGGATCGTTATAAGCCTGAGTATTTTTCGTCCCAGGCTGATCAAGCGTTTCGCCGGGGGGCTGATCTTTGTGCTGAACCGTTTCGGGCTGCTTAAGCGCCGATATATTCTCCGGGCGGTTCGGAGAGTTTACGGAGAGATCGACGAGTATAACAAGATCTTCCGGCTCTTCTTTTCCACGGGAAGAACCTCTTTCCTCTGGGCCATCTTCTTCTCCTGCCTTCACCTGCTCTGCTTTTTCTCGGTGCTTCCCTGCCTCATCTGGGGGGTGGGGCTTCCGGTACACTTCGGGGAGGCCGTGGTGGTTCAGGGAATGTTTATGTTTCTTCTCTACTTCGTCCCCACTCCGGGAGCGAGCGGGGTGGCAGAGGGAGGAGGAGCGGCGATTTTCAAACTGTTGGTTCCCTGGAATCTTGCGGGAGTCATGGCCATAGCCTGGCGTTTCTTTACGGAATACCTCGCCATATTCATGGGGGGTATGGTGGCCATAAAGCTCCTCGGATGGGGGGGAGCGGATAAGCTGCTCCAGGGAGAAGAGAAGGAGATAGAGTGTGATATCTCTTCAAAGCCTTAGTGTCTCCCTGGGAGCCTGGGCCTTTCGATTTCGCGGAGGGCTCTGGACCCTCTTTTTTCTGGGGGTCTTCTTCTCTGCCCGGCCAAACATGACTACCTTTCTCTGGGGGGTGCCCTTGGTCTTTCTCGGCCAGATCCTCCGCTTCTGGGGGGCGGGGTCCATCTGTCGCTATCGGGGAGAGGTGGTACAGGCGGAGCAGCTTGTCACCTGGGGGCCCTTTGCCTGGCTGCGCAATCCCCTCTATTTTGGTAACGGCCTTATCGGATTGGGGTGGAGTCTTATGGCAGGAACACCCCTGATCCTCGTGCTTTATGCACTTTTCTTCGTTCTTCTCTATCCGGGTATCATCATCCCCCACGAGGAGCGTTTTCTCCGGCAGACCTTCGGAGAGGCCTATGCCCGTTATTGGGAGAGAACTCCCATGCTCTTTCCCCGGAGCCTGAGGCCTCCAAATTCCTGGCGAGGTCCCTTCAATGGAGAGATTCTCTGGAAGAGCGAGCGACACTCCCTCTACGTCACCCTCGCAGGAACCTCCCTCTTTCTTCTCAAGATCTTTCTGACATAAAAAAGCCCGGGAAGCCCATTTCGAGAGCTTCCCGGGCTTTTTTATGTACCCCTTTTTCTATGCCGCCGTACGATTTCCCCCTAAAGCATTCTCATGGTGTTTCCGAAGAGTCGCTGCCATGTGAGATTGTAGATGTCCCCCGGGGGGAAGGTTTTTCCCGCTACACCGAGACTCATGGCCTTTTGTCCCACCGCTTCGGCGATCCGGGGAGCTGTTTCGTCGGAAAAAACTCCCGGCATGATATGATGGGGGGAAAGTCTTCGGGAATCCACCGTATCCGCCAGAGCCTCTGCAGCGGCCTGAAGGATGTCGAGATTGACCGTTCGTGCCTGGGCCAGGAGAAGTCCCTTGAGAATGCCCGGAAAGGCGAGAAGGCTGGTCATGGGGTTCCAGGTGTTTTTCGCAAGAAGGCTCATCCCCATGATGGAAGCTCCCCCCGCAAGAGCCTCTTCATAGGTGATCTCCGGTTCCGGAAGGGCCAGAGCGAAAATAATGGGGTCCTTTGCCATCCGAGAGATCATCTCTTTTTTCAGAATTCCCTCGGTGGAGAGTCCCACGAAAATATCTGCCCCTTCGAGACTTTTTTCGAGGGATACCGAAGGCCCTCGGAGGTTCAGGGTCTCTGCAATTTCCCGCTCCATCCAGTTCAGATTTTCCTTTTCTGCACTCAGGGTTCCCTCGCGATTCAAAAGGAGAATCTCCCCTGCCTTTACATGATGCAGCAGTTGGGCGGTGGCGATTCCTCCGTTCCCGGAGCCCGCGATAACGATTTTCACCTCTTCCAGCTTCTTTCCCACAATTTTAAGAGCATTTAAAATTCCTGCCAGCACCACCACGGAAGTACCGTCCTGATTGTCGCAGTAAACAGGGATCTCCAGCTCTTTCTGAAGCGTTCGGAGAATGGTGAAAGAATCTGGCGAAGCCATATTTTCGAGATCCATGGCCCCGAAGTTGTTGGCCATGAGCTTGGCGGATTTTACAAATTCTTCGGGGTCCCGGGTGTCCAGACAGAGGGGAATGCCGCTGATATCCCCAAAGATGCGGAAAAGAAGGCTCTTTCCCTCCAGAACGGGCATATTGGCACTTCCCCGGAGATTGGAAAAGCCGAAGACCTTGGTACCGTTGGTGAGGATGCCAATACGGTTCCATATGCCGGTATACTCGTATTTATCCTCGGGGTTCTCCTGAATGGCCATGGCGGGGGCAAGGCTTCCCGGGATATAGGCGAGGGAGAGGTCTTCAAAGTTATTGACGTTCAAGGAGGGGAAGATCTTTATCTTTCCTCGGGTTCTCCGGTGCATCTCCAGGGATCGCAGGGTATCTAACATGATTATGTCTCCTTTCGTGGTTTTTCGGAAATTTTTGAAAGTACCTTCCACAGGGATTCGGGGAGGCGAAAAAATTAGAAGGTTCAGAAGTTTGCGCTTTGTACGATGCGCTGCTCCCGAAGGTCCACCACCATGCCATCCTCTGCGGGACGAGTGGGGATTGGAGAAAAAGTCTCTTCGCAGATAAGGCTAGAGGGGCCCTTTTCCAGAATGTGGGTCCCCATGTGGGTAATGAGAGCCAGTTCGGGACGGGTACGTGCGATGATCTTCCGGGCCTCCTCAAGAGAGAGATGATCAAGATGTTTCCGGCTCTCTTTAAGGGTAACGTGGATGATCAGCAAGCGGCACTCCGCAAAAAAAGAGAAGAGCTCCGGAAAAAGGGAAGTGTCGCTGATGAGCCCCCAGAAGCCTGTGACAGGATGATATATCCGGAAGCCGAAGCAATCCACCCCATGGTGTATGAGCCGAATTCCTTGAATCTGCCCCTCTCTCCCTAGAGGGAAGGAAACCCCCTCCTTCCAGAAGCGTATCTGTGCTACCCGTTCTCGAAGATATCCGAAGAGAACCGGCTCCGGGTTGAAGACCGCGTCCTCCGGAAGAAACAGGTGCCCCCTGGCGGCAAAACCTCCTCCGGTAATGGCCTCGGTGAGGATGTTCAGGTCGCTGCTGTGGTCCATATGGCGGTGGGTAAGAAGAATTCCTTGCAGATCCTCTGGTCCCGCATGGGGTACCCCCTGGTGAATCCGCACAAGGGATCCCGGCCCGGGATCTACCATCCAGTGTTCTTCCCCCAGAGAGATCCAGATGCCTCCGGAGGCTCGAAGCTGGCGAAAAACGGAGAAGCGGGACCCCGCAGTGCCGAGAAAATGAATGTGGTATGGAGGCAGGGCGTTCCGGGTCATGAAGGTTTTGATGAAGCGTAGAGGGGGAGAAGTTTTTTGAACTCTCCGGTGCCGGCCTTGCCGAGCCATTGGTAGACGATGCTCTCTTCCGGGAGCACCAGAGCTCCCGCTTGAGCCGCCGTATGCAGGGCCTGTTTGCGATGTCCGGGGTTTCTGCTGGAGACCCCATCTGCGGCTATCACCACCTGGAACCCCTTTTCCAGAAGGTCCAGAGCGGTGGAGAGAACGCAGATATGCGCTTCAATGCCGCTCAAAACGATCTGGGTTCTTTCCAGGCGGCGTAGATGTTCCATGCAGGAACCTTCCTGGGTGCAACAGAAGTGGATTTTTTCCAAAAGGCATATCTCCGGAAATATTTCAAGCTCCATGGAGGCCTCGGTGGGGCCGAGTCCCTTGGGATACTGCTCCGTCACAATCGTGGGAATTCCAAGTTCCCGGGCCGCCTTCAGAAGACGTCGATTTATGAAGAGCGTCCTTTCGGGAGCTTCCACCGCAGGGAGAAGGCGCTCCTGAAGATCAATAATCATAAGTACGCTCGAAGAGGGGTGAAGAAGAAAGGGTTTCAATACACAAAACCTCCTTACAGAAAATAGCACATGCTCTTGCTGTATGGCTATAGTATACGTCAGAGAAAGGATTTTGGGGCTTTTTTTCATGTAGGGAAAGGAGTTTTTTCTTTCTCTCTTTTCCGGTAGGGTTACCGGTGGCGCTTATGCCTTCCCTGTGTTATCCTCTGCGGGAGGGCAGATGCATACGAAGGCATCTCGCAGGAGGTGAAAACAATGGAAGAAAAACAGGAATCCCGCGAAGAAGTTCGTATCAGTGAGATTTTACGGGCCATGGAAAAACCCGCGTATCCCGAATATATCCAGAAGGCGGTAGAGCAGATTCAGGGATGGATGGCCACTGCCCTTGAGGGGGAGGATCTCCCCGGAGAAGAGGACCTTTTCTCCTCCATGGAGCGTCGTTTCGGCATGGATCCGGAGTATTTCTTTGCGCAGATGGAGTGGCTTCAGGCTCATGCGGAGGTTATTCCCTCCATGCAGCCTCCGGGAGATCAGGAGAATGCGGTGGTGGTGGCCATTGCTCCCATGGATATCGAAGAGGGACTTCGCATCGCCATTGATCATGCGGCGGTCTTTTCTGCCGGGTCATGCAAGAGGGTGTGGATTCTCAGTGACAACTGGGTTTTAGGAGAATCTTTCCGATACCAGCCTCATGTGCAAACCCTCAAAAAACGAGGGGTGGAGTTCCATTACATTCTGGTAACTCCCTGGGGGTGGACGGAGATTCCCTTTACCCGCAATCTGGGAAATCGTCATCTCTCCTGGCTGAATAACGAGGAGAGCGACAATTCCGGATCCGGGTATCCTTCGGGACCTTCCTCAGGAAAACGAGGAAGAGAGGATAATAAAAACTAACCCCTTCCTCCCTTTCATGAAGCACGGAGAAGCTTTCTCAAAGAGCCTTGAGGCCCAAACCTCAGGGCTCTTTTCGTGTCTCCTTTCCCCGGGGGGTTCGGGAAAAACTTTCCAGGAACTCCCGCAGATTCTTCCCGGCTTGACCTCTCAAAAAAGAGCTGAGATACTACAATCTGCAAGTTCTTTTTTCGGTAGTCAACATTCTCATGGTGTCCTTGCGCTGCAAGACTTGGGGAAAGGGGGCGGTGGAGAAGGATGTGCCGTTGGCGTATGCCGAGTGCCTCTGTATGAGGAAAGCGGTTTGCCTACGCCATGTTTCTCAACGTGTAGCTGTACATCCAACGTTTGCATGTGACGAAGGAGGAAAAAATATGAAGTTTTTCGGAAAAGTCCAGAAACTCGGGAAAGCCCTCATGCTGCCCGTGGCGGTGCTTCCTGCAGCGGCCCTTCTGCTTCGGCTGGGAGCTCCGGATGTCTTCGATATCCCCTTTATTATGAAGGCCGGGGGGGCCATTTTTGATAATCTCGCTCTTATCTTTGCCATTGGTGTGGCCATCGGCATGGCCTTCGATAACGGCGGCGCGGCAGGTCTTGCGGGAGCTGTGGGGTACCTCACCCTTACCAGCGCGGTGGTAACCATCAACGAAAGCATTAACATGGGGGTTCTGGCGGGTATCATTTCGGGGCTTCTCGGAGGAGCCATGTACAACCGCTTCCACAATGTGAAGCTTCCGGACTTTCTCGGCTTCTTCGGAGGTAAACGCTTTGTCCCCATCGCCACCGCCGGGGGGAGCATCCTCCTGGCTCTTCTCTTCGGCTATGCCTGGCCTCCCATCCAGAACGCCATCCATGCCGCAGGGGAGTGGATTATTCAGGCGGGAACCGCCGGGGCCTTTACCTTTGGCTTCCTGAACCGTCTTCTTATTCCCGTGGGGCTGCATCACGTACTGAACAGCATGGTTTGGTTCGTCTTCGGCACCTTTACAGACCCCGCCACGGGGCAGGTGGTTACGGGAGATCTCAGCCGCTTCTTTGCGGGGGATCCCAGCGCGGGAATTTTCATGACCGGATTCTATCCCATCATGATGTTCGCCCTCCCCGCAGCGGCTCTCGCCATGTATACCACCGCCCGACAGGAGAACAAAAAGGCCATTGCGGGGGTGCTTTTCAGCGTGGCCTTTACTTCCTTGCTCACGGGAATTACGGAACCCATCGAATTTGCCTTCATGTTCCTCGCTCCGGTGCTTTACGTACTCCACTCCCTTATGACAGGGGTGGCTTTGGCGGTCTGCAACGTCATGGGAATCCATCATGGTTTCGGTTTCTCCGCAGGAGCCATCGACTATTTCCTCAACATGGGATTGGCCACCAAGGGGTGGCTTCTCCTTCCTGTGGGCCTTCTTTTCGGGGCGGTCTACTACGTCCTCTTCGTATGGTTTATCAAGGCCTTTAATCTCTCTACTCCGGGACGGGTGGAGCTTGAGACCGCAGAGGCTCCTTCCTCTACGGGAGAGCTTCCCATAGAGAGCCTTGCGGTGGCCTATCTTGAGGCGCTGGGAGGCAAGGGGAATGTGGAGACTCTTGATGCCTGCATTACCCGGCTTAGGCTTGTTCTTAAGGATGCCTCGGTGGTGACCGACGAGCATCTCAAGATTCTCGGATGCACAGGAGTGCTTCGCTCCAAGGGAAATGTCATGCAGGTTGTGGTGGGGACCAAGGCCGAAATCATAGCGGATTCCATAAAAGCACTTATGAAATAATCCGAACCTTCTGGAGATCATGCAGAAAGATTGAGGGGAGAATCCCATGCTTCAGGCCATTGTAAACGGGCGTATTGTACTGGAAGATCGTATTCTCCAAGGGGGAACCCTCCTCTGCGATACCCGGATTCGAGAGATCTTTCCGGGGGGAGAGGAGACGTTCCCCCCGGGAGTTCCTGTATACGATGCCCAGGGAGCCTTCATTCTTCCCGGCATGATAGATATTCATACTCATGGTGCTCTGGGATGGGATGTCATGGATGGAGATCCCCGGGGAGTTCGGGAAATATCTTCCTTTCTCGCTTCCCGGGGGGTAACCTCCTTCTGTCCCACCACCATGACCATGCCTCTTGAAATTATTGAGAAAGCCATAGAGGCGGTTCGGGAGTGCCGCCGGGAGGGAGTTCCCGGAGCTTCCGTTCTTGGGGTGCATCTGGAGGGACCCTTTATTTCCCCCCGGTACAAGGGAGCTCAGAATCCCCAGGATATTCTGGACCCCCTGGCGGAATGGGTGCTCGAAAGAAAAGAAGATATCCGGATGGTCACCTATGCCCCCGAAAAGGATCCCCGGGGGGAGTTCTGCACCTCCCTGGCAAAAGAGGGTATTCGGCTCTCCCTGGGGCATACGGGGGCTTCCTACGAGGAAGTTTTTCGGGCCCAGGAGTACGGGGCATCTTCAGCTTCCCATCTCTTCAACGGTATGCCTCCCGTGCATCATAGGGATCCCGGTGTGGTGGGGGGGGTGCTCAAAAGTTCTCTCCATGCGGAACTTATCGCAGACGGTGTGCATGTGCACCCCGCCTTTTTCGATTTGGTGGTACGCATGAAATCCCCGGAAAAGGTCATTCTTATCTCGGACTCCATGCGGGCTGCAGGATTTGGGGAGGGAGAGTATGATTTCGGAGGCCAGAAGGTACAGGTCTCCCGGGGGGAAGCACGGCTCAGGGACGGAACCCTTGCGGGGAGCGTGCTCACTCTGGATCAGGCCTTTCGAAACGTCTACTACGCCGCAGGGCTTTCCCTTCCTCAAATGGCCCGGCTCACTGCGACGAATGCGGCGAATATGCTGGGGCTTCCTCATAAGGGGCGTATCGCCCGGGGAGCCTCGGCGGATCTTGTCCTTCTGGATGCCTCTCTGGAGGTACAGAGAACCCTGGTGGAGGGGCGTGAGGTTTTTTCCAAAAAAGGTGGGAAGAGCTCATCATGAGAATTGTTCTTTCGGATACCTATCGGGATATGAGCCGCAAGGCTGCCTATATCGTGGCAAGCCAGATTATCCTCAATCCCCGGAGTGTTTTGGGGCTCGCCACGGGAGATACCCCCTTGGGGCTCTACCGTATGCTTATCAGCATGTATTGGGGGGCTATCTTAAAAAGGCACTTTTTGTGAAATTTTGTAAAAAAGGAGATGGTTTTGTGGAGCATCCGGAGAAAAGCCTTTACCTGCTGGCTCCCATGAAGGGGAGGATAGTTCCCCTGGAAGAAGTGCCGGATCAGGTTTTTTCTCAGAAGATGGTGGGGGAGGGTATAGCCCTTCTTCCGGTGGAGGGGGAAGTTCTGGCTCCTCTCGGTGGGGAGGTGGTGGCCCTCTTTCCCACGGGGCACGCCCTGGGGATACGCTCTCCCCAGGGGCTTGAGGTGCTGATTCATGTGGGTGTAGAAACCGTGGGTCTTCAGGGAAAGGGTTTTACCCTCCATGTGGCCAAGGGAGCTAGGGTAGAACCTGGGGAGAAGCTCATCACTGTGGATCTGGAGTATGTCCAGACCCATGCTCCCTCGCTGCTCACTCCGGTGATTCTGACCAACATGGAAAAAGTACAGCGTTGGGAGATCCTGCGGGAGGGAGAGGTGGATTCAGGAGAGCCCCTTCTTTCGGTAACGTTGCAAGGCTGATCTCTTTTCCCACGGCGGACTATCCTTTGGGATAGAGGAAACAGGTCTCCAGAAGGAACTCCGGCAGGTAGGATTCCTTGGCGTGACGCAACCCTGGAATGCCGAGATCCTGCTCCCGATTGATATAGGAGCACTGGCGTTCCAGAATCTTGGCGGTCTCCTTGTTGATCACCTGATAGGCCCCGGTGTACCGGATATCCGCCTTTTCAAAATGGACAAGCCCGAAATCCTCGTTGCATTTGCTGAAGAGAGCGATTCCCACCACGTGATTGCCTGCATAGAGCACCAGTCCCTGCAGCCCCAGCTCTCTGTAGTGTCTGAAGGCCCGGCAGATGGCTTTTTTCTCTTCCCCGATCTGCGAGGCTTCGTAGGTCTTTTTCCCCCGGCTCCACCGTTCCAGAAGAGGGGTATATTCGCTGTAAAGTTCCGGATGGAGAGGGATGCATCGTACGTGCCGATTTTTTCTGTAGAACTGGTTGATCTGGTTTCTCCGCTTGCTGAGTTTGCCCCCCTTGAGATGCGCCAAATGCTCTGACTTGTACATATAATCTGCGTAATCCCTGCGGTTTTCCAGAGTGAAATATCTTTCCAAAAGGGCTTCTTGCGATGCGGCATACTCTCGGTTCACAAAGAAAACATTGCCGCTCCGCCCCTCTTCCCGGGCCTTTCGGGAGAGCTCGTCAAGTTCCTGAGGAGAGCATTTCTCGTGCTCCGGGAGGAAAAGACACTCCTGATATGGGGAGTACAATATCAGTTTGTTGTGCCACACTCCCCATTCCACAGGATAGGACTCTCCCCATAAAAAAAGGTTAACGAAACTGTATTCGCAGCTCAGCAACCCTTGGGAGGGGAAGTGCTCCAGAAAAACTTTTTTATCCCCTATTTCAAGGGGTTTTAGCGAGAGGGAGGGGCTCATGATAACCTCATAGGGATAAAATCTTTCATCTCTTTAAAGCCGAGATTTTGATAAAACCCTAAAGTTCCGGGTTCTCCGATGAGGCCGATCCACTCGACGTCACGTCTCTTGAGCTCCTCCACGAGAAAGGAGATGATCCTGGAGCCAACTCCCTGACCCCGAAACTCTTTCAATACCACCACATCCTGAATATAGGCATCGCTCACGCCGTCTGAAAGAACCCGTCCCATGCCAATCTGGCGGTTTTCGTAAAAGGCTCCCGCAAAAAGGAAGCTCCCCCGGATCATGGGAGCAATGAAGGAGGCATCCCAATCATCTCCCCACCATCCCGCATGGCGGTAGAGGGCCTCAATCTCTTTTTCAGAGGCCTCCTTGAGGAGTCTCAGGGAGATGGAGCTGTTTTTCTTCGTGTTCTTTTGCATGAAAAATGACATCCCTTCCGGAACTTCATGAAGTTTATGGTCTACGCTGTATTCCCCAGGTCTCTTATGTTTTTGCATTATACCATTCTAGAATATCTCTCAAAGAGGGGCGTCCCGAGGGAAGAGTGTTTTTTCCGTATTTTCCACAGGCACCTTTCTTGTATCTGGTCTTCAGGCAAAAGAAAGGCTGGTTTTTAGAAGAAAAAATGCGTATTATAGGAGGAGACTTGGTGCAAGGGGGGCGCATGTCTTTTCGTTTCATAGCAAAGGAGCTTTTTATTCGCAGTTTTTCAAAAACCCCTGAAACCAAACTCAAGGGAGGTGAGGCCCGAGGCCTATGCGGCAAGGGGATGATGGTTATGATTCATGGGAAACAGAATTTTATATTTATATAAGGGGGAATTGTCGTTGCAGGAGAAAAAAGGAATTCCACTGATTTGGAAAATAGCTCTTGGTTTTATTCTTGGTGTGGCGGCGGGGCTTTTTTTTGGAGATAAGGTAGAGGTGGTAAAACCTCTGGGAACCATCTTTATAAGTCTCCTTAAGATGCTTATCGTTCCTCTTGTCTTTACCAGCCTTGTGGTGGGAACCGCCTCCATCGGAGATCCTCTCTCTCTCGGAAGGATTGGCTTCAAAACCGTGGTGCTCTATCTTCTTACCACTGCGGTGGCCATTACCATCGGTCTCGGGGTGGGGAGCTTCGCCAAGCCCGGAGACGGTATGAATCTCGAAAGAGATGTATCGGGACAGGTTGTCTCTGCAGAGGTGCGGGGATACCAGATTGAGGAAGGAAAGATTAAGTCTCAGGTGGCCGCCATGGAGTCCAAGGCCCAGGCAGCTCCCAAGGGGCTCGTGGATGTCATCGTGAACATCTTCCCCACCAACCCCATTAAGTCTCTGGCGGATGGAAACATGCTTCAGATCATTGTCTTTGCCATCTTCTTCGGTATCGCTGCGGTGCTGGCGGGGGAGAAGGGCAAGTTTATCGTGGATGTCATGAGCTCCGCTGCTGAGGTGATGTACAAGGTTACCCACATGGTGATGCACTTCGCACCCTTCGGGGTCTTCGCCCTTATCGCGGTAACCGTATCCCAGTACGGTCCCAGCGTGCTTCTTCCCTTCGGCAAGGTTATTCTTGCGGTGGCTGCGGGATGTGTTATCCATGCGGTGGTGGTCTACTCCGGACTGGTCGCCCTCTTTACCCGCAAATCTCCCTTCTGGTTCTTCGGAGGGATTAAAGAAGCTATGCTCACAGCTTTTGTTACCCGTTCCAGTGCGGCCACCCTTCCGGTAACCATGGAGTGCACCCAGAACATGGGAGTCTCGGAGAAGATCTCTTCCTTCGTGCTTCCCCTGGGAGCCACCATCAATATGGACGGTACCGCTCTCTATCAGGGGGTATGCGCCCTCTTCGTGGCCCAGGCTTTCGGCATTGAGCTTACCACCAGCATGCAGATTAGCATTATTCTCACCGCAACCCTCGCCTCGGTAGGAACCGCGGGAGTTCCCGGAGCGGGGCTTATCATGCTTACTCTGGTGCTCACACAGGCGGGCCTTCCCCTGGAAGGGGTGGCTCTCATCGCAGGGATCGATGCGGTGCTCGATATGTTCCGTACTGCTCTCAACATCACGGGAGATGCCTGTGTGGCCACGGTGATCGCAAAAAGTGAGAACGAACTCGATATTCCCAAGGCCGCCTGAGGATAGCTTCTATGCGGTAGCTTGAAATCGTTCCAAAAAGAAAAGGAGCCCTCTTCTCTGCAGAAAGGGGCTCCTTTTTCCTGTGATATCTTTTGAGGTATTCAGGACGTACGAGGTGTTTGGAGATTGTGAAGGGCCTCTTCTATTTTCCGTACCACCCTTGATTTATCTTCCATCCAGAGAGGAGCCACCAGAAAGGGGGGGTGCGCATCCGCGGTGAGGCGCTGCACCACCATTTCAGGATGTACATGGAGAGCCTCTGCCACTCTTCGAGCATACTCTTCCAGAGAGAGGGGCTTAAACTCTCCCTTTTGGGAAAGCTCTTCCAGAGGAGTGTTTTGCAATACATGAAGAGGGTGAAATTTTACCGAGGTTACTCCCCGGGAAGCAAACCAGGAGAGGGAGCGAGCCAGCTGATCCTTGGGCTCTCCGGGAATTCCCGCTATCAAGTGGGCGCAAAGGCGAAGATCCCGCCATTTGGAGGCCCTTTCCAAAGCCGCTTCCACATCCTTCAGGGCATGTCCTCGGCGCAAAAAGAGGAGCCCCTCCTCCTGGGTGGTCTGGATGCCCAGCTCAAGCCACACCGCCAATCCTCGATTCATAAACTCCTGAAGAAGAGCGAAAAAATCCTCTTCCACCAGATCCGGCCTCGTTCCCAGGGCAAGGCCCACCACGGGAAGATGCTGAGAGGCTTCTTTCAGGGCGGTTTCGATATGCTGCCTCAGTGTGGCAAGAGGGAGATTCGAGGCGGAGTAGCTCTGAAAGTAGAGAATAGCTTTCTTTGCCTTAAAACGCTTTTGAGCCACCCGAGCTCCTTGCCGAACCTGTTCCTCCAGAGAAATCCCCCGGAGGAGTGCCCCCGTACCGCCTCCCCGGAAATCGCAGAAAATGCATCCCCCCTGGCGGAGGTTTTCCCGATGAGGACACCCCGCACCCAGATCCAGGGATATCTTGTGAACCCGGGTGCGGAACTCCTCCCGAAGAAGGGTGGACCACTTTCGATAGAGTACCGGATCAGTCAAGAAAAGCCTCACTCGGGGGTTGGGGATGGGCGCCGAGCCTTTCACGGGAGGTGAAAACCTTCTCAGCCGCATCCTTGGCATACTCTAGGAGCTGCTCCCGAAGCTCTTCGTCCTTTTGGGCCAGCACCCGGCAGGCGAGAAGAGCGGCATTTCTCCCTCCGTTGATTCCCAGAGAGCCCACGGGAACCCCCGGAGGCATCTGGGCAACCGCCAAAAGGGCATCCATTCCCCCCAGAGTGCCCGCATCCACGGGAACGCCGAAGACCGGCAGAAGGGTATGGGCTGCCAGAACCCCCGGAAGAGCCGCCGAAAGCCCTGCGAAGGCCAGAATAACCTGAATTCCCCGACTCTCTGCCTTGGCGGCGTATCCCGCTGCCTCCTGGGGGGTGCGATGGGCGGAGGCTACGGTGATCTCATAGGGAACCCGGAACTGGGTGAAGACTTTGAGAGCCTCCTCCGCCTTGGAGAGGTCCGAGGCAGATCCCAGCACAACTCCCACCCGAGGATGATGCTGCAACCCCCGGTGTCCGATGTCTTTGCGGTATTGTTTTTTCTCGAAATCAATCATTTTTACTCCTGTGTAGGCTCGATGAACTGCTTCCGCAAGGTTCTCTCCTCTTCCGGTAACGGTGCAGACCCGGCCTCCCTGGGTAATCACGTGTCCCTCGTTATCCAAAGTAGTGCCTGCATGGAAAAGAAGAATTCCCTCAGAAGCTTCCGCTTCTTCCAGTCCCGTGAGAATTTTCCCCTTCTCGTAGGCTCCGGGGTAGCCCCCGGAGGCCAAAACAACCCCCGCCACGGCATCGCTTCGAGAGGGCCAGGAGATCTCTTCGAGAGTTTGCGTAGCGCAGGCATGGAGCACATGTCCCCAATCCACATCCAGAGCGGGGATCACCACCTGGGCTTCGGGATCCCCGAAACGAACGTTGAACTCCAGTACGTGGGGCTTTCCCTGGGATATCATAATCCCCCCGTAGAGAACCCCGCAGAAGGGGATGCCATCTTTGCGCAGCCCCTCCACCGAGGGGAGAATAATCTTCTCTCGAATCTGTTCCAGCATGCCTTCAGAGAGCTGAGGCACCGGCGTATAGGCTCCCATGCCTCCCGTGTTGGGTCCCTTGTCACCGTCGAAGGCCCGTTTGTGATCCTGAGAGGGGGGGAGAAGATGCACCGTCTTGCCGTCCGTGAGGGCGAGAATGCTCACCTCCCACCCGGGGAGAAAGTCCTCGATCACCAGAGTCTTTCCCGCCTCTCCCAGTCCTTGAAGCTCCAGAAGGTATTCGCAGGTCTTTTCCGCCTCCTCCAGAGAGTCCAGAAGAAAGGCTCCCTTTCCCGCCGCAAGACCGTCTGCTTTTACAACATAGGGAGGGGTGCGTTTTTCCAGAGCTTTTCGAGCTTGCTCCATGGTGGTACAGATGTTGAAGGGGGCGGTGGGGATGTTGTGGCGGGCCATGAAGCTCTTGGAAAAGGCCTTGCTCCCCTCCATACGGGCTCCCTCCCGACCGGGGCCGAAGACGGGAAATCCCGAAGAGCGGAGAAGATCCGAAACCCCCGAAACCAGAGGGCCCTCCGGGCCGATCACCACAAAATCGGGGTCAATATCCTTTGCCAGAGAAAGAACCTCCTCTCCCTGGGCAGGGTCAATGTCGTAGAGGGTGGCGATCTCTCCTATCCCCGCATTCCCTGGAGCGCAGTATATGGAGCTTATGCGAGGAGATTTATGAAGAGCCCAGGCCAGGGTGTGTTCCCTGCCTCCTCCTCCGAGAAGAAGAACTTTCATGCCGGTTGCCTCCTTTAATGAAGTCGAGTGGTTAATGCCGGAACGTGCGCCCTCCGCTGAGAAACATGGTTATGCCGAGACGCTCCGCCGCCTGGAGAACCTCGGGATCCTTCTTGGAGCCTCCGGGCTGGATGATCCCTGTAATGCCCGCCTCTCCCGCCTTTTCGATACTGTCCGGAAAGGGGAAAAAGGCGTCCGATGCGAGAATCGCTCCCTTGGCTCTCTCTCCTGCTTGCTGCAAGGCCCAGGTTACCGCATCCACCCGGCTGGTAAAGCCTCGGCCCATTCCCAGGGTCTCTCCATTTTTTACCACCGCAATGGCGTTGCTCTTGCAGAGAGCCACCGTCTTCCACCCGAAAAGAAGATCCTCCCAGAGATCGAGCCGTTCTGTCCCCGCCCAGGTTCCCTTTTCGGGAGAGGGGAGTTCCGGAAGACTATCCTGCTGCACCAGATAGCCACTCCAGGTGCTCCGGATCTCCCGAGAACTCAGGCGCCCTCCCTGCCACTGGATGATGCGCAGATTGGGGCGGCGTTCCTGAAGGTGGGCCAATCCTTCCGGGGCGAAATCCGGAGCCACCAGAATTTCGAGAAAATGCTCCCCCAAGACCTCGCAGGCAGCGTGATCCAAAGGACGAGTAAAGCTTACCACACCTCCGAAGGCGGAGGTGGAATCGCAGGCATAGGCTCGTTCAAAGGCCTCTTGAGGATCTTTTCCCAGAGCGATACCGCAGGGGGTGGTGTGCTTCACTATGGTACAGGCGCAGTCCCCGGAAAAGAGGCTTGCCCCCCGAAGTACCGCATCGAGATCGATAATATTGTTATAGGAGAGAGGTTTGCCTCCCAGAAGGGTCCAGGGAAGTTCCTGCAGGGGGGGAAGGTAGAGTCCCGCCTCCTGATGGGGGTTCTCCCCATACCGAAGCGTTTCCGCTTTCCGGAGCCCCAGAGAGAGTTCCTCCTCGAAGGATTCTTCGGAAGATCCCATACTCTCCTCCAGCCCTGCCAAAATGGTGCTGTCGTAGAGGGAGGTGGTGCGGAAGGCCTTGAGCGCCAGCTTCTGTCTTGTGGAAAGGGACACCTCCCCGTAGGCCTTGAGTTCTTCGAGTACCCGGGGGCAGTCCCGAAGATCCGTAAGGACGATCACCTGGGGATAGTTCTTGGCAGCTCCCCGGATGAGGGTTACTCCGCCGATGTCGATATGCTCAAGAAGCACCGGAAGCTCGTGTCCCTCCCGGGCCTTTTCCTCGAAGGGGTAGAGGGTGCAGAGCACCAGATCGAAGAGAGGAATCGAAAATTCCTCCACATCCCGCATGTCCTGAGGCATGTTCCGCCGGGCGAGGATCCCTCCGAAAATGGTGGGGTGCAGGGTTTTTACCCGGCCTCCCAGCATGGAGGGATATCCCGTAAGCTCTTCCACTTCGATAACGGGAAGCTTTGCCTCCCTCAGGGCTTTTGCGGTGCCCGAGCTGGAAACGAGTTCCCATCCTGCTTCCACCAGGGAGGCGCAGAACTCGGGAACCCCCTCTTTATTCCAGACCGAGATAAGGGCGCGGGGCTTGCTCATGGAGCTGTCGTCTCCTTCCGTGTTCCACATAGCGACCCTCAAAGAGATCCTTGAGAGTTCTCCAGTACAGATCGTGTTCTGCCGCATGAATGCTCTTTTCCAGAGATTCCCGGTCCGTTCCGTCGGGAACCGGTACCGCCCGCTGGGCGAGAATGGGGCCGTGATCTACCTTGCGATCCACCAGATGAACCGTTACCCCCGTGATTTTCACGCCGTATTTCAGAGCCTGCCCAATGGCATCCACTCCGGGAAAGGCGGGGAGGAGGGAGGGATGGATGTTCACGATCCTTCCGCCGAACTCCGCCACAAACCGGGCAGAGAGAATTTTCATGAATCCCGCCAGCACGATCCAGGTGGAGCCGCTCTCCAGAAGAGCCTGAATAAGCTGATTTTCCGCCCGCTCTCTTCCAAGTTCATCGTAGGGGAAAACCTGGGTGGCAAGTCCCCGGATGCGAGCCGCCTCAAGGCCTGCTGCCTTCTCCCGGTCCGCTCCCACGAAGGAGATGCTTCCCGGAAGATCCCCCGAGGTGATGCGATCTGCCAGAACGGACATGTTGGATCCTCTGCCGGAGATGAGAATGGCCATGGAGGAGAGATGCGAAGAGCTCTGGTTCATTAGGATACGTCTCCCTTCTTGGAGCTTCTGGTGGGTCGTTCCACGTTATAGTGTGTCCTTGGATGGGAGCCTCCGCTTGCGTGTCCCCTCTGCTCCCCCGAGTGGTCGAACCGCTCCCTTTGCTTTGCTGCTCCGAACCGTCGCCGCAGATGCGC
>NPIG01000254.1_pt1 | contig 53529 bp, 68 predicted proteins | sample 8637441 | NCBI WGS metagenome assembly NPIG01 (sample SAMN07420675, study PRJNA396082) | bioreactor metagenome | isolation source: sample BR6 brine-fed electro-methanogenic bioreactor BR | place: Japan: Kochi | collected 2016-06-14
TGTGAAACCAACGTGAGCATCCGCCTCAATTGCATCAAAAGTGAGTCAGACCCCAAAATTGACCCTTCTTATTCCCGACGGAGGTTGTCCCGGTAGTCCACGGGAGGGCCCCGCGCGGCTCCGCGTAGCGCTTTGCGTTACGCGGAGCGAAGACGCGAGGGGGGGGGGAAGCCTGTGGGACCACCGGGTCAACCGGGCCGTGTCATTGAGCAGAAAAGTTTTCTTTTTTCCATTTTGCTCCCGATGAGAAGAAATTATTGCAAAATGGGTTGCGCTGGACGATCCCGACTTCGACCGGAAAAAGGAGTTGGCTGAAAAGGTCTTCGGCGACCACGACGACGTCCTGCAGACGCAGTCTGATTGATCAAGTCGTTCTGTACCAAATCCATTGTCGTCCTAGCTCAGGGTGGCGTCCCCATACCGGCCGATTGGGCCGCCGGTATTTTCGGCCGGAGCAGAGCCCGGTCGTAGACTGAGCTAATATGATAAATCAGGTGCCCGGTGGCCAAGCCCGGCGGCGCTTTGATGGCGACGCGCCGGCCGTCAGAACGTCTCGCCAGCCGTGGGCGGACGGCAAAGCTTGCCTTTTGCCTCGAACACTCGCCGCACCTTTTGAGCGGTTTCGGGATCTTGCAGGGAAACAAGGTCGGCATCGATTCGCGCGGTCAGCCGGTCAAGGACGGCCTGCTTCGGGCCGTCGGATGCCCCAGCCAAGCGGTCAGATTGACCCTGCCGATGCCTCTTTCCAGCTGTGCAAACCATCCTAGCTCTCCCTTCGCTTGGCCCAATGCTGACACAGCGAGGCGAAGCTGACAAATCCTACTGGCAGAATCCAGATGGGGGTGACCAGGTGGCCGTCAGGCTGCCGCCTTGAAGCGCTCGAAGCGCAGGGCCAGCCGATCTCTGTCCGGAAAATCCTGAGGGCGGCGTGGCTTGTGGAGGCTGCTGGTCGCTGTCAAGTTGTCGGCCGCCGACGTGGAAACGATCTGTCCGCGTTCCCTTCAGGCAACGACTGTCACACGATGCCATTCCGACATCGCTTCATCACGAAATTACCGATTGGTCTTTCGTGAAATGAGGTGGCGCTGTGTGTTGAACAGGTTGTGGACCGCGGAGTGAATGGAAAGGAAACGCTGGGCTGACCCTGGTGATTTGACCCCCTGCATCTTCCGCTCCCGTCGTCGCACTGGTTGATGCGAGTTTTCGGCCCGGATGTTCTCATACTGCCCCGTCTCATGGTGGGCCGCCAGACCCAGATCTCGGAAAGCCGCGCCATAGGACCGCAGCTTGTCGGTGACAACGGAAGAGGGGGGCGACCCCCTGCTTTTTCAGAATTTTTAGCATCAACTTCAATGCGGCCTTCTTATTGCGTCGTGCCTGGACCAGGATGTCGAGAACCTCGCCGTCACTATCAACGGCCCGCCACAGCTACAGTTTCTGCCCTTGGATCGAAACGAACATCTCGTCTGTCCGTCGTCAAAACGAATGGGACAAGTGATCCTGTTTTGTAACGGAGGATTCGGCTCTCCTGGCCTTACAAACAACCGCAACTATTGCAGCAGTTCAGCCCGATGACCGCATCTCCCTTACGCAAATCCTTCAATCTGTCCCAAAGGCGCTGACGTTAGATAGTACGCACCATTGCCATTTGGCATTGATATTGATATAATTGTCCAAATGGAGATGGGCATGCCTGAATTAGAACCTGTCGACATCACTTATTCGGATTTTCGTCCCGCCCCGATCTCTGATGCCGAGGCCGCAGCCATGTTCCGGGCGGCCATCAACCTTTTCCGAATGTGGGGCATCACCGACGAGGAAGCCGCGACTCTGCTCGACGAGCCGGTCCGCACCTACCGGCGTTGGAAGTCCATCGGCCCGGGCCGCATCGATCGTGACGGCCGTGCCCGGCTTTCCAACATCATGGGGATCCACAAGGCGCTACGCATTATCTTCAAAGACCCTCAGCGCGCCTATGCGTGGATCAAGGCGCCGAATGTTGCCTTTTCCAACCGATCCGCACTCGAAGTCATGCTGGGCGGGGAACTCACCGATCTGATGCGCGTGCGGCATTATCTGGATGCCGAGCGGGGCGGATGGTGACGGAGACCGCTGTCGTCCCGGTCTCGGATGTTCGTTGGCAACGGGCTATCCGCATCATCCGCAGCATATATCCGCCCACCGACCTGTTCGACGACATCGCCGACCCCGCCGACTGGCCACTTCTCATTTCCGCAGAGCAGAAAACCAATCCCCGCCTGATGGAAACGATCGGCAATATCGATCTCGTTCCCGAGGAGAAACGCGTCGGCGGACCTGGGGCATCCTATTTGATGGCTCCGTTCACCCATGTCAGCCGCGACCGGCCCAGCAGGTTTAGCAGCGGGTCCTACGGGGTCCTCTATGCCGGTGACCGTTTCGAAGTCGCGCTTTTCGAGACCATGTACCATCACGGGCGGTTCATGGCCCGGACGGCCGAGACCGCCGGCTGGACCTCCCAGTTCCGGGAGATTGTTTTGGGTGTGGACGGCGCCCTGCACGATCTCAGGGGGGAGAGCCCGACTGCCTCCGCAGCCCTCGCCCCCGACGACTACGGTTTCGCCCAAAGGCTGGGAGCCGACCTCCGGGCGTTGGGGTCCGATGGGATCGTCTATCCCAGCGTTCGTTTTCCGGACGGGCAATGCGCTGCTCTGTTTTACCCCGACCTGGCGTCCCACCCCATTCAGGGCCGCCACGTGGACTGCCACTGGAACGGCGAACGGGTTGACCTCATTCGGGAGGCCACCAGCGGAAAGGTGTATCGGGTGCAATGAAGGTCGGCCCCGGATAGTAAGCCGCGGATGGCTCATCGACACCATGAGGGGAGATGCCGATGATCCGTCCGACGACAACGTAACCGTCGAGTGACAGAGCGAAATATCCAAGCGACCAGAAATCAAAGCGCGCCGAAATTTCCTAGGCATTCCCCCTTTCATTGACGATCGAACAGTTGAACGCCTTTACCGGCGCCATCGGATCCAGAACACGTCAACGCTCGTTTCGGCCTTCCGCCCTCCAAGCTGCAGCGAAGATCAGCGCAAGCCTCACCGCGTCGAGCCGGCCCCGATGACAAATAGCCAGCCCCCGCCCGGCCTCCTCTGCCGCCAGTATCGCCGGGCTGCTCTGCGTCCAGAAACGACCAAACAGACATCCCCAATACCGCATCTTCAGAGGCACATGTAGGGTTCCCGTATTCTCGGCGAACAGGATCTCGAGCCATGCGCGATCGGCCGACCTCGAGTCGCACCAGACGATTCGATCGCCGAGAGCGGCTTCGAGAATGCGGCAAGCCTCCGCAACCGAAATCCCCCCTGCGACCAAATCCTCCGGCTTGATGCCGTGCAGGGCCTCGGCTTTTGGGTCCCAGAAATAGTCGGGGTTGTCCAACCAGGCATTGGGAGGACGAATCAGAAAACCATCGGACTCGATGGCTTCGACGGGATCGTCGAAGCGCGCAGGGAGGAGCGACCAGCCGATTTCGATCGGATAGCCGGACAAACTGCTCGCCTCGATGTCCAGAAACGCGAAAATTTCCTCGTCCATGGTACCGCACACATTCAGTAGAAGACTTCCGGCACATCCAGAATCCGACCGGCTCCCCAGTGGTTCAGCAGGGCGCAAACATGGAGAATGTGTTCGTGCGGGGGATTTCCCTCGCCGGCCTCCTCCAACTCGTAGAGGGAGCCCGAGTTGGTCTTCACCCGTCTCCTGTCCTTGTCGACAGCGACGATCACCGAGGTCCCGTAGTTTTCAGGTCCCCGCGACCCGACGATAAAAATCCCATGCAGCTTGCCCTCCGTTTCGACGGCGATCGGGCGCCAATTCCGAATGGTCCCCTTCGCGATTCCACCGCCGGTTTCGCCGACAAGGGTTTCGAGTTCTTCCGGGGTCGCGAGCCGCACTCTTCCGAGGTCCCGGCGCCCGACCACGTCGTCCAATGTCAGGTTCTCAAGTTGTTCCAGGCTCAACGTCCGCATCATTTCTTCTGCCTGTTGGGTAAGAATCCGGGCCCGCCGTCCGCACGTTTCACCGACGCGGCGCTCTCAGGGATTACGAACGCGGTGAATTCCCGGCCTTTCACCTGCCCCTTGTAGTGATCTTCCGACATTTCCTCAGTGAGATCACCGTCTTCGAGCTGCTCGACAACCGCGCGTTTGAAATCCGCATTGGCGAACCCCAAGAGCAGGCTGGGACCCGAGATTTCAGCATTTAGTCGATCGACATATCTCCCAGCCGATCGGCCGCACTCGCAGGTTCGCCGTTGAAGTCGAAGGGCCAGTACATCACCGCACGCAACACAGAACAGCAACTTCATTTGGCCTTCCCCAATTTCTGGATGACCCCCCTGAAATGTTCGAGCAGAAGCCCGTCGGGACCGCGCACGACAACCTGACGCTTCCTGAGGAAGTGGCCGTGAGGAAAGAGGTTGGGATCGTCATCGACGATGCATGTCTGTTCGATCGACGTCTCAGGATGTTGCTTGAGCCAGTCGACAATACCCTCACGCTTGCCGCTGTTCGGACCAAACACAATGCACGAATGTTCATGGAAGTGCCGACCGTCGAACCCGCTCCCGGTCAGCCAGTCATGCGTATAGGTCCACCGAACTGCTTCAAGCCAAGTCGATGACACCACGACATTGGCGCCAGTGATCTCGCAGGCGCGATTGAAGAGCGCCATGACGATCGGATCGCCCCGCCTGGGAACCTTGATCGGCGGCGAGATCTGCTCATCGAAATTCGTACATGCAGCGATCAGACGGTCGGAATTGCTCACGTCGTCGATATCCATGAAGATGACCTTTGCCATTTTTTTTTCTCCTGTAAGCCGCTCCGGGCACTGGCTGTCAGATCTGAGACGGTCATGATCAGCCGCGCCCCTTACCTGCCTCACGCGTACGTGAGTCTTTGCTCGTTGTGGCAGCCGATGCTGAACGCCAGTCCCCGCACCAATCTCTCTCCGCTGTCATCGGCCACCCGGCAACCGCCTCGAAGTCCTCCGACAAACCACACAAGTAACTGATGGGAGCACGCCGGCGGCAAAGCCCGACGGAACCAGCCACATCCCAATATGCGCATGTGCAACATGCCTTCAGTGACATCAGAGCCTCAGGCCGAAAGAGAACATAACAGGAACAATTTAATATATAGTTTTATAATTTTCAATAAATTTATGAAAAACACCATTTTATCAACAATTGATTGAACATGTATATTTACTCGTGCCAGAATACACATGATATTATTTTAGAAATATCAGCGTTTTTCATATTTTTTAATGAGAAAAATACAGTATCTACCATTATTAATACCGAATTTCTTTTCAAAAATAATGATGTTTTACGGAATTATGGTAACGACATCTGGCACAGCATGCGGTTGGCAGGCAGCATCGTGATGAACAATTTATGATTGCATAACGATATTTGAACTCAGTCGGCTCTGTCTCTTATCCGGCAATCGGTGACGAGGATAAGCGACCGATGGCGACCGCCTCGACCGTCGTCGGGGGAGGGAGTCCAACTCATGGCTTTCTCGTCTCACCGGAACGACAACGATTGGGGTCGTCGCTTCGGGTCTCGGTGACCAACCAATGCTATGGAAAACCGGCGCGGTGGACGAAACGACGGCTATTATAGGTTCCTACGACATCCAGAATGTAAGTCTGGGTCGGAGTCTTCGAGTTCGTGGTTGATGCGCCGTGGAATCAACGTTGCCCGTGCTGACCGTTGTCATTACCCTCGATCGGCCAAGCAGGGATCAGGCACGCGGAAGAAAAGATCGACACCAGCGTTTCCGGCTTCGGCGAGGCAGGTCTCGAAGATCACGCGGGTTCGGTCACTTGATTAGGCAGTCGTGGCGGTGAACCATCTCCTCCCGGCATGCCTACACCCCAAGGCCGAAAGGTCTCGTTGACAGAGTGCACCCGTTGGCGCAAAACATGGTTCTAACAATTACCAATTAAATCAATATGTTAGACTCTTATCTTGGTTGTCAGAGGCTAGTCCAGCTTTATGGTTCCAAATTGTAGGCTAGTCCAGCTTTATGGTTCCTTGCGGAGCATTTTATGGTTCCATGTCAGCAACTAGCCCGTTGATAAATTAAATAACTTAGTCCAGCGTTTTGGTTCCTCCTACAAACATATAGAGGGGGAACCATAAAGATTGACTTGGAACCATAAAGCTGGACCGCCTCGCCTATTGCAGCGCGCCGTGCTTTGGTTCTTTTGAGTTGCCCGGTTCAGCGGATGACCGAGGCCGTTTAGATAAGTAGTCAAATGTGACAGATTCCCATCGTTATTAGGTCATATGTGGAGAATTGACATGGGTTCCTCCGAGGTGCGGCCAGCCATCGAAGGGCTCGGTGTTGCTCATCCGGAGATGTGCGGCAGATATGACCGATTGAGCAAAACCTGGTGCCGCGTAACGCCGTTTCTTCAGGGTCCTGACCACTCAGGCGGGAAAAGCTAATTCGCACACGCACAAAAAGCTAATTTTTCAGCAGGAGGCCCGCCATGGACTACGGCGGGATGGTCGATGATCAGGATGCGGTTTCTCGGGCCTTGCGCGGGCGCCTGGCGGGCCGTCGTCGCAGCGCCAGGTTCTCACTGGCCATTTCGGAAAGCCACTCCACAGTCGTCCCTTCCGCGCCTACGCGGCCGGCAAGAAAGTGCAGATGACGATAGCTGAGACCTTCGTCGAGAATCACATCATGGACGAGTTCGATCGGAAGCTCCTCGAAAAACCCGGCGACGTGAGGAAATATCCTGGCGGCCGGGCGGGAGGAGCGCAGAGCGTCGACCAGCTCGTCTGCCGTGACCGAATTGCGCCGGCCTGCGCTCAAGTGAGAGGCCGATATCTCAGCTGAAACTCTTCTTCCGGGCGACATCTGTTCCGTCCTTATCCTCAATTCCGGATATTTCCGGAATATCCGGTTTTCCGGATAAGGTCGGGATCGCCCGCAATATACGCTTCAGCGTATAATATCGTTTTATACGGCAGGGCGTATATTGCCGGAGGACGTATTTCCGGAAAACCCAAGACCGATGTTGAATATAGAGGAGAAGTCGTCATGGGAAAGAGGGAAGTATCCAGTCCCCTGCCCCATGTCACAGAAAACTTCCGATGACGCGAACACCGACCGACTGAAGAATTCCCCGCCCAGAGCGATCAGCGCCGGATTGGCCCGTCAAATCGGTTTCGTAATCCTCGATCGCCGCGCTGACCTTCTGAAGGCGCTCATAGTCCGGTGTTCCCGGGCGAGCATCGAACAGATCGCGAAGTTCTTCCAAAGCATCGGCATATGCTTCATCCGAGGTGATTTTTTTGACCATCTTGAGGTCGTAGCTCCTGATTAGTTTGTTCGTTTCGAACCGAAAAGAACAATATTAGTAAAATAATTTCTTTCACTACTTGACACAAAAAAAACTCGGAATCGTGCGGTTTGCACGAAGACCGAGTTGAAAATACAGACGGAAACGCTATTTATTGCGCCGTTCCGCGTCGCCTTTTTGGGCGGGCTTGTGGCGACGGCGATCGGGGCCGAAATAGGTGCGAGTCCGGACATAAGGCCGCGGCTTGTCGATGATCGCGTTGATCCGTGAAAAGAGGCTCACCGGTGTGAACGGCTTGGCGAGGATCTCCGTCACGCCTGCCTCCCGCGCCTGGCGAATACGCTCCACTTCCGTGTAGGCGGTCAGCATGATTACGTCGGTGAAAATATTGACGGTCTTGGGACTGCTGCGCATCTGACGAACGAACTCAAGCCCGTTCATCGGTTCCATTTCCCAGTCGCTGATGATGATGTCGGGGCGATGATCATGCACCGCGAGAAGGCCGGAATACCCGTCCTCGGCCTCGTAAATGCGTCTGGCACCCATCGCGTACAGCACAGTCGTCAGCAACTTGCGCATGAACTTGCTGTCTTCGACGATCAGGAATGACAAATTCGATATGCGTGGTTCCTGCGACATGTCGGACCTATGGGAAATGCCGGATCTTGGCCGGCTCTCTATTTAAATAGGTCCGTTTTCTGAAAAACGTCCAAAATATGTTCGTCTTTACCGATGAATTTCATCGATGCCGGCCGTTTTTCGGTAAAATCTGGAAATGGTCATCTTTCGTGATTGAGAACGTCCTCGACGATCTGAAAGGACAGCATCACGGCGGCGGCGATTTCAGGGGCGGTCTTCCCCTTGCCGGCCATGTTGAGTATCCTTCTCCTGGTTGCCGCCGGAACATTCGGGGCGGGCTTGGGGGGGGTCGGCTGAGGCAAAGGGGATACCGACTCCTGAACTTCGACGGCTGGAGCGGCGGCAGCCTCGTCCGTCTCGGGCGGCTTGCCGGGGTTTTCCGGAATGGCCGCGGGCGGAGCCCCCTCCCCTTCAATCGTCTGAACCAGGGCTCGCGCAAAATTCCTGAGAACGTTTTTCCGTGGACCGGACAGGGAACTCAGGAAGTGGACGAAATCCAGTTCCCGTTCCATCGCAGAGAGATCCAGTTCGTTGTAGGCCTCGTGCTCGAGATCCTCGAAAAAATAGGAAATAGGTACATGGAGAAACTTGGCGATGACGAACAGCCTTCCGGCTGAAATACGGTTTCCTCCGTTCTCGTATTTCTGTACCTGCTGGAAGGAAACCCCCAGTTCCTTCCCGAGATCGGCCTGAGAGATCCCCATTCGCATCCGCTGGGCTCGCAATCGAGCGGCGACGGCAAGATCGGCCTGTTTAACGTGATCCGGGCGATTTCGTTCTCGAATACCCATGGCGTTCCTGTTCTGGTTCTCTGCCAGTTCCGGAGATTCCGGCCGCGAATAGACTAGGCGGTTTGCGGCCGACTCGCAATATGCATGAAAATCGATTCAGGGGACTTTAACTGATGCCATTGCGATTCATTTCCAAAGCTTTGTCGGGATCGATCAGGGCCGCCGGGCCAGCGCCGGTTTTCGACAACGACACCTGAGAATGGTCCCGCGATGTCAGTCTACCGGTGGCCATCCGATCTTTGGAGGGGATTTTGATGTTAAATGGTGATACAGAAATAGCAAATGGAAAATGAGAAAAAAAATACGAGAAACAATAAAAAATAAGAAAAAATAGATACAAAAAACAAAAAACGAAATAGAGCGTTGACAAACAGCACAAAAGAGGCTATGATTACACTTCATATGATGGAGAGATACATGCGGTGGTTTGAGGTCGACAAGGATGGACTAGCTAAGCTTCTTGAAAGACGAGGCAAGGAGTTTGTGCTATACGAGTTGATCCAGAATGCCTGGGACCAGAACGTCACTAGGGTTAACGTGACCCTGACGAAGGGAAATAGGGCCCGGGTCGCCGAGTTGTGCGTCGAGGATGACGATCCAGACGGTTTCCGGGATCTTGCGCATTCCTTCACTCTCTTCGCCGAGAGCGACAAGAAGGCCGACGCGCGGCGACGCGGCCGCTTCAATCTCGGCGAGAAACTGGTTCTCGCGCTCTGCGAGGAAGCGGAGATCGTTTCCACGAAGGGCGGTTTTCGCTTCGACAAGAACGGGCGCCGTCGGCTTCGCCGGCGACGCGCGTCGGGTACGCAATTCGCCGGCCGCCTGAGGCTCACCAACGAAGAGGTTGCGAGATGCGAGGAGGCGGCCGGACGATTGCTGCCGCCACCCGGCATCGAAACCTTCTTTAATGGCCGGCTATTGTGCGCCCGCCAATCTATCGCCTCCTTCGAGGCCGCCCTGAAGACGGAAATCTCCGGTCCCGATGGATATCTCAAGCCGACGACCAGAAAGACCTCGGTTCTGATCATCCGGCCTGCCGACGGAGAAACCGGAACACTCTATGAAATGGGCATTCCCGTCGTCGAAACCGGCGATGGCTTCCATCTCGACGTCCAGCAAAAGATTCCTCTCAACCTCGATCGCGACAACGTTGCGCCCAGCTACCTGCGAACGCTGCGAACCCACACACTGAACGCGATGCATGAATCGATCGATCTCGAGCAAGTCAACGCGCCCTGGGTTCGCGACGGATTGACCGATGAGCGGATCAGCAATGAGGCTGTCCGCTCGGTTGTCGCCCGCCGCTTCGGAGAAAAGGCCGTGGTCTACGATCCCTCGGATCCAGAGGCCAACAAACTGGCCCATACCCATGGCTACGTAGTGATTTCAGGGAACCAACTTTCCAAGCCCGAATGGTCGAACGTTCGGCGGGCCGGCGCCCTGCTTCCCGCCGGCCAGGTCACTCCCTCACCCAAGCCCTTCCATCCGAACGGCACTCCTCTCAAGACTGTTCCGTCCTCTGAGTGGACAACAACTCAAGCCAAGAAGGTCGAGCGCATCCGGATCCTGGCGAGAGCCCTGCTCGGCTGCGACATCGAGGTCAAGATCGCAGATGATCGCGGCTGGTGCTTCGATGCCGCTTACGGAAACCGGTCTCTCGTGTTGAACGAAGCCCGTCTGGGAGACCGTTTTTTCGACGATCCGGATTTCTCCGAAAAGGATATCGATCTTCTGATTCATGAGTTCGGACATCACTACAGCCCGGACCATCTGAGCGAAGATTATTTCCGGGCGCTGAGCGAACTCGGCGGCCGGCTGTCACTCGCTGCGGCGCGCAACCCCTCTCTTCTGCTCTGACACCTGGCTTCCTGACGCCGGCGCGTTCACCGGATTTTCGAATGTGCCGGCCGAATGCCCCCTCCCCTCCCCTCCCCTCTCCCTGAATGATGTACGGCGGTTTACGAGCCGAATATGACCGGCTGGCATCCCGGCGGGCGGTGGCAAAAGCGAATATGGCCCTATATCAGTTATTGAACTTAGAAGAATAGCCGGACAGTCCAGTAAAATGCGTTGTTTTACGAGAGCCTCTATTGTTTGTGCCATCGCGACGGTGATTTTCGCGGGAACTGCGCATGCCGGCAATGCCAAGGTCGAGCACAAGCTGCCGGGTGGAAGAACTTCGGTCGACAACAGCCGGACGTTCTCCGAGATCAATTCCAAGGCCGGGCAGCACAACGGAAGCTGGCTCGGAATGACGTCGAGCGGAATGGTGGTCAACGTCCGTCCGAAGATCGGGATGATCTCCTTCAAGGAAGGAGAGGTTTGCGTCAAGAATGGCTACGTCGAGATCATGGTCGGCTACTCGGCGCCGAAAATCTTTGTCGCGAAAGAGCTTTCCAATAATCCCTGTCAGATGAATCTCGTCCAGGAACACGAAAAACGGCATGCGCATGTCTACGATCGGGTAAATGAGTACATCGCAAAGGAAGCCGGCCGGATCGTCGAAGAGACGAAGACGAAGATCGCGAACCTCTGCGGAACCTCGTCGAAGGATGTCCATGGAAAGATCGGCGACCTGGCCCTGTCTCCCCTGAAGGATCTGATCAGGAAATCGGAAGCCGTCGTCGAGAAAGTACAGAAGGAAATCGATTCCCCGGAGTTCATGCGTCGGGAGCAGGAACTGATGAAGTCCTGTGTCGGGCCGGAGAAGGGCAAGGGGCCGGACATAGCCTCGAAGCTGATCGGCAGATAGGAGTCGGAATAAGATGGATTTGGACGAGAATTGAATGCTCCGAATCCTATATTTCCATATGAGAACCAACAACAAAAAGTGGGTACAACCATGCATCTCGGCAAAAAGACACTCGCAGCAGGAATCCTGACGGCGGTTTGCATCGTCGCCGCGGCTCCCGTTTCCGCGGGGGAGAAAGTCGGCGTCGATACGATCGTGGACATCAGGCCGGTTCAGGGAAGCCCCAGGATCGATTTTTCCTATGACCGGGAATACCTGAAAAAACTCGAACGAAAGGCTGATGAGCGGCATTCCGTCGAAGGCCTGACGATTTCGAAATTCGTCGGCGAGATGAAGGTCCGGTTCGACATCATGAAATACCTGACGCAGGCCTGCATCAGGAAAGTCGCAATCGAAGCCGATGTCGGCTATCACCGCCCGCTGGTTCTCATTGCCAAGGAAAATAAGAAAGGCTCCTGCATGAGGAACGAGACGCTGGCGCACGAACGCCGGCATGTCGACGTCTACCAGACGGTATCCTATCGTGCGTTCGTGCGCGCCAACGAGGTCCTGAACCGGACGGCGCAGGAGCTGATCGGAAAGTGCGGACCGGATTCCGAAAAGATCCAGGACGTTGCGATGAGGGCTCTGCAGGGAGCGATGGAAGGGGTTGCCGCGGAAGCAAAGATGGAGAACGACATCCTTCAGGATGCGATCGACACCCCGGAGGAGTACGAGCGCCTCGGAAAGGTTTGCAACTGACGACCGATTTGACGACTGGACGACGCATGAGTCTGGCGGGCTTCCTGTTTGAAGCCCGCCCTTTTTGCGTCTTTTCAGGAGCGGAACGCGTCAGCATATGCTCCGGCATATGCTCGAGCATATGCTCAAGTAGAAACATGAAAAAACAGAAGGTTACAGGAAATAAATGGCGGAAACGCAGATAAGTTAGACACCAAACAATCTGTGATTAGGGCCAAAAGCCGATGAGCATATGCTCCGGTAAATTCACTCGGAATTCCTGTTGCCGTCACGGTGCCAGGCCCGGAGCAGGCGGATCGGATCGTGAGGTCCCGGCTCTTCGACCGCCTGCTCTGGTGTGTCGGAGAGAAATCTTAGATACGGCGTCTCGGTCTTGGTTTGTGTGTCGGGAAAATCTTTGCGGCTTGTCATCTTTTGCGCCTTTGCATGCCGGTTCCTCTGAAAAAGATATTTGTTCGCGGTCGGTGCGCGTTCCGCTTTTCGATTGAATTTCGAGCAGGGGCACCAGAGCGGAAATAGATTATTTCCAGAGCGAACCCGGTTGCTCGGGCGCATCAATATGGAGGTTTCAATGAAGTATCGGTTGGATGGGATTGACCGCGTATCCGAGTCCGGCGCCGCCGCGGAAGGGATCGACGCCGGCCTGCGCGCATACATGAACATGGTCTATCTCCTGATGAGCTTCGGCCTCGCTGTTTCGGCCATCTTCGCCTGGGCGGTCTTTTCCATGCCGGCACTTGGCGACCTGTTCTATGTCATCGAGGGGGACGGCGTTCCGGTCGATATGAGTATCCTTGGCTGGATGGTCGTGGCATCGCCTTTCCTGATTATACCGGTCATGTCGTTTGGCTCCGGATCGATGGGGGCCGGTACCCTCAAGGCACTGTTCCTTCTGCTTTCAGCGCTGATGGGAATATCGCTCGCCAGTGTTTTCATGCTCTATGAACTGCGCTCGATCATCAGCGTCTTCGGTCTGTCGTCGGTATCCTTCCTGGCGCTCAGCCTCTATGGCTATACGACGAGGCGCGATTTGAGCGGAATGCACAGTTTCCTTTTCATGGGCCTGATCGGGATCATCGTGGCGTTGATCGTGAACATGGTACTCTTCCAAAGTGCCGCGATGGACTTCGTCATCTCGGTCATCGGCGTGCTCGTCTTCGCCGGATGGACGGCCTACGACACGCAAAAGATCAAGAGGCTCTATTACGAAGGACCGGCGAACCAGGAAACCACGCAAAAGAAAGCAGTTTTCGGGGCCCTGAGCCTTTATCTCGACCTGGTCAACCTGTTTCTCTTCCTGCTGCGCCTGCTGGGCGAGCGGAAATAAGCCGGATGGCCAGCAAAGCAACGATCTCGATGGCCTTGTTCGGCCTGACCGCGGCCGGCATGGCCCTCGGGATCGCCGGTGATCCCCGCAGCATCGAAATGACGAGCCGGTGGGTTCTGGCCGGCGGCGCCTTGCTCTCGGCTCCGCTTTTGCTGGCGGCTGTCTGGCGCAGGACGCGAACGTTGCCGGAGAACCAGGGCTATGTCTATGTCATGACCAACCCTGTGATGCCGGGCCTCGTAAAGATCGGATTCACGCGGCAGGACCCCAAACGGAGAGCTCGAGAATTAAGAACGACTGGGGTTCCCGCCGACTTCCAGGTACGCTTTGCCATGCGGGTCAATGATCCGGAAGCGGTAGAATCGCGGGCGCATCAGGTCTTGCGGCGCTCCAGAGTCACCGGCCGGCGTGAATTCTTCAGGGTGTCGATCGAGAGGGCAATTCGGGTCGTAAGGGCGGCGGGATGAGGGGCCAATTCTGTGCCTGATCCAGCCGAACGAAACGAACCCATCTCTTCCTTGTCAACGTAGAAAACTGACTTGGAACGCGCCCGGTAACTTCTATTCATGCAGCCCCCTCCCCTCCCCTTCTCGATAAGGCGGCTGATCTGGCCGCTTTTTCTCTCGTCTGCGATGACGGCCGCAGCTTCGGGCGCATTGGCAGACGGCTGCTTCGAGCGCGCCATGAATGCGAAGCCGTCGGCCGCCGAGGGGGTCATGGTCGTGGATCCGGGCACCGGCAGCGTCAGGATCGAATTCGACGGCGAGAACTGCAGCGACAGCCTGGACAGGATATCCGGAATCCCTTCGGCAGGCCGCAAAAGAAGTGCGTTGCAGGCTTCGGAAGCGGAATCTCAAAAAGCCGCGCTCCTCAAAGGCTGGACGGGCGCCACGTGTGAGCATTATGTCTCGGAGCTGTGGCCGGAACAGGTCGTCGGCGAAGGTGACCGGGCCTTCCGTTTGATCTCCGTGTTCACGCCCGACAGGAACCGAGACAAGATCGCGGACGATGTGGGCTTCGTCTTGCGCCCGGCGAACGGGATCGGCTCGGACGTCACGCTTTTCCTGGGAAGCCTCGGCTTCTCGGCGCAGAATTTCCCTGATTTCTGGCAGTTGATGCCGGAGGAGGGTATTGCCGCATCCAGCGTGTGCCTGGAAAGCATCAGCTACGCACAGATGAGCGACAGGAAGCCGCGGCAGGTCGAGAGGGATCCCCAGGCTCCGACGGGAAAGGAGGCCGCCAAGAAGGCCTTTGAAGCAATCAGCCCCGATCCTTTCTCTCACCCGCCTCTCGAGATCCGCGTCGTGAATCCCGATGCCGGGAAAAAGCGCGGTTTCTGGGGGTTGCTTGCGATGGTTGGAGGGATGATCACCCTGCCGGCCGCGTCGTTGGCGTTCTTATCCTGGCGGCGGAAAACCAGGCCATTCCAAGGCAGGCGTCTTCGGTATCGCATGAACCTCCTCGGAAAGCTTCTGCGCAAGTCCATCCGGACCACTCCAAAGAACGAGGGCTGAGGCCCGGCTCCCGGATCTCTCTGTGTCTTAACCTGGTGGGGGGAGCTCTTCTCTTCCCCTGCCCTGCCCTGTCCTGTCCTGCCACCGTCGATGGGCGAGAGCGCCCCCTGCCCTCCAATGTCTTCGGTGTCCTGGCGTCGGGTCCGCGCGCGGCCGGCGCGCGCCGGCTGTGGCGCGATCCGGGCACCGCAGCGGGCTTTCACGGCAGGAAGAGAGCTCCAGAAGCCTCACATCGGATAACAAAGGGTTATCCGATGTCAGAAATGAGCCAGGAAACCGGTCCGAACAGCAAATGGCTAAAACAAAATAGCCATAAAAACACCCTAATAAATTATGAAAAAGTGAACAAAAACAGGCAGATAGCGAATCTCCTGCGAGGCGGCATCGGCCACCTTTCAGTTCGCCGATCCGCAGAAATACCCGTCCGGCGCCACACCAGACGCCGGGGGCGCGGTCAGGAAGAGAGGAAACGGATTGGAATCAGTTCAGGGGCTTGCCGGACGAACTTAGCCCCGGTTCTCCCGCCTCGCGTTCCGGGTGGCGGAAAATGCCTCTGCACAGGCACGTGGCCAGAATGGTCACCAGGTGCATCCAGGTGCTCTTGTCGAGGCTCTTGAAGGTCTGAGCGCTAGGATCGCGTCCTTGCAACGTCTTCTCGAGGAACTCGTCGATGTGGGACCTCATGTCGCGATCTGAGCCGGGATACTTCTTGGCGGCAGGCATGATCAACTCGATCGCTTCGGTTGGAATATCGATGTTCGTGCCGTAGAGAGTGAAGGTCGATTTTGGGTGCGCCGGCGGCGCCTCCGGTTTCTTGCCTATCACCATGGCGATCATGCCGATCGCAAAATTCACGGCGTCATCTTTTGTGTCGAGAGGAAATGCCACCGGCGTACCGATCATGTTCGGATATCCAGCCGGAACCTTCTTGAGAAGAATGTCGGCGATCCATCCTCCCTTTTCTCCCTTGTAGATGACGACGCCCGAAAGGTTCTTANNTTCTTCTCGGAGACGTACGGCATGATGTTTGCGCCGGCCGCTGTTTCCGCGCGAAAATCCGAGGAATCCTTGCGGACTTGGGCGTAGGCCTGGGGCAGCAGGGCCTTGAGGAGGCGCTTCGCCTGGCGTTGAGCCTGAGGGCTCAATCCCAGGTGTGAAGAATCCGGGGACGGCTTCGGGCTTGCGTCATCTCCTTCGGGCAACGAGGGAGCGAAGGATGGAATGAACTTTCGGGCCATGCCGATCTCCGCGGTGGAACGCGGAGAATAGTGGCCGATTAGCTCTCCGAAGGCAATTCCAGCGTGATTTCGACGCGCCGGTTCCTACTGCGGTGTTCTGAGGTCTCATTATCGACGAGAGGCACGCTGTCGGCGAACCCGGAAACTGTCAGGCGCGACGAGGGGATGCCGCCGTGCTCCATCAGGTCGTGCGCAACGGATACGGCGCGGGCCGCGGACAGGTCCCAGTTCGAGCGGAAGCGATCCGTCGAGATCGGAATCGAATCGGTGTGACCGGCCACCGTGACGCGGCCTTTCGTGTCCTGGAGCACGCGGGCGATGTTGGCCAGGGTCGGGCGGAACTCTGGGGCCAATTCGTCGCTGCCCGAAGGGAAAGCCACGGATCCGGGGAACCGCATCGTCAGCCGGCGCCCCTCGGTAACGATGTCGATGACATGGCGCTGGGTATCGTCGGCGAGCGCCTCCCGGACCATGGCGATGATCCGCTTCTTCTCGAACTCATGATCGGGGAACCTCTCCGCCGGAACGAGAACGATCGAAGCCGCGGATGGGGCCGACTTCTGCAGAGCCGTTATGCGGATGCCGAATGCGTCGTTGATCGGCCCCGAGTGCTTCTTGAATTCCTTCGGGTCGAAGTCGGCGAAGGAAAGGATGAGCACGAACAGGCACAGCAGCAGCGCCATGAGGTCCGCATAGGTGATCATCCAGCTCTGACCGGGATCGCTCTCCTGCACCGGGAATCTCCTCTATTTCCAGTCGGTTGCGCGGCGCCGCGGATGCCGGCCCTTGGCATCTCCGAGACGCTGCTTCTCGGGCAGGTAGGATTCGAGGGAGTCCAGCATCATGCTTGGATTGGTGCGATCGTGGATATGTTTCAGGGATTCGATGATCAGGCTGCGGTTGTCGCGTTCCTGGTGCGCCTTGGCAAGAAGCTTGGCGCTCATGGGAAGGGCCGCAAGATGAGCAATCAGGACGCCGTAAAGCGTGGTCAGCAGGGCGATGGCCATGCCCTGCCCGATCTTTGAGGGATCTTCCATCTGGCTCAGCATCTGGACCAGGCCGACGATGGTCCCGAACATGCCGAACGCCGGCGCCGATTCGCCAATAGCCGAAAAGACCTTGGCGCTGATCTCCTGGCGCTGGATCGTTAGGTTCATCTCCCGGGTCAGCATTTCCTGGGTGAATTCCTTGTCATTTCCGTCGGCACAGAGCTGGATTCCCTTCTTGAAGAAAGAGTTCTGGACGGGAACTTTCTCCAGCGCCTTGACACCTTCGGATCGCACGAGCTTGACGAACTTGATCGCCTGGTTGATGAGAAGCCGCGGATCGTCGGCTTCGTTCACGAAGACGGCGCGAAGTCCGACCGTGAGTGCCGTCCAGACCGTGGTCAGGGGGAACTTGACCAGGGTGGCCGCGAATGTTCCTCCGACGACGATCAGGAATCCCGGGAGGTTGATGAAAATCGAAAGGTCGGAACCCGTCATGATGGCCAGGGTAACGACGATGATTCCGGTGATCAGGCCGGCAATTGTTGTCATGTCCACGAACGTTCTCCGGTTCGCTTGGCGAATCTAAATCGGCAGGGTTGATACGCACGACATCAAGAACGACCTGCCGACGGCCGCGGGAGACATCGAGATCCGTGATCGATGGGGAAACGAGGGCGCGCGGATATTGCCCTCGGCGCAAAAGGATTTTCCGCCACTGAAACTGAAATATGCCCAGGAGCGGATTCCACAAGAAATCACAGGACCTTGGCAGCCAAGAAAAAGCCCGGGCGCCAGGCGCCCGGGCAAGTTTGGTCTTGGGATATGGTTTTGGAACTGAGACTACTGGTTGACGGCGTGGACGAGAGGCAGGTCAACGATGTCGTGAGAGTTCTCGATCAGGTCGGCGGACAGCGAGTCATGAAAAAAAGGCTGGTCGTCATTGAGGCTGAGCACGACATCGGTCACCCCATCCGCCAGTTATTCCAAATATGCTTTTAATATCAATATGTTAAAAATAGCGGCTGGTTTCTACCTACAGATTTACCCACAAATGAAAACGCTTTAAGATCGCGTAGAAGTGCCCAACTGCACTAACGGAAAACCTGCAGTCGGAGGGTCTTTTCATGGCACGCGGTCTTGAAAAATTGTCAGCGCGATTCGTTTCCACTGTGGATCGGCGGGGAAAGTACGGCGACGGCGGAGGGTTATGGCTTCAGGTTAGCGCCTTCGAGACGAAATCATGGCTGTTCAGATTCATGCTCGACGGCCGATCGCGGGAGATGGGCCTGGGATCTGTTCAAAATGTCTCTCTGAAGAAGGCTCGAAAAAAGGCGGAAAAATGCCGCGAGTTGTTGGCGGATGGGATTGATCCTATCGAACATCGCAAGGTGGAGAAGCAACGCGAGGAAGTCGAAAAGGCGAAAAAGAAAACCTTCGCGGAATGTGCCGAGCTCTACATCGCTTCTCACGAGTCCTCCTGGAAGAACGAAAAACACAAAAAGCAGTGGAGTTCTACGCTCGAAAAATATGCTTTTCCGGTAATCGGGGATATGGACGTCGCTGAAATCAGCTCTCGTGACGTGCTTAACTGTATCGTGCCTCTATGGAACGAAATTCCCACAACGGCATTTCGGCTGCGGGGGCGGATCGAGAGTATATTGGACTACGCGACTGTCTGGGAGTTTCGGAACGGAGATAATCCGGCCCGGTGGAGAGATTTCCTGCAAATGGCTTTGCCCGCTCCCACGAAGGTTAGGCCCGTCAAACATCATCCCGCTGTTCATTTCGATGGGATGGCGGAGGCCATGGCTGCCCTGAGGTCGAATGCCAGCGTTTCGGCTTTAGCGCTCGAATTCCAGATACTGACTGGAACACGTTCGGGCGAAGTGCGAGGGGCCAGATGGAAGGAATTCGACCTTGAAAATGGGGTTTGGACGATACCCGAAGAGCGCATGAAAAGCGGAAAGGTGCACCGAGTGCCGCTCTCCGATGCCGCTCTCGATATCCTGGATGTTCTTGATATCAGAGATGCATTCGGAGGTGCAGCTCGCTGCCGAAACCGCTTCGTCTTTCCTGGTCGCAGAAAAGGCAAGCCTCTGTCGAATTCGGCCCTTCTCAAAGTGATGCGTGATCTAGGTTACGAAGACGAGACGCCTCATGGATTCCGCTCTTCGCTGAGAGACTGGATCTCCGAGCGAACCGAATACCCGAATGAAGTTGGAGAACAGGTGCTTGCCCATGCGATCCCAAGCAAGGTTGAGGCGGCCTATCGGCGTGGTGAACTTTTTGAGAAGAGAACACACGTAATGGCCGATTGGGCCGACCACTGCGCCGGGGTGAAGTCGAAGAGCAAAATCATGAGGTTGCACTAAGGTGCTTGCGCGGTTTTCTACGGCTCGAGACCAACGGCTTGCATTGCAATTTTGGTCAATAGAGCATGTAGGACGCTCAGCCCGACGCCTCCTCCGAGCTCAGCCATCTTTGATTTTGCCTGGGTCCAGAACTTATCGCTACGCGCGGCATCGAGAAATTCGTGGCCCTGCCAGGTGAGCGTCTTTGGTTTCCAAACGAACCCGCTGTGGGAAGAGAGATCCTGCCCGACTATGAGTCCGGCATCATCAAGAAGCATCACGTGGTAAGCTATTTCTGTTGAAGTTCGTCCCGGGATTTCAATATCTACCCATCCGAGAGGATTTTTGCTCGACGCCTCTGTAGCTATCAGAATCTCTCGTATTAGATCCATGTCCCGCTTCATTTTCCCTCCGGCAGGAATCAACCGTCCGTCTAGGTCGGGAGCTCGAATGCCAAGTCGCGTTCCGGCCGTCGTCCTGTACTGGTAACTATCCGGGTATATACTTCCCTTAAAACCTCTGGGTAAGTCACTGAACTGCCAACCCTGAGCGGGCCGATCATCATAGGGTCAGACGAGACCATTGTGCCAACGTGACCCTGCTCATCGTCGATCCGACACAATCGCCACTCTCCCGCCTCTACAGGACTAAAAATATCGGGAAGCTGCTCATCATAGCGCAACTCGAGAAAGAGGGCGTAGTCGACATAGTCTCTCGGATTTACCGCGCGGACACATTTCAACACATTGAGGGCGTTCGCGACGTCGGCGATGATCCACCTCACATTCAAATGTGGCGGATCCAGATTGTCGGTCCGGACAGATACGGCGATACGCCCTTGCTCCGTGATGTAGACGGCTGCTGAATCTCCATAATACGGACCATCCGTACGATGGTCTCCTGCGTACCGGTGTTTCCAAATGCGTTTGGCACCGCCTGCTATTGGCTGGAAATGCGTTGGGCTACGCCCGAAAATCTCGCAATCAATCGTTTCGAAGGGGATTGGCATTGTTCCAAGACGGAATTCGAAAGAGCGACAACGTTCGAACAGCTCCTCTTGGTCCCATATCTCCGGAATGCTCAACGTTCTTCCAATTGGAATGAGGCCGCACCAAAAACCCAGGATACGGCCGCGATCGCGTGTCGCCAGCTCCGTCTGAAGGTAGTATGATCGTAGGTCGGTGAATTCTTCCCTCGAGGGCAATTCAACGGCGGCCGCTGGCTCGCTGAGAATTGATTCAAAGACTACCTTCAAATCAGACGCTAATCGGCGGCGAACCTCCGTCCGTGTTTCAGATGATGCGTCGACCGGTAGGTTATATAGAACAGGACGGCGCCGATGTCGGATGTCAAACGGTCGGTCTGTTCTCCAATCGCCGAAAGCCTCGTTGAAAATAGTCACGACGAAATTACTGCCCGGGTTAACGGAAGCTCGCCCGTACTCGACAAGAACATTTGGGTTTGGGCATGGGCGATCGGCATCCCTTGGCGTGATAATCGTGATGTCAGCGACGAAAATCCGGCATCGGTCGATCTTCTCGAAAATGACTTCTGCGACGTTAACGTCTCCAGGAACGCCCTCCGTGTCTTGGTCCTCTCGATAGGCGTTCTCAATACCCAATTCCTCATTCAACTGATCAACGGCTGATTCGATTGCCCGTCGGATGAAGTTCTTGTTTGTGTCCGATGGGAGATCACTCTGCCAAGCGTAGAATATTGTTTCAGTCATTTGCGCTTTCGCCACTTTTCAGGCGCCTATCTCGTCAGCCAGCGCGTCATTAATTGACGACGCGACGTGAGTGCTGAGGTCTGAACAACTATCCCATGCCTCTAGTCTTCCCAATTTTCCCAGTAGGTCATTCCCCTTCGCACGACATTGGACATATTCACGTCATATCCAGGGACCGCCAGTCCGTCCTCCTCTTCGTCGTAAGCATCAGATGAGCTTCTCACGATGCGCACTGCAGCATTTCTCGTTAGAAAGCGGTGTTTCGCGGCATCAGCCAAGTCCCACATTGTCCTAGCCTCGGGGCAATGGGAGAAAACCTCTTCCCGAAATTCTGTAATCGAACCATCTCCGGGCAAACGGCTTGGATCATGCTGCTGAACGTATTTATAGGTCCATTCCAAGTGTTCATTTAGCGCCTTTGCCGCGTTATCAGCTTTCCAGCGTGCGAAAGGGTCGTTGAGAAACTCTTCGCATTGAGGCTGAACGTATTCGTGATAACGAACTGAAGGTTTGGTCAAAGTTGACATGGCCCTCCCTCCTCAAAGGAATGTTACCGCTCCTCTTTCCAAGCGAATCGCCTTCTTAAACCGTTGGGCTTTTTCCAAGGCACCTCATCAAGACGTTTGATCGCTCTGCCAAGGGTGGTGCGCGTCACCCCAAAATGATCTGCGATTTCATGCCATGGCTTTCCCGATTCCTCTTGCATCCTTTGCGCCTGCCGCGCTTGTTTGGGGGTCAAAGCTGGAGGTGCACCTTTTCTCCTGCTTTTCAAATCGTCAATTCGTTCCTGAACGCCGGAAATGTCACGATCCAACCAAAGAGCTATCTCTGATGCCGGCTCTCGGCGCCTCATAGCTCGAATCATGAGGTGGAAATCGAATTCAGTCCACCTAGCGTTAATCCTTGATTGTCTGGTGATTTGGTAGAATTTCCTTCTTACGGAATGTTCCCCGCGGCTAGGAACGCATGCTGCCAACTTCTTGCCCCGCAGACCTTCAGCGGCTCCCTTCAGAAGGGCGCGCAATTCGGCCCCTGACCACGGCCTCCTACCCATAGACGACAAAGACATCTGTTTGATTCGACGCTTGACGGTTCGCATTGTCCGGCCGGGAATCCGTGACGCGATTTGCCGATAGCTGATGCCTTCTTTGATACCTTGGATGATTGTTGCATCTTCTTCCTCTGACCAGTCACCACCAACTGACCGTCCTTCGAGCATCATTCTGTGGGCGACATCTTCGGTGGGACGGCCGAGGATTTGGGCTGTGCGCTCGAGAGATCTCCCCTCCTCTCTGAGCTTCCGAAGTGCGGTAAGCTCAGTGGGAGACCAACATTGCCAAATGCTTTCCGGTCCTGACGTGAGAAACGTTCGAGCCTGGATTAGCCGACGAAGAAGAGCTCGGTGAGCCAATCCTCGACCACTGTCTTTGACATCGAGGCCTCGACGCTCTGCGTCGACAAGTGCAAGACGGAGCCTCCTAATACGCCACGCTGGAACATGGCAGCGAAATCCATCTCTTTGATGATGGGGGCGGACACAACCCAAGGTTCGCGCCCTAGTAACAACGGCTCCACCCGTTCTGTTTAGGGAATGTGCGATGTCGCCTATCGGGCGGCCAGCGGTCCAACCCTCTCGAAGCGATCGGTCTTCATGTGATTTCCAGGGGCGATAACGCACCAGCTCTCTTTCCGTCAACGGGGCAACGACCAGGAACGGCTTGCCAGCGACTATAGCTTCTGTCAGATGCCCCCTTGCCTTCAGCTGCTCAACAGAACCACCTCCATAGGTTCGTGCCAAATCAAGCTGAGTGACTGGCTGAGGGGCTTTTCGGACGGATTCGATTATTTCCCGAAGGGGCGTGGGCAGGTCATGCGCATTCACCCGTTTCAACGTTTGAGTTCCCTGTCTCCGAACGGACTTTTGTGGGAAATAGCCTTTTTTTGCCCGCTCTCGTGTGGCCTCTAGACGTGCAAGTTCGTAAGCAAACCATCCGCAACAAAGTTGCCGATAGTGTGCGAAATTTGCAACAGTTCTCCCTTGAACAATCCTAGTCTACCCATAATTTCTTTTGCATAGCGTGTATCACGGTGATACATCATGCGCATGACAGTACCTAAACAACCTTGGACGCCAGCGCAGGCGACAGAACAGCTACGTAGACGAGCTCGTGGCAGTTTGGATTTTCGATGGACACGTCATGCAAGCGAGCAAATGGCGGAGCGAGATCTGGTCACTGGTGATGTGTTGCACGTGTTGAAGCATGGGTTTGTTTATGATGATCCGGAGCCGTCAACCCAAGACGGTTTCTTTAAGTACAAGATGGAATGTAGAACCCCCAATTCAGGGGGCCGTGTCGTGAGGATCGTCGTTATCCCGTCCACGGGGAATGCCGTCAAGCTCGTTACGGTGATGTGGAAAGACAACTAATGGAGATAAGAGAGGATAAAATGGCTGACTACCGATATAGGGAGTGTGGCCTGGACAACGTGATTATCCGCGACATGCAAGTGATCGTGGATGACGCTGGAGAAGAGGTGTACGGAATTCCAAATGTGACCGGGCTGCACAAGGTGATCGCGCACTGCATCATTACCCGTGAGCACGGGATAATGCCGCAGGAGCTGCGCTTCCTACGCACGGAGATGGGCCTGACCCAGGCCGAAATGGCCCTTCGGGTCAAAAAGGATCATCAGACCATCGGTCGCTGGGAGCGTGGCGAGAAGCCCATCGATCAGAATGCCGAATTGGTCATTCGAATGGTAGCCGCGGAAAGGCTGGGCATTGACCCGAAAATCTCGACCGAAGAAATGGTTCGGCGTTGTGTTCCGTCGGCCGGCTTCGAAATGATCGAGATCGACGGCAGCAATCCAAACGAATATCGTCCGCTCGCGGCGTAGTGCTGGCAATGAGCCATTGGGAAACCCCGCCTCCAAGGCGGGGTTTTTCTATTGAGGAATCGCATGCGGTAATCCGCTAAATAACCGGCTCTTCCTCAGATTTTTAACTTGTTCTTCCGCCACTTCCACGGGGCATCGAATCGGCCCGCCCATATGCCGCGTCGCTCGTCCCTGGCCGTCGCCTCGTACCCCACATAGGCCTTCGAATACTGCCGGTAGGCCAGCGCCCATCCGAAATGCACCATGTTGGCGTTAATGTTCGCCAGTGACCACGATGGACCCGGCTCGGATAGACACACGTTTCTCGTGGTGCCGTCCGGTTCCAGGCAAACCGGGTTGGCGACGTGACAGATTGCAAGCTGGCGCCCGTATAGATCCGTTCCCTTATCGTCGCCGAAACAGGCCACGGGATTTTGGCCTATCATGCCTTCAAGGTAGACCTTGGCCGCGACTCCGCAGCCATAAGGCACTCCACCCGGCCCTTCGCACATCTGTTTCATCTCGGGTGCATCGATACCCCATAGGCGGATTTTCACCCCCCGCAGTCGGATGGTGTCGCCGTCGATGACCTCAGCTTGCCCCGTGGCCTTCCAAGTCCAGCCATCGGGTTTACCCAGCCCCTGATCCGGTATCAGGTCGGAAAAGACGTTCTCGCCTGCAGCGGCAGGCGATGAAACCATTGCTAGGCAGAAAGCAAGTGCGATTGCACGCATGAACCGATACTACCACCGTCGATATATCCCGCAAGTGAACCGATGCATCGAACGAATCGACTCACGGAGCTTTCATGTTCCTGTTATGTTCCATCCATCATGGAACGCCCCACGACCCTCTCTGACCTTCTCAAACGCAACATTGGCGTAATCTGCTGGTGTAACGCTTGCGGCCACAATGTGACCGTACCCACGGGCTTCGTCGCGGCGGTGTTTGGTCGCCGGTATGCCGTCCCGATGGTCGCAAAACGGTTGCGGTGTGCTATGTGCGGATCGAAGGATATTGAGACGCGCCCAGCTTGGCCCTCGTTGGGGCAAGTAGCGCGACATACTTGAAAGGCGAGATTCTTGATGGTTCAGAAATTTCTTTCGCGTCAGTCTGTGGCTGAGTTTCTTGACGTATCGCCTGCGACAGTGAATGCATGGGTTGATCGGGGCGTTCTGCCCCCACCGCTCACAATTGGGGGGGTTAAACGGTGGGACATTGACGATCTCATCGCGGCAGCTCGAGGGGCTTTCAACGCAACAGCGGGAACATACCAATATGAAGATCCCGATGAGACATTGCGGCGCATTCGGGAGAGGCGGCAGAAAGAGACCTCCGGTAAAGCATCCCGGAAAACTAAGTCCAGGGATAGGGCTTAGTGGTCGTGCCAGGGCGGCGTCCCTCTCGGATTTCGGTACCGTGTAGTCGCGCAATCCTCTTTATGCCGTCACGCATCTCTTCGAGCCGTATTCCGAAAATGTAGCGGCGCTCGCGTTCGTCCCTTTCGCGGTCGTGGTACAGATCTTCCATATGCCGCGCCAGTTGACGAAAAGCATCACAAACATCCGGATATGCTTTCATTGGCAAGTCCCGGACCGGGACAGATATTCGAATCGAAGCAGGCAAAAGTGATCTTTCCTCTTCACTTAGAGAGTCGCCAGTCATTACTACCCCCGTTTCCGGCTATTAGGTGGCAACGTCAATTATAGCGGTTGACACACGAGTCGCCGAGAGCGCACCATAATTGTGGTGCTAGCAACACCGTATAGGCGGAACCGCCCCTGTCAGATTGGCGGCATTTCTATGTCCGGGGTCCGTATGCATATGTCCAAGGCGCAAGCCTAAAAGCATTCGGGCACGACCTATGCCGTGTTGCTAGCCCCGGGCGCCAGCCCCCAAGGCTGGCTATGGCCTAGCAAGCCATGCATAGGAGCAATCCAAATGACAGTCATGGGAACTATCGATCGCGACGACCTTTGCACGCTTGGCGCTAAGATCAGCCGCGCGCGCGATGCGGCCTACGCCATGGCCCGCGGTTTGAAAGAGGATTACGACGACGGCGCCGCCGGTTCGATGTGGCACTTCTACTATCTCCTTCAGGATTTCGAGGCCGAAATCAACCGGATCGGAGGCGGTGCGCAGTCTTCTACGGCACCGACGGAAGATCCGACCTTGAAGGCCCTAGTCGAAATGCGGGCGGCGTATGCGCGGAAGCAAGCAGGCCCTGATGAGGTGCCGAACGAGGAAAACGAGGAATACGAGGCGCTGACCACGGCTTGGCTGAATGCTGAGAAAGCGGCCTACAGGGCACCCGTCACCACGAACGGGGGAGCCATCGCCAAGCTTGAGTATCTGATCGATGACGAAAGCATAGACCTTCCCGATGAGGTGGCGGACGGGATTGCCGAGGTCGTCGCCTTCCTGAGGCGAGGGGGCCGCAATGTCGATGACATCGCCACGACGTCACCGGGCGATACGAAACCGGAGAACCGCGTGACAATGGCCCTGGATGAATACGACCGCACTACGCTGGCTCTAGAGGACGCCACGGTTCTATTCAAAGCGGCGCTAGAGTTTTCCGACAACGAGCCCGACGATCTTTCCATCCAACTGGTCGGACAGGCGTATGATCGCGTCACATCGGCACGCGAAATCTTGCACGCCTCGCAGCGGGACAAGGGTTCGCCCGGCAACAGGTGAGAGCGCCCCCAACCGGGGCTTCCACGGCCGACATCGGGCAGACCAGAGAGGTGGGGCAGCACCGGCCCAATAAGGCAGCATGGCCAACGATAAACACACAGGGTTTCACTCCCCGCCTTCGGGCGGGTTTCTTTTCGCAGGGCTTTACCCGCGAAAAATTGCAGGTAACATCGTCTATGAGTTGCTTAGCGATAATTAGCAAAAGGGGGGGCAAAATGAGGAAGAACCTGATAGCCGTCGCGGCTCTGGGTTTCCTAATGGCTGGCTGCGCATCGAGTGAGACTGTCTATCTGAAAAACCCCCAAACGGGGGACACCGTACAATGCGGGCCATATACGAGCTATGGAAGACTCTCTGCCCAGGAACAGGCAAACATCGAGAAGTTGCGCTATTGTATTTCAGACTTTCAGCGGCAGGGTTACGAACGGGTTGGATCACCCCGGTGATCCATGTCAGGTCAAATCTTCGATCTTCTTAGCTGCTGGGAATAATCTTTCTTGCCGCGCCGAGATGGGCACCCGGAAATTAAGGCGGGTACAGAAGTTGAAGAAAAACAGCCCCCCCAGTTACCCGGCAACGCCGTTTCGCGAACGTGCGCCCCGCCTTACCGCCTGTGCGGGCAAAGGAAAGGCCTTGGTTTTGGGGGCTCACTCAATTGCGGCGATGTCGCCTAGTTGTGGAGCGTTTATAAGGCGAGCTGCTGCAGCTCTTTTTTCGCGGCCCTGATCAATTCCTGAATGGCGCGCCTTGTAGCAATCGCCTCATTTGTCCAATAGCCGTTCTTATAGTTCCCGTTCCTCGGCCCCTTCGGAGCGCCGGGTGATTTTCCGCCGTGCATCCTGCATCTTCCGTTTGGCATCGCCGGAGCCATACAGGGTGTTCCTTTCCGAGTTTTCGCGCCGCACTTGGGAGCGTCTTGAAAGGCCCATTGCACGGGGTTGCCCTCATCTTTTTGCATCGCCCCTCCCCCCCTGTACGTTGCCGACAATGGCCTGTCCGCCTTCACCGACATGGATATGCTCGACCGTCATTTTCTGCTGCCCCTTACCACGATGCCGGTTCAACGCTTCCATTTGCGAGGTGAAGGTCCGCGTCAACTTGTTCAATGCGTTTAGAGCGCTGTCCTGCTGATTAACGAAGCTCGCCGAGTGAAACTGCTTCGCTATCTTCATTGCTGCGGCGTGGATGGCCACCATCTGCGAGGCCAACATTCCCTCTACCGAGTCGCGTGGGCCGATCTCGTGCATCATGGATAGAACATGATTCGACGTTTCGGCAGTCTCGTCTCCAGCGCCGCCGATCGCGCAAACGAGCTGATTCATTTGTAGGTTGGCCAGATGTTTATCATGAACCCCGAAGGCGCTTTGAAACACCACTGCCCAGGCCCTCTCGTCGGGATGATCGGGGAGGACGCTGATTGTTTTTGCTCCCTCATCATCGATCTTAACGTCACCGATTTTGAGGCGAGGTGCCGGTACCCGCTCTTTTTTTTGCTGCTCGAATTCTTCGACCAAATCTCGCTCGGCTTCGCTTGGCTGCCATTGCTTGGTCGGCAGGTTATTTGCCTCGTTCGTGGTTTGGGTTTTTTGTTTGGCCATCACATCATCTCTGCTCATCGCGCCCGAACATCCTCGCTACCCGAGTAGTGTCAAAGTGGTGCATTGCCGCAATACACAGCGGGTCTCTGGGATGTTAAACTTCCTTCCCATCAGATTGATGGCCCAGAGGCGGGCGATGAATGCGACAATCTCTTTAGCAGGTGGTTTCATTGGGTGTGCCATCGCGGCAGCCGTTGTGTTCCTCGGCGGCGAAACTGCGGTTTGGGTTTCTCTTGCCGTTCTGACTTCCTTTCACGTTGGGTATCGATGTGGCTCCGGAAAGTGGCTTCCTTAGGGCTGGTTGACCACTACTGGCCCGGCGACACCGGCCCCAATCGGCAACACAGGCTCACGGCGCGGTAACGTACCACTTGCGGCCCGTCTCATAGTCGCCTCGGCTTGGCTCCTCTCAAAACGCCCAAGCCCCCAACCGGCGAAGATTTGAGCCGTTCGGCCCAAAGCCCCGAAGCGTTCCAGCATACGGTTTATCTGATTTCCCCAAGACGTGCCCGAGGGGTTTACGTCGCCAACGATCAATGGCCGCTTCTCGGTCCGCAAGGCAACATCGCGGAACTGCTTCAGCAGGTTGATCTCATCCGCAGTGAACAGCTTGCCGACCAACTCAGGTTTAGCTAGCGCCGCGTTCAGTTCCTTCGCGAATTTTGCCCCGCTGAAGGGCCCCCCTGGGGTCTGCGTGCGGAACAGCCGCAAGAAAGCCTCTTCCCTGACCGCCTGCCATTCGGCCCCGTCGCCAAGTATAGCCCTCAGCTTATCCAGGTCTCGGCCAAGCCCACGCTTCGCCGCGAGGTTGGCCTTTCCAAAGATTGCATCGGCAGCTTCCCAAGGCTCCACAGCTAGGCGGCGGCTGCCGTCCCTCAGGGTATCCGTCAGGATATTGACGATATCCGCACTCTCGAAATCCGAGCCAAACTTTGCCCGCATCCGAACAGCCTCACGCCAAGCTGCAATGGCCGATTCATCTCCTTGGCTGACAAGTCCCGGGGCGATGTTTTCGGACCATTCATCATAGGCACGGACGGCGCGGCGGATCGCCTCGGCTTCCTCGGGATTGTTCAAACGCATGACGCTTGCGCGGCGCGTAGCCTGTTTCCGCCACGTTTCCAGTGCCCGTACCTTGACGGTCGTAACGCGCCCCGGAAATTGCCTTTCGATCTGAGCTAATCCGTCGAGAATGTTCCGGGTTGCCGGAAGCCCTGCCAGGTCGAATTCACCCATCAAATCGCGCCGGATTCCGCGTCCTAGGTTTTTCACTTCTTGGGCCGGGAAACCGGCGTTGCCTTCACGTGCTGCACGGTAGGCATCAGAAACCCCTTCGCGTGCCATCTCGCGGCGCTTTAGAAGCGCGTCCTGCACGATAGCCGCCCCTTCTCCGGGTTGCCGCCCTGTACCCGCAATATGGCCCTGTAGCGCCTTCCTATTGGCTTGTAGAGCCTCCTGGGCGGCATCCTGGGTATCCAGCAGGGGATTGGGGCCGTCAACGCGCCCTCGCTTCTTCAATTGGCTCTCCAAGGCCAACTGTGCGGGATCTTCCGTAACCTGGCCACGTGTCAAGGGCACCCTATGGGGCAAGGTTTCGGATTGCGCCATGCGGGCGGCAAACTCTGGTTTCGCATCACTGACCAAATTTCGGTATTTCGAGATGAATTCAGGTGTGACGCTATCGGGATCGATGCCGACTTTCCTAAGCATATTCTTTTCGGCCTTGGTCATCATTCCGCCGCGCTGCAATACGGAACGCACGACGCGGCGCAAGACAGAACTGGCGAGGCTACCGAAACCCTCAAAGAGAGCCGCTGTCCCGCCAGTGAGGGCTGCGTTTTCAAGGTCGATTCCCTGTTTCGATCCCACACCGATTGCAGCAGCGTCGCGGGCCATTGAACCTGCCGCGGCCCCTGCCCCCACACCGGCATAGCGCCCCATACCGCCCAGAAGGGAAGCACTCAATCGACCCGCGGGGACCATCAGGGGAGCATCAAAGGCGATTTCAGTTCCAACGTTGCGAGCGTCCTGCCAAGACAGGCCGCTCCGGTTGAGGTAGTAGTTTTTGCCATCAAGGCTGACAAAGACGTTGCCGAATTTATCGGCTCCAAAGCGGGCATCGGGCTTGACCTTGCGGATTGCATCAACCTGGCCTTCAACCCCCCTGGGGAGATCAACGGCATTGATCAGGCGGGCTTGGGCTGCGTTTTCGTCGATCGTGCCACCCGCTGTAATGCGCTCTTTCATGGAGGGGGCAAGTTCGGGGAAGTCGAATTCGTTTTCACCAACAACAGCCGATTTTGCTCCCTCATAGGCGCGTCTATACCAGGGCGCCGGTTGGTAGCCGATTATCTCGTTGAAGTGGTCACGGTCCACCTTTCCTGCGTAGAATTTGTTATAGAGCGCCCCGGCAAGCTCATCGTCAGGAACGTTTTGGTAAGCGGGATACTTCGACCGAAATTCCTGTAGGTTCATCGCGCACCCCCGAAGATCCCAAGGGGATCGCTTTCCGGTGTTCCGGGAACGGGTTTTGCGGCAGCAGCGGGCGTGCCAAGCTCCGGAGCCCCGCCCCCACTCTTGCGGGCCCTGCCTCGCTCACTCAGGGCGGTAATGCGGGACTGCTCCTCGGGAGTAAAGAGCGGATTTTGTTCGATCCATTTGCGGCGATATTCCCGCCAACCCCGCAAGCTCCGATTCTCGCTGATGTAGTTGGCCTTTTCTTCCTCGAGGGTGGCCTCGCGGCGGGTGTTCGCAATCATTGTATCCAACATGATTAGGTTGGATTCCGGCGTTTTGTCGATGCCGGCGACGCTGTCTTTCAGGAAGCGCACATCACGATCCGAGGTGTTGCCCGTCAGGCCGAAGCCGCTGTCCGGGTTGCGTAGGCGAAGGGCGAATTTGTTCTGAGCCGAGGTAAGGAATTGCATCATTCCTACGTCGTCACTCAACCCCAGGGTTTCCGGATTGATTCCAAGCCCCTTCAAGCCCGCCTTGAATGCGGTCGTGACGGGTGCAAATGTTCCCGTGTCAGCTTGGCTGGCAACGTCGCGGAATTGATGCAGCTCATTCAGTAACTTGGTTTTGTCCTCGGCGCTCCGGTACAGGTCCATTTCGTAATTCACCAAACCCTTATTTTCGGGGGTGTTGATGATTTCCGTAGAGGGCCTTCCGGCTTCAGCCAGCCGCAACCGTTGGGATTCGGCCTCGGGACTCAGTGTGTCGGGTTTCCACACCGGCACGGGGTTGCCGTCGGCCTGCCACACACCATTACCCTGATAGCGTTCCGTCACCTCGTAAGGCTTGCCGTCGTTGCCGGCAACCTTGCGGGTGCGGAGGCTGCCCACCTTCCCGGCATCAGTGGTTTGCTGGTTCATCCGGGAAGCAATCATTGCGGGACCGAATTGGGCAGCAATATCAGGACTCCAGGCGGAGGGGTCTTGCAGGTTTTCGCTCCGCAACAGCCTGGCCATGTCTCTAGAATATTGCCGGGATCTGTCCTCGTACTCGCCGCGAACGTCGCGTTGCATCTTTCCCGCAACAAGAGCTTGGGCCAAGCGTCCGACGCCCTGCATCCAGTGTTGAACGGGTTCGGTGGAGGCGCCTTGCGCCATTAGGGCTTCGGCCAAGCGTAGACGTCGATCACTGTTATAGGCCGAGCGGATAGGCGCAGGCATCACAACACCAGTGCGCTGCGTGTCCCGGCCCAATAGGGCATCGGCTAGGCGGCTTCGGTTGGGGCGATTTTCCTGCAAGAGCATTGTTTTTGTCCTATTCTAATGAATTTCCAGCGGCGGAATATCCTCGCCGGTCACATCTCGCCAAATCTCTGGCGTGGGCTCTTTCATGGCGGCGATGCGGCCGTAAATCTCGGTTTGTTCGGCGGGGGCCAGCTGAGCGAAGGCGCTAATATCGATGCCGGCGCACAAGAGGCTTGCGGCAATCTGGCCGTCCGGAGGCATGTCCCGGAATTCGTCAAGGGTGAAGCCGTAAACGGCCCGCATCACGTCATCGGGCAGCCGTTCATAAATCGCGCAAAAGTCGGCAACCGGAAAATCCGCGTGTGCGATCAGAGTTAGAACCTCAAGGGGCATCTCCCGGGACACAGCGGCAAGTTCATCATCAGAGAGAAATGCTAGGCTCTGGCCGTCCATGTCGGCTTTCCCGAGGTATGCCGCAACGCGGGTTGTATGATCTTTGACGCTCAGGGGCCAAAGATCCGCGTAATATTCGGGGGTGATTTCCCGGCAGGTCATCGTACCTGCCCAAACGTTTGCGGCTGGCAAACATTGATTTCTCGGGTTCCGCGAGTACCGATTGATTGCCGTTCAAGCACCAAATCATCGGTTAGCAGTTGCTTGAGAGCCTTCATGTCGCACCATGCTCCGGCGCGCATTGCTGCATCGACCAGATCAGCTCTTCCGTGCATTGCAGCGCGCTTCCCTGCCATTTTCCGAAGTTGGGCAATAGTGGGGGTACGCAACACCTCTTCCACATCTCTTCGAATCGCAAAAATACGGGCGTCAACGGCTGATAGGCCGTCCAAGTCGATCTGAGGTTTGTGATCGAATCCCATATCCGAGTTCCGTATCCAACCGTTCTTCCGCCATTGTACAAAACAAGAACATTGTTGAGAATCTTATTGAGCGTCACGGCGTAACGTTAGGGTTTGTAATGGCGCAGCGTTCCTCGTTGCCAGCAGTCCAGGAAGTCGGAAATTACGGCTCCAAATGCCACGGCATCCCAAGCCTCGCCCTTGGAAATCCAACCCTCCGCGACAAGGGCCGCTACAATTTCAGGGGAGGCTTCGCCCCTGAAACACAGCGCCCCCTCTCTCCGTCGTTGCCGATATCGGCGTGCGCGATTGGCTGCCGTGGTATCCGTCTTGCTCATCAGGCTCCGCCTGGGGGCATGAAGTGGGGGTCGTATTTTCGAGGGCGTTCTCCGCCATTTCTGTACTTGTCGCCCCAACTTGGCGGGGCATTGAAGCCCCCCTCTTTAGCCTGCGAGCGAAACCGTCCTTCGATCCAGGCTACGGGATCAATCGCGTCTTCTTTCTGCGCCGCCACCAAAGCCAGCAACACAGCATCTTCGCCATGGGCCTTAAGCCACCTGTTGATTAGTCCACCGAAGGACTGCTGAGGTTTCCCGGTCTTCTCTGCCAGCCAAGCCTTGCCTTCACCAAAGATGATTGCCTTGACGGTTCGCCCGTCCCTACGGGAATTATCTTCTTTGACTTCTTCTTCTTTGCGTCCTTGCTGCGTCCGCACTGCGTCCTCTGGTGCGTCCGTCGTCTTGGCAGGAACCTGATATTTCTCGTAATTACAGATAGTTAGGACCGTCCGCCCTGCGTCCGTTCCTGCGTCCGTTTTTGGCGCGCTCAATGTCTGCACCATTTCATCGACCCGCAGTCGCGCCAGAAACACGCGCACCCGTCTATCCGACTTCCAGCGCCATGCCTTCGCGAGATACCGAAGGGAATAGGCAAGCTGGCCGCGTTTGAGGGTTAAAATGCCACCCTCCACCGGTACCCGTGTTTCCTTCCATGCGGCGTTTTCGATCAGCCAGCACCAGGCCTGCGCCCTCGAATACGGATCGTTCCCGAAGGCGGGGTTGTCCATCCACCCCCTGTGCATCTGGTAGTAACTCATGGCGCCCCCCCACGATCAGGGGCACGGCAGCCAAAGCGTCCATATTCAGCATCGAAGAACAGGGACACCTCCGCCAACCGACCGTGGCGGTTCTTGGCAACGATTAATGAGGCGTCACGCCGAATGCGTTCTAGGTCAGCCTCCCAGTCAGTGAGACGGTTTCTGAATTGCCCCTCCGTCTCCGTACTCTTGGGTTGCGGTCTGGCACGCTCCAGGTAGTAAGCGGCGCGGTACAGGAAACAGACACTATCGGCGTCCTGTTCGATGGAACCGGAATCCCGAAGATCAGCCAGCGTCGGGCGCTTGTCCTCCCGTTGCTCTACGCCACGCGAGAGTTGGCACAAGGCCAGAACGGGGATATCCAGTTCCTTCGCTAGAGCCTTCAAACCAGCGGAAATTCGGGTGATTTCGGCCGTCCTATTTTCACCTTTCGCGCGGATCAACCCGAGATGGTCGACAATCACTAGGCGGATACCGAAACGGCGCTTCATTCTGCGGGCACGGGATCGGATCTGGTCGATAGACAGGGCCGGAGTATCGTCAATGTGCATGGGCAGGCAGCGGATGACTTGTGCCGCGGCCTTTACCCGTCTCCATTCGTCGTCATCAGTGCCCCACCGCAAGCGATCCTGTTCAACTCCGGCCCGCTCGGCGGCAAGCCGGCTGAATAGCTGTTCCGCCGACATTTCGAGGGAGAAAATACCGACCGGCGTTGGCTTGAAGTTGCTGGCATTTCTGGGCCCGGAATCGTTGTATGCGGCAATATCCTTGGCGATGCAAAGAGCAAGGGCTGTCTTGCCCATTCCCGGCCTTGCTCCGACAACGATCAAATCCGATGCCACAAGGCCACCAAGAACGCGGTCCAGGTCCGGGAGACCTGTTGGTAGCCCGATGATCCCACCGCGCTCCCTGGCCCTTTCAGCGGCCGCTAGGGCGCCATCTGCAACGTGGTCGAGGTCGAGAGAGTTTGACGCTGTGTTGACGTCGCCCAGGTCATACATCTCCCGCTCGACGCCCTCGATTAGATCGGCGGCGCTTTTCTCGACATTCGGGTCGTAGGCGTCGTCCACCAGGGCGTAACCAATGCCGATCAACTCGCGTTTGGTGGCAAGGTCTCTGACGAGGCGGGCGTATTCGATGGCATTGATTCGCCCCACGGCAGATTGAGCTAGTTCGGCTAGGTACTCGACACCACCGATTTCCGAGATCTTTGCGTCTCGCTCGAACAGGGCTTTCAACGTAACTGGATCGGGCGTTTTTCCCCTCTCCCGTAGCTGCTGACAGGCAAGGTAGATGGTCCCGTTCTGTGCCAGCGCGAAGTGTTCTGGCGATAGGAATTCAGAAACCCCGTCCAGCACTTGGGGGGCGGCAAAAATGGTACCCAGCAAAGCCTTCTCTGCTTGGATATTGTGAGGGAGTTCCCGAAAGGCATCGAGGCTGCGATCGTGCGTATCATTTAGATCGCCGGTCATCGCGTACCCCCTATGCCAAAGCATCGATCGATGACCCTAAGAGTCTTTTTCCGCTGTTTCTGGCGTTTCTGGGCACCACCCCGCCCTGGTTTTCCTTTCCCCCCACTCAGAACAGCGGATTTTGCCCTGTGGGGGCCATTGGGGCGGTTGGGTAGGGCGTTAAAAGCGGTCCACCCCTCCGGGTCGATCGCAACACCGTTTTCCCGGCACACCCTCAAGAGAACATCCTTGGTGGTCGCCACAAAGGAAACGCTACGCCATTTCTCGATTCCCTTTGCAACGGTGCGCCGTTGAAGAATCCATTGCAGGGGGTCAGCCGCCAGCCGCCAGCCATCCCCAAGACGGCACACAACACGCTCGCTCATGCCGCCAGATCGACCCCGACCAATTCGGTCCAACCAAGCTCAGCACTTTCGCGGATCGCGTCGGCTTCGGCGAAGTTGCTGTGCCGCAAATGATGAGCGATGCAGCGGCGGGCGATGTTGGAAAGGGCATTGGTGGCTGCGTCTGCAATGGTGCACCACTCTTGGATTTTTGCTTCAGGTAGCGTATATTCACTTCCGTCAATTTTGGTTTCTAGCCCCCCGCTCGCGGCTGCAACCGCAAGGGGGGCTTTTCTCTGCCTGTCAGGCATTGGCCCCCTCCCCGTCATCCGACAAGCTGTCAACGAAATCGTTGATCGATGACCGGACCACAAGCCGGCGCTTGCCAACTTTGACCGTCCGTACTTTGTTATCGAGGAGTTCGTATACGGTGGAGCGCCCTAGGCTGAGAATTCGGCAGGTTTCAGGGATGGAAACCAAGGCGCGGTCGTCAACGTGTTCTTGCATCGTAAGGCTCTCTCCTGTCCATACGCCCAAGCGGATACGGGCGAACTGTTGAAAACAGGAAGAACCTACGCTCAGATATTTTGGCGGCCTAAATTGGCAATTTTGGCAGGCTAAGGAATTTTGCCAGATTTCGGGGGGCGCTTTGCTTCTTGCCAAGCCGGAGGCGCGAATTTTCGTCTTAACTCCCTGATGAATTCCCGCTTCACCCCGAGTTCTCGCCCCCACGCTTCATCTTCTTCACGCGAGGGGTGCCGCTCTTCCGTTGGCCACTCCGCTACCCGTTTCTTGTAGGCGCTCTCGATTTCGTTGGCGGATATCCTCGTCGCTGTAGCGCCATTGTCATCGTCGTGACTTGGCCACAACGCTCTCACAACGTCGGTCTTGAACTGCAAGTCAAGATAACTGTGGTCGCGGGGAATACTTACCCCACACAAACGGGCTTCGTTTTTTTCCGCGTCTAGTGTTACGGGATCATGCCACCAAATTTCGGGTACCGTTTCTCTAGCGCCAACCGAGAAATTGTGGACTCCGATGGCACGCCTCGGCTTCCCAGTGACTCCAATTTCTCCCGATTGAAGTCTGGAAACCAACGCTTCCTCGGCACTATTGAACGAGGAAACCGCTCCGTCATAGCCTTCCATCGTCAGATCTAGAGAGTCCTTGTCGCGGGCCTTCCCTGTCGCTATCCAACACAAGACGACGCGGAGCGGCCAAATTGGCTTGCTGCTCCAGTCTGTCGTTTCCTCGCCTACGTGCTGTCGTTCCGTAGCGTCGGATATCTTCTCATCAAGGTCGGGACGGGAAATCCAAATGGTCCCAGACACTTTCTTACGTGTACTGCTTCTAAGGGAGCGCTGCTGAAGCGTGAGGGTTCCGTAGTCAGATACGTGGTTGAATTTGAGATCACCTGAAATCCAAGCAACGGGTGGTATATTATGCCGCACTCCCCCCTCATTCGTTACAAGGTACGAAGACACCGCGTTGTCCTTATCACCAACGACGGCAGTTAGGTTTACCCACTCGTTTTCGCCGGGGCACGCTACGGCAACCCGTTGAGCAGCTTCCGTTAGTGTGAAGTCTCGATCATTTAGGGGCAATGCACCCTCCGCTGTGGTGCCCGCAGGGTGGTGGCGGGGAAAGCCGGCGCGGTTCCGGCCTTGTCGGGAGCGACCCTATCCCCGCCTAAACATCATCCGGCCCTCATCGGTACGACTTCGCCGGTAGCTACGGTGTCACAGTATTTTGCCCAATCAGCCATCAGACGGCGGCGCTTTTCGAACAGGTCGCCGCGTCGATAGGCTGCCTCTGTCCGATCCTTCACCACATGGGCCAACGCCATTTCTGCAACCTCGTTCGGGTAGCCCGTGCACTCAGCGGCCCAGTCTCTGAATGTGGACCGGAAACCATGGGCCGTCAGGTCATCCCTCTTCATGCGCTTCAGGAGCGCCAGAAGGGCCATGTTGGAGAGGTGCTTGCCTTTCCGTCGGCCGGGGAAGACATACCCGGAAGTCTGGACCTTCCCGGCAAGCTTCTTCATTTCTTCTAGGATTAAGATTGTTGGGGCCGACAACGGAACCCGGTGTTCTCGTTGGGCTTTGATCCGAGATCCGGGGATTATCCACGTACTTTCAGAAAAATCGAATTCGCCCCATCTCGCGCCGATCACCTCGCTTGTCCGGGCGGCAGTCAAAATCAGGAATTGGAGAGCGAGGGCCGAAATACCTTCTTGCTTTCGAAGGTCTGCCATGAATGCTCCCATCTCGCCATAGGGCAACGCAGGATGGTGCTGCACCCTCTTTACTTTCGTCCGGGCCTGTAGGAGGTTTTCTAGGTGCCCACGCCACCGGGCCGGGTTTTCTCCCGTCCTGCTTCCCCTCGCCTTCTCAGCGTCCAGGACGGCCTCGATTCGGCCTCGCACTCGGGCGGCCGTTTCGGTTTTATCGTGCCAGATCGGTTCAAGAACCTTCATGACCAAATCTGTATCGACATTGCAGACTGCGACGGAGCCGAATACCGGATAAACATAGGTTTCTAGGGTAAAACTCCATTGCTTGGCGTGCTTCTCATTACGCCAGCCCTTTTTATGGGAATCGATATACCGTTCGGCCGCTTCCTTGAAGGTCGTTGCCTTCGCGGCTTCGAAAACCGCATTGGCGCGTTCTTCTTTCCGGGCCTCGATAGGATCCATGCCCTCGTTCCGTAACCGCGCCGCATCGTCGCGCTTTTGGCGGGCGCCTTTCAAACTGACTGTGGAAACAGGGCCAAGGCCCATCTGCCGCGGCCGGCCGTTCAGCATGAAGCGGTAGAGCCAAGATTTCGCGCCTTTGGCTGAGATCTGCAGATAGAGCCCGCCGCCGTCTGGATAGAGGCCTGGTTTTTTGGCTCGCGATACCGCGAGAGCGTTTAGGCGATTTTGGGGCCGAGCCATGAGCTCCTACCTACAATCTTACCCACAAATAATATTCGGATTGTAGCAGACAATCTCGGACGGTGCTAGACCGTACAGGAAAGAACTCAATGAAAACATTGGTTTTTTGCGGATAGATGCGTACAACGGCAAACGCTGGAAAACATTAGTTAGGCGGACACCTGCTCGTCGACGTCGGCGTCGGCGCAGGCCGCCGTAACCAGAGCGGTGATCGCCTGGATGAACTCCACCCGCTCCTCCCGGGTTTCCGGCTCGAGAAGGTCGGCGGCATAGTCGAAAGCGGCGGCGAAAACAGGGACATAGGCCTGCGAATGGGCGGTGCGCGAGAAGATCGCGTCAATGCCGTTCCGTCCGCAGCGCTCGGCCGCGTAGACGACTTCCTGTTCGGTAAGCCCGGAGATCACGGCCAGGATGGATTCGGACAGGCCGATCTCGCCGCGGCAGAGGGTCATCAGGGCCAGACGCGGCGTCGGGGTCGTGCATTCGATGACGAAGTCGAGGATGGTGTCGGCGTCGGCCTCGCTCTCCCGGAGGGAGCGGGCGAGCTCGACGGTGATCGACTCCCCAACGATGCTGGCGATCTTTATGGCGGTCAGCGGGTTGATGAAATAACGCTCGCGCAGGATCTGGAAGGCTCGGGAAACGCCGACGGTGATCAGGCTCGACAGCATGGTGAGCGGCAGATGCATGCCGGTTTCGTCGCGGGTGATGTCGACGCGGATCGGAGAGCTGGCGCCGGTCCCTTCTTCGGCCTCCGAGTCGAAGGACTTACCGTTGACGCTAACGAGGGCCAGGTGACGGAAATTCCCGCTTGCCGTGATACTCTTGGTGTTCTTGATGGTATCGGCAAAGGCCTTATCCCCAAGAAGGTTCACCTGACGCAAGAAGGCGTGGTGAGCCTGAACGAGCTGGGCAGAGATCGAGACCGCCAGATCATCGCTGAGATCCTGCGACATATGGACCTGCCGAGCCGTCTCGATGGAGAACAGGGTGTCCATCTTATCAAGAGCCTTCTCGGCGCTGCTGCGCTCGACGAAGAAAAGGTTCTGCTCCTGGTCGGCCGTCGTGTCGACGATCTTGATGATGGAGTCGGAGATCTCGGCGATCTTGGCAAATGCTTCGGTGGTGGCGGTGTTGCTGGTGGACGTCATTATTTTTACCCCTTGAGTTCTTCTGGCCCGGCATCCGGCTTGGTCGTTGCCGTTGTGAATTCTATCGTTCTCGTTACGCGGCTAGGATGACTGGTGAGGTTTCCGTTGCCTCCTGCAACTCCCGTTGCCTCTCGCAACTCCCGTTGCCTCACGTAACGGGAATTTGTATGGCCCAGGACCGTGGAGAGGTAAACAGAAAATGTATCGAAAAGTCGTAGGAAGGATTATTTTTTGCCGAAATCTTTTATTAATTTCAACAAATTGTCGATCTTGTGAGATTGAATCGCAACGGCCGCCGAGGTGGGATAGAGGCGAGCGTGGACCCCTTCCGTCCGAACTTCGATAAACGCCCTCTTGCGAAGCTTTCCGATGTGGTGATGAAGGCTCGTGAAGGGAATATCGAGCTCTTTCGAGAGACTCGTGATGTCGTAGGGCCGTCCTTCGCTGAGCCCGATCATGACCTGCTGGATAATCCTGTTGTCCCGTGGGGACAGCGGGCCGTGGTCGCCGATTCGAGAGACATCGCGCAGAAGTCGCAGGTTCTTCAGGAATTCCGGTGTCAGGTTGGATCGTGGCATTCTGGAGTCCGTCGTCCTGAGAAAATCGTGTTGCGGATTCTCAGGGATTCAAAACCTCTGCGCCGAGAGCTATATTCAACTAAAAGAACCGCTGCGGATTGCTGATACCATGAGCAAAGAGCCGATTCCATTGGAATCATACCTGGATAACGCCCTCGTTCCCTTCGGGGAGCGCGCGCGCGACTATGCGAGCCGCAGCAAGGCGGAAAACACGCTCGAGGCCTATCGCGGTGACATCAACGATTTTACGGATTGGTGCAAGGCCAGGGGAATCGAATCCGATCCGCCGTGCCCGGGCGGGGTCGTCGCCGAGTATCTCGCGCAAGTGGCGGACAAAAGAAAGCTGGCGACGGTACGGCGCCGGCTGGCCGCGTTGAACTGGTGGCACACCCTGAAGGGGCATATCCCTCCCGGTAAGACACCGGAAGTCATCATGACGCTGGACGGCATCAAAAGAACCAAGGCGCAGGCAGGCGAACACACGGAGGCTAAGCGCGCGATCGTCGTCGAGGAGTTGCGCAAGATTGTTTTCGGCGTACCGGAAACACGCCGGGGGATACGCGACCGCGCCCTGATCCTGATGGGCTTCGGCGGCGCCCTCCGCCGATCGGAGCTCGTCCGCCTCAGAGTCCGAGACGTACGCAACGAGGCCGACGGCCTGCGGATCACCATACCCTATTCGAAGACGGACCAGTTCGGGGAGGGTCAGACCGTGGGGGTGAACTACGGCAGGGATTCGAATCTGTGCCCCGTTCTCGTCTATCGCTACTGGCGCCAGGTATCGGAGATCAAGAGCGGTTTCGTCTTCCGTCCGATCGACCGCTGGGGAAACATATCCGATGACGACGTCCATCTCTCGGAAGATGCGGTTGCGCTGATTCTCAAGCGGGCAGCCCGCCGGGCTCTCGGCCGGGATTTCCCATGCAATGACGTATCCGGGCACAGCTTGCGCGCCGGCTATGCGACGTCCTCGGCCATCGGCGGCGGTGATATCATGGCGATAAAGAAGCAGATGCGCCACAAATCTGTCGAGACGACCATGAAATACGTGCGCGATGCCGAGATATTCAAAAGAAACGGTTTCCGCGAAACGGGGCTCTGAACCAAAAAGAGCAGGATGAAGGGTCGTTTTCCCCTTTTGAACCCATCTTCTTCCTAGAGGTGTCCCCTCGTTGTGCGGGAGAAGATCGAATCATGCGCATTTCCGTCTCCGAAGCCAGGAAGCTCGGGCTGCTTCAAGACTGCAGCGCAAAGAACGGCAAATCCCGGCGGAAAAAAGACGAAACATTCAATGCCGGACTGCCCGAGCCATTGGGAGAAATCGTCTTCCATATCCCGGGAGCACCGGTCGGAAAGGCCCGTGCCCAGGTGGTTCAGGGAGGCGCACACACGTTCACACCCGAGAAGACGGAAAAGTTCACCCGCATGGCAAAGACCTATGGCGTAGTGGCCATGGTCGGGCGAGGGCCCTTTAGAGGTCCCGTCAGAAGCGAAATCGTCGTCGTTCGCAAGCCGCCAAAAAGCTGGAGCCGCAAGAAGAAGGAATCAGCTCTGCGTGGGGAGATCATCCCCGTGGTCAAGCCGGATTCAGACAACATTGATAAGGCGATCCTCGACGCTCTGAACGGCGTCGTCTATGTCGACGACAAGCAGGTCAAGGATCGCCGTACCATTGAACTCTATGGCCCGGAATCGATGATTCTTCTTCGTTTCGAGGCAATCGCATGCCCGGTCGGGCCTGCTCCCACGCTCGAGGAATGGATGGTCAGCCGACGGCCGACTTGAGCGTTGAAGCCACCTTCACCTTGACGGTCTTGCCGGCCGGGATTTCGATGGTTTCGCCCGTCCGCGGGTTGCGCCCCTGACGAGCCGGGGTGTTGCGAACTTCGAAGGTTCCGATGCCGTTGACGCGGATCGAACCGGAGTCCTTCAGCTCGCCTTCGACGATAGAAACGAAGCTGCGAAGCACTTCGCCGGCGGCGGCCTTGGTCACGCCGGATGCTTCGGCGATCGCGGCGATAAGTTCGGACTGGTTCATTTGCATTGCTCCAGAGAATGTTGATGGGCGGGTTCGCCAGTCGGCGGGCCGGTGGCGGGCGCATCTAAATGAAGATGATGAGGAAATGCAACGATTGAATCGCGAATCCGGCTCGTCTTCTTCCGGAAACCGGGACCGAGTCTGGACTTATCCCCGGCGGATCACTTCGCGGGAGGCAAAAGCCTGTAGGCGTTCTCGATGATGGTGGGCCGGGCGACGCCATTCAGGCGTATGGCCCGGGCGATTCCATCTTCGGCGTGACGCCGGGCTTCGGAGCTGCCCGGAACGGGGTGAATAATTGAGGGTGGTGACTTGGAAAGCTTCCCATGGATGTCGACAGGGACGATCGTTATCCCCTGCCCGGCCGCTGGCAAGAGCGCCTGGTCCGGCTCGGTCTCAGGAAGCTCGGCAAGTTGTTCAGGCTTCAGGAACCTGCGGTAATCGCCGCTGCAGTAGTCGAGCATCGGTTGGGTCAGGCGCCCGTGACCGGAGTTGATCTTGTGATGCAGGACGAGACAGACATAACGCTTCTGGCGGCCGTCCTGACCACTATGGTAGCGAGCCGTTCCCTCGGTCCAGGTGCCGGTGTCATTGTAAAGGCTCTGCACAAAAGACGCCGCATAGAACACGTTGGTGCGGGGGTCGATCATCTTTGACGGGCTGGAAAAATTGTCCCCGTGGTATCGGACGTTGACCTGCATGCAGCCGACATCCATCGATTGATACAGGCGTCCCTGGGCGTCGATCATTCGTTTGAGCGCCGCATCCTTCGTAGAGAAGTAATAGGGCTTGCCGGAAATATTGAGCGTCCACGGCCAAGGAGATCCGTTTCTTCCGGATTCAACAAGGGCGATTGCCCGAAGCAGGCCTTTCGGAATACCCAAAGCCGTCTCGGCCTGTTCGGCATAGGTGAGGCATACATTGGACGGATCGGTGGCCGGCGACGCCATGGCTCCGGATGCCCCGGCAGACATCGCGATGAAGAACATAAGTATGAGGCGCATCTGAAGCATGGGATATTCTGATCTGTCAGCGTCAATAACGATATAAGGCTAAAAATGGGGCGCACGAGTAAGGAAATGCGGCGGTCAATATCCCTGCCGCATGTTGAAAAAGGCGGGATTCGAAAATAATTCGATTAATAAGGAATGTGCGTCTTCTTCATGCGACATGGAAACGGTGAATGAAAAAATCGAGCCCTGAAAACCCTTCCGCCTCCGGCCCGGAAGGAGACGTAATTCGTCTCGAGGCTGTGCGCCTGGCGGCGGTTCTGACCGCGGCACACATCCAATCTCATGACATGAAGAGCGACGAAATCTCCCTGTTCATCGGGGATTTGACGACGTCGATCGAGGGCATCATCAGGCGGGAGTCCCCATCTGCCGACAGTCCGGCCGTCGAGATCGAGGAATCTGTCTGCGACGAGTATATCGTCTGTCTCGAGGATGGGCGGAAGCTGAAGCTTCTGAAGCGGTACCTCATGACTCATTTCGGCATGACGCCGGAGCAGTATCGGGAGAAATGGGGCTTGCCGCTGGATTACCCGATGACGGCTCCCAACTATTCGAGGGAGCGGGGCCGCATGGCGAGGCGGATCGGATTGGGCAAGCACGGCCGTAGCAAAAAATAGAGCCAACGTTCCACTGGGACGGAGGCTGTCGGATCGTGCCGCCTCGAGCCGGTTTCAGGAGACGAGGGAAGCGATGTCGTTCCACGTTGTGATCGCGAAAATGGCGACGATCATGGCCAGGCCGGCATAATTGGACACCTTCATGACGAGCGGATGAAGGGGTTTCCCTAGAACGGATTCGATGGTGAGAACCAGGATCTGGCCGCCGTCGAAAAGAGGGATTGGCAGAAGATTCAAGAGGGCCAGGTTCACGGAGATCATGGCGGTCAGGACAATCAGGGCGAAGAAGCCTGAATTGTGGACGACCGTCCCGGTGATCTGGGCGAGACCGATGATTCCGGAGGTGTCGTCGGTCGATCGCTGCCCCGAAAAGATCTGATGGAACGTCTGACCGATAATCACGAAGGCGCTTCCGGTCTTGTGAACGGCCATGGTCGCCGCTTCGTCGACGGCAAAACGGCGGTTGGTCGAAACCTCGGAGGCGATCCCGACGACGGCCTTGTTGATCGCCCGCCCGGTCTCCTCGACAGATTGAACGATCGTCGGCGTCACGGTGAGCACCATCGTCGCGCCGTCGCGCTCGATGACGAATTCAAGGGGTGTCTCGAGATTGATCGCCACCTTGGAAAGGATGTCGCCGAATGACTTGATGCGTGCTCCGTTAACCGAAAGAACCCTGTCCCCCGGCTCGATTCCGGCGATGGCGGCCGGACTGCCCGAGGCAACCTCCTTGATCACCGGATCCGCAAAGGGAACCGGAATAACGGCATAGTAGATGAAGTACAGAACCAGTGCGAGCGCCGCATTGGCGGCTGGCCCGGAGGCAAGAATAAAGATCTTCTGGAGGCGGTTGATCTGATCGTAGATTTTTCCCGAGACGTTGCGCTTCACCAGATCGGAACGCTTTTCAGCAAGTTTGACATAACCGCCGAGTGGGAAAAGAGCGAACCGCCACTCGGTCCCCTTCTTCGACACGAACGAATACAGTCCGGGACCGAATCCAATCGAAAAACGAAGCACGGCGACGCCGCAGGAACGAGCGGCGAGGAAGTGTCCCCACTCATGAAAGAACACCAATACCGATATGATGGCCAGAAAAGGCAGAATAGTCTCTAGGAGGAAGGTTGGCATTTGAATCTCTGGCAATCGCTCGGTCCACAGATTGATATAGGGCCGCAGAGAATCCTGACTAAAAAAATATGCGCCCCTCATTTTCCCGGGGATATCCGGGGTCAAACGGCAGTTTCGAACCCATATCCATAATGGAACAAAAGAGGGAGATCATGGATCAATCCCAAGACATGACCAGTGCCGAGACCATTGGCGATGACGACATGCCCATGGATACGGCACTTCGGCCGGTCACCATGGGTGATTTCATCGGCCAGGTGGAAATTATCGAAAACCTGACGGTTTACATCGGTGCCGCAAAGAACCGGGGTCAGGCCGTGGACCATATTCTCTTGCAAGGCCCTCCGGGTCTCGGCAAGACCACCCTGGCAAGGATCGTCGCCAATGAAATGGAAGGGCGGTTCGTGAGTGCTTCAGCGCCCGCGATCGGAAAACCCGGAGATCTGGCATCCATCCTGATGGGGCTCGGGCAGGGGTCCGTTCTTTTTCTCGACGAGATTCACCGTCTCAACAAGGTCGCCGCGGAAATGCTCTATACGGCCATGGAGGATTTTCGCATCGATGTTCTGGTCGGTGAGGGCGCCGGCGCCCGCACCATGAGCATCGACCTTCCGATGTTCACGCTGGTCGGGGCGACGACAAGGGCGGGAATGCTCCCCTCCCCGCTTCTTGATCGCTTCGGCATCAATTTCACGCTCGATTTCTACACGCCCGAGGAACTGGCGCGGATCGTGGCCAGGGACGCTACCCTGCAGTCGATTGAGGGCGAAAGCGATGCCTTCTTTGAGATCGCTAGGCGGGCGCGCGGCACGCCGCGAATTGCCAAGCGAATTCTCAGGCGGGTCAGGGATTTTTCAGAATTCCGCGCGGACGGGAAGATCGGGGAGAACGTCGTATCCGTGGCGCTCAATCAAATGGGGATCGACGGGTCGGGGCTCAACGGTGAGGACAGGAAGTACATTCGCTGCCTGATCGAAAATTTCAGAGGCGGACCGGTCGGCGTCGAAAACATGGCCGCGGCCCTCTCGGAAAGCCGGGACACCCTGGAGGCGGCAGTCGAGCCGTTCCTGGTCTCCCGCGGATACATCGAAAGAACTCCGCGAGGCAGAAAGATTACCTCCCTCGGGCGAAAATCCCATCTTGCGGGAAAGGCGTTCGAAGAGGAAAGAGCGAGGGAGAGAGGCGTCCCGAAGGCGGCGTGATCGTAGTCCCCTCCCCTGCCCTCATCTCGAGCGCTGCCGCCGCTTGTTCTCCAGGTTCTTACGGCTGAGGAACTTGATGATACGGGGGAAGTAATCCTGCCCTCCCTCGTATTTCGCAAAGGAAGCCACAAGCGCCTCGAGGCCGATTTCCAGAATCAAGGCCGCCGTGACATTGGCGCTGAAGCCCGACTGCTCGGATATCGCGTTGATGAAATCCGAGTTTTTCGTCGGGATCCGCAAGGTCAACTGGACAGCCGTTGGAACGGGCCGGTCGAACATCGGCCTGGAAAGCTGCTCCGGATTCGTCGGAAGATCGAAGTCGTCCTCATGGGAGAGTTCAGGGGCCTCGATGATCAGTCGAGTCGTGTCGGCAGGAGGTTTCGATCGCTCCTCATGCTGTCCGGGAGAAGTGGGCGCGGCAGCAGGCTTGTCGATATCATCGTTGTCGTGGAAAGCCATGAAGGCGGAAACGTTCTCCGGCTTCGGTGCCGGAGCGCCTTCGACCTCCAAGGGAGGGCGGGCTGATGGCCTGGGTTTGGTCGTCGTCATGCGTATGCCTCCTCCTTCCGGACGGCGAACGGTTCGCCGAAAATTGATTCATACAGGCTGGCGATCTCGATGCGAGCCTTGGAAGCGGAAAATGAGACTGTTCTGTTTTCGCTGACGCAATGTCCCTGGACCAGAGAGTCCCGGAAGATGATACGATCGAAAATCGGCTTGGGAATCAGATCGAAGTTGTCCCCGTAACCTTCACGGACGGTTACCTGAGAAGAGTCCCACTCCTTGCTGAGCGAGCTGGCGCGATTGCAGACGATCCGCGGTTTCGGGATCGGATGGTCGAGAGTGCCGGAAACGGCGTTCAGGTAGATGGCCTCGAAGCTATCGAGGCCCCAAATGTCGAATTGACCGGGATTATAGGGCACGATGATCATCGTCGCCGCAAAGAGTGCTGTGCGGAGCCCCGGGTTGTCGGAGCCGCCGACATCGAGAACGACGGTATCGACCTCGGAGGCCACCTGCCGGATCTCATTCAAGGCATCAATTGCGAACTGGGCGCCCTTGGCAACGCGAAGCTGCTTGAATCTTACCGGCGGAGTAATGGCGTTCCCGTTCCTCGTGGCGGCCCAACTTACGGCCGATTTCTGACCGTCCAGATCAAAGCCCAGGACGGATTTGCCGGCCATGGCACGCATGGCCGCGATATTCGTCGCAAGTGTGGTTTTTCCCGTGCCTCCTTTGATCTGCATGAAAGCAATGATCTCGGACTTTGGATCAAACTTCATGAGATGAAACGCATCAGACATGCAATACCCCCAACGTAAGCCTACCGAGTGCCGCGACTGAAAAAAGCAGCGCGGGAACATGTTCAAGGCGGAAGATTAATATCAAGTGAATCATTGAGGCAAGCCATAAAAGTATGCATGTCCGTTGCCCGGTATCAAAAAGACGAACTAGCGAAATGCATTAGCCAATTGCATGGAACGACAAAATTGAAGAACTAGAGAAGAGGGAGCAGGCAAGGCGCGCGACACAAGATATAGTGGTGAGGAAGCCCATGCACACGACGAGCACAAAACGTAGAAAGCGGGCGGTGTAAATAAGAAAAAGAGGGCGAGGCATTTCGACGCAAAAAAATCACTTAACTCACTTATTTCTACAACGCATTGTAAAAGCACAATAAAATTTTTTGGCGATGGCTCTGAAAAATATCAACAGGAGAGCGACAGGGAGTAGAGGAATCGCGAGAGAGCCCCCAGAAATACCATTTGGGAGAGATCCAGGAAGCAAAAGACGCCCTAGATATAGTGTCTGAACAGAATATGGCTAAACGAATTTAGCCATAATAACATGTATTTTAGATTCCCCCGGAATCTCTGCCAATGACGCTCCGCAGTTGTCTCCGGAGCGCCGTAAAAGGAAGCCCGAACGCGGAACGAAAACGGGTCAGCGCATGCTGTTCTGCGGCATGGTCAGGACAAAGCGCCCGAAAAACAGGGGGCGGTCGCCATACTCAAGGCCGGTGGCAAAAGAGCAGAAAGTCCGCGGCGGCAAGGGCGCCGGCGCAAACCGGACGCAGTAATTCCGCCCGGAAATCCACCAGCGGCCAGGCGTCTGACGCCCGGCGAAGGTGAAAACCGCCTGCCCGTCCGGGGCGTGGGAAACGGACATATGGCCGGTCGTAATCGTGGCGTTTTGGAGGTTCCGATGAAGAGCCAGCATGTCGCGATCCGAGGGGGTATTCCACTTATCCATAGAGGATGATGGAGGCGCCTTGTTCCCGGCGTTCTCGGAGTTGATGATCTGGGGAAGGACCCTGGTGTAGTAGAGTTGGTGCTGTGATCGGTCGAGAACGAAGCGACGCGGCGTCGAGGTGTTCCAGGACCAGACAAGTCGTGACGGGTCATTGGCTTCGGTGATCAGCAGCATCTTGTTGAATTCGAAGACGCGGAGGCAGCGCGGCAGCTTGGATAGACCACCGGCGGCCCATTGTCGATCGATGGTCAGGCAGAGAAAGCCCTGGGCGTTGATATCCCATTTCCCGGCATGATATTCCCCGAAAGCTCCGGCGGTGGTGGGAATAAGAGGCTGCACGCTCAATTTCCGATCGGGTGAGAATACGAAACGATCCTGGATATCGGTATCCCACCAGGTCTTTCCGGAGAGAGCGGCTTCGATCTGCTGTCCGCTGAGTTGCTTTGGCGCATAGTCGCCGATAGCCGGCTCCCTCGGATTGAACATGAAGCGTGGATCGCCGCCGGCTTCAGCAGCCGTCGGAACGGCCCAGGTTGCCAAAATGGCTGCGCCGAGCAGAAGGGCGCGATAGAAGGAGCGTTTTGTCATTCTTGTTCTCCCTTGGAAGCCTCGGTCCTGGCTGCGTGGCTGGGTGACGGCTCAAGGACGGCCTCGGATGCGGTTTCGGCATGAGCGGTGGTCGGGTCCGTCATCGTGGCGACCAGTACGGCGAAAAGGACCGCGAGGGATACCGAGACGCCGAAAAAAGGCGTGGCTGCAACCATCGCGGCGCCGGCGCCGCGAAGCCTTGTCGAGAAGGGCTGACCGCTCAGCATGGGTGCCTGCGGAGCCATGGCGATTGCCAGGCCGAGGAAAAAGACGATTGTCAGACCGGGAATGAATACGCCGGTCTGGAACATGGCGTAGGCAAAGCCAGCAATACCGACGCCGATGGCCAGCGGTACGGCAGACGCGATTCCGGCGCAGGCGAGCCCGGCGGCAACGATTGCGAGGGCGGCCAGAGGAGCGAACAGGAACACGCCCATGGATCCGGCCACGGGCAAGGCCGCTGCGATAACCAGCAAGGCGACGGAAAATTCGACGAGCGGGTAGGTGACGGGGACCGGGTAATCGCAGCTTGCACATCGCCCGCGAACGATGATCCACCCGATGACCGGGAATTTCTCGCGCCAGGTCAAGTTGGTTCCGCAAGCTGGGCAGTGGGAAGGGGGCATCGAGACCGCAGACAGGACACCCTTGATCCCCTCGGGCTTTGTCTCGAGGAGCCGGGGAACGGCAACGGTCAGGAAGCCTCCCGCGAGAAGCCCGACAAATCCGGCGAAGGCGACGACGAAAATGATTTGAACGAACATGGAATTATCCCTCGTCAACTGCCCGGCGTGACGCGCCGGGGCCGGTTCCAAGCATTGGCTCCGGGAGTGCCAAGGGCGGCACGCAGTTCGAGATTCTGTTGATGAAGCTGCCGGATGGCCTCGATGATCGGGCCGACCATCGAGCCGTACTCGACGGCGAGCATGCCATCGTCGTTCATGCGCACGAGTTCGGGATAGACTTCCGCAACGTCCTGAGCAATCAGGCCGTAGTCGACGCTGCCGTCCCGCTTCCAGCGATATTTAACGCCTCGGACCTTGAGCAAACGTTCCAGGGCATCCTCGAGCGTATGGACATCCTTCTTAAGGCGCCCGTCGGATACATAGTAGAAGGCGCGAGCCCGCATGGATCCCTCGGGGGCTTCGATATCGTCCTGGCTGGTGATGCTGCCATTGGCGTTGATCGTCGAGTTGAATTGCGCCGACCCCTCGACCCAGAGCTGGTCGCCGGAGGGATCGCCTGCGCCTACATTCAGATTGCCGGTGACCCGCGCGTTGTCCTCGACGACAAGACGTTCATCGCCCTCGGCGGAACCGACGGATAGCTTGTCGGTGACGCGGCTGGTGCCCTCGACAAAGAGGTTCTCGTCGCTGGAGGGGTTATTGGTGTTGATGGCGACCTGGGACGCCACGGTGTCGACAAGCATCGACGGGATGAAGGTATCCTCGCCGTTCCCGAACACGAATTTTCCGGCGCCCGAGTTTCCGTCGAACACGAGGCAGTCGCCGCCATTGCAAGCGCCGCCACCCTGTTGCTTGTAGAAATGGAATGAGCTGTTCGAGGACTCGTCACCAAATACGAGAGCGCCCTGCTTTTCGTCGGACCGTGTACTAGGTTTCTCGACGCTGATGCGGAAGCCGCTGGCGTTTTTGACGGCACTGGCCGTATAGCCGTCCTGCCCGCCCATGTCGATGTCGGTGTTCATGGTGTTCACTTCGGGATGTCCATCGACCGAATAACGGTAGAGATAATCATCCATGACCTGGTCACGGTTGAAATGAACGATGCTGGCAAGTCTTACCGGCTCGGAAGAAGCGCTGGCGCCTTTGAAATCAGTCAGGCTCGCGCGCCATCCACCATAGGCGCCGAGAACGGTGTTGGGGTTGGCGGGCTTGACGAACCCGGATTTACCGCCGGCCATGATCGCAGCATTGGGAAGGTCGACTTCGCCTGGATCATATCCGCCGGCAGCGACAACCATCGCCTCGATCGAGGTGTTCGGACCAACACCGCTTTCGCGCAGCCAGATCTCGTAGGAGGCGCCATAAGGGTTACTTGTGAAACTGTCTGCAGGGAGATAGCCGGCGTCACGAAGGGGCTGCAAGCTGAGCGCCATTTTCCCGCCGGCGGTCGCGATCGAGGTTTCGAGCGCCGCATAGTTGTTGTGGACATAGGATGCCGCGGCGTCGGCAACGATGTTGAGTTGGTCGGCGGCTCCCTTGGACCGCAACTGTGCGGCGTTGCGGTTCATCCAGTACATGCCACTAACCGCAATGATCGCGGAAACAGCAAGGGCGAAAAGAACTTCGACCAGGGTCACGCCACGGTTAGACCGGCGATCAAATTGCTTCCTGAGGTACTTCATGGCTCGTTCTCTTTTTCCTGACTGTCCTTCAGAAGAAGGTAGTAGCGGTCGGTGTGCCGCGAAACTGCGGTCACTCGTTGATTTTTGTGGTCACAAGCAAGCTTCCCTCGGTGATTCCCGGAGAGCTTCGGATGGGGATCGACGGCGAAATCGGCCGGTACCGGCTGGTCAAATAACCGTTTTCATAAAATCCGATGGTGCGGGAATAGCCAGATTCTTCCGTTATCACACGATAAAGCTGCTCGAGTCCGGCTTTGGAAAGACCGGCATCCTGAGCCATTGCCGGCGTGACATAAGTAATGATCCGACCATCCGCATCACGGATCGACGGCCAATTGCGGATCCGTACGTATACGGTTTTACCGGAATTGGCTCCGGCTGGAATCTCGCCTTCGAAATATCTGTTGTCCCAAATGAACTGGATCGCGTGATGATGGGCTCTCATCACGTTCTCGGCAATAGCGACAGCCCGCGCTTCGCGCTGAGTCTCCATAGAGACGGGTCCGGTCGGCCCGAAGTTCGAAATAGCGAATGCGACGATGGTGAACATGGCGACAATCAGAACATACATGGCGCTTCACCTCATTCGTAGCCGGAGCGGCTACCGGCAAGTTCGCGGGACTGTTTTTCGATCTCAGTGGCGAGTTGCTCGAAGCGGCCGCTTCGGATTTTCGTTGCAATTGCGAAGTCGTCGTTGAACAGGCAACTCACGTTCAGGGTCTTGGGGCTGCCGACGAGCCTCTGGTTCAGGACGGCGACCAGGCCTTCTCCAAGTACCCTGGTCATGTATTCGTTTTCCGGCCCGTCCAGATAGGTCATCACGCCGGAAATTGCCTCAACGACAGATCCGGCATGCATCGTCGAAATGACCAGGTGACCGTTCACGGAGGCGCGTAGCATGATCTTCGTCGCCAAGGTGGTTCGGATCTCGCCGATCATGATGATACGGGGTTGGTAGCGCATGGTGTGAGTCAGGGGCGTGGCGAAATCGCCGTCCTTGACGGCCATCTGATAACACCAGCCGTTTTTCCCGTGCGGCCCGGACAGTGCGAGTTCGGGCGGCTCCTCGATGGTTACGGCAACGTCTCCGAATTCCTGGAGGTAGGCCTGGACCAGGGCAGAGGCGGTGGTGGTCTTGCCAGATCCCGTGGGGCCGGAGACCAGAATTAGCCCATGGCTGGCGCCGGCCTTCATCAGGCGCTCTCGCATCAGATGGGGGATCTGAAGTTCTTCGAGCGACGGAACGGTCTTTGCCGCCTTGCGAACGGCGAACCACGACCCGCTGACGTCGTTGATAAGGGAGACGCGATAATTGATGCCGTCGAAAGGCACGGTGAATTCGTTCCTGCCCTTCATTTCGACGGCAAGTGTTTCGGCGAACCTCTTGATGTCAGGCTTGATGAAGCCGGGGGGAGCGGCGAGGGGCCCGCCGCTCTTCATCCCGCGCATCCGGCATACGCCGTTTTCGCTGATATAAAGGTCCGTGAAGGGAAAATCGCGAAGCTTCATGGATTTCGAAGCTCCGGGTTAACGGATCTCCCAGACGATCTCGTTCGTGTTCTCGTCGGTGCAAAGGGCAACGGCATCGTTGGCGG
>NPIG01000072.1_pt4 | contig 52915 bp, 41 predicted proteins | sample 8637441 | NCBI WGS metagenome assembly NPIG01 (sample SAMN07420675, study PRJNA396082) | bioreactor metagenome | isolation source: sample BR6 brine-fed electro-methanogenic bioreactor BR | place: Japan: Kochi | collected 2016-06-14
TCGGCGACGTGCCTGGGCGGAGTGTCCGTTCGGCAACGGGTCTGGGCGGAGTGTCCGTTCGGCGACGCGCCTGGGCGGCAGCGGACGGCCCGGCGTCTGGGACTGACCGCGTTGCTGCGCAGCGAAGGTCGCTCGAGAAAAGAGGCATTGGATGATGGTAAAAGGTAGCGGCGTCTCAGCTTGGTCTCGATGCGGAAACGGCGAGGCCCCGGCTCTCCGGGGCCCTGCCATCGAGGGCGGCGCGGATCACGAACTGCCCAGCGCCCACTGGAATCGCGCGGCATCCTCGAGGTCCACGTCGTTATCCTCGTCGAAATCGCCAAGTCGGCAGGTGGGCGAAAGATCCGCAGGGCTTCCCAGATAGCCCTGCAGGTTCGCGAAATCCATCAGGTCGGCGTCTTCGTCGCCATCGAGATCGGCAACTGCGCAACCGGGCGTTACCGGGTCGCCCGGGGTAGTTTGGCAGGCCAGCCAGGCGAGATGGTCGTCCAGATCCGTCGTGCCATCCTGATTCACGTCGCCGGGCCCGATGCCGCGGGGACCGGTGTAGCACTCAGCAAACAGGGCATAGTCGTCCAGGTCCACGTCACCGTCACCCTCGAGATCCCCAAGGAGCAATCCGCCGCTGAACTCGTAGGCCCCGAGATCGACAATGCCGCGGAACGGGATGTCATCCGGCACGCCGGAGTCCTGGTTCGGTGCATCGACGAACCGCTGGTTGCCGTCAAGATCGAGCGGCGTGCTCTCGATGGTATCGCCATCATCATCGAGGTCGGCGACGTCCGCAGGAACGACCCCGTTGCTCCCCGCGTCAATGCCGGGTGAGAGGGCGGCGAGTCGCAGATCGCCCCCGGCCGGGTCGACGAATTGTGGATCCATGTCCAGGTTGCCGCGGCCGGGATAAACCGTCCCGTCACCCGGTGCGCCGTCTTCAATGAGGCTGAAACGGGCGACGATGCTGTTGTCCCCGTTGGCGGTCCAATCGAAGAGGTTTTGGGACACGACGTCGACGCCGTTGGAATCGACGTTGTTCCAGAGCACCGAGTTGATCAGTTGCACGTTGGCCTCTACAAAGGCCACGATTCCGCCTGCGCGATCCGCGCTGACATTCTCGGTGATGGTACAGTTGGTGACGTGTGAACCTGGGTCCGTTTGGGCGAGCGCAAGCGCTCCGCCCAGCCCGCTCGTCAAGTTTCCCTGGAACGCGCAGTTGACGAACTCCTGCCGACTCTTGTACCCGAAGGCGGCGCCACCGTACGCCGGGTAGAGGGCCTCAGGGTAGTACGCCTGGTTGTCAATGAACGTGCAGTTGATCACCGTCGCATCGGCGTAAAAAGCATAGAGGGCGCCACCGCGATAGCCGCCATTATTGCGAAAGATGCAGTTGGCGAGCAGGGCCGCGCACGTTTCATATTCGCAGGCCACGCCGCCCCCGCCACTTGTGCCGTGGTTGCCGATGAAACGACAATTGTATGCGGCAAGCGTCGTACCGCGATTCAACGTCAGGCCGCCGCCCCAGCGTCCGCCGTTGCGGCCCAGCGTGGCGTTGTTGCCTGCGAAGGTGAAGTTGTGCAAGGTGAACTCTCCGCAATCCACACAGAACAGGCCGCCGCCTGCCTCGGCGGAGTTATCGATCACGCGGCAGTTGGCCAGCGTGGGGGTTGCGCGGTCCGCCCAGATGCCGCCGCCGCTGCTGGCGGCAGTATAATAGCGTGCGCCGTCGGCGTAGCCATCGCTGATGGTGAATCCATCGAGCACCGCCGAGGCATCCACGTTGGCGGCGGTCACGACGGTGTAGCAATTGTCCGTCGGATCTCCCGGGATTCCGATGTCCCCCGTCAGAACAGTTGCGCCGACGCTGTTCGTGCTGATGTCGCGTTCGGCGAGGGTGCTCTCCGTACCGGCGAAACCGCCATAGATCGCCACCGAGTTCGTCAGCGTGAACGTTGCGTTGCGCTCGGCGCCAACGCCCGGGCGATACTCCCCGTGCGCCACCCAAACCTCGTCCACCACGCAGGCGTAGTGGTAGGCTTTTTCCAAGGCGTCGGACAGCTCGGGAAGAGCATTGGCCCAGGTCGCGCCGGTGGCAGTGCCCGTAGCCGCCTGGTGCACGTAGAGTCGCGCGGCCGGCACGGGCAGGGTGGGGGCGATTTCCCGGGCGCCCATATCGACGATGGCGGTGAATCCTTCGGCATGCCCGGTATCGGCAGCGCAATAGCTGTCGCCCAGTCGCGGTCGACCGGTCAGATCCATCGGGATGTACTCGGCAACGTCGCCGTTGCCGTTGAGATCGCTGACATCCGCCGGGAGAAAGTCGTTGCGGCCTGCGTCAACGCACGGCGAGTTGGAGGCCAGTCGCAGGTCCTGCCGGTATTCGTTGATGTTCGCGGGGGCGTCGAGGAAGAGGGGGTCGGCATTGATGTTGCCGTCCACGCCGGGCGTGGTCCATCCTTGGATGCAGCAGTACTCGAAATCGGCGTTGCTGAATGACCCTATCTGGTCACTGCTGCTTGTTCCACCGTTTTGCCAAAGGATGCAGTTGCGATAGATAGCGCTGCTGTTGTAGTTCGCCACGCCACCGCCTGAGTTACCGACGAACGTGCTGTTGAGCACGGTCGGATCGCTGTCCCTGTTCGACAGGCTGCCAGTGCCGTAGCCTGACGAGTTCCGGAGAAACTCGCAGTTGACGATCTGGGTCTGGCTGCCGTTTTCGTTGGCGACAGCCGCGCCTTCGTCATACGCTCGGTTCCCGATGAATCGACAGTTGCGCACCATCGGGCTACCCGCCGAAACATACAAACCGCCGCCGACGTGCTGATCAAGGGACTCCGGACCCGAGGCCCAGCCGGATTCCACGGTGAACCCGTCCAGAATCGTGGTCGCCCCCACGCCGTTGGCGGTGACGACGTGGTAAGCGTATCCCATACCCGTGCCGAGATGCCCGTAGAGAATGGTGCTGCGCCGGGACAGATCGCGGGCGTTGCGGCTGGTCTCGGCGCCGGCAAAACCGCCATACAACGCAACCCCATCGGCCAGGGCGAAGGTTGCGGTACTCGTATCACCTGGTATGGTCTCCCTGGTCGGCACGTAGGTTCCCGCCGCCACCCAGATCTCCACCCCCGGTTCGGCCGCATCCAGGGCGTCGTGCAGGTTGTCGAACGCGGACGACCAGGTCAAACCGTTGCCGCCGGCCGGCGCGTCGTCATCTACGTAGATGACATCCGCCACCTCCAGCACAAGTGTGGGCGGGGGCTCGAAAAAAGGCAGACCGTCAATGCTCCAAATCCCCATGCCCTGATTGAGACCGGAGCGCAAGGACAGGCCGAGATAGCTCGCGCTGCCCAACATGCCTTCGACATACGCAGCGTCCAGAGGGACGGACAGCAATCCAAGATCCAGGTTCAGTTGGCTGCCGATCAGGTTCGCGGGGACGGTGGCATCAGACAACTCGGCCACTCCGTTACCCACATAGCCGTGAATGAACAGATCGGGTATTTCACCGTTTTGACCGTTGAGAAGTACCACGTTGCCCTCCAGTCGCGCCGACAGGATATCGACCGGCACCGAAAAGCTGGAGATGTCAAACTCGATGATGCCGCGTTCCCTGCGTATGCTGGAATGCCAGACGTAGATTGAATCACTGGTTGTCGTGAGCGTTTCGAAGACGCCGTCAGGCTCGTCGTCGAGCGCATACGCGTCCGTCGTCGCGAGGATCCGTATTTCCCGCGCCTTCGCGTCGGCTGGCAACGTCGCCAGTGTGATCACGCAGGCTGACGTCAAGACGAACCCGTTACGCGCCAGGCAGGCTGCTCGTACCATTGCTTTTCCCTTACGTGCCAGTTGACCAACGACGAATGAGAACGCGGCAGGTACGGATAATCCAGATCCCGCCGATGGTCACCAGTCTAACGCCTGTGATCGGTAAAGCCAATCCCGGTTTGACGTCCTGTTGGCATTATGCTAACTGCCGCACACCGAGGGGGTTAGGCCATGGCCCGGCGCGGAAAGGGCCAGGAGCGCGTCGTGCAAGCGGACACTCGTGAGCCGCGATCAGGGTTCGACGGGTCGGCGGCCGGAAGGCGGCGCAGCTTGACTGTGTTCCCATGGCTGGTTCGAGAGGTGAGCAGAGAAAGGTGAGAGTAGAGGAGAGTGGAGCAGGGGAACAGGCGAGGATATGCAACCGCAGCCGCTGACCGGGGGGGAACGGTGTGGTCGTGGTGGGCCTTGAGCGGTCTGCATGGCGGCGCACGGCGGTCAGCTCATTCGGCGAATCTGGCCCGCTTGCGCCGTGCTTGGCCATGGCACCCGGGTTCGAGAGGTGAGAGGAGGGTGGAGCAGGGGAACTGGCTTTTTCCATCAGGTGCGCGGGTGGCGGTCGTTGGCGCGTTCGATTGCGCGGCGCACCTGGGCGTGGACCTCGTCGCAGCGGGCGATCTCGTACCAGTTGAGGTCCGCGTCGGCCAGGGCCCGGCCGTCGGCCAGGCGCCAGCCGTTGCTCAGATCGCGGGCTTTGGCTACGCGCCAGCCGTTGCTTACGTCGCGGGCGTCGCCTCCCCTGCGGTCGTTCTCCACATCCCGGGCGTCGCCTCCCCTACGGTCGTTCTCCACATCCCGGGCGTCGCCCGCAGCCCGGGTGTCGCCCGTAGCTCGGGTGTTGCCCGTTGCCCGGCTGTCGCCCGTTGCCCGGGTGTCGCCCCGGTCGCGGGTCTCGAAGAGGATGGTGCCGAGTCCGGTGAGGCGCTCGTGGAAGGCGGCCGTCGCCTGGGTGCGCTCGATGTTGACCAGCGGGCAGGCGAGGATGTCGGCCTTGAACACCCCGCGGACGCGCATCACCCGCCGGTTGGTGAGGACGTAGAAGCGGGAGACCCAGCGGAGAAAGGCCACCCCCACGCGGGCGAGAATGATCGCACAGGCGAGTTGCGTGCACGATCGGCTGGACATGCCCAGCACGTGCAGCGACGGCAACGCGGCCACCACGAGCAGCACCAGTCCGAAAAGCAGCCAGCGGGCCGCGTCGAAGAGCACGAACCACGGCGACGGCTTGATCGCCAGCAGGACGATCTCGCCGCCGTCGAGCAGGTCGGCCGCGATCGGCAGTCCCTGGGCGTCAACCCGTTCGCCCGTGGCGCTGTCGGTGGCCGCCGCGGCGGCCAAGCGCCGCTCGGTGCTCCGTTTGATTTCGGCAGTGACAACCATGGTCCCGATCCACTGAAACGACATTATCCGCGGCCGGTGGGTTCCCGACCGCCCAGGACCGCCCGCCTCCCAACCGCCCGCCTCCCAACCGCCCGCCTCCCAACCGCCTGCCCCCCAACTGCCCGCCTCCCTACTGCCCGCCTCCCACCGCCGGCCCCCGTCCGCCCGCACCCCGACCGCCCGAATCTCAGTAGTGCTCTTCCTTCAACACGGCGATGTGGGGAAAATTGCGGTAGTGCCCGTCGTAGTCGAGTCCATACCCCACCACGAACTCGTCGGCGATCTCGAACCCCACGAAGTCGGCGGTCACGTCCGGCGGCGCCTTCGACGGCTTGCGCAGCAGCACGGCCGTCCGGATCGAGCGCGGCGCCCGCTGGTGCAGCCGTTCCTTGACCAGGCGGAGCGTCTTACCGGTATCGAGGATGTCGTCGACGACGAGGACGTGCCGCCCGCGAATGTCGACGTTGAGGTCCATCACCAGTTCGGCCGCGTTGGATTCGGTAGTGGCGCCGGCGTAGCTGGAAACCGTGATGAGCCCCAGCTTCATTTTCATCGGCAGCCGCCGAATGAGGTCCGAAAGGAAAATGATGGAGCCCGAGAGGATGGGGACGAGGATGAGGCCGGCGTCGTCGTCGGAATAGCACGCGGCGATCTGCGCGGCCATCTCGTCCACCCGCTGGGCGAGTTCCCGATCCGTGATGAGGATACGATCGATGTCCTGTTCCATGCGGCGATTATATCGCTGGCGCAGCGGCGAGCGAGACTTTTCAGCGCGGGAATGTCAATCGCGTCAGCCTGCGCGGCGGCCGTGTCAGCTTGCGCGGCGGCCGTGAGATTATGCCCCGCTCACCGCGACCGGCGTCGGGGAGACGTGGTCGAGCATGCGCTGGAGGGCGATGGTGGCCTGGTGCTTGACCTCCGGCGGCACGCTGATCTGGTTGACCACGCGCCCGGCCGCCAACTCGTCCAGGCACCACAGCAGGTGCTGGGGGCTGATCCGGTACATGGTGGTGCACAGGCACTGGATGGTCGCCAGGGAGCGCACGTCCTTGTCGGCGAGGGAGGCGGCCAGACGATTGACCAGGTGGACCTCCGTACCGATCGCCCACTTGCTGCCGGCCGGCGCTTGAGTCACCGTCTTGATGATGAACTCGGTGCTGCCAGCGAGGTCGGCCTTCTGCACGACTTCCCAACTGCACTCGGGGTGGACGATGATGGTGCGATCGGGATCGTTGGCGCGAATGGCGTCACACTGGGCGGCGGTGAAAAGCTGGTGAACGCTGCAATGGCCTTTCCACAGGATGAAGCGGGCGGATTGCACGCGGGCATTGGTCAGCCCGCCGTCCATGAGGGCGGGATCGTAGACCAGCATGCTCTCAAGGGGATGCCCCATGGCGTAGGCGGTGTTGCGGCCGAGGTGCTGATCGGGCAGAAACAGCACCTTGTCGCCCTGCTCCAGTGCCCAGGCGAGGACCTGGGCGGCGTTGCTGCTGGTGCAGCAAGCGCCGTCGTGGGCGCCGCAGAAGGCCTTGATGTCGGCCGCGGAATTCACATAGGTGATGGGGATGATCTTCGCCGGCGTGGCGGAGGTAAGGAAATCCCAAGCGTCCTCCAGTTGGTCGAGCGCGGCCATGTCGGCCATGGAGCACCCGGCCGAAAGGTCCGGCAACAGCACCTGGACGTGGTCGTCGGTGAGGATGTCGGCGGATTCGGCCATGAAGTGGACGCCGCAGAAGACGACGAACTCGGCGGCGGCCTGGTCGGCCGCGATCTGGGAGAGCTTGAGGCTGTCGCCGGTGAAGTCGGCGAAGCGGATGACCTCGTCCTGCTGGTAGTGGTGGCCGAGGATGACGACGCGCTCACCGAAGGCCTGGCGATGGGCATTCACCCGGGCGACGATGTCTTCGTCGCTGAGGGTCGCGTAGTCGGCAGGGATCGGCGGCTGATAGAGCATCGCAGGCGTCTCCGGGTTCGGGGGTCTTGTTGCCGGCGTTTTGCGGCCCGCACACCGCCGCAAAACCGGGTGGGACATTGTAGAAACGCGGGCCTGGTCTGCCAAACGCGGCCTGCGCTGCGCCGGCGGCGCTGCCGTTGGTACTCCTGGCGGGCTCAGGTGGTTCGCAGGACGGGGAGCGCTGTGCCCGGGTTGGGGTCGAGGGCCACGGCCAGTTCGGCGATGACGCCGTCGGCGAAAAGCAGTCCGCGGCGGGTCAGGTGGAGCCGCTCGGGCGACAGGGAGACGAGGCCTTGCGCCGCGAGGCGCTCGATCTGCGTTCGCCCGGCGACAGACAGGTCGATGCCGGTGTGGGCGTGGAACGTGGGCAGGTCGAGGCCTTCGACCAGGCGCATGCGCATCATCAAGGTTTCCAAGGCGGCCGTGGGGCCATCGACGGTTTCCTCTTCGGCGACGGCGCTTTGCCCTGCGGTGACGCGACGGACGTACTCGGTGTGGTTGGCGATGTTTTTGTACCGCCGCCCGGCGACAAAGCCGGCGGCCGACGGGCCGATGCCCAGGTACGGACCGTTGTGCCAGTAGATGAGGTTGTGCCGGCATCGCCGACCGGGGCGGGCGAAGTTGGAGATTTCGTAATGCTGGTAGCCGGCCGACGTGAGGGTGTCGATGGCCGCGAGGTACATTTCGGCCTCCAGGCCTTCGTCGCAGGGCGTGAGCGTGCCGCGGCGGAGTTTCTTGGTCAGCGCCGTGCCGTGCTCGTAGGTCAGCCCGTAGCAGGCGACGTGGGTCGGGGCCAGATCGAGGCAGCGGCGGAGCGATTGTTCCCACGAGGCCAACGTCTGGCCGCCGATGCCGAAGATCAGGTCGAGATTGTAATCGTCGAAGCCCGCCTCCCACAGGACGCGGATGGCGGCCGGGATGTCTTCTGGTTGGTGCAGTCGCTCCAGGAAGGCGAGTTCGTTCGGGTGGAAGGACTGGGCCCCCATCGATACCCGCGTGACGCCGCGTTCCCGCAGCAGGCGAGCCTTGGCCGCATCGACCGTGGCCGGATTGGCCTCGATGGTGAACTCCTCGACCGGATCGGCAGCCGTGGCTCGTCCGATGGCGTGCAGGACGGCGTCGAGCGGGTCGTTGGCCATGGTGGTGGGCGTGCCGCCGCCGAAGAATACGGTGCGGATGGGGGGCCGATCGGCCGAGCAGCGGTCGGCGAGCTCCGCACAGAGGGCCTCGACCATGGGTTCGAGGGGTGTTCCGCTTTGGGGGACGGAGTAGAAATCGCAGTAGCCGCACTTGGTCTCGCAGAAAGGCCAGTGGAGATAGAGGCCGGCGTGGGTGGTTGAGGCGCGGTTGGGGCGGCCTATAATCGAATGTTGCGGGGGGTCAGAATTCATCGCACCGGGGCTCGAAATGGCGGCTTCGGATTTCGATTGCAGCTTTAGAGACAATGAGTTATAGTCGATTGGGTGGGTTTCAGGCCAGGGGTCGTCCCCGTCATTTCGGGTTGTGTCATGCCCTGACCCCGGCACATGGCAAGAGGGTTCAGTAGCATGGTCGATGCCAAGCTGGTGATGTTTCGAGCCGACGGCGAACGTCGCGATTTCGCGATCAACGGTGAGCGTACGTTGGTGGGGCGAAAAAACGACTGCGATATTCGGATCCCCCTGAACGAGGTGTCGCGGCACCACGCCGAGTTCACCATTCGACAGGAAACCGTCGAATTGCGTGACCTGGGCAGCGCCAACGGTACCTTCGTCAACAACAAGCGGGTGCAGAATGCGACGCTGTCTCCCGGCGATCACGTGATTATCGGACCGGTGGTGTTCACCGTCCAGGTGGACGGGGCGCCGAAGGAGATCCGGCCGGTGAAGACGAAGGTTCGGCGCCAGCAGCCGGCCGGCAGGAGCCAGCAACCGCAGGTGGAGGCGGTATCGGCCGAGGGTGCTCCCATCGACGACGAGTTGGATCCGATCAGTGCGCTGGAGGCCCTCGCGTCGAGCGCTGACCAGACGGCCATCGACCCGTTTGAGGATGAGGAGCTGTAAGGTCCGAGGGCCGCAACCGTCGCCCAGTCGCCGACCGCGCGGTCGCTGAACGCGTCTCGGCCGAGGAGACGCCCGCGTCAACGATTTCGCGTCAAACCATGAGCCAATCCCCGTCAAATGCCAGTCCTGGCCACGTGCCTGCACGTTCCGCCGCCGCCTGCCCCGACTGCGGCTTCATGAATCCTGCGGACGCACGGCAGTGTGGCTCCTGCGGCCACCGGTTAATGAAGGGCTCCGGAATTGAAGGTACGGAAGTCGCTCGGCGGAACGCATCCCGGCGGAACGCATCCCGGCGGCGGGCCTCCCGCGGGCCGCGGTTGCGCTGGTTGGCGCTGCTCTTGTTTGTGACCAGCATCCTGTTCTGTCTGGTGGTGGTCTGGCACCGGGACAGCCGTATGCACTACGTCGCGATGGAATCGACCCGCCAAGTTCAGGAGTGGATCGAGCTGGAGATCGCGCAAAGCCAGCATCTGCCGCTCAGGCTGCCGGATTCTCTGGTGGATCGGCTGGGCCGGCCGGCGATTCCGTATCCAGATCGAGATGCGTTGTACCGGCTGTCGCGGGTGGACGAGCGGTACGTCCTGTTTGCCGGGGCGCGTCAGGGCCTGATCCTTCCCGGCGGCGATGGTTCGCCGGCGATCGTGGTGGAGGGCGATCGGCTGCGCACGGTGTGGCTGACCACGGAGGAAGTGGACGAGGCCCGGGCCGTGCGGGAGCGTCTGCTCCAGAATGGCGACCAGAAGCGCGCTGCTGCCCCACCGCAGTAGGACCCCGTGTATTCGCGTCTCACTTCAATGGGTAGGGCTTGCAGTCCGGCCCGAAGCGGCTAGAATGCGCGGCTCGATGTTTTCGAGCGATTGCGAGTGAGGAAGCCATGGGCAACAAGATGAAATCGCACAAGGGCGCCCGCAAGCGGTTCAAGATCACCGCGTCGGGGAAGGTGCGTTACCGCCGTTCGTTTGCGGGGCACCTGATGAGCGGGAAGTCCGGGGACCGTAAGCGGAAGCTGCGTCGCCCGTCGTATCTGTTCCCCGCGGACGCCAAGAAGGTTGTTCACCTGATCCAGAACTAAGATCCCGGCCCGCGCATGAGTCGGCGGGTCGCAATGCAAGCAGGAGTCTGAAGTCATGCCTCGAGCGAAATCCGGCGCTGCCCGACATCGGCGAAAGGTGCGTTTGTTCCGCGCGGCCAAGGGTTATCGCGGCGCCCGGAGCAAGCTGTATCGCACGGCGAAGGAAGCGGTGATGCGAGCGGGAGCGGCGGCCTACCGTGATCGCCGGCGGCGCAAGCGCGACCTCCGGTCACTGTGGATCGTGCGGATCACGGCCGCGTGCCGCAGCCGGGACATTTCGTACAGCCGCTTTGTTTTCGGACTCAGGGAGTCCGCGGTGATCGTCAATCGCAAGATGCTGAGCGAACTGGCGATCCACGACCCGGCGGCCTTTGACGCCCTGGTGGAATTGGCCAAGAAGCAGGCGGCGAAGATCGCGGCGTAAGCGGGCCGCGCAGTAGCCCAGCGCATCCGATATTCACGCCCGTTGCGCCCACACGGCGCGAGGGGCGTTTTTTGTTGCGCGCAATCCGCCGCGTGGCGCGCCTGCGTCCTGTAATCCGGCCTCGCGGCGATTGCGTGCAAACACCGCCCGATTCGTAATCCGCCCCCTCCAATCACCCGATAGACATGCAGAACGGCGCACCGTCCGCGCCGTCGCGCCAATCGGGAGAAGTTCTCATGCATCAGGATCTGCACGACGCCGTGGTTTCGTTGCTGCGGCGTCGCCCCCAGGAATCGGTTCGCGTGCTCAAAGCCTACGACGGCCGGCGCGTGCTGCAATGTTGCGACCCGCCCACGGTGGTCCAACTGGAATTGAATGGTCGTCCGGACGGCCTGCGTTTTGGCGGTCATGACACGGCGCTGGCCATGCTTCAACAGCGCGGCGGCGCGGAGAGCGGAGCTTGCGGCCGGGTCGCTCCCCAGGAGTGGATGGAACTCGACCGGGAGTACACCCAGTTCCACCAGCGTCGGCGGGCGGCGATCCTGGCCGCGGTGCAAGCGGACATCCAGGGCGATCCGCCGCTGGCCGAATACCTTTATCGCCGCGCGATCGTGGACGCGGAACATTGCCTGGCGATTGTCGCATTCGCGTGGGACAAGCACCCGCGCGGACGACTATCGGCGGCCGGCCCGGCCGGTCGACCGGCGATCCTGGTCCAGCGCATCACCGCCGGTGGGCTGTTGCGCCTGCTGGCCGGCGACGCGGCCGGTGCAGTGGCTCAGGTGGCGGCCGGCATCGAGGAGATTCTCCGCCTGCTCGGCCATGAGGGCGAGCAGGGCGCCCAGGCCAACATCGTGGTGCGCGACCTGGAAGCCCTGAAGGCGCATCTGTGCGCCGCGACGGTGCAGGCGAACACGAAGTCAGCGTCCGACCCCGCTGACGCATCCGGGCATTGCACGAGGATGTCGCAACCGATCGCCTTGTGAGCACGTTCATATGCCGATCCAGTTGAAGATCTCCGATCTGCAACCGGGCATGCGCCTGGCGCGCCCGCTGCTGGTGAAGCACAAGCTGGTCTACCCCGAGGGGCGGGAGCTCACCCGCTCTGATCTGCGCCCCCTCATTGACCGTTATCCGGACGCCGAGGTTTTCGTCGTCGATCCGCTGCTCGACGAGACGGTGGCGTTCGAGGACGCGAGCCGGGAAGAGCGGGTCTCGCGCTTCGTCCGGGAGCGGCTGGCGCGGACGATCCACACGGCGCATGACGCGCTGATGGCGGAGACGTCGGTGCGCGGGATGGACTTTCGCGCGATCGAGTCGGCGATCACCGAAGTCGTTCGGTTTTTGAAGGAGAACCCCGTCACGTGGGCGCTGTTCGCCAGCGGCGAGGGCGAGGAGGAAAGCGGCGTTGCGCAGCACGCGGGCAACGTCTTTTACCTGGCGATGATACTGGGCAACGGCGTGCGGGGACAACTGCGCGAGGCGGACCGGGCGATGCGCCTGCCCAAGGGGCACCCCCGTCCGAACGTGGACCTGGCGGCGCTGGGGCTGGCGGCGCTGCTGATGGACATTTCGCTATGGCCCTGCCACGCGCAACTGGCCCATCCCGGTCCGCTCACGGACGAGGAGCGCGAATTGGTGTACCAGCATGCCGCGCGGAGCGCCGACATGCTGCCGGCCGCCACGGATGTGCAGACGATTCTGGCGGTCCGCGACCATCATGAGAACCACAACGGGACAGGCTATCCGCGGCGGCTGGCGGGCAGTGAGATTCCCCTGTTCGCGCGGATTCTGCGGGTGGCGGACGCGTACACGGCGGCGATCTCGCCGCGGACCTATCGCGCGAACAAGTCGACGGTGCGGGCGTTCTGGGAGATGACCTGCGGTCCATACATGGAGTACTACGATCCGGTCATCCGCAAGCTCTTCCAGTCGATCGTGCAGCCCTACCCGATCGGGGCGAAGGTGCGGCTGTCGTGCGGGCGCTACGCCGTGGTCGTTCGCTACGGCCAGATCCACGGATTGCTGCCTGAGGTGGTGATCGCGTTTGATGAGGATGGACAGCGCCTGCCCAGCCACCTGGTCGCCGGTCCGTACCGGCTCGACCAGCGTCCGGACCTGCGGATCGTGAGCTTCCGGGACGAGGACCTGAGCAATATCTACGGGGATGAGCCCGTCGAGGCCGACATCAGCCCGCTCGCCCCCAGCGACTTCCAGGAATTCGCGGAATCCTGCTTCCCGTAAGCGGGTCACCCCCCTGTTCCCGCCCGGGGACGCTGCCGGCGCGGATGGCATCTGCAAGGGGGGGTCAGCTTAACCGCCGGGTCGAAAGCGCCGATAACCCCTACGAGAATCCGTTGTTTTCGGACGTGGCCGGCCGCGGCTGCCAGGGAGCCTCTCGATGCGAAGATGCGTGGCGTTGTTGATCCTGATCGCGCTGGTGATGACCGGCGGCGTGGTGTTCAGTCTGCTCCCCCAGGTGGGCGAAGCCCGGACGACGGGACCGGAGGCGGTCAAGGGTATGACGTGGCGAGCGTTTCGGGCGCAGCCGACGACGCCGCTGGCGGGTCCGAACATCGTGTTGATCTGCATCGATACGCTGCGTGCGGACCACATGAGCTTGTACGGCTACGCCCGGCCCACGACGCCGGCGATCGACGCCTTCGCGGAAGAGGCGCGGGTTTTTGACCGAGCGTACGCCACTGCGCCGTTCACGACGCCGAGCGTGGTGAGCATGCTGTCCGGACTTTATCCCTATCGTCACGGCGTGCGGCTGCTGTGGCAGAAGATCGACGACCACACCATCACCGTCGCGGACCGGCTGGGTCGGGCGGGGTATCGCACGGCGGCGGTGATATCGAACCTGGTGCTGACGGATGCGGCGACGGGTCTGGCGGCGCGCTTCGATCACTACGACGAGGCGGTCGATGAGCCGGAACCCAACCGGCCTGAGATGCTCGAACGCCGCGCGTCCCGGACGACGGACGCCGCGATCGCGTGGCTGGACGAGCATGCGGGAAAAGCTAGCGCGCCGTTTTTCCTGTGGGTCCACTACATTGATCCGCACGGTCCGTACCAGCCGCCGGAGGACGCCCCGGCGCGCTTCACGCACGACGAGCCGGCGCCGATCGATCCGGCAACGATCGCGGAGTACGTGCGCGATCCGGATATTACGGACGGGCGGACCTACATCGACCGGTACGATGAGGAGATTGCCTACGCCGATCGGGAAGTGGGTCGCCTGCTGGCGGCGGTCGAGCGGCTGACCGGGCGTGCGGATACGCTGATCGTCATCACGGCGGACCACGGCGAGTACCTCCTCGATCGGGAGGACTACCGGTTCTGCCACGGATACGGGGTGGATCGGGCGGTTACGCACATCCCCCTGGTGGTCCGGCACCCGAGTATTCCGGCTGGCCGGGAGGAGGCGCCGGTGTCGATCGCGGACGTGGCGCCCACGCTGCTGGAGGTGGCCGGGGCGACGCTTCCGGCGGACCTGGACGGGCGGAGCCTGCGGGGATCGATTTCGGCGCGTCCGCCGTACATCGAGGGTCCCGACCCGCAAGGCAGCGGCGGGCTGGAACGCGCATACGTCTATTCCCAGCGCAAGATCGTGGTGCGCCACGGCCTGTCGAACGAGCCGCGGGAACGCTGGGCGTTCGACCTGGCCGCCGATCTCGGGGAGACGAAGCCGCTGGCGGTCGATACGGCAGAGCCCGCGTACTGGTTGCTGGCGGAGCTGATCCGCAGCGAGCCCGATCCGGGGGGTCGTCCGGCGGCGCACGTGCAGTCGGACAAGCGCGGGGGGCTGGTTTCCGAGCAACTCACAGATGACGAACTGGACAAGCTGCGCAGTCTTGGTTACGTGAACTAAAGCGTAGCCGCAAAGCCGCGCAACAGCTCCGTTATTCGCAGCGGATAACCCGTTTTTTTGCCTTGTTTTTGGCGTCAAGAACGCCGATCTGCGCGCGTTTTTGCGCGGTTGGGGTTGTCGTCGCTTGGCAAACGGCGCGCGAGCGGATATACTTTTATTGCGGGTTTGGATACGCCATTTCGCAAGATCCGAACTCGGGATTTGATACGCAGACGGACCACGGCAACCGTGTTTGCGTATACGACGTCGCTTTACCGTGGACATCCACATTCGAGTTGATTTATCGAGAGGAGGTCACTTTGTACGTGACGGCACTGCCTCAGGCAGCGAGTCCCACCGTGTCCCCGCGGCAGGTTCGCTACGTTCGTAATCTGGACAAGATCCCGAATATTCCGGAGGCGGAGCGCGCATTACTCAAGAAAGTCGCGGAAAAATACGTTTTTCGCGCAAACGACTATTATCTTGAGCTGATTGACTGGAACGATCCCAACGATCCGATCAAGCAGTTGATTATTCCGCGCGCCGAGGAGTTGAAGGACTGGGGGGAACTGGACGCGAGCAACGAGGAGGCGGTCACGGTCGCCCGCGGCGTACAGCACAAGTACCCGCACACGGTCCTGCTGCTGTGCAACGAAGTGTGCGGCGCGTATTGCCGCTACTGCTTCCGCAAGCGGCTGTTCATGGACGAGAACGACGAGGTCACGAACGACGTCTCGGCCGGCATCGCATACATCGCGCAGAATCCGCAGATCACCAACGTGCTGCTGACCGGCGGCGACCCGCTGCTGATGAGCACGCGGCGGCTGGTGGAGATTTTCGAGAAACTGCGGGCCATTCCGCACGTGGAGATTATCCGCATCGGGTCCAAGATGCCGGCGTTCAATCCGTGGCGGATTCTCAACGACAAGCCGCTCCAGGAGGCGCTGCGGGAATACTCCACGGCGGAGAAGCGGATCTACCTGATGGCCCACTTCGATCATCCGCGCGAGCTGACGGAGGCGGCGGTGGCGGGCATCGACTGCTACCTGTCGAACGGGGTGATCTGCGTGAACCAGTGCCCGCTGATCAAGGGAGTTAACGACGATCCGCAGGTGCTCTCGACGATGTTCCGCAAGCTCGCGCACATCGGCTGCCCGCCCTACTACCTGTTCCAGGGCCGGCCGACGGCGGGCAACAAGCCCTACGAGGTTCCGATTGTACGGGGTTGGGAGATTTTCAACGAGGCGATCCGATACGGCTCGGGCTTGTCGCGGCGGGCGCGCTTCGCGATGTCGCACGAGACGGGCAAGATCGAGATTCTGGCCGTCGACGAGCGGCACATCTACCTGCGATACCACCGGGCCAAGGATCCGGAGAACCGCGGGCGGTTCATGATTTACCAGCGTGACGACGCCGCCTGCTGGCTGGACGATCTGGTTCCCGCAGAGGGCTCGGACGCTCCCGTCTTTGCGCGTTCCTCGCGGTACGACACCGCGGACGGGCCGGAGTAGCCCCGCCGGGAGCCTGCCGACCGGGCGGCACGACAAGCAGTAGGTCCCGAATGGCCGCCGCGCGGGACATGGGCACGCCCGCGCAATCCTCTCCCCGGCGAAGCCCGGGGAAAATACCATCCTTCTCGGCGCGAACCCATCGCGGACGGCGGCGTACCAGCCTCATGGCGCGTGGCGTTGACGCCGCCGCACCGGTCTCTGCCGCGTGCCCGCGACTTCCATTCCAGCCGTACGACCAGCTTCGCAACCCGAGGAGGCCCTTGTATGCGCACATGGTTCAAGCAACTGGATGATCTGCTCCGCGGCCAGTCGACCAGCGCCGCCGGCCTGGCCGAAGGGCGGGTGAACCTCTCGGCCCGCCGCTTCTTTGTGCTGATCCTGCTGCTCGGAGGCGTGTTCGGGTTTTTCATGGGGTGGTTCGCGGTGCTGCGGGGCGGCGAGCACGCCGGCTGGCAGGTCGTCGCGGGCATGATCAAGCTGCCGGCACTGTTCCTGCTGACGCTGTTGGTGACGTTTCCGTCGCTGTACGTCTTCAACGCCCTGATCGGATGCCGGCTGAGCTTTGTGTCCACCCTCCGCCTGCTGGTTGGGGCGATCGCGGTGAACGTCACGGTGGCGGCATCGCTCGGTCCGATTCTGGGTTTCTTCACGCTGAGTACGACGAGCTACGCCTTCATGGTCCTGCTCAACGTGGCCCTCCTGTCCATCGCCGGGGTGGTGGCTTTGTCGTTCCTGCTCAGCAGCCTGCGGCGGGTGAGCCGGGCGGGTTGGATCGAGATACCCCCACGGACGGCCGAGCCCGCCGACGGCGCGGCACAGCCGCAGGACGGGCCACTCGACCCGCCCGACGACGCCGACGGACTCGCCCAGGCCCGGAGCATCTTCCGGATCTGGGTGGTGATCTACGCCCTGGTGGGCGCCCAGATGGGCTGGCTGCTGCGTCCCTTCATCGGCAGTCCCAACATGCCCTTTGCCTGGTTTCGTGATCGGGGCGGCAACTTTTTCGCAGCCGTCTGGGCGAGCTTGCAGAGCCTGGTTGCGCCGATGGTGGAGTGACGCGTGGTGCTACCCGCGGCGTTCCAGCACACGGACGCATTCCTGCGCGGAACCGGCCGGTTTCATCCCGCGGCCGCCCGCGCCCGCCCCTGGTGGTGGTTGGTCGCCATGATCGTGGCGTTCGGCCCGATTTACGGCAGCGCGATGGGGACATATCACCTGGACAGCGCGGAGCGCCTCTGGCAGGTGGTGTACTCGGGCGTGAAGGTGCCGCTGCTGTTGCTGGCCACGAGCCTGCTGTGTCTGCCGGCCTTTGCCATCCTCAACACGGTCTGCGGTCTGCGTGACGATTTCCGGGAAGCGCTGCAGGCCATCCTGGCGGGCCAGGCCGGCCTGAGCGTGGCCCTGGCGGCGCTGGCGCCGGTGATCCGCTTCTGGTATTTTTCCCATCCGGGCTACGCTGCGGCCCAACTGTTCAACGGTCTGCTCTTCGCCGTAGCCACGCTCGCGGGGCACTTGGTCATGCGGCGCTATTACGGTGCATTGATCCGCCGACAGCGCCGGCACCGGGTGATGCTCCACACGTGGGTTTTGCTCTACGCCTTCGTGGGGATCCAGATGGGATGGACGCTGCGGCCGTTCATCGGCCTGCCCGGCAAGGCGGTGACCTTCCTGCGTGACGAGCCACTGAGCAACGCGTACGTTTTTGTCGCCGGCCTGGTCGCGGACCTATAATCTGTGGCTCGAGGCGGGTCCGTGCGGCCGATCCCGAGCGCGGGACCGGCAGGAAGGTTTCTTATTGACCCGCCGCCGCAACGACGTAGAATAGGTTATCCGACGGTAGTTATTTGACCCTGAGAAGGTAAGGGCCATGCACCTGCAAACGCGGACAACATGCGGCATCGTACGCCCGACCGGCCTTACCGGCCGTTCGCTGCGTTGCTGCGCGCTGGCCGCCTGTGCGCAGCCGTGGCGCATGTCGGACGGCCGCTTTATTAATGCAGGAGGCGGTCCGTAGGGTCTTGCTGGAATCCGGACGATTCGACCAAGCCCTGCGGACCTGAGTCCGCGGGGCTTTTTTTGTGGGAACTTGCACGAAGAGAACGCGGTCTGCGGGCCGCACGTAGAATCCAGTGGCATGGTCAACTTCGGATCCATTTTCAGCAGTATGGCGGCCGGTCTGGTCGGTTGGGCGTTGGGCTGCGCCAGGCGCCGGGGCGCTGCCCCACCACCGGCGGGCGGCGGTTCACCGGCTCCGACAGAACCACCCGGACGCCGCAACCACGAACACGGCTTGTGCGACCATCCCCGGCGCGCCACGCCGGCGCGTCGAAATGCCGCGCAGTCGCCGGACGAGGGGTTCGACGACTGCATCCTTGAAAGCGAGGTAGCCATGGACGAGATGAACGCCACGCTCACGCAAGTCTGCCAGTACCTGGACGAAGACGAGTTCGCCTACGGGGTGCGCAGCGACGGTCAAACGGTGGCCACGGGGTTCGTCGGCGATCATGCCGTTTTCCCCATGACCGTGGGGCTCCATCGCGATGAGGCGCTGCTCGGCGTATTCGTGCGCATTCCGCTGGTGGCGCCGGAGGCGCGCCGCGGAGAGATGGCCGACGCGATCAACCGGGCGAACTACGGGCTGAGCCTGGGCTGCTTCGAGATGAACCCGTCGGACGGTACGATCGGTTTCCGCATCGTGATGCCACTCGAGGACGGATCGTTGACGCGTGATCAGTTCCGGCACCTGTTCTATTCGGCGATGGCGTCCGCGGACGACTACACGCGGGCCTTCGCGCGGCTGTTGTTCGGAGACGACATGTCGGCGGCCGAGGTGATCGCCGAGATCGAAATGAATACACCGTCCAAGGATGAGGCGGACGACGAGGACGACTAGCCGCACCCGGGCGCACCCGCAGGGTTCGCTCCGTGCGGGTGCGCCCCATTCAGGCCGTGAGCCTTTGTTCCAAACTGTTCGACATTTCGAGGCCGGTTTGGCAGCCGGTTTTGCACTTCTGAACCGATCCCCTTCCACGTTGTAGCCCTCATGGGCTGCCGGGCTAGAATTCATCTTGACAGATCGATTTTGTTGCATCACGATACGCAACATCACTGATTGGAGATGTAAATGCCCCGCTTACCTTGGCAGATCACTCGCGAGATGTTCCTGGCCGAATCGGAGGTCGACCAGTTGCTGGCGCACCTGCGCGGCCGGTTGGGCGATGAGGACGAGGACGGTACGTCCGCCGTGGTGGACGACTTGATCATCCAGGTACTGCTCTTTTCCGGACTGCGGCCGACGGAGTTCTGCGGCCTCACGCTGGGTGACACACTCCTCGGGCATGGTACTTCAGCGTTGCGAGTGATTGGCAAATCGAGCGACATGCGCACGGTACATCTGCCGCAGCGGGTCAGCGGCTTGATCCGGGCGTACGTGCAAGCCGAACGCGGCGGGGTTCCGGTAGCGCGGGCAAAGCTATCCGAGCCACTGGTGCTGAACGAGAAGGGTAAGGCATACGAGCGGACCGGTCTGTATCGGCGGGTGAAGCGCATTCTCACGGACGCCGGACTGGGGGAACGTGCGAACGTTCAACTCCTGCGCCATACCTACGGATACTTGGCGTACAAGCGTACGGGCGGCAACTTGCTGTTCGTGCAAAGGCAACTTGGCCACGCCCATCCCATGGTCACCAGCGTGTACGCGAGTCTGGTCGCGGAGTCGTACGAAACACTGGCGGACGCCTTGGACGGTTTGATCCCCCCACGGGATGACACAGGGCGCGCGGCCAACGAGGAAGGAGATTCAGCAAAATGTCGCACGATGAAATGGTGAAGGTGGTGACCGAAATGGTCACCGAGATTCTGTGCCTGGAAGACGAGGTGGTGCGGCCGAGCGACCGCTTCTTCGAGGATCTCGGAGGGGAATCCATCGAAATCCTGGAGTTGCAGTTCGCGCTTGAGAAGCGCTTCGGAGGTCGAATACCACTGCAAGGCATCGGGCCACGGCGGGAACTGGAAGTGGACTCCGAGAACCGCCTGACGCCGGCGGCGTGCGAGCAACTTGGCGCGCAGTTTCCATTTCTGAACCTGCGCAGTCTAGGCGCTCATCCGCCGCTTGAGCGGATGACGGAGTTGTTGACTATAGACGCGATCGCCCACCTGGTGGAGCAGGTGCTGCGGGAGCGCACTACAGCCGGTGCCGGCGCATCAGGGTCAGTCCGGCCAGCAGGAGCGGCATGAGGCCCACCAGCCCCGCGCCGCAGCCGACACCGCCGGCCTGCTCGTCATCGAGGATGAGGAACTGGTCATCATTCGACGGATCGTCCGGCGTGACCGTGTCATCATTCGGGTCGGAATCGTCATCCGGATCGGCGGGATCCGGTTCGTCCGAGGCATTGCATCCGTCCGCGCCAGGGGTGGTCTTGTCGGGATCGGTCGGGCAGCCGTCGACGCAGTCGGGGGCGCCATCGGCGTCGGTATCGGCCTCGCTGACGCCGCAGCCGCACTGGCCGGGCTCGGTCTTGGCGGGGTCGATCGGGCAGCGATCGAGGCAATCGGCCGTCCCGTCGTCGTCGGCGTCGAGGTCGGCCGACCCGCAGCCGCATTCGCCGGGGGCGGTCTTGTCGTCGTCCAGGGGGCACAGATCGTCGCAGTTGAAAACGCCGTCGCCATCGGAATCGACGTCGGGGTTCCCACAGCCGCAGATGCCGGCGTCGAGGGACTTGTCGGGGTCTTCAGGGCAGGCGTCGCAGGCGTCGCCGACAGCGTCACCGTCGGTGTCGAACTGGTCGGCGTTGGCGGCCAGCGGGCAGTTGTCTTCGCAGTCGAAGACGCCGTCGGCGTCGGTGTCGGTTCCGGCCTCCCCGTCCAGGCCGATGCAGGTGTCAAGTATGGGCATGCCGGCGTCGGCGAGGATGCCGAGTTCGATGCCGGCGATGGTGTGGCGATCACCGGGACTGGCGTAGGGATACATCAAGCTGCCATCGCCGGTGGCGAGGGCCACGTGCGAGCGGTCGGCATCGAAGAGGGTGTCGGCGAGGGGCACGGGGTCGCCGTAGACGTCGATGGTGACGGCGCCGGCGTACTCGTGTCCGACGGACAGGGGCTGGGTCTGGATGTCGTAGGTGCTGGCCCAGGCCTGATCGCCGGTGTAGTACTCTTCGAGATGCAAGAAGCCGAGGATGTGCCCCAGTTCGTGCTGTAAGGTGTCGAAGGCGTCCACGCGGTTGGCGGGCGGCTGGTTGGGATAGCCCCAGTAGAGTTCGTCCAGCCAGGCGGGGGCGATGATCAGATCGGCATCGGCGGCCAGACCGTTGGGATCGCCCTTGCCGCGGATCTCCCAGATGGGGGCTGCTTGCCAGACGTCCACGCCGTTGAAGGTTTCGCCGGTCTGCACGAGGACCGGGCCGGCGGCCATGATGTAGGACCCGTCGCCGGCGTTGATGGTCACGCGGACCTCGATGACGGCGTCGCCGTCGAGATGCTGGGCCCAGGCGTCGGCGGCCGCCTGGGCGACGCGCTCGATGTCGGCGTGGTAGGCGCTGTACGCGCCTGCGGGATCCTGGATGTCGAACTGGAAGGACACACCGGCCTGCGCCGGCGGGTAAGCGCCGGGCTTGGCGCGTTGGTCATAGGACACGAGTCTGGGGGCGAGCGGCTGACTTGCCCACACCGTTGCGGTCCATCCCAGCGCCACCCAGGCGCCGACACCCATCTGCCATCGTCGCATTCCGTGTTCTCCCGGACCGGCGAGTTCGTTGTCCGGGGTATTCGTCGACCGAGCGGCGAGCGCACTTCACCGGACGTGGGGAAGGCGCGCCGGCGGGCGATGGGTTCCGGTAATGATGTGCGCATGGCGGTGGTTTGCCGGGGTCCGGTAAGCCGAGCGACGCAGGTGTTCGCTCAGCCCGGCTGCGCTCAGTGCGAGTCGCCGCGGCGCTTCGGGCGGGCGCCCGTACGAAGGTCGGCGGGGTCAGGCATGCTCTGCGCCGGGTTGTGCCCCTTGCTCGATGCACTGCATACACGAGGCCTTGATCACGGCGTAGACCGTTGTGCCGGGAACAAGGTCCAGTTCCTGGACGGCCGGCGTTATGACTTCGACCATCCACTCGACGCCGAGATCGACGAAGACGACTTGATGGCCTCCCACCGGCGTGATTCGCGTGACCTCACCGTGCAGAACGTTGCGCGCTGAGATGCCGGCAGGACGGGTGCGGGCGAGGATGATGTCGCGGGCGGGGGCCACGACGGTGGCCCGCGTCGTGCCATCCGGCAGGCGTCCGAGGACGGTCAGGGTTTGCTCCCCCACTCGACAGGTGATGGTCTCGCGATCGGGGTCACAGGCGAGGACGCGGGCCGCGAGGAAGTTCTTCAGCGCCGGCGGGCGGCCCGGGGCCATCGTCTCCATCCGATCGAGCAGGTCGCGGGGTGCGCCCTGGGCGGTCACGCGGCCGCGTTCCAGCAGCACGACTTCGTCGGCGAGGTGAATGACGTCGCTGACCAGATGGGAGACGTAAATGGCGGGCAGGTCGAACGCGTCGAGCACGGATTTGATGTATCCCAAGGTCTTGCCGGCGAGCCGCCGATCGAGCCCGGTCAGCGGTTCATCCAGCAGCAAGACGTGGGGCCCGCTGAGCAGGGCGCGGCCCAGGGCCACGCGGCGTTTCTCTCCACCCGAGAGGTGGCTCGCGCGGCGCTCGAGAAGCGGTCCGAGCTCGAGCACGTCCACGACCTGGCGGAGGTCCGGCCCCCCACCGCGGGGCCGCGCGTAGGTGAGGTTGCGCCGGACGGTCATGTGCTCAAAGAGCAGGGCGTCCTGGAAGACATAGCCCAGTCGGCGACGGCGCACGGGCACGTCGATACGGCGATCGGCGTCGAAGAGCACCCGCCCGTTGACCAGGATGCGCCCGCGATCGGGCCGAAGCAACCCGGCCTGAGCGTTGAGCACAGAGGTTTTGCCGCTGCCGGACGGTCCGTACAGCGCCGTGACGCGACGATCGAGGGTGAGATCGACGTCGAGGTTGAAGCCGTCAAAGCGTTTGAAGATTCGAAGCTGTTGCATGTCGGCGGACCTGCGGGACGCGTCGCGCAAGCCATTCGGCCACGCTGACAGCCATCAATGCCAACCCCACGGCAACCAGGGCGAGCGGCCAAACCGGACGGTTCCCGGTTTGCCAGCCAGTGTACATCGCGAGGGGGATGGTCTGGGTTTTTCCAGGGATGTTGCCGGCAACGATCAGGGTCGCGCCAAACTCGCCCAAGGCCCGCGCCCACGCGAGGGTCACGCCGGCGACCACCGCCGGCCACGCCAGGGGCAAGGTGACGGTGAGAAACACGCGCAACCGCGATGCGCCCAGGGTGGCGGCCACATGGCCGAGGCGTGGATCCATGGTCATCAACGTCGCCCGCACGGTGCGCACGAGCAACGGGCCGGATACCACGGCCGAGGCCAACACCGCCGCCCACCAGGTGAATCCAATGCCCAGTTTGAGCTTGCTCACCGCGGTGAGGAGGATCATCCCGGTCACGACCGGCGGCAGGACGAGCGGCGTGATGACCAGCGTCTCGACCAGCGCCTTGAGGCGCGAGCGTGAACGTGCGAGCCACGCCGCGAGCAACACGCACGGCACCACGGAGAGCGCGACGGCCGTCAATGACACCCGCAGGGAAAGCGCGATTGCAGCCATGTCGGCGTCAGTCAGCATGTTCTTTCCTTGCCAAGGTGGCTTCCGCCGAGCGCCACTGGCGATCGTCTCGGGAAGCCGGCTCTGGCTCGCTCGCTTCATTCCTTCGGTCGGCGGAATCCCCACCGGGACCAGACCTCACCGGCCGAGTCCGATCGAATGAACGTCAGAAACGCCTCCGCATGGGGCGACAGTGAACGTGCACATACGGCGGCGGGGAACGCGACCTCTCCGCTCGCGTCGGCCGGCACCTGCCAGACGACGGTGCAGTCGGCCATCCGCGCCGCATCGGTGGCGTAGACGAGGCCGACGTTCGCCTGGTGCAGTTCGACGTATTTGGCGGCGACGCGCACGCTGTCGGCGAGCACGAGCCGATCCTGGACGCGTGGCCAGAGGCCTGCGGCCTCCAGGGCCCGCTTGGCGTAGCGGCCGGCGGGCACGTAGGCCGGGTCGCCCATGGCGATTTTGCCCGTGGATGGGTCGTCCAGGGGCGTGAGATCCTGCCAGGCGGAGGCGTCCGGGGCGCAGGCGACGACCACCAGGGTATTGGCGGCCACCGGTCGGCGGGTGGCGGGCTTGATCAGTCCGTCCCGGTCGGCGGCGTCCATTTCGAAGGCGTCGGCGGAAATGAAGACGTCGCAGGCGGCGCCGGCCTGTAGTTGTCGCCGGAGGACGCCCGAGGCGGCCGCACTGATCCGCACAGGCGTGCCGGTCTCAGTCTGAAAGCGATCGGCCAGTTCGTAGAGGGCGTCGGCCATGCCCGCGCCGACGAAGACGGTGACGGGCGTGTTTGCGGGCGGATCGGATCGGCGACAGGCCGGGAGTCCGGCCAGCATGGCGCTGAGTGCGCAGAGGCTTGCACCCGCGCCAAAAGTACTGAAACGAGTTCGCCCGGCGACCATCGCGGCAGTATAAGTCAGGCACAGACGGCGGCCAAGCGCCGCCTGGTACAGGAACCGCCATGCGCAGGAGGTCATCCGTGGGCTTTCCGGATCTGCAATCGTTCATAGAGCACCTGGATCAACTGGGCCAGTTGAAGCGGGTCACGGCCGAGGTGGATCCTCTGCTGGAGATCGCGGCGATCACCGACCGGGTGAGCAAATCTCCCGCGGCCGACGATGTTCCGCCGCCGTACACCGATCAGGAGCATGGGCGGCTCGGGGGCCATGCCCTGCTGTTCGAGAATGTCGCCGGGTCGGATATTCCCTGCGCGATCAACCTGTTCGGCAGCTACGAGCGGATGCGGCAGTGCCTGGGGGTGCGGGATTTCGACGAGCTGTCGAACCGGGTGCAGGCGATGGTGAAGCCGGAGATCCCGGTGACGCTGATGGAGAAGATGAAGAAGCTGCCGGAGCTGGCCAAGCTGGCGGGCATGGGCCCGAAGGTGGTGCGGAGCGGGATGTGTCAGCAGGTGGTGCACACGGACGACGCGAACCTGTTTGAGTTGCCGATCATCCAGTGCTGGCCGCACGACGGCGAGCCGGGTTACGGGGGCAAGCCGGCCGACGCCCCGGCGGGGACCGGCCGATTCATCACGCTCGCGGGCGTGTACACCAGGAATCCGGAGACGCAGGAGCGCAACGTCGGGATGTACCGGGTGCAGGTGATGGATGCGAAGATGACGGCCATGCACTGGCACATGCACCACGACGGAGCGCGGCACTTTCGGCGATATAAAGCGCGCGGGGAGCGGATGCCGGCGGCGATCGTGCTGGGGGGCGAGCCGATCCTGACGTATGCGGCCACGTGCCCGCTGCCACCGGACGTGAGCGAGTTGATGTTCGCGGGGTTTCTGCACGGCCGGGGCATCGAGCTGGTGCCGTGCAAGACGATTCCGCTGGAGGTTCCGGCGAACGCGGAGATCGTGATCGAGGGGTGGGTGGACATCGAGCGGACGATCTGGGAGGGGCCGTTCGGGGATCATACAGGGTTTTACTCGCTGGCGGACAAGTACCCGGTGTTCGACGTGACGGCGATCACGCACCGGCGCGACCCGGTGTACCCGACGACGATCGTGGGGCTGCCGCCGCAGGAGGATTACTACCTGGGCAAGGCGACGGAGCGGATCTTCCTGCCGCTGCTGAAGATGCTGATTCCGGACATCATCGATTACCACCTGCCGATGTTTGGGGCGTTTCACAATTTCGTGTTCGTGAAGATCCACAAGGAGTACCCGTTGCAGGCGCGGAAGGTGATGAGCAGCATCTGGGGGGCGGGGCAGATGATGTTCAGCAAGTTCATCATCGTGGTGGACGAGGACGTGGACGTGCACAACGAGCAGGAGGTGATGTTCACGGTGGGGGCAAACGTGGATCCGCGACGGGACGTGGTGATGGTGGACGGGCCGATCGATATTCTGGACCACGCGAGCCCGTATTACGGGGCGGGATCAAAAATGGGGATCGACGCGACAAAGAAGATGGTGGGCGAGGGGATCGTCCGGGAGTATCCGGAGCGGCTGGAGGTGCCGCAGGCGTTGCGGGAGAAGATCGAGCGGCGCTGGGGGGAGCTGGGGTTGTAGGGATGGCGCTCGTTCCTCCGCTGCGGGGCCTTGGTAATCGTCACGGCGAGCAGGGTTTACTTCATTCCGGAGGCACACCGCGGAAGTGCTGCCGACCCGTGTACGCCAGAAAAAACGCGGTGCCGCCGGGGTTCAACCTGACGGCACCGCGTGGTTTGCGTTGATGACCTGAGGAAGCGCTTACGCCATGGGCGGCGCGGGGCTTTCCAGGAAGCCTTCGAGCTTGCGGCTGCGGACCGGGTGCTGGAGCTTGCGGATGGCCTTGGCCTCGACCTGGCGGACGCGCTCACGGGTGACCTTGAAGATTTTGCCGACCTCCTCGAGGGTGTAGGTGTAGCCGTCACCGATGCCGTAGCGGAGCTTGATGATCTCGCGCTCGCGGTAGGTGAGTGTCTTGAGCACCTCCTCGATGCGGTCCTTGAGCATCTCGCTGCCGGCGGTCTGGACGGGGGACTCGGCGTCGTCGTCCTCGATGAAGTCGCCGAAGTAGCTGTCCTCGCTCTCGCCGACGGGCCGGTCGAGGGAGATGGGGTGCCGCGAGATCTTCATGACCCGGCGGGCTTCGCTCACGGGCATCTGGGCCTTCTTGGCGATTTCCTCAATGGTGGGCTCGCGGCCGAGATCCTGGAGGAGCTGCTTGGCGATGTTGCGCAGGCGGGACATGGTCTCGATCATGTGCACCGGGATGCGGATGGTGCGGGCGTGATCGGCAATGGCCCGGGTGATGGCCTGGCGGATCCACCAGGTGGCGTAGGTGCTGAACTTGTAGCCGCGTTTGTATTCGTACTTGTCCACGGCGCGCATGAGGCCGGTGTTGCCCTCCTGGATGATGTCCAGGAAGCTGAGGCCGCGGTTGCGGTATTTCTTGGCGATGCTGACCACCAGGCGGAGGTTGCCGCCGGAGAGCTTGCGCTTGGCGTCCTCGTATTCGCTGAAGACGCGGTGGATGGCGCGGAGACGTGCGCCGAGCGCCTCGGGGTGTTCCAGCACCAGCGATTGCAGGCCGGAGAACTCGTCGCGCATGGCCTCGAGCTCCTCGGCGGGGAAGGTCTTGCGCTTTTCGGCCGCGGCGATGCGCTTCTCGAGATCCTGCATCTTGCGCTGCACGGCGGAGAGCTTCTTCATCAGCGGCTGAATGCGGCTGGTGCGCAGCGACAGTTCCTCGAGCAGCTTGGAGACCTTGCGGCGCCGGCCGTCCATCGCGTCGAGCAACTGGGACCGCGCCGCGGCGCTGAGCCGCCTGCCTTCGAGCGTCCGCCAGTCGTCTTCGTTGCGCTGGAGCAGGGCCCGGGCGGTCGCGAGATTGGACGGCATCCGCGAAAGGATGATGTTTTTGGCCATCTGCTCAGACGTGAGGATCTTCATCGTCCGGTCGAACGGCAGGGCGCCGTTGCTGACGCGGTTGAGGATATCGATCGCCTGGGCGGCGCAGTAGTCGCTTTCGAGGACCTTCTGGCGGAAGGCCATGCGGGTCAGCTCGATCTTTTTGGCCAGACGGATTTCTTCCTCGCGGGTCAGCAGAGGAATCTCGCCCATCTGGGTCAGGTACATGCGGACGGGGTCGTCGATCCGGCGGGCGCCGGACTCGTCCACGACGAGGACGGTCTTTCCGTCCTCGGCCTTGATGGCGGTCTTGCGATCGGCGCCCTTGCGGGCCTCGATGCGTTCGGCCTCGATCTCATCGAGCACGTCGATTTCGGCGCCATCGAAGTGCATGAGGATGGCTTCGAGCTTGTCGGGCGACACGGCCTCGTCGGGGATCGCTTCGTTGATCTCCTCCCAGGTGATGTAGCCGCGTTTTTTCCCAAGCGCCGTCAACTCGGTGACGCACTTTTCGATGGCTTCATTGACAGCATCGATGTCTGTGGATGGCATGGTCGTCATCGACAATATGACCTCCCTAGCGTGTTCCGCTCGGCTGCTGAGCGGGACGGTCCTCCCCCTGAACGGAAGCCGGAATACCCGGTGCGAAACCCCGCGCGCCCGCTAACCCGCGCTGGATCCGTTGCAGCCGCTCGTCGTCCGACAGGCCGTCGTGACCGGCGTCGGTCACCCGCAGACCGGCCGCCGCCGAGCGTACCTGGCGGTAATTCTCCATGGTGCGCAGACGCGCACACGTATCGGCGATGGTCGCCGCGTAATTGCCCACCCGCTCGCCGCGCAGGGCCAACTCGGTCACCAGCCCGGCATCCGCGGGGTCCTCGAAACGGCCGAGCAGTTCACCCAGCCGGAAATCGCCCAACTGTTCGCACAAGGCGACCACCGCCTGGGCCACCCGCCGGATCGCGTCATCGGCGATCCGCTCCGGGCGGAAGACGTCGGCCACGTCGGCGAAGTGTCCCGGCTCGTTCAGCAGGATCTGAAGCAGCGTGACCAGCGCGGAATGCTCCGCGTCGCCACGGGGTCGGGCCGATGGGGCGCGCAATTGCGGACCTTCGGCGCTTGTCTGCGTCGCACCTGCTTCGCCGGCAATGTCCTGATAATCCCCCCTATTGGCCGCCTGCGCCGCCTTGGCGCCGGCGTCGGTCAGAAGCTGCCGCACCTGGGCGGCCGGAACGGCCAACAACCGCGACAACTCGTTGGCGATCAAACCCTGCTGGATGGCATCGACGGTCCCGAAACGGACCATCTGGCCGACCAGGGAGATGAACTCCTCGACGGCCTGCTTGCGATCGGCTCCGCCGTCGGCGGCGAAGCGTTCGCGGGTTCGATTCCACTTGAATACTAGCGCGTCCTCGGCCGAGTTCAACAAGTCGCTAAATTCTGATGCCCCGTGAGTTTGCAGAAAATCATAGGGGTCTTTACCGGACGTCACACGGGCGATGCGAACCTTGACATTATAGCGCAAAGCCACACTGACGGCCCGATCCGCGGCGCCGACACCGGCCGCATCCGCGTCGAAGACGAGCACGATCTCGTCGGACCAGCGCCGGAGGAGGTTGACGTGTTGATCGGTGAGGGCGGTTCCCAAGGTGGCCACCGCGTTGCTGATCCCGTGCTGATGGCAGGCGATGCAGTCGGTATAGCCTTCGACGACGACGGCCTGTCGGCTCTCGAGCATGGCCTGCCGGGCGAGATCGAGGCCGTAGAGGTTGCGGCCCTTGTCGAAGAGCCCGTTCTGGGCGGTGTTGAGGTACTTGGCCCGGTCGCCGGTGAGGGTGCGGCCACCGAACCCGATGACGCGGTTCATGGTGTCGCGGATGGGGAACATGAGGCGACCGCGGAAGACGCTGTAGGCGCTGCCGCGTTCGCTGACGCCGGTCAGGCCCGCGGCGTGCAGGACCTGGGGACGGAACCCCGCCTGCTGGCCCTGAGCGAGGAGCCACTGGAAGTCATCCGGGGCGAAGCCGATCTTGAATGCCTGCTGCATTTCGAGGGGGATCTGGCGCTCGGCGAGGTAGGCGCGGGCGGCGTCGCCCAAGGGCGTGTTTTGGAGGGCCTGCTGGAAAGCCGTCATGGCCCATTCGTTCACGCGGGCGAGATCGGCGCGACCAGGCCCCTCGGCCGGGGCGCGGCCTACCTGGCGGTCGTAGTCGATGCCGGCGCGATCGGCGAGGATACGAATGGCTTCGGGAAAGGAGACGCCCTCGCGAAGCTGGACGAAGGTGAAGACATCGCCGCCGGCGCCGCAGCCGAAGCATTTGAAGATCTGCTTGGCGGGGCTGACGTAAAACGAGGGTGTTTTTTCCTGATGGAAGGGGCACAGGCCGCCGAAATCCCGTCCGCGTTGCTTGAGCGCAACGTGTTCGGAGATCAGGTCCACCACGTCCGTGCGTTGGCGGATTTCATCTTTCAGACGGTCTGCTTCGATCAAGTGATAATCGGCGGGCTGGGCGAGAATCATCCGGCTCGGCTACCCACCGTCCTTACACCGCTGGTCGTCTGTTACTGGATAATCGAAAGCTACGGGCGATTGAATGCTCGCGATCAATCGAAAGTCAGGGCCGCGTGCGCCTGGCTGCCACACCCCCGCTGCCGCATTCGGGCGAGCAAGTGCAAAGCACTGTAGTATAACACGTTATCGCTCTGTTGTCAAAATACCACGGCTTTTGTAGATGCTGGGCATCGCGTTTGAGGTCTGTTACACACCCATCTCCGGACCTGGTTGGCGGTACTTTCTGCCTGTTCCCGGGGTTATCGCCGTCCGTCAGCCGGCGGGCGAACGAATTCAGCTCGCACGCACGACCACGACAGCTTGCCTATTTGTGCGCGGCGCCCCTTCCGCCCGCACCAACAGGAAAAAGGGTCGTCCGCATCGACGCCGCGCGGTGCGCTGCGCGTCTGGTTCTGATTCAAGGTAATGCGATCGAGGTTGCCGTCGGCCGGTAGCCGAGGAAGCTGAACAGCACGCTCTGGGTGAGCCGCGGAATGGCCAGGGCCTCGGCCGTCGCGACTCTTTCGGTGTATTCGTCCATGGCCCGCTTGGCGGCCTGGTACTGCAAGTCGTCCTCGATGTCACGGTCCATGGCACGGCGCGGCGCCGGGGGCGGTCCGCCGAGGACCACGAAGTCGAGCTGGGCGGTGAGATTCGGCTCCACCTTGCCGCCCCACTCCTGGATGAGGTTTTCGATGCGGGCCTTGCCGTCGCGGTCGGGCTCGCCGTCGCCGTCGAGGTCGAACTGCCCGAGCACGTAGAACTTGAGGGTGCGATCGGGATCGTAGATGGGGTTGGCGATGAGGTCGCCGGCCATGATGAGGTCGTTGCTCAGCATCTCGAGGATGCTGCACTCGGCGCTTTGTTCGAAGATGCTGACCACCTGGATGCGGGCCTTGGCCCGTCCGTCGGCGGGAATGCCTTCGAGCGCGTCGTAGACGGCGAATTGCAGGCCGAGCGTGAGGTGATCGCGGCGCCCGAGGTTGATATAGACCACGGCATCGCCGGGCTTGGCCTCCTTGACGACGCCGTCGGGCTGGCGGGCGGTTGCCATGGGCAAGGGCGAGACCTGCGACTCGCCGAGCTTGTCCTGCAACTGCTGATAGCGGGCGAGCAGTTCGGAGAAGTCGTCGCGGCACTCGGCGGTCTCGGCGCGCTGGGCCTGGATGTCTTCTGAGCACTGATCCTTGACCTGTTGGATCTGCCCTTCGAAGTCGCCGATCTGGGCCTCGCGGGTGCTGCGGGCGTCGGCGTATTCGGCGCTGATTTTGCTGAGGCGATCGCGCAGTTCGCTGGCCTGCTGATCGAAGGCCTCCTTCTGCTGGGTCTGGGCGGTGCGCACCTGCTCCAGTTCCTGGGAGAGTTCGTCGACGCCCTGCTCGGCCTGTTCGCGGGCGCTGGCCGCGGTGCGGTACAAGCCGAACATGTTATCGAGGGCCTCACGGTAGTTGGTCGCGGCGAAGCCGCCGTCCTCCTGAACATAAGGGTTATCGCGAATGCGGGCGACGAGGTCCTCGAGCCCGTTGCGGATGCCGGCGACGTCGGCGTTGGGGTCGCCCACGGCGATTTCGGCGGTGTTCGCGCGGGCGGTCTCGACGAGATCCACCATGGAACTGCCCTCGCCGGGGCGGGCGCTGCTCCACTGGGGCAGGCTTTTGCCGGCGCTGGACACGGCCTTTCGGGCCGTCTCCTGGTACTCGGTTATCTGGCGGGTCATCTGTTCCTGGTCAAGGTAGAGGACCACGAGGAGCACCGTGGAGGTGAGCCACAGGGCGACGAAGACGATCAGCCAAACGTGTATCGCGGAAAAACCGCCCGGTCCCTGTGCTCTGGCCACGGCCATGGACTACTCTCCACCTACGGTTGAACGTGCAGGATGCAGTGCTTACGGGTTTGCCGATGTCGAAGTCTCGAACACGGCGTATGCTGCCGACGCTGCGGGCTGCCGGCGAACCGCCGCTACGGTGATCTTGGGCGGATCGCACACCGTCCCTCCCGCGACCGCGCGGGGGATAGAAGGAACAGCGGCGCTTATTCTGGAACGCCAATGCAGGGATGTCAACCGTGCAAGGGCCGGGCCAATTGCGGCGAACGGAGCACGTGCGCAGAACGTGCGAGCCCGCGGGTGGCCGCGGGCAACGAAAGTCATGGCTTGGCTCCAAGTGCGGCCCGCTTGATCATGTGAGATCTTCGTCGTCCACTTCCGGCCGGGCCGCCCTGGCCGCCTCGGCCTGGTCGGCAACGGGGTGAGCGATGCCGAGCAACTCCAAGGCATTGCGTTCCACGATCCCGCGCAGCGCTTCCCGCGGTATCTTGGGGAGGTTGGTGCCGGCGCAGAGATGATTGATCCCGTAGAGGGCCTCGATGCTGCGGGCCGGCGAGTTGTAGGGGAAGCCGCTGCCGAATAGAAGCTTTTTCATGACGCCGTACTGGTGTGCGGCGAGCAGCGCCTGGTAGGCCTCCCATGGTTGGTGCAGCAACCAACTGATGTCGGCGTATACGTTGTCGTGCTTGGCCAACAGCACGAGCGTCTCTTTGACCCAGGGATAGCCGAGGTGGGCCACCACCATGCGCAGGTCGGGGTAGGTGCGGGCCACCTCGTCGAGCAGCAAGGGCTGGGCGAACTCGAGCACCGATTCGGGGCCGATGAGAATGCCGGGATGAAAGAGCACGGGCATTTTCGCCGCGACCGCCCGCTCGTAGATGGCCTCGACCTTGCTGCTGCACGGGTGGAGGTTCTGAGCGGCGGGCGAGAGGGCGACGCCCTTCATGCCCAGTTCGGTGCAGGCCCGGTCCATTTCTTCCGCGGCCTCTGCGGGGCTGGCCGGATCCACGCCAGCAAACCCGATCAGCCGTTGGGGATGGGTCCGGACATAGGCCGCCACCGCATCGTTCGGAATCTCCGCCCCGAGATACTCGCTCTTGAAACCGAGGACGATGGTCGCATCGACCGGCTGGCTGGCCGCCAGATGGTGTGCGGAGCCCGGTTGGGCGGCATCCCCGGGAGGGACGGGCAGACCACCGCGTCGTTCGGCACTGATCGCCAGGCGACCGAGCTGCCGTGGCGAATCCCAGGTGTGGGTATAGCAATCAATAATCATGCAACTTCGATCCGCGCCAGGACTACGTTCCGGCGCATCTTAGCACAGTCTCGCTCCGGAGGGGAGACAACCGGGACAGATCGGCCGGGGTGCTCTGATGATCGGCGAAAATGGGGTAATCAGACCCCCCGCCGACGGCGAGACCGCCCTGCACACCCCCAGAAACCAAGCATGGAGACCAGACCCACCTCCCCCCCGAAAGCTCCGCAAAGGGGTCCGATGGCCGGGTTGGCCGGCTGGCCGTCCGCCGGCTCGGCCATCAGGCGATTCATGGCGGCCTGGAACTCGTCGGCCTTGGCCAGGGGGAGAGCGGACTGGATCGAGACGGCCAGGGAGGAGAAATCGCGTCCAAAGGCGGCGGCCACGCCGGTGCCATCGGTGAGGTTCGCGGCCCGGCAGGTGACGTCCACCTGCAACTCGAAGGGTTCTTCCGCCTGGGCGAAGTAGGCATACTGGATCTGTTGGAGAGGGACGACCAGTACGTGGACCCGCCCCGTGTCTTCGAGGGCGTCCACCAGTGCCTGGGCGTCGGCGTCGCCGGGGACGGCCAGCAACTCCGGACCGCCGAGCCGGACGTCGAGCACGTCGCTGCGGACGACCTGAACGTCGCCACCGGGCTGGCCATCGATGCGGACCATGAGCTCGAGGACGACCTCGGGGTCGGCGCCACCGGTGGTTTGGGTGACCACGAAATCCAACGTACCACTCAGGCCCGTCAGATCACGGTCCTCATCGCGGCACCAGATGACCATGGCGCCGTTGATGAATGCCGAACTGAAGCTGAGGTTTTCATCCCCCGGGGCGGCGACGCCCAGCTCTTCCGCCGACAGCGTCACCGAACGGGTCTCGACCACCTCGCTGACGCCGACGTAGGAAATCTGCGGATCGCTGGAAAACACGTCGAGCTCAACGCCCAGTTCCGCCGGGTTGGGCGCATTGGACAGGGTCGGGTCCTCGAACTCGGCGATCGCGCGGGCGCCGAAGCTTTCGCCGGTTTCTCCATTGAAGTTGCCCAATCCGGCGAATGCGGTGATGGGCAAAGCCGGCGCCGTCTCCGGATACTGTTCGAACGATGCGTCCGTTGAACCGGTCTCATTGTCAACCAGTTCGGTGAGGCTGGCGTTGATGTCGGCCGAGAGGTCGGTCACCTCGCCGAACACGGCCACGCCGCTTGCCCACACCATGCCGCACACCAGCACGACTCGTCGAAGCTGCCGCCATCGAATGAGATCCATCGCGGAACCATCCTCTCTTGGGTCAGACACGGAAACCGTAGCCGTTCAGTGTACGCCGGGCCGCGGGCGATGTCGAGAAAAACTCAAGCCTCGCTTTCCCGCCCGCCGGTTTGGCCGAGGCACACCGGCTCATGCCCCTATCCGCGTGTAGATGTACCATCCCGAGAAGCCCAGCAGGAACAGCATGCCTGCCCAGGCGAGCGCCTGGAGCCAGCGTGGTGGACGCGCGTCCGCGGGTACGGCCGGCAACACTGCGACGCGCCAGTTGATGAACGCGAGCAAGGGCGCCGAGAGGAACGCGAGGACGGTCACGAAATCGATCAGACCTTTCATTTTGCCGGCGCCGGCCTGGCTCTGGGAATACCAGATGATGACCCAGGAAGTGACCGCCAACAGGGCGATAAAGAGCCAGTACCACCGTTGCCGGGCCCGGTGGGTGAGGGGGCGAAAGGTGTGGACACACGCGGCCAGCACCCGCGGGTAGGCGTCGACCACCGTGAGGGTCGTGCTGAACACGCAGGCAAAGGCGGCGATCACGACGAACCAGCGGGCCCAGGCCCCCAGGGTCGTCGTATACATCTGCACCAGCTTGCCGGCGAACGCCGGGGCACTGTCGGGCATGGTCTCACCGGTACCGAACATGACCAAGGCGCCCATGGCAAGGAACAGCAGCGCCATCACGGTCGTGGTGAAGTAGCCCAGGTTGAAGTCGAACAAGGCCTCCCGAAGGGAGGGTTGGTGGCCGGTCTGCTTCGCCCGCGCCTCCATCCACAGCGAAGGCCACACTGAAACGTCGACGGGGGTCGGCATCCAGCCCATCAGGGCGATCAGGAATACCATGCCGGCCGGCGTGAAAACCGTCGGCGCTTCGTGGCCGGGGGCCCGATTGGCGCCGTGGATGGCGGCCGCGACAACCGTCACCAGCGTGCAGATCGCCAGGAAGATCATCATGAGCTTCATCAGGCGGTCCAGCCAGGGGTATCCGCCGGCCGCCAGCAGAGACACGCAGATTCCGATGAGGATGCCGGACCAGGCGAGCACCGAGAGGGGCAGTTCGAAAATCTGCGTGGCCAGTCCGCTGGTCACCAGCGCGAGGACGGCCAGATTGGGCATGGCAGACAGAAACGCGATGGCGGTGAAGATCGCGAGCGCCCACCACCCCACGCGACGATAGCCGGCGATGATGTTCTCTCCGGTGCTGGCCGTGTAGCGCTGCGCGAACTCGAAGAACGGGTACTTGCAGACGCACACGAGCAGCACCGCCCAGACCAGGGTGAAGCCGTATCCCGCGCCGGCGCGGGTCGATTGGACCAGGTGGGACACGCCGATGGCAGCGCCGGCGTATACGATGCACGGACCGATGGCGCGCCAGAGGTTGCCTTTGCCCGTGGACGGCGGCGAGGCATGCGGAGATGCCGGGCCGGCCAAATCGTCCAGGGGATTGTTGGAGGGGTCTTGCGTCATGGCGGGGAATGTAAGGCCGCTTTTGCCATGACGCACGCCAAAAAACGGGGTGTCGGTTCAGCCCGCACGCCCGGCCGCAGGCGCGGCTCGCCGACACGGTCCCATCACAGGTGACCGAGGTCGGCGAGCCTGACCGCGCTGCGGCGGGGCCGGCCACTGGCAGGGCCAAAGGGTCAGCGGCGGCTGGATCGCCGGTAGACCGTCCGGCGAGCGGCGGATTCGCGGGTGCGCTCGTGCGCACGGGTGCGGCTGAAGGTTTTGGCCTGAACATCCCCCCTGCCAGCGGTCCGTCCGGAGGCACTTGAAGCCGCGTACGGCGTGCGACCCGTGTTTCCGGCGACGCCGCCGGTCGTGACGGACCGTTCGGGCGAGCCGTCGGCGGTCACGCGCCCGCCGCTGACGGAGGTCTGACCGTCCAACCCGACGTGCAGGTTGAGCGTCCCGCCGACCGCGGGTCCGCGCTGGCCCGCGAGGGCGTAACTGTGCGAGAGGCTCAGGCCGGTTTCGTCGAAGCCGACGCTCAGACCGCGGGCGAAGTTCAAGCGGCCGGTGCGGGCCTTGGTTTTGGTAAAGCCAATTCCATTGCCCTGGTAATCGGCGGTGGCGGCGGCGGTTCCGCTTCCGCGGCCATTGGCGCCCGCGGTCGCCGAGGTGCTGGACTCCCCCGCCCAAGCGCCGGTTGCCAGCAAGCCACCCAGCATTCCGGCGAACAGCATTCGCATCGCGTTGGTTCTCATGGTTTCATCCTCCGGGTGGGCACCGTTTCCGGTGCACTGCTCACGTTTCGGTTGGCCGCCGGACTGACTGGCGGCCGGCGTCGATCGTTTCCTGGTTGACCGGGGCGGCAATCGCGTCCGCGTGGCACGTCGGCGCTCGCGGCGAAGCTCGATCGCCGCCCCGGCGTGGTTGACATCTACCGGCGCCGCACGGTGCGGATCTCCACGGCCGATGCATCGGAATGCGTGCGTCCGAATCGGTAGGACCGCCCCACCGCGGTGACGTCCGCACGGCTGGTGCGCCCGCGGCCGCTCACGCTGATTCCGACTCCGTTGGACCGGGCTTCGCCGTAACGTTCACCGCTGCTCACGGCCCGCACGCGTGAATGGGCGACGCCGCCCCAGGTGTCGGCGAGAGAATCGCTGACACTCACTGCCCGGCCTCCATGCAGTCCGTCGCTGATGGCTTCGCCGTCGCTGACGGCCACGCCGCCGATGCTGGTCGCGGTGGACAGGGACTCGCTTTCGGCATCACCGAAGAAGCGGCCCAGTGCGTCGGCGTTGCTGCGACTGATGGCCACACCGCCCACGGTGGCGGCCACACTGTCACTTCTGGAGAAGGCCCGCCCGCCGAAGCGTCCCCGGGCGGTCGCCCGCGAGTCGCTGACGGCCAAGCCGCGATCGGCCATGGCGACTGAGTTGGCCACTGCGCCGGCGCGTCCCCGAGCGAAGGCGTCGGCATTGGAGACGGCCCGCCCGCCATTGATGGCGGAGGCATAGCTGGTGGCGTCGGCGTTGCCGCGCGCGGTGGCGGTGGACGAGGCCGAACCCCCATTGCTGGCGACGGAGACTGAGGTGGCGCTGGCGCCCAGAGCCGTCAGGGCCCCGCAGAAGCACGCGAATCCGGTGGTGTAGATGCTAGCTTTCATGATAAACCTCCTTGCTTCAATACGTTACGTCATCAGGAGGCAAACGCCGGCCGACCCCGATGTCGGCCGCGGCACCTCGTTCGTGGGGTTAGACATTGCTCGCCACGAATAGTTAGCAGATGTGAATAGTTTTTTTGAGAAAATTTCTGCTGGGTGGCCTGCCAGCTTGTCAGGCCGGGGACGGGTTAAGAGCGCGGGATGGTCGTGGGGTGCGAAAGTGCGAAAATGCGAAAGTGCGAAAGTGAGAANNTGAGAAAGTGAGAAAGTGGGAAGGTGGGAAAGTGAGAGGAGGATGCATCTGGCGGCGTGCGCGTTGACCTCGCTGCCGGGGTGATGGCGGCTCAGCCGAGCCAGTGCGGAGAACATGCCTAACGTCAAAGGCACTCTTCGTCCGGCAGGTCGTGATCTATGCCGCCTCCGGGTCTACATCCATTCCGCCTCGGCAGTCTACATCTATGCTGCCTCGGGGGCTACATCTATGTTGCCTCGGCGGTCTACATCCATGCAGCCTCGGGGACTACATCTATGCTGCTCTGCGGCCTTGGGGGCTCGCTATGCTGCCTTGGAGGCTACTTGTCTGGCTCCTTGCCGCCCGCTTTGTCGTCGCCCTTCTTCTGGACGCCCTTTTTCTGTCCGCCGAGCAGGCCGCCGAGGGCGTCCTTGATGTCCTTGCCACGTTTCTGCTTTTTGGCGTCGTCGCCGGATTCGTCCCGGCGTTCATCTTCCGACTTGTCGTCCTTCTGCCGATCGAGCAGGCCGCCGACGATCCCCTTCACGGCCTCGTCTGGTTTCTCCAGCATCTCCGAAGCGCCCGGAACGCTGCCGCCGAGTTCCCTGGCAATCATGGCGTCGGCCTGGCGGGCGAGCTCCGTTTTGCCGGCATCGACCAACGCGTCGCGGAACGCGTGAGCCAACGCCTCCGTGTCGAAGGCGAGCCGCGGCTCGCGCCACGGTCCCACCAGGCGCAGGGTGGTCTCCAGGTCTTCGAGCACCTTGAACGCCTCGCCCGCGATCTGGGCATCCAGGCCAGCCACGGCCCCCGTGGCGTTCGCCTGAAGGTCTTCGGTTTGCACCTGGATGAAGAGGTCCATGCCGGCGCGGTCGGCACGTCCGGTCACGACGGCGGATGCCGTCCCGCCGGTGAACACCATGGGGTTGCTTGAGCTGAGGGCCTTTTGCAGCTCGGTGAGCGCGACCTTTTTGAAACTGCCGGCAATCTCCGCCCCCCCGCTGGCCCGGTCGTAGCGGCATTCGGCCTTGAGCAGCGTCTGATGCACCTTGGAGGACACTTCGATGGTGACGGGCAGCGCGGCGTGGATGGGGGCGTCGCTGAGGTTGCGACAGGTCACGCGACTGTTGCCCAGTTGCGGCAGGGGCACGTTGACATCGTCGATATTGAGGGTACGCACGATGATCCGCGGGGCGGGCGGGACATCCGCCTGGGCCGCAAGGTAACCCAGATAGTGCTCCGGGACGGTCGGCTCCGCCAGTTCCGACGGGGGCGCGGCGGCCGAGTCGTCGGGCAGCCATTCACTGACCGAGGCAAGCTGATCCTGCATCGCGTCCGCATCGGCCAGATACGACTCCAGTTGGGCGACGTCCATGTCCGGGAGGTTGTAGCGACGCGGCGCAAAGGGTTCGGGCTCGGCGGGTTCGGGCGGCGTGAGCACTTTGCCGGGGGCCGCGCGGGGCGAATCGAAGGTCACCCCCGCGACGCTGACGTCTTTCATGACAATACGGCCGAAGAGCAAGTCCCAATAGCTGACCTGGGCGTCGAGCCGATCAATGGCGACCCGATTCTGAGCGGGTTTCACTGGATCCGTCACCTGCACGCCCGCCACCGAGGCCTGGCCGGCGAGCAGGTCCAACTCGATGGCCTCCACGTTGACCTCGGCGCCGTTGACCGCGGAGAGGGAACGCGCGGTGTGCTCGGCCAGAGCGGCGTCGTCCACCAGGAGTACGACGGCGGCCGATGCGACCACAACCACGAGCGCGAGAATCACACCGGGCCACCGCACCCAGCGCGTTTTGCGTTGGAGCACGCCGCGAACGTCGGCCACACCCTTGCCGATCAACAGCCGGTCGAGCAGGCGCACCCAGCCCTTTGACCGCCAGCGTTGGAAGGCGTCGGACTCCTCCTGCAAGCGCAACCAGGTGCGGCGAAAGGTCTGCACCGCGATCGCCAACACGGCGCCCAGCACCAGGCCCACGAGCGGCCCGAGGAGCAGTGCGCCGGCGACCGCGTAGCGGGAAAAATCGGTGATGGCCAGCACGGGGACCTGGGCCGCTGCGGCCAGCATTCCGCCGAGCGTATCCTGCACGAAGATCCCGGTGTGATACAAAGCCGGCGCGGCCGCCAGGCTCAGCGCTTTTCCCAGCGCGGCGGACAGGAGAAACAGGCCGAAATGCACGTTGACCACCAGGGCGATGATCAAGAGAAGCACGTGCAAGCCGTACCAGCCGGGCGTCAAGCCGAACCAGAAACCCAGCAACACGGACAGGAGGATGAGGGTCGCGGCGAGGTCGCCGCGGAAGATGGCGATCCATTTGCGTAAAGGCCTGGGAATGACCATGTCTGCCTGCCTCCGTCCGTTGGATCCGATTGTGAGCGGGAAACACCAGTCGGCCGACGCCGCACCGCAAGGCGCCTGCGCCGGCCGACCGTGCCGCCGAAGTATATTATCATCCGCGGTCGCCGGGCGAACGCGTTATTTCAACTCCAGGAGGATATTGGCGTAGTAGGTTTCGTCCAGCCGCTCGCGTCCGGGCTGCGGGATCGAGTTGTACTGGTAAAGCGCGCCAATCTTGAACTTCCACTTGTCGCTCGTTCCCAGGGGCATGATGGCGGCCGTATCGGACACCAGGCGGTAGTCGTCCAGCCCCTGGAAGGTAGGGTACCAGGTGGTCGCGTGGGTCAGCTTGAGCCACTTGGTCAGTTCGACCATGTAGTCGACGCCCACCTCGCCCTGGCAGGCGTTGAGCTCCTCCGTATCGCTGAGGTAGCTCTCGTGCAGGAAGCCGAGACCGGCGCGGGTCTTGAGCATGTGGTCGTCCTGCTTGATCCAGTAGTAGCCGGGACCCAGCGACAGGGTGTAGCGGAATTCGATGTCCTCGAACTCGTCGTATTCCGCTTCGTTGCGCATGAAGGCGAAGAGTCGGTCGGTGAAGTTGTGCTCGTAGTACACGCCGCCGACGACTTCCGCGGTGTTCCGAGCGTCGTTCACTTCGCCGTACTGGCCACGAAGATAGAATTGCAGGAGGTGCTCGATGGACTTGTGCTCGATCACCATGCGGCCCATGGCGTTCAGCGTGTCGGTGTTGCCTTCCTGGTTGGTGACGCCCGCTTCGATCGAGGTCGACCACTTGCCGATCTTTTTTGCGGCATCCTCCTGCACCTTGACGATGGCTTCTTCGGCGGCGATTTCGTCGGGACTTTTGGCGCCCTGGGGCCAGATCGCCTGCACCTTGTCCATGCCCACCGGGATGTCACCTACGCCGGTGTGGACGATGGCCTGTTCGCCGCCGAGGTCTTCCGTGATTTCACCAACCAGGCGGTCACCGGTGGACAGATCGACATTGACCGGCGCGTCGGTGACGATCGACTCGATCAAGGTTGCGTCCAGTTCGATGCGTCCGGCGAACTGGGTCATCAGCGCTAACTTGCCGCCGCCGAGCCGTTCGAGCGTGCCCACCAGTCGACTGCCGTCGGTCAGGGTGACGACGTCGGCCTGGGCGCCGAATGCGCAAACGGCGAGCAGCAGGGCTGCATACCTCACGTTTCGTGCTGTCATGATCTTGGTTCTCTCACTGGTCGTCTGCACCGCTGGGCGGTGTACGGGATTGTCCGGATCTGGAGGGCCTCCAGGCATCGTCGGCGCGACGATGTCGCCGCAGGGAGCGCGGCAAATCCCAGAGCGCCACAGTCTTCAGGCGGTGCTATCCGTTTTCGCCCTCGATGCTGTCAAAGAAGTTGTCCACGCCGGTGGTGATGAAATCCTGGATCGGGTCGAGAATCAGCGACAGCACCAGCGACTGAATCACCTGGCGGCCGTCCAGGGTGGTGGTCGTGGTGGTCGTGGCGGTGAACTCGCTGAGGTCGCATCCGCCGAACTGCAACACGGTGCCGACCATGCCGGCCGCAGCCAGCTTCTTCAACCGCACCAGGTGCTTTTCCTTCATCATCGAGAAACTCCTTTTTCGCTCAAGGCGCTCCAATACGCGCCGTGCGCCAGCCGGCGGTCCCGCGACCTCGCCCGCGCACGGCGAACCGTTTGCTGACTTCCACGATCAACCGCGCCGTTGCGACCCCGTGATTGCACCAGGCCGAGCGCGCCCGCGAGAGCGCCCGTCCGGCTCGTCCGCGACGGTTGTCTCGAGGCCGTCACCTGAGACAGCGGACGAAGGCAGGGACCGCATTCTTGGACGCATGCGCTGAGGCAACACGACGCTTTCCGGCGCAGGGCAGTTCACCGATCACTGGGTGCGCATTCGATGCTGCCTTGGCGGCAAGCCTACCATCCCCGGGACGCGGGGTCGACCGGCAATTACATTTTTTCTACATGCACAGCAGACGTGAGAACGACAGGCATGCGTCACTGGTTGTGAGTTTTTTTGATTTCACAGGCGCCAATCCGCATGGAGCAGGGGCGCGGGAATATTGGGCAAGTACTGAGCGTTGGCGGGCGAGATTGGAAGGGTGGGTGCGTATGAGAAAAGGCGGAAGCGGCCAGCAGTATGGCTGCACTCCACATCGTCCAGCTTGGCCACACATCGTGGCCGAGCATGGGTGCCTGGCGCGTGGCGGCGGACATTCAATCGGAGGACTACATGCGAAAGGCCAGTGCTTCGGGTGCGGGCGCCAACTGCACATTGGTCGTGATGTAGCTGCCCAAGAGGACCTTTCCGGCGGAATCCGCGTAGGAGTATACGGCCACCGGCAGGCGCCATTCGCGATCGAGATGGACCACCAGGCGGGCGTCGGGGTAGATGTCGTTGGGGCCTTCGTCCGGTAGGCGGCGCACGAGGATCAAGGTCGACCGGCCGTCAATCTCCCCCTCCCCTTCGCAGCGCCAGTCCACCGCGCCGGCCGCGGCCAGTCGGGCATTGTCGTTGACCAGCCGTGCGAGTGTTGCCCGGAAGCCGAATTCGTCGAGGCTGCGCCGCGAACTCTTGCGTGCTTGCTGGCCATGGATCGGAATCTCCACGCAACCCACGAACGCACGCAGCAGAGCGCCCGCGGGTTCGACCAGGGCCTGCTCGGCGCCGTCCTTGCCGAGCCGCTCCCCGCGGATCCAGATCAACCGCCGCGCTCGTCCGGCATTGCGGAGCCAGGTCATGTCCACGCTGCGAGGCGATTCGCGATACGCGACGCGCATCACCTGTTCCGCGTTGAGCGTGTCTTTGAGCCGCTCCTGTTTGGCGAAGACGCAGGTGTAGGCATCGACTTGATCCTCGCAGCGCTGCAAGGCGTCTTTCAGGAGCGCCACCGGGTCAGTGGAGTCGAGTGGCGCGCTCAATTCGGAGGTTCCGGCCGGCGCCTGTGCGGATTCGGTCAGCATCGGAGGCACGGAACGCTGTGGCCCGTTTTCTCCGGCCAGTGCCCAAGAGATGGTCGCACATCCAAGCGCCGTGCCCAAACCGTAGACTGATACCCGCAACCGCATCATGTACACTCCGACCGCCGACGAGCGACGATCAACCTTTTGGTGGAGGCTCTCCGCGAACCTCAGCATGCTCACACCCGTTGTAGCTATCGGACCTTAAGCGTAGTAGGGCCCAGCGATTCGGACGATCGGACATACACCCCACGCGCTTCCTGGCCGCATGGGTGGCCGCCTGCCGTGGGTGTCCTGGTGACCACAAGCGGAAGGCTCGGGCGGATCTTCAGGGATCCGTCCGAGCCCTTCTGCCCCCAACCAGACGCGTTCTTGGGTGCGAAACGCGCCCACATTCTGCCGTTTGCTCACCAGGGGTGATGGGCATCTGTCGTGCCAAACCTGACGGACAGCCGCAACGCGTTATTCAACAGGGGGTTATGGTTGTCAGCAGAACATGGTGTCCTGTGCCAGTGGGGCATTACATGCGTCAAAGGTGTCGCACATGTCTCACTTATGGAACATGCCATGCGGCCTGGAGGCTGGGCTGAGGGCCCGCACGTAAGGCGTGGGCGAGACTCTACCGACGCGATGCCCCGGTGTACCGATTTCGTTTACTTCGTCTCGATTTGCAGGTCGTTGAGGCGGCGGTAGAGGGTTGAGCGGCTCCAGCCGAGCAGGCGGGCGGCGGATGCTCGGTTTCCGTTGACGGCGGAAAGCGCGGCGAGGATGCGGGCGCGGTCGGCGTCCCGGCTGTCGCGGCCTGTGCTGGGCCCGATCCGAGGGCTGATGAGTTCCGGGGGCAGGTCGCTGGCCGTTATCACCGCTCCACGGCAATGGATGCCTCCGAACTCGATGGCGCTTTGCAGTTCGCGCACGTTGCCGGGCCAGTCGTGGTCGAGAAGGCGGCCCATGGCTTCTTCGCTCAGGCGATCGACGGGCTTGCCGCTGGCGGCGCGGAACCGGCGCAGGAACGCTTCCGCGAGGAGCGGGATGTCCTCGCGACGATCGCGAAGCAAGGGCAGGAGCACCCGTGCGACGCGCACCCGATAGAGCAAGTCCATGCGGAACCGTCCCTGCTCGACCTCGGTATTCAGATCGCGGTGGGTGGCGGTGAGGATGCGTACGTCGACCTGGCGGGGTCGGACCTCGCCGACGCGAGTGATCTCCTTCTCCTGGAGTACGCGGAGCAGGCTGGTCTGCATGGTGCGGGAGATGTCGCCGATCTCATCGAGGAAGACGGTTCCGCCGTTGGCGGTTTCGAAAACGCCCTGGGCATCCTCGACGGCGCCGGTGAAGGCGCCGCGACGGTGGCCGAAGAGCTGGCTGGCCAGGAGGGAATCGGTCAAGCCGGCGCAGTTGACGGCCACGAAGGGGTTGTCCCGGCGTCGGCTAGCGGCGTGAATCGCACGGGCGACGAGTTCCTTGCCCGTGCCGGTCTCGCCTTCCACGAGGACGGTGGAATCGACCTTGGCGAGGTCGCGGATCTGCTGATAGAGGGCCTGCATGGGGGCGCTTTTGCCGACGAGATCGTGGAACTGGGCCTTTTCGTCAAGCATGCGCCGGAGATCGTGGAGTTCGGTGATGTCGTACATGAAGAGGATGCGGCTGCGCGGATCGCGCGGATCGTCCTTGACCTCAACCTCCATCCAGTAGCTGCGTCCGTCCGGGGCGGTCGTGCGGATCGAGATTTTGGAGCGCTGGTCGGGTGGCTGGGACATCGCCGCTTCGATGCGCCGCTTGTCCTGGTCGTTGAAGGGGCAGAGTTCCGGCCAATGGCGGCCGAGATAGTCGTCGCCGAGGGGGCCGACCAGTTGCTGGCAGTTTTCGCTTAGGAAGGTGACTTTGCCCTCGGGGTCGACCATGACGACGCCGAGGCGCAACTGGTTGAGGGTGAGCAGGAGATCCTCGCGGCTACGTTCGACGAGGCGGAGGGAGTGCTCGAGCTTGTCGCGGGCGGCTTTAATGTCGGTGATATCGCGCGAGACGCCGAGTACGCCGACGACCTCGCCGTCGGGATCGCGCAGGAGGGAAGCGGACATGAGGGTGGGAAAGAGCTCGCCGTTGCGTCGCCGGGCGTTGATCTCGCCGCGGAATCGGCCGTCGCGCAGCACGGCTTCGCGGAGCTTCTCGCATTCGACTTCGTCGGCGCAGAGTTCGGCGCAGGACATGTTGAGGGCCTCGGCCTTGGTATAGCCGTAGGTATCCTGAGCGGCCTGGTTGAATTCGTGAATGCGGCGATCGTGATCGACGGTGACGATCATGTCGAGGGAGGAGGCGATCATGCTTTCGGCATAGTTGCGGGCCCGCTGAATTTCGGTCTCGGCGAGCTTGCGTTCGGTGATGTCGACGCAGGAGCCGATGAAGCCGGCGAAGGAGCCGTCGGCGCGGAAGCGGGGCATGGCGGTGTCGAGCATCCAGCGGTATTCGCCGTCGGCGCGGCGGAGGCGATATTCCACGGTGCAGAGGCGCCGCTCGTCGGAGGCCGCCTGAAACAACGCCACGCAGCGGTCGCGGTCCTCCGGATGCACATTGCTCAGCCAGCCTGCGCCGCGCTCGGCCTCGAGGGAACGGCCGGTGAACTCCAGCCAGCGGCGATTGAAGAAGGTGGCGGCGCCGTCGGGGTCGGCCAACCAGATCAGGACGGGGGCGGTATCGGCCATCCAGCGAAAGCGTTCCTCGCTTTCGCGCAGGGCCGCGAGATCGCGGGCCCGCTCGCAGGCGTAGCGGACCGAACGCTCGAGGAGCGGCGCGGTCAGGGTGTCCTTGACGAGATAGTCGGCGGCGCCCTGCTTCATGGCCTGCACGTCGATGTCGTAGCCGCCGGTTCCGGTCAGCACGATGATGGGAATGGACCAGCCACGGCGGGTGGCCTCACCGAGGAGATCAAGGCCGCTGCGTCCGGTGAGGCGGTAATCCAGCAGGCAGACGTCGCAGGCGCCGTGTTCGATCGCGGCGACAGCCTCATCGTAGAGGTTGGTCCATTGCAGGCGGGCCCAATCGCGACCGGCCTCGGTGATGAGCTCCCGGGTGATGACGTAATCGTCCTCGCTGTCGTCCAGGAGGAGGACTCGAAGGGGGGCGGTGCTCATGATGAAGGTTCCTGCCGCGGGGGTTCACAAGTCTGCTGATCGGGTGGGTGCGCCGACCCGACCAGGATGGCCGCGGCCTCTTGCGCAAGAGGCGCCACCGTTGGCTCCACAAAGGCGTGAGGCGTCACCGGCACGGTCACGACGAATGTCGTTCCGACCTCCTGGGCGGTATCGATGCAGATGCTGCCGCCGTGGCGTTCGACGATGCGGCGGCAGATGGCGAGCCCCATACCGGTTCCCTCGTAGGCGCTGCGGCTGTGCAGACGCTCGAACATATTGAATACCCGTTCGGCGTCCCGCGCGTCAATGCCGATGCCGTGGTCGGCGACGCGCAGCTCGCACCATGGCTCGCCGGCCGAGTCCTGAGCGATGCCGGCGCTGACGCGGACCTCCGGGATCTCGCCGGGTCGATGGAACTTGAGGGCGTTGCTCATGAGGTTCTGAAGCAACTGGCGCATCTGTGCGGGGTCGGCGTGAATCGTGGGAAGCGAGCCGACGTCCACGTGGGCGGCGCCGTCGGTCAGACGGGCGCCCAGGTTCGCGACGACCTCGTCGGCCACCGTATTGAGATCTACCGAGACGAAAGGCTGACCTTTCATGGTGATCCGGGCCAAGGCGAGCAAGTCGTCAATCAGTTGGCGCATGCGTTCGGTGGCGGCAAGCATCCGTGCGAGATGATCCTGCTCTGCGGGGGTCAGTCGGTCGGCTAATTTCTTGTGGAGCCGCTCGCCGAACATCTGAACGATGCGCAGGGGCTCGCGGAGGTCGTGGGAGGCGACGGAGGCGAATTCCTCGAGCTCCCGGTTCTTGGCCTGCAACGCGTCGCGGCTGGAGCGCAGAAGCAGGTTGATGGAGCGCAAGCGTTCATACAACCCCACGCGCGAGACGGCGACGGCCGCCCGGCCCGCCAGCGCGCTCATGAAGTCCACGTCGTCCGGACTGTACGTCCGCGGTTGCCGATCCATCGCGAAGAGGACGCCCACGACGGCATTGTCGACAATCAGCGGGACGCCGGCATAGGCCTGGATGCCGGCTTCCGGCAGCATCGGGTTGGCGCCGAACGGGTCCTGGGCGACATCCGGGACGATGAGCGGCTGTTGGTGGTCGACGATCCAGCGGGTGGCGCCACCCTGGCGGCGCACGCGTCGGGCCGGCTCTTCGGGCGACTGTCCCGGCACCGAGGTCGAGCTCACCACGAAGGCCTGGGCGTGCTTATCCCACAACAGGACGCTGGCGCCGGCCGACGCGGGCAACAACTCCCCGGCAAGCTGTGCGACGCGGTCGAGGACGGATTGAAGTTCGGCCCGCTCGTTGATTGCAAGTTCCATCTCGGCGAGCGCCGCCTGCCGGCGGGTGAACTGCTCAAGGAGCTCGTGCTCGCGGGCGAGGGCACGCTCAGCCCGGCAACGGTCGGTGATATCCTGGGCAACGGTGGAGACACCAACGATGCGATCATGATCGTCGAGGATGGGAGAAAGCGTGAGGGATACGTCGATGAGCGTGCCGTCCTTGCGCAGGCGTTGCGTCTCGTAGCGATTGACGCTCTCGCCGCGTTGCACTGCGGCATGCAGGAGCAGCACTTCGGCGTGTCGGTTACGGGGCACGCAAAGCTCAATGGACCGGCCGATGATTTCGGCGGCGGTCCAGCCGAACATGTGCTCGGCGCCGCCGTTCCAACTCTGCACGACGCCATCGACCGATTTGCCGACGATGGCGTCGTCGGACGATTCCACAATGGCGGCCAGGTAGCGTTCGGCCTCCTGGGCCTGTTCCTGTCTCGCCAGGCTGTGATGGTAGAGTTGCACCAGGATGCCGGCGAGGACCGCGAGCAAGCAGGACACCCCGACAAGCCAGGACAACTGATCCCAGCGTACATTCAATTCGACGGACAAGGCGCCCTGGCGGTCGCGGATGGACTCGATGGTGATGTCCTGGGCGTCGGCCAAACCGCGCAGCATACGGCGCGTTACGGCAATCTCGGCATTGGTAAGACGAACGTTTGTGTCGGGCTCGGCCAGTTGCTGGTCGAGGGCGTGCAGGCGGGGGCCGAGAGTGCGCAGCGCGCCGAGGCGTTCGGCCTCCCAGTTGATCTCGTTTATTTGGGCTTCGACGGCTTTGACGGCGGCGGCCAGGCGTTCGCTATGGTCGGTACCGGCGGCGACCGGATCAGTGCCGGAGAGCAACTCTTCGAGGGTGCGCATGCCCAGTTCGAGGCGCCCGAGTTGGGTGATCAGGCGGCCGTTGAGGTACAGTTCTTCACGGGCGGCGTTGACCGCTTGCAGCAGGTGGATGGAAAAGAAGATGAAGGCAATGGCCAGGGAGGTGATGGCGATGCCGGCGATTCGTCTGGCCAGTGGCGATTGCATGATCCGTGCCCCCCGGACACGCCCAACTCCCCCCCACTCTGAGGCTGGTCAATTGCGGTCCCAGACCAAGCGGCCCGCCGTCGCAGGCCCATGAGCTGGCGGCATGTGCCTTACCTCCGCCAGCCTGGTCCCGCGGCAGCTTATCCTCTGCCCGAAGATTTTCACCCCAAAGCCACCGGTCGGACTCGAACCGACAACCTGCGGTTTACAAAACCGCTGCTCTGCCAATTGAGCTACGGCGGCGGAAGACTTGCGCGATGTTGCGCCGGGTTGCGCTGAATCGCGTAGAGCAGTGATTCTACTGGGTTTACGAGCCCCCGACAATCCCTTACCCGCGCTGGCCACCGTGCGCCCCGCTGCGCCTGGTTGCGCCGTTTCGCGCTCCAACTGTCGGGGATATAGGCGACCCCCCACGGCAACATCCGCGGTGTGGTGAAGCGTGCCGACCGCCCGCAAGGGTTCGGCCGGCCGCGGCTTGCTGTCCAGATCCGGAAGTGCATCCAGGGCGGCGGCCGAGTCGTGGATGCCCAACGTGGTGTAGACGTTCAACGTCAGCTTCGGATCGCTGTGGCGGGCAAGTTCCTGCGCGACCTTGACCGACGCCCCGCCTATGACCAATGCAGTGATGTAGCTCACCCGCAGACTGTGGAAGTCCAGCACGCGGCCGTCCCCGTCCAGGATGGCGAGGGAATCGCTCTCGCGGCATCTGCGACGTTCTGCGCGGCCGGGCGTCTCTTTGATCCACTTCGCCCGGGCGTGCCTCAAATCGCGTTGAATCATCTGAGCGGCCTTCTCGCGCCAGGTCCCCGGCCAACACGGAGCATCCGCAGGCCTGTCGGCCAACCAACGGGAAAGCAGTGCCGCCAGGTCTGCGCGGATCGGCTGCACGTCGTGCCGGCGACGCTTGGAGCTTCCCGCGTGCAATTCCACCACCGGCCGATCACCGGCGAGCCGAAACGACGTCCGCGTGAGGCTGTGAAGCTCCGCAGCGCGGAAGCCCGTACCCGCGGCCACCCGGTACAGCATGGCGCGATCACTGCCCGTGAGACCGCGCCACGTTGAGGCGCTCGCAGTCGTCTCTATCAGCCAACGGAGTTCCTCAGCATCCAGCGCTCGCCGCCTGTACTTGCGATCGGTCGCGGTGTTGAAGCCCGTCAGGTGGGCGAGGGCATCGTCGCAAATGCGCCCGTCGCGCTTCAGCCACCGCGTGAACTGCTTGATCGCTCGCAGGTAGTGCTGACAGGTCTGCAAGCTCCGGCCATCGTCACGCAGAGCCCCGATGCCCGCCTGCACAGCCGATGCGGTCAATTCTGGGAGTCGTTCAGCCCCGGTTCTTTTGACCACCGCCCGCGCCCGCCGCGACACCAGCGTGACTTGCTTCGGGGTGACGCCCTTGGCCGTGAGCGAGGCTCTCCAGTCCTCCAGATGGCTCGCCAGGGGAATCGCGTTGTTCTGCGAGTGCCGGTCCGCCCGGGCGTCGATCACCCCATCCCGGCGCAATGCAACATTGGCCAGATGCTTCGCAAGGATCCGCTCGGCCGCGGTCCGGTCCGTCGTCTGCGTCGAACGCTCGCGCCGCCGCCCGGTATGGTCAAACCAGCGGGCGATCCAGGGCCCGCTTGGCTTGCGCTTGTATAACGTGCCGGCTCCCCGGCCACGCTGCTTCCGCCGTTTCATCGTCCACCTGCCTTTCGGTTCGGCCGCACGGGCCGCAGCTCGAGCCCGAGCAGGGCCGCCAGCTTGGCCGCGGTCGCCAACGTCAGTCCGCGGTCGCGGGCGACGAAGCCGTGAACGGCGGCGTAGGGGATGCCGGCCCGTTCACTGATCGCCTTCATGCTGAGGCCCGACGCCCGGGCCGCCTCACGGAGTTGCTTGTCGATCATGGTTGCCGTCCCTTCGATATCATTCCGCCGATATCAGGATATCACACAAATGATATCCAGGCAAGTCGTTGCTGCCCCGCACCGACAAACGCTGGCAACCCGCGCCAAAACGCGCATCGCTGGGTGAACGGTCCGCACGGGCGATGAGGATTCAAGCCCCACCCTCCTCGTGCATAGAGCGGGCGCATCCGTCATCGCGCAAGCCGCATATCGTCGCCGTTGATTTCCAGCACCACGCCGCCGGCGATCCTCGATGCGATAGGCGCGGAGTAGGTGCTTCCCAGATCGTCGAGGGTGCGGTTGCTTATCAGCACCAGCGCCTTGTTCGCCTCCACGCGCCGATCAATCAGGCTGTGAAGCCAGTCGGTTTCGTTTTCACTCGCCGCGGCCCGGGTGGCGATTTCGTCGACCACAAGTAGGGGCGGGCTCATCCACGAATCCCAAACGTCTGGGAGGCTAACCGCATAATCCCAAGGCGGCGTTCCCCGCCGCAGTTCGCCGCGCTGCGCTTGCACGTAACGCGAATACTCGTCGCGCAGCACGATCCGCCAGCCGCCCACGCGGTGGATGCACAATCTCGCAATGCACGTCTTCCCCACGCCTGGCGGGCCCAGCAGCGTAAGCGGCCATTTGCTGTCCGCGTCAAAGGTGGCCTTCACCGCCCGGCGTATCTTGGGCTTCACCTTCGCCCAGGTCAGCCCCTCCGGCGGTGTTGCTGAATTTTTGTACCACAGCCGCACGCCGCGCGCGTCTCTCAGGGCTGTCGACGATCTTGCCGTTGCTGGCCGCAGGTCTACCGCGCTGATCGTCGCCGGCCGGGAAGAGCCCTTGCCAGCCGTTCTGAATGCTACGCTCGATGGTTTCGATGGCCTGTGCATGGCCGCACGCCTCCAGTTGCTTGATCTGCCGCCCCACGGTCGACGGGGTGAGCGGCTTTTTAATTTCCTTCCGGTGTTGGCTCCACTCCGCCCAGGCGGCCCGGAAAGCATCCGTCCGCAGGGCGTCGCCGGTCAACATTGTCTCAACCTGGGACCAATCGCCAGCAGCAACCCTCGCACGCGACCGCGTGCGCTGTCTGATTCTTGAGTCTGGTTCATGGGTCTGGTTCTTTAGTCTGGTTCGGTCCGCATTTTGCGGGCGCTTGAACCCGTGTTTTGCGGGCGCTGTAACCTGTAGTTTGCGGGCGCTCGTGTCCGTATTCTGCGGGCGCTCGCATTTTGCGGGCGCTCTGGCTCCGATGGCGTACTCGAATCCGTTCCGTCCCCGTCGGCTCCGGATAATGAATCCGGCGGCGACGAGTTGCTCCACGGCCCGGCCGATGGCGTCTGTGTGCAACCCAGTGTCAGCCGCCAGGGTGCGATAACCGGGCCACGCGGTGTCATTGGCGCCGATGCGGTCAAAGATGGCAGCGAACACCAGCTTCGACGACGGGCGCAGGTCGCGGTCCTGCAGGACAGGGTGAGGGATTCTGGCGTACGTGCTCATCGCCCGGCCCCCTTTCCGACCTGGGCGGTGAGCCATTCTTGAAGGTCTCGAACGGGGTACAGAATCACCTTGCCGACGCGAACATGCGGGATGCCGCTCGACTGGTCAGCGGTAAGCTCCCAGAGCTTGCGGACGCCGATGCCAAGGGCCTTGGCCGCTTGGGGTGGGCGTAGGGCGAGGATCGGGCAGGCCGAGGACGGTGTATCACTGCTCATCGCTGCCCCCTTTCTCGATTTGGCGACGCCGATCCAATTCCCTCCGAATGGCGATTGCCGCATCGGAGTTCGGACCGACTGCCTGCTCGGTCGCCCTAAGCATTCGCAGCAATTCCGCAGTTGGTATCTTCGTGATCTTCATGCCCGCATTCTGCGCGGGTAAACGCGAGATGTGTTGTTGAAAGACGTTCGACGGACATTTGTCCGTCGGTTTTTCACGGCGAATCCACGCTTTTTTTTGTCGTCGTCAGACATCCGTCGGACAGAAACAGATGCCTCACTGCCGACAACTCATAAAGATACTGGGGTTGGTTCTGTTGGCGATTCTGGACTTCAACCCATCCTGTATCCGTACCGATTCGCCAACGCTCAAGTCGCTTGCGCACCGTGCCCGCATTGAATCTGAATAGTCTCGCGATTTCATTCGCGCTCATATGGGCCGGTTCAGGTAACTCTGCAACCTGTTTGGGCGACGTAGTCGCTGCCCCTTGGTCGTCAATGTTGGCGGAACGCCCGGTGGTATCTGGGCCACCAATCGCTTTTTTTGACCGCTCGCCGATCCCCAGATACTCCTGAAGCAATTCCAGAACACATCGCAGGCGTTCGATCCTCTCGCGGGGCACATCGCAACCAGACCGATACACCTGCCTTATCACGCCATCGCGCGGCCGCGGGCACGCCTCGCGGCAGGTGTACTGGTTCAGCGTGA
>NPIG01000220.1_pt2 | contig 52883 bp, 89 predicted proteins | sample 8637441 | NCBI WGS metagenome assembly NPIG01 (sample SAMN07420675, study PRJNA396082) | bioreactor metagenome | isolation source: sample BR6 brine-fed electro-methanogenic bioreactor BR | place: Japan: Kochi | collected 2016-06-14
GGAAACATAATTTTTGTTAATTTATCAATACATAATTGGATTTGGTCTTCATTCATATTATTACCCTCAAATAATTTGTTAACTTGAATCTATTATATCAAAAATTTTTATAATGTCAAATAAAAATTTAACGAGGTTGAAAAATATTAATTAAATTTTATATTTTTAGTTGTTATTTTTAAAATAATTCATTGAATTGTTTTTTTGATAATTCGGTATAGTCGTCTGCCCGTTTTTTAAACCTTTTTTTGCTTACTTCTATAACGGTATCAATATTAGCATTTTTGTTAGTAACGGAATCAATAAACATGTGTAATACTGGTAATGATTGTTTAACAATTCTTCGTTGTTTATATAAAGCAGACAATTCTTTACCTATGTAACATATTTGTTCTTCTGTTAAATCAATATACTCAACCACATGCAGTAATTTACTAATCTCTTTATCAATTTTTGATAAAGTGATAGTATACTGATTTTGTAGGTTTTTTATTTCTTCAATATTATCAATAGTTTGTTGAACTTTTGCCACAGTAATATCAAATAATTGTTCTTCTGTAATTGTCATTTATAATCTCCAAATATAATTAAAAACATTGGAGTATTATATCAAAAATTTTTATAATGTCAAATAAAAATTTCACGGGATTGAGTAAGGGATTTAAATTTCCTTCCATTAATATATAACAATTTAAATCCGTGGTCTACAATAGTAACTTTATTCAATATAATTTTATCATCAGAACCAATAATAATTTCAAATGGGGTTGATGAATATAAAGTAAACCCAATTATATTAGATACAATAAATGATACATTATTCACATCATTTGCAGTAATAGTAACAACATCACCTATTTGTATAGGAAAGGATGAACCAAATCTTATATTTTTAAATGCTGTCATGAATAAACCGTAAATATTTTGTTAATATCATAACAAATATCCTCTAAAATTACATAATATTATATTTACTATAAAAATCTGCGATTGTAATAACATCAATTCCTTGTTTTTTAGCCTTTTCTTCTTTTGAAGACGTATTTAAATTATCTTTTGTTATAAGAGTTGTGGTATCTTTGCGCATAGATTGTTGTACTTCACCACCTTGAGAAATTATCCAATTCGATAATTTTGTATCTCGTACTCTGGTGAATACTACCTTTTTTCCTTCCATTGTATCACCAACATTGTTTTTTATATTTTCAGGCTCAACAATTTTAATATTCATTACATTCAACCATTCTTTAAATTTTGGCAATGCTTGTGCAATCTTGGTGGCATTTGATATTTGAAAACCATCTATTGCAATAATTAAATCAATAATTTCATCCTTTGTTTTTTCTATATGTAATATATCAGGATAATTATTATAAACATCTTGTAACCTACGTTCACCAATGCCTTCACCAAATAAATTTGATGCGGTTGCTAATTTTACAAAGGTTGCAGTTTTAAGGCTTTTCTGTATATTATCTATCATTGATGTTGCCTTTCGCTCTTGTATGCCTTCTACCCTCATTAAATCCATTACACTGGCATGTATAATATCCTTTAATGAAAAGTTATTCATTATTAATTTTTTAATAATACCTTCTTTAATACCATCAATATTTAAAGTTTTACAAAAATGTTCTATTCGTTTAATTTCACTTTGTTCATTATAATAATCTTCAATACTATCGTCTAAATAAAAATCAACACCGGTATTCGATATAATATATTGCATATCAGGTAATTTTGGATATTCTGATGGTTCTATTACTTTTTCAACATGTGGTATTACTTCTCCACTACGAACTATAAGCAATTTCGAACCTATACCTATAGGTTTTGGTGTATCGTTTATGTGATCTAATCTATCTTTATATCTCCAACCATTCATAATAAAATATGCATTATGACCAGTAACACGAGTTACATTTATGTCGGAAACCCTTATGGTATGTAATACAATAGTTGGTATAATTTTATTATGTTTTGATACGTTCCATTCGATATCTTTAACCACACCTTCTACCATTGAATCACCTGAATTCATTTTAAATGCAATTGCATATTCAGGGTAACCTACACGCACTCTTGAATAAGGGGTATCCTGTGTTACAACGATACCATCTATTGCAGTATTTGCATGTTGTCGTCTATCTTCTAGAATAGATATTAAATGATGTTCAGTTAAATATTCCATTGTTTTATGTGGTACAACATTAAATCCAAGTTCAGTTAAATATTCATATTGTTTACTTAATTGTTTGTCTGAGTAATGACCGTCAATAATTTCATATACAATAATATTAAAATCAGATACTAATTTGTTTTCTGTCAATGTGTTTAATACGCCACCTGCCATATTCCTTGCATTTTCAAACTCACCAACACCCTGTTCCTTACTAAATTTATTATTAAAAGTAGATATTTCCATAATAAATTCACATCTAACAGAAAATGTTTTTTTATTAATAATGTTTTTAGGAATATTCATATATGGTAAATGATGGCTAATATCCTGTCCATATGTACCATCACCACGAGTATAAGCCTTATATGGTTTTCCGTTATTATATACTAATGCTAAACTAATACCATCTAACTTATCCCCTAATGTATATGGACCCTTATTATATTCTAACCATTTATTTAATATTTTAGTTCCTGGTTTAGCTTTATCCAATGAAGGCATAAAGAATGGAAGTTCTTGTTTTTTTCTAGTAACAATGCTGCCAATCTTTTCTAAATATGGATTAGTAGGATTTATTATTTGCAAAACCTCTCTAATTGCATCATATACGGAATCCGATACTAATGGACTACTATACAAATGATAATGATCATCTAATTCAGTTAATATAGATACTAATTCATTTTCAGTTAATTCGTTAGCAAATGCAATAGTATCATTATTTAATTTATCTATTGTATTATTTGTTATGTTCATATAATTTCTCTGGTTAAATACATGTTATATGTATTTATATTTGGAATCCTAAGACATGTAATCTGGTGGTCAATCAGGGAGCGAAGTTGTAGTAAATCAGCAAGACTAAACTCATGCACACCCGCAAAGTCACCAAAGCTAGTTGCAATTTTATCCCACAAGAATCCCTCAACAGGAGGGCAGTCATATTGGTTTTCAAATGTCATCATGTTTTTCTCCTAAATTATTGTTTTATATAATTATTTTACATTAACACACACTTGTTATTACTTTGTTCTTGTGCATGACTGGTTTTTTCTTTTTGTAATTCTTGTTGTTTTCGTATGTATTCTTTAGAAAATTCTGGTTGTTTACCATCAAAGGAAAAATCATAACATAATACATCAGCTATAATATAATTTTTATTTAAATAACCACCATTATAGCTTTTATTTGTATCATTACTTCTTAAGTATTCCATTATCCACCATTGTTCTTTTTTTGGTCTAACTGATACTTTATCTATAATATTACCTTGCTCATCTTTAAGAGTGTAACGTCTAATATATTCAAACTCAGGATTTTCAGTTACTTGTTCGCATAACCAATACATTGAATGGTCTTCATGATTACCTGGATATTCTAACTCATGTATTGGTTCTCCACGTTCGTCAAAAATATCAATATCATATTCTTTCCAAAAAACTATCCGTGCTATAATATCACAAATATTATCAATCATTAAATCTGAACCTAATGTTGATTCTATTGCTTGTTGTTTAGTCATACCAGCTTTATGTTTTCTTTTTATTAATTCTATAATAAATTGCCCATTACCGCAAGTAGGATCAACACTATTTTTAGTAACATCTGTTAATATTTCTGGTGATTTTTCTATTAACTTATTTAACATATCATCTACCAAGCATGTTGGTGTGAAAAATTCAGCGGTTTTTTTCAACCTCTCTTTGCTCTTGCTGTATTGACTCATTATACAAACTCCTTCCAAAAATCTTTGCGGAAATGTTTTATTATGTTTCTGTTATACATTGCGCTTTTTAATTTTGTTGCTTCTAATACTGGTTTAAATGAGTCGCTAATTAATGCTTTTTTTATGTTACCAAGATTTTCTACAGTATCAACTATACCACAAGCAAATTGGGTTAACCCATAATCACCATTTAAGTCCTGAAAAACTTCATAACCTTCACCACTGCTGACAATAACTTTAGGTATTCCAAATTGTTCTTTTTTTACTGAACTATACCAATTTTCTAAAGTACCATCTTGTTTTACATAATATACACAAGGATATTTAAATTCTTCTGTTTGTTCCTTATTCATATTTTTTTTATCGCTTCCATACATAGATCTATCATACATAATATCAACTTTTTCTTCACCATCCTTAGCTAATAATTTATAAATCAAATCATAGTTAGATGAAGGAATAAAATTATAATCATTAGTTATAACATGTTCAACGCCTGATTGATCCTTAATATCAATATTTTTAGTTGTTGGTTTTTCTTTTTTTATTATATACCAATCATATGTAGTAGAAGCATTAAAATGTTTCTCACCATCAACTTTATCATGCATTTCTAAATATAACATAGTATTTTCTTTAGTCATTTTATTAAATAAACTAATACTTTGTTTACCACCACTTCGCCACCCATTAGGATGAACTAATGACAAATACCCCCCATTACTCAATTTATCCAAGCATACTTCAACTACGGTTTTCCATATATCAACATGCTTAGCTCGTTTTGTTGTTTGAATTTCTTTTTTAGAATAAGGTGGATTACCAATAATAAAATCTATATTTTTCATGTCATAAATCTCCAAGGCTGCGTCAATATCATATTTACAAGTAAGCATATTTATATATAAACATTTTACCTTTTTACCATCAAATACTTTTTCTAAATATTTGTCTGAAGTAATAAATAAAACATTATCAACACCAAACACATCAATAGAATATAATAGTTCTACTAAATCTTCAAATACAACTACTTTATTTACTTTATCAATTATACCATATTCTTCAAATTTTTTATATCTTTCATAAGAAACTGAATAATAATCAAGTTTATTATCAAGAATCATAGTACCCCAATTTGTATTAACTAATGGTTTTTTTAATAAAAGTCTATCATCGCTATATCCTTTTTTGTTTTTTATATTATGCAATGATAAAAACATTTCATTATGATATTTTCTATAATTGAAATGGGTAAAATCCCATACTTTAGTGTTTTCATCATAAAGAGAATATAAATTATTAATAGATTGAATTACATCAGTATATTGTTTATTATCATTTAAAATTTCAAAATAAGGTTTAAGAATTTTAACTAAAGCTATTGGCAATGCTTGATGATATCTATTGGCATTAATAAGGCTTTTATTTTTCATTATATAATCTCCTAAAAGTGTTTGCGGTGTATGAGTGTAATTATACACCGCAATTATTATTTTGTCAACTTTTTATTTAAAATGCATCACCCATAATGGTTGAAATTACAGGGGTATAAACTGGTAATTCTCCCAAATCAATATGTTTGAATTCAATAGTTTCCCCTTTAATTTCAATATGTTGCAATAGTTCGTATATTTCTTTTACTGTGCCATTAGGTATTAATTTTTCTAAATTTTCTCGTGTTATATTAATATTTGATATTGATTTTACAAATCCAATAATGTTGTTAGGATCTATTACAGTATCTTTATAACCTTCTTGGAACAAGGTTAAAGTAATATTTTTCATATTTTCAATATACTTGCCTTTTTCTTTAGAATCGGTATTAATAGGGCAAATAATATAACCATATTTTTTATCACCTTTTTTTCTTAATGCCCTACCAGCGGATTGCATTAGACCAATGGAATCCATTTTTCGCATCCAACATACACTATTACATTCTTGAATATCAATCCCTTCTTTAATTACTTGATAATTAAATAAAATTGCATTTTTTGAATTGTCAAAACGTTTAATCATTGCTAATCTATCAGAACCAACAACCTGTTGTTTTATAACATCAAAATATAATCCTTCTACTTCATGGCCTAATATATCGGTTAAAATTTTATTAATAATTTTAAACTGTGATTTATACCATTCGGCTATTTTAATACTTTGAGTAAATGCAATTGTTTTAATATAACCAGTTTCTTTATAAACTGCCAATAACCCACTTAGCATTAATGCTAGTTCTTTTTTAACATCTATTGCGGTAATATTTTCTAAAATATTTTCATTTAATTCAACATCATTTAAGATATTATAAATTTTTTGTGCATTTTCATCATTAAAAGAACTTGCTACTATAAAAGGAGGCAATATAAATTCTTCTGTAATCATTTCAAACGCAGTTTTAGAATACAATGTTTTACCAAAATATTCTTCGTTTTCCATAGGAAAATCTAATAATTCGTCAGTATTTGATATTTTATTTTTTTCAGTTGCGGTAAAAAACAATTTATGTTCTACTGGAAAATTTTCGTGGGTTAAGGTGCAATTTATTCCTTTACCTGTAGCTCTATGGGCTTCATCATAAATAACCATATCGGCAACTTTTTCTAAGGTTTTCAATACTTCACCAACTTTGTACAAAGATTTCATAGTTGAAAATATAACCATGCGATTATTATTTTCATAATTTGTTTTAATGAAATCTAAAATAACTTCAGGGTCAGTTGTAGGGTTTTTTTCATATAAGTGAATTTCATCACCTAGTTCATCATGTTCTAATAGTTCTGAATCGCTACTAACTACCAAATAAGAAAAGAATTTATCTTTATTTAATTTTTTAGCATAAGTCTTGAATTCAAATTCAAGTTGGCGCAATAGACTGATAGTTGGTGCTGTTATTATGTTGATATTTCTTATTTCTTCAATAATTAATCTTAAAAAGATTTTAGTTTTGCCACAACCTGTAGGTAAAATAACTTTTCCATGAGAAACGAGTTCATCATCGATATAATACATATCATTTACAACTTGTTTTAAAATTTGCAAGGCTTCTAGTTGATAATATCTTAATTCTTCATTATCTAAATCTAAAACTTGTTGTTGGTATTCTGTATTAAGAATATCCTCCACGATGAGGCGAATTACTTTATTGCCTCTAACAATAACTGAATTAGTAGTATCGCAACATACTTCTATAACTTTTTGTTGTTCACCTGTAATATTACTTTTTTCAAAAACAGCATATGTAAAATCATGTATATCAGTCATAAAAATACCTCATTAAGTTATTATTTTGTTATTATACAATTAAAAACATATGTTGTCAAGCTTTATTTTACAAAAAAAAGCCCATAAATTTAATTTATGGGCTTTTTTATCTTAATGTTATCTAAAAATTTTCATTTATTATATAAGTATTTCAACGGCATATCAACCCCAAAAGTATTTTTTATATGTAATAAAATATCGTCATCTGTTACATTACCATAAACAATTTCTTTATGGTTATTTTCAAAAATATCTTCAATAAATTGTTCTAACCCTTCATATTTTTTAAAAAATTCCTTTCTATTTTTAACCTCTGCTTGTTTTTTTTGTTTACCACCTTTAAATTTGTATGCCATTGCTTTATTTGCTGATGCTTTTGATTTATACCCATGCCCCTGAGCATCATCAATTATTTTATTATCATCATCGATTATTTTATATCGTATTACTGTTGCAATTTCATACCCGTAGTCATCAAAAGTGGTTTTATTATATGGTATTATTTTCATGTTATTTCACCTCTATGTTATTATGTCTTTACTGGTTATAATAATATTATTAACTATAAAAACAAAATTATCAATAATTTTTTAATAATTTAAAAATATATTTAAATAATAATATTAATATGCAATCTATAATAAATTTCCATCTTCATCATATTCCCAAATATGAACATTACCGTTTGAATCTTCATATCTTATATGATTGCCGTGCTTATCATAATAATTTTAAGACCAAAAAGTTGCTAAATGTGTATTATCAGCTATTTCAGTATTTTTCTGTTCAGTTTTAATTTCATTATTATAATTTTTTACATTCCATAACAATTTTTCCTGAAAATTATAGAATTTGTTAATGTCAAATAAATTTTTATGGTTAAACATATAATCTCCTTATGCATGCCGGTTATTTAAACCAATAAGTTGTTAGCATGAATATATTATATCAAAAATTTTTACCATGTCAACAACAATAGTTTACTAATTTTTTATTTTTATAAATAAAATAAAAACGGTCAAATATGATAATACCGGATACTAAACTATTACTTATTAATCATTTCTCTTGTTTCGTTATGAAATCGTAAAATGCCCAATTCTTTAAATGCATCAAAATTATCTTTTATTGCCTCTATATCTTGTTTTGTTGGGGCATATTTTAAACTCATATGACATTTAAATTTATTATAACTATGTTTTAACCCATTATTTCTAATATTTTTATGGCGTTTTTCAATTGAATTCGATTTTAAACTTAACACAACTGCATACCATTTGGTTCCAGGTTCACCTAATAATTCGATATCATCTATTGTTGCCAAATATGTTTTATTTGGTATGTTAACATCAATATCAGGATTTGATTCATCGTACATTATTGTAACGTGAAAATCTCTAATATATTCTTTAATACCAATATCTTTTAATAATTTTTTTAGTTTATCTGAAGGTTTTTTTTGTAAACTTAATGAAAAATACCCACCATTATTTTTTTTATTTTCATGCAATTCTATTAATTTCATATTACTCCTACAATTTATAATTCATATACATATACATCATATGTATTATTTTCTAAAATTGTATTTATAATATTCGAAATTACAACCCAATCACCACCACCAAGACCTGCACCAATTTTTGGTATACCTAATTCATGTATATTATGCTTATCCATATATGCTTTTAAAATTTTAAAACAACTTTCTATTGCGGTGTAGTTTACTTGCCTTTGGTATGTTCCATAATATTTTTGTGTTATACAGTTAGCAATAACTGGTTCATTATAATTGCCATATGCAAAAATAACGTCACCAACATGCAATTTAGCGTTGATATATGCTTTATATGCATAAGGGTAGGTATGTGCTATTTGTTTTGCTACACCAGCCCCCATCTTGCCCATAGCGTTACACCCATGGGCAATAAATGGTAGGTTAGAAGTTAATAAATTCCCTTTTATATATTTCACTTTACAATTATAGTAGAATCAGACTTAACGGTATACCATAATACGTTATGGACTAATTCTAGTTTAATATCACCAGTATTACTATCAGTGATTTTATTTTTTACAATAAAATCACTATCGTTAAATTCAATTTTATCGCCTACATTTAAATCTCTTGCTAATTTAACTTTCATATTATATTCTCCTAAAAAAAATAATTTAATTCTAAATTAATATCAGTTAACGGAATGGATCGTATTAAATTATACGCATGCTCAAATTGTTCATCCTGTGTTTCTTTCATTTCATAATTAGGTAATAAATTGTTATTATATAAATCATTGGCACAACGTATAACAGACTGGTATATATCAGTTATTGAAGCTTCTACACCACTAAAGTTATACAATATGTTTTTAACACGCATTTCTTTACTAATATAGTGTAGAGGGTCATTGTCCATAATGCCACGAATTAAAAAAGTATTAAACCTAGAAGGTGCATAGCGTACTGATTGATTTAATACTTTTAATATTTTTGTGTTTAATTCATTATCAATATCATTCCAATATTGTTCAGACAATACACCTTGTTGTGTACTTACACTTTTAATATACTCAATATATTCTAAAAAGTCATCAATAGTAAACTCATTATTTTTAATTGAATTAAACACTTGTTCTTCAGTAATATTATCTTTAACAACATCTATCATAACACCTCCTAATTATATTTAATACTCAAACTTCACGTAATTTTGAAAGTCTAGTAAGTAGTTTATATTTTTTTGTTAATAAAAAATTAATATAAATACTACCAACAGCTTTTTCAAGTTGTTTATTAATTTTTTTAATTTTACGTTCAATTTCATTAATGTTATTAATTTTCATATTTGTATTCCTTATTATCTGTTAGCATTTACACCACTGTTCAAATATAGTAGACCAGTAGCCATCTTTTGTTCTGTAGTTGACTAGAAAGTAAACTTTCGGAGTCCATTCAACCCATGTATTAAGAAACTTCCAATTGTACTTTGCACCCATTTTCAACCTAGTTTTTAAATTCTATTAGATTTATTAAGCTCATTTTCATTCGTATTTTTCTTCTTTCTTCCGCCTCTTCTTCTGTAAAAACGGGAAGAATAACAGGTAAGAATTTTCATAATATCCTCAGCTAATTCTTCTTCATATTTCTTTTCTTTTGTCTCCCTGTCTTTGTATTCAATCAGCACTCGTTCAACTTTGATTGGCACACTCAAGATATTTGCTTGCTTCTGTGATTTTATAGATAAAATGTCGGATTTAGAGCATTTTTGAAGCCATTTCCACAAGTTACATATAACATCGTATTTTTCTATTAGGATTACATCTCTGTCCCAATACATTATTGTGCTGTTCCTGCAAATGGCTCAATAATAGTGTCATACTTGGGGGCAGGATAATACCTAACGCCCGGCTTAACCGGCGCGGGCAATGCCCGCGTCCGCGTTAAAGCCATTGTTAGCTTTTCCTTTTTGCAGCAGTACGTATAGCTTCGCCAAGGTCTTTGTCTTTGAGCTCATATCTTTCTAGTAAATGTACATTCTCATGCTTAACATGGAGCTGGCCTTCATTGCCACTATTCCCCCGATGCTGTCCTTTAGAAAACAAGGGATTATTTTGAACCTCTGTAGAATTCATCACCCAAAGAACAATTTCGTCACGAAACACAGCAACCCATATAAAAACATCGCAGCATTGTGGCTTTAACTGTTGGAAATTCATTAAAAACGGCTTATCTGTATCTCGGAAAGAGCTTTTATGTAAAGAGGCTCATCGCTGCTAGAATCAACCGCTCTGGACGCCTTTACCTCTATCTTTATCCCATCAAGCCACATGTCATACTCACCGGAATAACTCGGGTCCAGTTTCTTTGATGGCTTTTTTAGTGCTGTACACTTTCCATGCACATAAGTCTGGGCAAATTTCTCGCCAAATCCTCTGGGCGCCGATATTTCAAATATCCACAGATTCGGATTTTCAGATACATATTCAGTGCGAATTTCGATGTACTGCTCAAATGTTAAACTATCTATATTGATAAGATGACAAATTAGATGCTCGTACTCATTAAAAGGAAATATCGCCTGATCCTCATCAACAAGATCAAGGATTTTCTGCAGTTCTCTCCTGTCGCCAGCAAAGCTCTCGCATATTCTATTTTTTAATTCTGTAAGTTCCACCAGGCACCTCTTCCAACGACAAGTATTCTAGAAATGACTCTTCAGAGAAAACTTTTCTCCCTTTAAAGTAGTCAGTAAATATTGGCATAGACTCAAGGTCTGCTCTTAGCACCTTGTGCGTATCAAATATTTTTTGAAACAACCAAGACATGATCTTACTGTTCAGTAGCGCGCAAAGCTCTCCGTGGCTGATAGGGAAATCATCTTCCAAAACGAGCATATTGGCACTATTAAGAATGAACTTTTTTTCTGTGTCATGAAAAAACACAAGCTCAGAGGATATGAATTTGTAGATTAGTTTTTCTTCGGCACTGTAGAGCTGGATGGGAGCGACCTGCTGATACTGAGAAAGGTCATCAGGAATGTATGTCGAAGCCTCTTTTAATCCCTTATTGGTGATATCTGAACCCTTATAAACAGGAATATATCCACTCCGCGCCTCGGGCAAGCAAAACTTTTTATTGTTGCCTGTAACAATCCCCAAACCCCATCTCGCGCTACCGCGAAGCGTTTGATGAGGAATGCTCAAGATATGCTTAACTACCTCTAGGTCAAGCTCAGAGCATGTAAAGTTAAATATTGATTTTGGGTTTTTTTCAAAAACCCCCTGCGATACTTCAGTTTTGGTGTTACCGCTGACACATATAGTTGCACGCCGATCGTCAGGGCATTGTTTTCTTAGAATAATGCCTTTTGCCTTAGTAAGAAGCCCTTTGAATGGTTTTCCAAAATCAATAAGAGCGATAATTTGGTTTGCAAGAGCAGCTTTTCTTACGCTCTCATACGAGGCTATATTGAAAAATGCATCTTGCAGCAAAAACCCAAGGTAACCAGACGAACTTAGAATCTTCATCGATGCAAAAAAGAAAATTGCGCTTGTGTCCTTGCTGTTTCCTGCGGCCAGCGAATCAGCCAGCGAGTCCTTTTCCTTTTTAGGTAGTTTTTTACCCCACGGAGGATTAGTAAAAATGACATCATACGTTTTATCTATTTGGCAAGAATTACTTAAAAAGTCTCTTTTCTCAATGTTTGATTCAGCAACTCCACTGATCTCCTTTAACCTGCTCCGTGATATTTCAAGCGCAACTTCGTCTATGTCGTACCCATAAATATTGCATGGCCTAAATCCTCGTTTTACTGCTTCAACAAGAAAGTTTCCCGTTCCGCAGCATGGATCGCAGAATGTCAATTCTGAACAGTCCTTTGGAAGATAATCAAAAAAATCTGCTGTGATTTCTTGGGGGGTGTAGAAGACTCCTTCTTTGTTTTTATATGACTCAGATAAACTTTCCTCATAGAGATCGCTCAAACCTTCAGGGTGGACTTCATTAGAGCGGATTATGTTATGAATCATTTCCTCCAGTCTTGAGTGATCATGCTGATCTTTCAGAGACTTATTGGCACGCTGATTGAGTTTTTCCGTTCCAAGAATTTCATTCTTGAAAGCCACAAAAGACTCAGCTGTCACTGAATTTTTGGTTGCCTTATGAAGATATCCCGTTTTTATCCAGTTTCTAACAGATGCCGAAGACACATTGAGGGAAAATGCAACATCATCTATAGAGATTACCTCCACATCGTCAGCTTCAAAAAGAGCACTTTGTTTCATCGCATCCTCATGTTTATTACTTTCTCGGTCAGGTCTAGTGGTTCGAATTCCCATCGGCTCTCGCTGAAAGAGCTAACTATTTTTGACTTACTTCCGTAATATCCCCACATAATTTCAACTCCTTAACCATCACTTCGTTTAATAATTCTTGCCGCTGCCTTAGCTATACTAACACCTGTAGTATGACTAGATCCTTCTTTAGTTTTATTTATTTTATCAATAATAGATTCTTTTGTCAATATTTTACTTGAGATTGCATCCCATTTTTTAATATCATTAAAATAATCATTGGAACTATTTTTTATTGGTTTAATACCAATATATTTTTTAACTAAAGTAATTATATCATCATCAACAAATTGTTCATAATAATCTTTATATGAAATTTTTTTATTTAAATAGTCACTTCTTGTTTGCATATATTATTCCTTAATTTTTCTTTAAAAATACAAAACTACATATCATAAGTTATATAATATGTAGTTTAATATATATTTTAAAATTTATATAGCTATGCTGCTCTTGGTGTTCCACCACCAGGAGACAACTTTACGGTTGGTGTGTATTGATTATCTAAGTAATGCTGGAGTTCAATTTTTTTCTGAATAACTTCACTATTTGTAGTTGCTTTTACTGGCATATATACTTCACATCCATCTAATGTAATACCTCTTACATATACACGATCATTATTTAATGGAACATCTTTTAATGGATTATACATCATATTTAATACCTCATTTATTATTTATCTTTATCTAATTGGTTCAACAATAATAAAATTTTTCTAATGATTTCATTACATGAATCTATTGCATCTAGTCTTAATATATTACTATTATTTCCTTTAAAAATATTTTTCTCATTAGTTAATAACGTTATTATATTATTATAATGGTCTAACAATTTTAATAAAATCTCTTCAAAATTTAAATTACTGTACGTTTTCATGATTATAAATATTAGGACACTAATATTTATAATTTTATGTGATTACATTGATGTTCTACATAAATTATATCAAATAATTCATTAATATTAAAATAATTTGTTTCATTTGCTATACTAATACACACATTTAATTTATCCCATAAAGAAATATCAATCAATTCAAGCTGAATATTATATTTTTCCCAATATAAAATCATGGAAGATTGTTTAAATTTTTTATACTTACTATTATAAAATAATTCAAATCCAGCATTATATAACACTTCCATAAAATTATTATTTGCGTTTTCATCATATGATAATAGAATATCGTTATCATATCTAATCATATTAGTATCAATGAATTCTAACAATAAATACAATTGTTTAATATCCCTATTATATCTTGGTCTTCTGTATTTATTATATAATTTCATTAAAGGTTTTTGTAAATTAAATTTTATCATATATTATCCTTATTTGTTTATAAAAATATAGTATACCACATTAATTTTTAATTTCAAGTGTTACTTTCCATGATTTTCCAAAAAAAAATTTTTATTGATAGCTTTCCTTGCTTCTTTTGCATCTTTTTTATTGTTAAATGTACCTATATGCGAACTCTTTTTATTCAACGTGTAACTTGCGATCCATTTGTTATTACGCTTATATACACCACACACCCCTGATTTATTATTTTTGTATTTGCATAAATTTATATTATTTTCTGCAACTGTAACTTTTCGCAAATTATTATATTTGTTACATATACCATTACCATTTTTATGATCTACCAATAATTCAGGTTCTGGCATTAATCCACTAACATAAAAAATAGCAAGTCTATGAGCCAAATATTTTTTATTATCAATACTTATTTCAATATATTTTTTATTTTTTCTAGTTATCATAGTACCAGCAACTTTATATGCATACCTAGCATCCCAATTCTTAACACCTCTTGGTTTCCATGTAAACAACCCAGTTTTTTTATTATACCATAATAGTTTAATTAACTTATCATGAGTCAATGTCATTTTTAAGATCCTCTATTTCAAAAACTAATGCCCCATAATCTGACAATATATACACACAAATTATTGTATTATTATAAATTTTATAATAATCAACTTCAATTTCAATAATTCTACCACTTGAATTAATTGTTTGTATTATTTTATGAAAAGGTATAAATTCTGCAAGTGCAAACCATCTATGATTATCATAAACGCTATAACAAATAAATTTATTAAAATTATTATGTTTATCACATTTTGTAAAGTTATTTGCTTTTATAATATTATCAGGAACATTATTATATTCCAAAAACTTAACTGTTCGTATATTCAAACATTTAACAGTTGGTATGTTTTTTATCTGATCCATAGCATTTTTTAGATTTTAGTAAAAATAGTTTCTTTTATATATTTAATAGCAAAATTTGGAACTTCATCATTAATCAAAATGTCACAGCAAATTCGCATAATTATTTCATCAAAAGTAAATTTTCGTTTTGGTAATACGATTGCCCCCGAAAATGACATTTTAAAACCTTCTTCATTTAATCGGTTAACTGCCATTTCAACCCCTAATTTTTTATTGTAATTGTCATTAGGGTTTTGATAAGACACCCCATAATATACTTGTGGGCCTGTTTCATCTTCACGAATTTCTGAAGCTATTGTAATTACACCTAATTTTGGTTCATATTTGTTTATTCTGAATATTTTAATCATTATAAATCACCTCTTGTATGTTTGTTGTTATGAAATTAATATTATACTTAAAAATTAAATATTGTCAATAAATTAATTTTATTTTACGGTATAATATTATTGTTTTAAATATTCAATTGCAAAATTACTATCCGTAGTATATATAATCATTTCTATTCCAGAAGTTATTATTTTTTGCATGCATGCACTACATGGTCTAGCCATTAAAAACTCATTATTCTTATTTTTCCTAGCAACATATAAAATAGAATTTTTAGGGACTTTTTTTATCTTACTAAGACAACTCATTTCAGCATGTACAAATGAATTTTCATGTTTATACCAATAACGACTTTTGTTTAATTCATATTGTAGTGGATGTGTTTTTTTTTGATTATATCCTGATGATATAATTGTTTTATTAAAACATAAAATAGCACCAAATTTATTACGTTCGAAATCTGATAACTCAGAAATAATACCAGCCGCAATAAGCATTTTATTATGAAATCTATATTTTGTTTTAGATATACCTAACACGATTACCTCTAAATTAAGCATGATATAATTATGTCATGTTTTTAAATTAATACACTGCTTATTATCTAATATTTTTTTAAATTTTTTATTATTGTTCAATCAAGCTAATAATTAAACATTCTTCATCACATGCTTTAATAACTTCTTCAGCCGCATCATGATCGCTAAATACACATACAGTATATGACCCTTCTGGAATTACAAATTTTGGTTTATATAATGGTGGGAATAACCCTGAAAATACACGACCTTTAAGATTTTTAATAATGTACATACTATTATTACCTATGTTTTTGTTAACTTTTACAAATATTAATTTTAATATACTATATACATTAAAATTCCATTTTTTTTCTATGTTTAAGTTTTCTATTATATTCCTTTTTTTTATTTCGTTCAATAGAACTTTTATTAAACTTATTCATAAATTTAGCTACTGGGTTTTTCATCACAATTTCCTAATATATTTTAATATTTATATTTTTTTATAACAAATATACACTGAATCTTTTACAAATTCATTTAATTCGTATGTATTATTATTTTCATCGCATATAATATCACTACTTGATTGACTTGTCAAATCTTTTTTACTTATTAGTAAGAAATTAGAATCAACTATTATACCATCTACACAATTATTATTAACATTTACTAAAATATTTTTAAAATTCATAAAATTTAATAATCAGTACCTAAAATACCTGACAAATCTTCCAATGATGTTATTAGACCATCAAAATCTTCAGTTTCTCCTAATAAATTAGCTAAATTATCTACCAAGTCTAAATCAACATCATATTCTACTGATAAATGTTCTAAATAATCATCACGATTGTCAAAACCTTTTTCTTTATAAACACTCATAATAAAATCCTCCGTTAAAGTAAAACCTATTATAGAAATAAAATTAATTGCTGTCAATAATTTTATAAATATATTAATAAGTATTTAGGATAAAACATGAAAATAGATGGATTGCAATTAAGAGAAGGTAGTTCTATAACAAATTTAACAGTCAATTCAGGCAATGATTTCCCTGCGTTGCCAAACTTAGCAGAATTTTTTTATTTACATAACCATGTATCATTGCCTTCAGGTCTTTATGAATATACAATAGATAATGAATGGGTTCTTATAACAAATTCACAAAATAATGCAATATCTATGCTAAATGATATAGTGTTAACAGATTTGACATCAGGACAAATATTAGTTTATAATGGCACAGAATGGATTAATTCGACTGTAAGTGGAGGTAGTGGTTCTTCAGAATCCTACATACATACACAATCAACCTCAAGTGATACTTGGACAATTACTCATAATTTAGGCAACCAATTTGTTCATGTAACCGTAATAAATGAAAATAACCAAATTATGATACCAAATTATATAAATTTGATTTCTACTAATAATGTAGAAATTGGGTTTATTACACCTAGAACAGGTGTTGCAGTAATAGGTGGTTCATCTACTGGAGGTGCATCAGGCGGGGGTTCAGATAAAATATTTTATGAAAACGATTCATTAGTAACAACAAATTATACGATAACTAGTGGAAAAAATGCAATGTCGGCTGGACCTATAGAAATTGATAATAATGTAACAATAACAATACCACTAAATTCAAATTGGGTGATAGTATAAAATATAATAAAACAGGAGCATACATGCAAGAAGTAAATAAAACATATTTAAATAAAGAAGAAATATTAAATGATCTATTGAATAATTTTTTAAATGATAAAGATAAATTATATATAAAAGAAACCCCAAAAGACAGGTTGGTTTTTTTTCATAATAATTTAGGAAGGGACATTCGAAATCATTATAAACTATGGGAAGAAAATAATCCCAATACAGATATAAACAGATTTGGTCATGTAGATTCATCACCAAATCACCCTGATGATTTTTCATTCGATATTATACAAGAATTATGGTTAGCCTTACAGGTTGATAATCAATGACTTATATAGAACCACCATTTAATTATACCGGTTCAAAATATAAATTACTCAATCAATTATTACCTGAATTCGACTATTCTAAAAATACTTTTATAGATATGTTTGCAGGTGGTGGTTCAGTTTTTTCAAATGTTGCAAATAAATTTGACAAATTAATTGTAAATGATATAATAAAAGACCTAATAGGAATATATGAAGAATTAATAAAATCTGATGATATTATAGAAAAAACAAAAAACTTATGTCCTGAAAAAACCGATAATGAACAATTTATAAAATTGCGTGATAGTTATAATTTAGAACCTTCACCTGAAAAATTATGGGCTTTAATATTATCATCAACAAATAATATGATTCGATTTAATAAAAAATTTAAATATAATCAAACATTTGGTAAACGAACATGGAATGTCAATACAGACAAAAAAGTTAATGCATATATTAATTATATAAAAAAATTTAAAGATAAATTAATATTTAAATCTGTTAATTTTAATGAATTAATAATTAACAATGAACACACAATGGTTTATTGTGATCCGCCATATGGTAGAATAAAAGACCAAAATGGAAATATAGTAAATAAACAAATATCAGAAGCTGGTTATAATAATTTTTGGTCAATTCATGATGATATTAATTTATATAAATATCTTCATAATGTTCATAATATAGGTTCATCATTCGTGGTTTCAGGTTTATTGCACCATAATGAACAAACAAGTTGGATGTTAGATAAATTAATTAACGATGGGTTTGAATATAAAATTTTAAATTATAATTATAACAAAGTTTCTCGTAATGGAATTAAAAACGATTCAACTGAAATAATAATAAAAAATTTTAACAATAATACAAATAGGTGGTTTATATGATAATTATATATATTAAAAAAATTTTAGCATTCCTTTTATCACATTTCTTATATCATATTGGTGATTTTATATCATATTTTATAACTACTGATACTACTATAGTATACGATATGTATAATTGGTGCATGACTACCTCTGCTGATATTCAAGATTGGGCAGGAAATAATACACCATGGCGTAAACCAAATTAATTTGATGCAAGAATAGCACACACCATATTAAATGTGGTGTGTGCTATTAAATAATAAATTATTTACTATAATAAGTATAATAAGTCTCTTCATCTAATCCAACATCTATAATAACTGGTCTATTATCAAAAATGCCCCAATTAGCAAGTCTTGTATAATCACTTAATAATGGGGTATAATTACCAACATACTCAAGAAATAGTTGGGTATATTCAGATTCTTCATTTATTTTAATATTAGTTCGCTTAAAATATTGTTTATACCCCATTTGTTCCTTTGCATAATATATTAAATCATTAGGATCACCACCAAAAAAATCTCTAAATTTTTTAGCAGTCATTTTTTCAGCAAATTCAGTATGTAACCACGTTGCGTCATTATTACGTTCATCAAAATCTATTAAAGGTATCACAATTTCTGGCATATAGGGATCATTCAATGTCCTTATTTCAACCTCATTTTGTGCTACTCCCTTCCTATTTTTTGCTACTTTTAATACTGTTTTCCGGCCTTGATATTCTATAATAAACGCTACACGAGAAGAACCAGCTCCTACTTTTTGTGCCCTTTGTTTTGCATATTCAATTCTCTTTGCAAACGACACATTATGGCTATATACATCTTTGTCCCAATCACCAGGTAGTGGTGTTTCTAATAAATTTAATAATTTCATAATATCCTTTTAATGTTAATAAATGTATTTATAAATACATTACTGTTTAAACCACTCAAATGCTGAATCTAACTCAAATAGTAAATTATATATATTGTTACTTATATATCCAACATCATAATATTTAGAACACATGCTATTTAAAATTTCAATAGCTTTTGGTTTATCCTCTATATTCATTATATATATTTTTGAATTTGCCAATACTGAATATTTATTTTTAACTAAGGTATCACGCAAATCATCAATCCCTTTATCACTAAATACAGGATATAACACATTAGAAGCATTTACATTATCATTACATAATACAAAATATAATACCCTATTATTAATTTCTTCTATAGTGGATTGTAGGGTTCTACCAAGCCAGATATCCCAATTTTTACCCCATTCATCATTTTTACCCCATTCATCTTTATATGTAACATTTGGATATTTTGGTAAATATTCAGGAAATATTTTATCGTCATTAGCTATTTCTAACCACTTATCCCTTGTATTTATTGAATGTTCTCTTGCAAATTTTTGTGCTTCCCTAACTGCATCCCAATAAGGTAATATTGGTTTATCATTAGAACGCCCAAATGTATTTTCAACCCCTAAAAAATCATTCCAATTAGTCCATTCGTCATAAACAGTATTAGGCGAAGCTGGTAAAAATCTTATTAAATTCAATGTGCGCCATTCCCTATACTTCTTTACCGAAGTTATTTTATAATCAAGTTTTTGTATATATTCTACTGCATCCTTATATGGTAAAAATCTATGGGCATTGCGACCTTTAAAACTTTTCCCAACATTTTTATAATGCTGTTTATGTTTATTTAAATCAGCCATTAATTTGCTCTTAGCTTCTTTAATCTTTTTCGTATTTTCTTTACGTATTTCTCGCTTTTTACTAATTAATTTATGATGTTGTTGTTTACGTAGCTTTTTTATTTTAATAGCAAACTTATAACGTTGTTTTTTACGCAATTCTTTCCTTTTAATTTCTGCACGTTTTTTTGCTTGTTCCTTTGTTCTCTTTAACTTTCTATTATAATTTTCGCGAAGTATTTGTGCCTTTTTAGCTTTCCTTTCTGATAATATCTCATTTCTACTTCGTGCATAATCAGTTAATCGTTCATTTCGTTTCTGTCGGATTTTTTTCTTTTTTACCTGCAATTGTTCATTTAATATACGTTTTCGTTCTTTAAGTTTTTCATTTAATTTTTCACGACGAAGGTTAGCTCGTTCTTTTAAAATTTCTGTTTGTTTATCAAACTTTTTATTAAGACTTCGTTTTAATTGTTCCTTTTTATTTTCTATACGTTCCTTTAATACTAATTTTAATCGTTCTCTTAATATATATTTCCGTTCTTTAAGTTTTTCATTTAACATTTGTCTTCGTATTTGCAAATATTCCTTTTCTCGTTCTTTAATTTGTTCCTTTCTTTTTTCAATAGTAATTTTTACTTTTTCTTTTATTTGTGCTTTCTTTTTATTTAATCTATTACGAGCAACCATTCTCATATGCGCCTTTTTCTTTTCTAATTCCCTTTTCATTTGTTCATTTAATAACCGGCGATATTTTTTTGTTTTTTCTTTTATTCTTCTTTTCCTTTTTTCTCTTAACCTATTAACTCGCTTTTTAACTTGCTCAGTTGATATACCATTTTTCTCACGCAATCTTTCGTATTTTCGTTTTCTACCATTTGTGGTATTATTCGAATTAGTTTTTTCATCATTATCTATTTTTAAATGAACAAAACCAGTTTCATATACTTCAGACACACTTCTTCCCCTCAAAAAATTATAATATATAAATATATTTATAGAACACTAAACAAGGAGTAATTATGAATACCGAATTTAACAAAATAGTGCAAATACTATTAAATAAAAAATTAAATATAAATTTATTAGTCGATGGTAAAGCCGGAAAAAATACATTAAATGCCATATCATCATTAAATTCAAAAGATATAAAAGGATCTTGGTCAGCTAATAGAAAAGTTATTGGTACACTACAATTTATTGCCAGAGAACAAAATATACCAACAGGTGAAATTGATGGATTTTATGGGCCACAAACTGATTATGCGTTCAATCAAATCAAATATAAATTACAAAATGGAAAACCTGAAGGAATATGGCGTGGAGATGAAGGTAGAAGTCTAAATCAATCTACTAATAAATGGCCTGTTCAAACACAACAAGCGTTAAGAAATTTTTATGGGGAAGTTGGAAAAAATCAAGTAACCATAGAAATTCCGTATGAACTAAAAATTGCATGGAATACAAAACAAAAAACAAAAAAAATTACTTGCCATAAGTTAGTTGCGGATTCTATAATTCGTGCATTAACAAATGTTGAACAAGCATATGGAATTAAAGATATATCTAAATTAAGGTTAGATATGTATGGTGGGTGTTTAAATGTTAGACCTATACGAGGAGGGAATGTATATTCTACTCATGCATGGGGTATAGCATTAGATTTTGATCCTGCAAATAATAAATTGCGTTGGGGTAATGATAAGGCATTATTCGCAAAACCAGAATATAAAACATGGTGGGATATTTGGGAAGCTGAAGGTGCAACATCATTAGGCAAACACCGAAATTATGATTGGATGCATGTACAATTTGCAAGTATTTAATTTCTATGTTATACTGTTCCTTATTCAGAAATAGGAGACTAAATGCAGTTAACAAAAAAATTCTTAATAGACCATGATGCGTGTGATGAAGGATTATTATTTTTCGTAAACAATAATCTTACATCATTTCCATTAGATAATATACACAATATTATAGGAGAATTAAACTTTTTTAAAGAATGGCTCTTTAATATAGTTAATGAAAATGATAGATATGACGGAAATGGTAATTTAATTTATTATAAAACAAATGAAGGTTTTGAAACAATAAAAAAATACGAAAATAATAAATTAACATATATTAAAAATGAGTATGAAGAAATTGAATATTATTTTAAATACGATGATAATGGAAATGAAATATATAGTAAAAAAAATAATATAGAAATATTTAAATCATATAATAACGATAATAAACTAACCAAATACAAAAATAGCAATGGTGATTTATTTACATATCAATATGAAAATAATAAATTAATAGCATTAATTGAACAATCTAATAATGCTAATAGGAAAATTATATATGAATATGATTGCAATGATAATTTAATAACTAAAAAAGATGATGATAATATAACAACATATATATACGATTCAAATAATATATTAATTGAAGAATATAATTCTTGCTCCAAAAATACCATTACGTATGAACCAAATAATTTAGAAGTACATAAAAATAATTCAGGTATTATAACATCTAAATATCAAACGAATATGTTTGGTAATGTAATTTATTCATATAGACATTTAAATAATACAATATTTGAGCATTATTATAAATATGATACTAATCAAAATTTAATAAGTTTTGAAAAATATAGTGACAGTAAACTAACTCATTCAATAAAACATATATCTAAATATTATTCGGATGGACAATTAAAACAATACAAATCATTAATAATACCATTTTATGAAAAATAGACAAAAAATAGCACACATGAAAGTGGCAATGGTATATGCATCATTATCATATTGTAGTGATAAAAAAGTTGGTTCTATAGTTGTACTAGATAATAATGTTATATCTATTGGATATAATGGAACCCCACCAGGAGAATGCAATGAGTGCTTAGATGATCACGGAAAAACAAAAGAAAATGTAATACATGCCGAACACAATGCATTAAAAAAATTAAAAAATACACCACATGATTTATCTAAAGCTATATTATTTTGCACGTTATCCCCTTGTATTAACTGCGCAACTTTAATTATAAATAGTAACATAAAACATGTTATATATAATAAAAAATATAAGTCCGATGATGGTATTAAATTATTAATAAAAAACAATGTTTTAGTTGAACATCTTACAATTACAACCTAATTAAATATAGCTTATACAACCAATAGGAGATAATAAAAAATGCCAATAATAACAACAAAAACACCCATAAAATTAAAATATGGTAAGAAAAATGAACAACAAGGCAGGGTATATAAAATTTCAAAAATGAAAGTATCATGGAATGAAAATAATTTATTAGCTAATATGTATAAAAAAATAAATAAAGAATGTGTAGATAATAGAGTATGGGGTACTAGAATTGATAACACATCATACATTAAACATAACGATAATATTTATAGAGATTTCATAGTAGAAGAACATTTGCAAACATTATATATGTTAGATGATAATGAAATCAAAAAAGAAGATATCATTGGGTTAAATGAATCAAACAATACAAATGAAATTATTCCAATTATATATAGGTGTGTTAATCAAACAAACATTATATCTATAGAAGAGGAATAATAATGACTTCAGTTATTTTAAGCATCTCATTAGCAATCATGCTATACTACGTTATAATAAGTACATTTAGTATAATAAAACTATATAAAAACAAAATATTATTAAAACAAGCATATGAAAAATATCTTAACAATAACTGACTTTTTATAAATAAATAAAAAAGGAAATCTTGTAGTGCAATTATTTGATTTATTAGAAGGTATTAGTGAAAACCTATTTCATTCTACCATGATACAAAACGCTATTAACATTTTACAAAATGATGAATTTGTTTTACAATCAGATTTTGCTAAATCATCAGAATCTAAAGCAAAAAAACCAATGTTTTTTTTATCTACCGCTAGAAGTAGATTAGGTTCATATCTTATTTCATCTGATAAATACGTTAGTAATTTTTCTGTTTTGTTTCACCTAAATGGAAAAAAACTATCAAATAACTATTCAGGCAAAGCGGTTGATTACTGGGGACAATCATTTAAAAATCCAGAAACAAAAACACCATTATCTGATGAAATGGAGGATAGAATATTCTCTCCTACAAGATCAATACCAGCAACGAAATATATAACAAAAATAGATGTATATGCGAATGTTACACCTAGACAACAAGGTATGTTTGATACTGAAGGTAAATTAGACAAAAGCGAATATTTGCTTAAATTATATCAATTAGCTTCAAAGCATAATATTGAAATACGATTTTTTGGTTCAAAAAGTAACTTTATTGCTGGTAAGAATCCTACCCCTACCAAAGAAGTCCTTAAAAAATTGCATGATCCTAAAGGTTTTATTCAATTTGAAAAAAATCAAAAAAGATACAAGTCAAGTTTTGGAAATACTATAGACAAATTTATAAGATTGGCAAATCTGTTGCTAAAAAATAAACGACAAGATATAGATTATACCCCAACACAACAAGAAATATTATATATATCTGATTTCAATTCACAATATAGAAGACAGGATATTAAAGATGGTTTATTAAATGATATGCACAACTTCTCAAAAGATAAAAAAATGGTGGCTTTGCGTGATTTAATGAAACTATATAAAACAAATAACATTCATCAACTATTCGATGCAGTAGTAGAAAAAATACAAAAAGTAAATAATGTGGTGTTTGATTAGTAAAAGATTGTTTCATAATAGTTAACAGTCTATTACAAAATATAAGTATTGTTTTATGTATAAATACATAGTAATATAGTTAAAAATATATTTTATATTTTTAACTTAATTTTTTATAGGAGAACAACAATGTTTTATATTACTATTTTATTTTCAATGCTTTACTTTTCAATTATCATTGATTACCACAAAAATTTAAAAATTAAATCATGTTTAAAGTATGACAGACACTTTAAATATTTTATGATTAATTCACATGCTTTATACATTACCACTATACTAGATATTCTTATACCTAATACAGTAGAAATAATACTAACATATTTATTTTTGTTTAGTTTAGCATTATTATTTGGTTTTAGGATGTTATATATTGGTAGCAACAAAAATTCAACTACACAAGGAAAACAATCATGTCAACAAGCTTAAATAATATAAACTTTGATACAATAGAAAATAATTCAACAAATGGAACATTGTTAAATGATACCAATGCACAATTAAAATTTGTAGCTCAAGTAAATGGAAAAAATGTTACACAAGCATATTCTTCAACATTTTTAGTAGAAGAACATCTTAAAAAATTACCAGAAGACGTTCAACAGAAAGCTGTTATAGTTCCAGTAACTCAAAATGGACTACAATTTTTAAAAGGATAATAACCTTTTTATTTTTTCTACATCATAATCAGGAACAGCTATTGGTATTTCTTTTTGCATTAAACTAATAGCTGCGGCAACCCTATGTCTACCATCTAAAAATAAAATAGGATATTTTTTATTATATATATCGTATCCTACTTTAGCAACAGTCATAGGGTTTCCATCTTTAAAATGTTCAATCGCACGTTCTAACCTATTACCAATTTGATTTTTATTATCATATGGCAATACCCTAAAATTAGGATCAACATACTTAACTAATTTAATAGGATTTACATACATAATAGTATTATAATCAGAATCAGTTTCCATATCCCAATTCAACTTACTACTTTCATTTAAAAAACTTTTAAAACTTTTCATAACATTTATAAATACTTAATATATAATGGTATTTATAAACTTATGAAATTAATTAAAATATTAAATGAAGGTGGTGAATTATTATCATCTGAAAAAGAAGTTCGAAGAATTAAAAAAGAAGAAATAAAACCTACATTACAAATAATTAGTGGAATGTCGGGGTTACCAGTTAAATACTTACAAGCTAATCTTATTGGTTCAGCCGGTAAACGCCCTGAAAGTGGTGATATAGATATCGCAATAGATATAAAAGAACTGCCAAAATATGGTTATGATACCTACCTAGATTTACATGATAAAATGAAGGCAAAAACTACTGGTAAATTTCATAAAAAATTTAAAGTTGGTGTGTATAAGGTTCCAATTAAAGGTGATGAGAAAAATGGATTTGTGCAAGTTGATTTCATGTATGTAAACAATCCAGAATGGGCAAAATTTGCATTCTATGCTCCAGATTCCTCAAAAAGTAAATATAAAGGTGCAGTAAGAACCGCATTATTAATGGGAGTTATTGAAGCAATAGATACCGGTTATTCTAAATATGATGATAATGATACCCTCGTAGGCAAAGCAACAAATAAGTTAGATTTACCATATGGTGTAAGACCTTCTTTTAAACAACATATAAACAATAGATTAAGACCCGTAAATGGTGTACAATTTCAAAATAGCTTTCCAGATTCGAAAGTTAAATTAGATATTATTGATGATCCAGAAAAAATTGCAAAACAAATGTTTGGTAATAAAGTTAAATTAGAACAATTAGAAACCGCCGAATCTATACTAGAATTAATAGATCAAAAATTTGATAATTCTGTAAAAGAAAAAATATTTAACAATGCAAAACAAAGGTTAAGAACACTATATGGAAAAATAAGAATCCCTCCACAATTAGAAAGAGAATAAATATATGTTACTTAAAAATATTATACGAGAATCAACAGAATTTAAAGTAAAAGAACGACCAGGTTTTGGTACTACTATATATAACGACTATGGTCACATATCAATACTAACTGGTGGCAAATATAGTCCTGCATTACATTCTATTACTGATTTTGTTATAAATGATGAGTCACAACGAGGAAAAGGTTATGGTGATGCCCTAGTAAAAGAAGCATTGCGTTGGTATCCATCTGATATAGGTGGACAAGCATCATCGAAAGCCAGTATAGTTGTATTACATAAAAATGGGTTCAGACTTTTTAATGATCCAGATTCAACTATTGAAGATGCATTTAAAATACAAGAAGAAAATTCATCAGTCTATATGATTAAACGATAAATAAACCTAACAATAAAAAGGAAAAAACATGCAATTAAATGAAATTTTAAATCCATATACCACACGAGAGATACAAGAAATAATTTCTATAGTAACTAACATTAATCCATCTGATATGAATAAAGTTAAAGAAATATTTGCATCTACTCCATATTTCGACAGTATAAATAGAGAACGTTATACAATGGAATTAACTGATTTAGATTTTTTTAGACCTGACTTATTAACGGATAAATTAAGTGTTGCTACCAACTTCGGTCATGATAAAAATTCTAGATACGGTTCTGGTGATGAAAAATATCCTACCAGGTTATTAAGAAAATTAAAACAAGAATTAGGTGAATAAAAAAGGATTGTAAAAATGCCACAAAAATATATTAAAAAATTAGCAAAAAAACATAATATTACTATTGACAAAGCCGAACAATATTGGGATAATGCTAAAAAACAAGCTAAAAAGCAAAATAAAGAAGATAATTATGCATATATAACAGGCATTTTTAAAAATATGATGAATGAATCATTTACATTCAAGGAGTTTTTTAATAATGCTAATGAATAAAATTAAATACGCTGTACTATTATCAATTTTAATATTTAATATACCATCAAATGCAATGACAGTAGATGTTATTCATGTTATAGATGGTGATACAATTAGAACAAAAATAGCTGACGTACCTGAACCATTTGATATTATTTCTATACGAATAAGAGGCATTGATACCCCTGAGATAAGAGGTATAAAATGCAAAAACCAAAAAGTAATAGCCTATCAAGCAAAATTATTTGTTATTGATAAAATTAAAAATAATAACAATAAAATAACATTAGAAAATATTAAAGTAGGAAAATTTGGTGGACGTTACGTAGCCGATGTTTTTACAAATAATAAAAATTTAGGCAATGAATTAATTGAACATGGACTAGCACAACCTTGGAATGGTAGTGGTAAAAAACCTATTTGGTGTGAATAATATGCAAACATTTAAAACATTTTATGAAAACTTAAACCAAAAAATTTTATATGTAACAATAGGAATAAGTGGTTCTGGTAAATCAACATATTTAAACAAAAATTTTAATAAAGATGTTATTATATCACCAGATAATATTCGTCGTGATTTAACAGGTGATATAAACAATCAAACGCAAAATAAACTGATATGGGAGTCAATGGTTCCCGAATTGATAATACAAAAGCTAAATAAATACAATGAAGTAGCATTAGATGCAACTAATTTAAACGCTAGTAATGTTAAATCTTTATTATTATCAATAAAAAATGAACACGAAAATTTAAAGACAGTTGCACTAGTTTGGAAGCCTAATCTTGATATATCTAAAGAAAGAGTAAAGAAAGATATAGAAAATAATATTGATCGAGCAAATATTCCTGACGATGCTATTGCATGGCAAGCAAAACAATTTTATAAAAATAAACAAAATTTATTAAGTCAATTTGATACAGTTAAATATATAAATAACTAAAGAGGTCATATATTATGAATACCGTAACCTATACATTTCAACCGGAACAAGAAGTTTTTGTTTTAATAACAGAAAATTTAAAAAACTATGGACTCAGTACGTTTATCGTAAAAACTAAAATAGCAACGGTTGTATTAAATATTGATTCTGAAGAAGTACAAAAAAACTATAATGTACAATTTCCAAAAGGTGGATCAATGCGTATAATTGGTGAGGAGAATATTTTTGCAGATAGCGCAAGTGCTATTAGTGCGTTAGAAAGTATAATCAACCAGCAATAATGGAAATTATAAAAACAACAATACCACTATCACCAGAATTAATTAATATATATACAAAAAATAACAAAGAAAATAATCAAAATATTTTATTTGATTTTAATATTCAACAATCAGAATTATCAAATAAGCATATAATTGGATATCTATCTCATTTAAAAATAGATTTTAATGTTTACAATTTCACAAAAGATTTTTTATATGAGTATATGACATCTAATTTTTACTTAGGAAAATCAAATTTAATTGAAGAACACCTAATATATTTATCACAACATAGTAATGAATTAACTCAAGAACAATTTAAATTCATTAATTCATTTCCTTTGTTATTAATACATTCAATATATCCAAAAAATAAGCATATTGACAATATAATTAATAATACAAATTATATAAAAAATAAAAATCCATTAATTGGTGTTAATATATCACATTTTATAAATTATTCCAACGAATTGTTATTATCATTAATAGGTGATAAAATATATAATTTTAAAGAACAATATTATTATAATTATTATTTTGATAATCATTTATATGATAATAAAAAATTAATTCAACTTTTTATTGAAAATAACAAAAACTTGTTAAATATTGGTGTCGAATATTTCATAAATAAGTGATAAATAAATTTATATTCTTAATATATAGGAGTGCAATTTTAATACATGTTAATAGATAACAATTTTCAAAAAATGAGTTATTCAGATATTATCAACCAACCATTATCTAAAGCAACTAATATACGTATTAGGTTTAATTGCGAATTTTTACATAATTGTTCATTTCATTGTTCAGGTTGTTATGTATATAGGAATAATAATTTTGATGAACAACAATTAGATACTTTATATAATTCCATAGTACAATTTAAACAAAATGGTGTAACGTTTGATGAAATTGTTCTTGGGCCAACTGATTTCTTTGCCGCATATAATTCAATAGAATTAATATCTAATAACAAATTTAATAAAATATTTGAGGATGGGGATATTGTACTAACTATATTATCTACATTGCAATCTGATAATGAAACAATTATAAAACACATAGAAGCAATTAATAAACATATTACTCACCCAAACATGGAAATTGAAGTATTAATAATATTTCAAATAGAAAAGTTATTAAACAATGATATTGATTATATTAATTCATTAAAAGAAAAAATACAATTATTAAATAAATTTAATGCACGTATAGATTATGCAATGCAAATGAATATTCAAGACGTTAATAAAATAAAAGGTGAATTTACGTTAACAAACATAACTAATCTAGTTAAAAATGAATTCAACACTATTGTTGAATTTAACCCATCCATATTAAGAACTAAAAATAATGATTTAATATATCATATAATGTCTACATGGAATGAAATGTTAAATGAACAAATAACACAAGAAAATAAACATTTAGTAACATTTACAATGGGTAATGTATTTCATGCAGGGTTTAATGAAATAACATATAATTACCATGATGGTAAATTTTACATATGTCCATTTATATACGAAAATGTTTTTGATAAAAGCGAACCATTCTTAATAAAAAAAGAAAATAATGAATATACATATAATGACTTTGAAATTTTTGAAAATTATTCAAACGTTGAAATGTTTGAATATGCAAATGAAACTGATGAATGTGGCACATGTCCATTTTTAATGTCGTGTATTTCTAAAAGTGTGCTATATTACATGAAACAATATAATATAAAAAGTTGTATGTTGGCAAAAGATATAATGAATCTATACGCATGATATTAAATAAAGGAATCAGCATAAAAAACCGAGACAAAAAAGCCAGTAGTCTTTCTCTGCGTGATTCACCTATAAATTCAATATCAATACAATTAGAATTTTTGGATGGTTGTGATTTTAATTGTATTGGATGTTTTATAAAAAGAAAAAATTATTATACAGAATCTGATTTGATTTTTCTAAATAAATTCTCCGAACAATTAGTTCATGACTATGAATTAAATGAATTAATACTTGGCCCAACTGATTTATTTGGGTGCAAAAATGCAGAAGATATTTTAACGAATGAAAAATTTATATCGTTATTTACTAAATTTAATGCGCTAACTATAAATAGCACACTACAATCTTCACCGGAACATATAAAAAACATATTATCATTAATAGATAATATACCAGTCAAATATGTAGAAATATTCGTAGTTTTTGATATGGAATTATACAATAAAGATAAAGAAAATTATATAAAAGTATTAGAACACAATTTAGAATTAGTTAAAGAGTTTAATATAATATTCGTATTTAATATGAATGACACCATAGATATGCAATATTTTATAGAAATTTCCAAGTATATAAATACAAAATACAATTCTCATCTAAAAATGGTTCCTTCATTTTTTAGATCTAACAATAAAAATAAAATAATTGACAACTTAGAATTATGGAACTATAATTACAATACAAATACAAATATTACATTTTTAAATAATATAGCAGATTTGTATTTTGGTGGCTATACATACCATAATTATACGTTTAAAGATGGTAAATTATTTAAAAATGCGCATATATATGATTTTTTATTTATAGAAGATAATAACTTCGAAGTTCCATTAGCTGATAATGCTAATGATATTTTAAATAATGAACAAAAGATTATACAATTACAATATGAGTATGCATCTAATATAGAATGTTGCGATTGTCCATTGTTAGCTTCATGTGTTAGCAAAAGTGTGTTATTAGTAATGGAAACATTTAAAATGAATAAATGTATATTACCAAAAAACAATATATTAACATGTAATAATATAAATATTACAGGGGGTACTACAAATGATAAATGAACGCGAACAATATTTAATAGAACCAGAAATGGATTGGATAGAACGGTTATTTGATTTTTATCAAATGCCTGGACACCAACTTAACGTAATTTGGATGAGTGTATTATTAGCATTCGTAATATATATATAATAAAAAATAGGAGGAAACATGGCAGATAAAAAATATTTAGGTGATCACGTTGAAGAAATATTACATAGCATTGGTGCAGATAAAATTACACAAAAAATAGAAGAAGTAACAAAGAAACCATGTGGCTGTCAACAAAGAAAAGAAAAATTAAATGAGTTGCATAAAAAATTAACCGGTGGGTGAATATATGAACACGCAACAAATAGATAATAAATTACTTGAACAGTTGAAGAAAACAATTTCATCTTTACAAGTAAAAAACAATATGTTAAATAAAAGAATAAATGTGTTAGATAATGAACTTAACCAACTTAGACATGATGTTAACAGGTTAAAACGATGAAAAAAATAAAAGAAGCATTTCAAAAATCTAAAGCTTTTATTACTGATGCCGCTAAAAAAGGAACCAAATCAATAATAATAGTAGCACTTGCCACTACGATAGCGTACCAAAACTTCTTTCCATATAACTTTCTATGGTTTAAATCAATTCCAGGATTAAAAAATCAAGTAGAAAAATTAAAAACGGAAATTGAGTTAGAAAAAGAAAAAACGCAAATTTGTACCAATGGTAATGCAATATTATCATCAGCCATAGATAAACAAAATTTATATATTGAAAAAATGCAAGATAAATCTATAGAAATGCAAACTAAATTTAATGAGACTAACCTAATTCTATTAAAACAAAGAAGTGAGAACCAAAGAACTATAACAAATATATTAAATAGACCAACACCTAAAACATGTGATGAAGCTATACAACATTTATTAAATTCAAGAGAAACATTAAAATGGGTAGACTAATTATTTTATTATGTATTATACTATCAATTGGTTGTGCAAATACTGAAACAATAAAAACAGAAACACAAGAAGTAAAAATACCAGTTCTATTTTGCCCCAAACCTAATATTCCACCACGTCCAAACTTACTATTTAATAACATACCTGAATCAGAATTAAATAATCCTGGTAGAGTAGTACAATATTTCGAAGGTAGTATACAACAACTTCTTTTTTATATATATGAACTCGAAACTATTCTAAAGTTATATGAAACTAATGCAATTGAATTAGACAAAGAAGAATAGCAACTTTTTTATAAATACTATATACAAAAAGGATAATTACTTTATGGATTTTTTAAAAAATTTATACTCATATATATCAGAAGCAGAGAATAATCTAGATGCACTACCAGAAGATGTAATGAAAGAATTACAAAAAAATATTAAAACCGGCGCAAAAGATTTAAATGCCAAATGGTCAAATGCACTACAATTAGTTCATAAAGCATATGAAGTTTCAGGCGTACAAAGACCAACACCTGATATGCCTAATGCATGGAAACAATATGAACAAAACCTACATTATGCAGTAACACAATTATCACATTTTAGAGGACTAAAAGGTGATTGGCGTATGTCATCATCAATATTTAGAGAATCACTAGAAGTAAAAAATACTAAACAATTTAAGGTGGTTATAAATCATTCTAACTATTCGGATTCTCATATAGTAGAGGCGAACAGCTTAGATGAAGTTATAAATTCAATAGAAAAAAAAAATAAAAAAATAAATTTAGAAACTGTTATTGAAAAAAACGAAGCTGAAGCAACCTTAACTTTTTTTGAATATGGAATACGATTAAATTTAAAAATTTTTATTTCTGAAAAATAATTGACAAACATAAAATAATGCAGTATACTAATATTAACAACTTATGGGGGTATACATGCATCATTTTGTTAAACTATACAATCAACTAGATGAATTAGATAAAAAAACAGAAACTTTTTATTCTGTTACAACTAAATTCAATTCAAACCTATACAAAATTTTTAGCTATAGATTAGCTTCATATACAGATTTCCTTAATGATGGAGCGTTAGAATCAAGAGGAATAATGTTTAAAATCGATGAAGATCACAATCCAATTGATTTAGTATCTCGTCCAATGGAAAAATTCTTTAATGCGTTTGAAAATCCTATGGTAATGGACTTAAATTTTAACGATGTTATGTTTATTGAAGATAAAGCTGATGGTTCATTAATTTCTTCATTTACTGATGATAAATTATACTTAAAATCAAAAACATCATTGATATCACCACAAGCAATAGATTCCACAAGTTGGCTTAACACTCAAAATAATTTATATAATGAAATATATGATTTAGACAATCAAGGATTTACTGTAAATATGGAGTGGTGTTCACCATTTAATAGAATTGTGTTAAATTATGAAAAACCACATTTACAAATACTAAATGTACGGAACAGGTATACCGGTGAATATCTATTAAAAGAAGATTTATCATGTTATCCAAACATTTTAAATAATTACATTAAACGAATTGAATGTGATGATATCAATTCTTTTATAAAAGAAATACCAAATATGAAAAATATTGAAGGATTCGTTTTAACTTTTAAATCAAATTTTAAGGTAAAAATGAAAACACTGGCGTATCTATCCGCTCATAAAGCTAAAGATAACGTAAATTCACCAAGAAAATTATATGAGTGTGTACTTAATGAATCAACCGATGATTTACGGTCTTTATTTAAAGACAATAATGCCGTATTAGATAAAATCACAGAAATGGAATTATTTGTTGACAAAACATATAACCACTTAGTAGACTCAGTTGAAAAGTATTATGAAGAAAATAAACACTTAGAAAGAAAAGAGTATGCAATTAAGGGGCAAAAAGAATTGCCAGATTCTAACTTTTTTGGCTTAGCTATGATGAAATATTTAGGAAAAGAAGTTAATTATAAGGACTTCATGGTTAAACGATGGAAGGAATTTGGTATTAAAGATATAACAAATAACGAGGGAGTGGAATATGAATAATATGATGTTGGAGTTTTTTAAACCATTTGTGTTACTATCATTAAAAATAGTAAAAATATTGGCTATAGTATTATTAATACTTATTAATATTCACTTATTATTTTTTTATTTTATTATTAAAAAAAGTTGATAATAAAATTTAATTTAACTAAGAGGAATACAAAATATGAAAATTAAATCTTTATTGAAGGAGGATTAATGAAAAAAGTATTTTTAGGAGGCACTTGTAACAATTCTAAGTGGCGTGAAAAATTAATAAAACTATTAAAAATAAATTATTTTAATCCTGTTGTAGATGATTGGAATGAAGAATCATACAAAGAAGAATTAAAACAACGTAAAGAATGTGATTATTTACTATATACATTAACACCAAAACTGAAAGGTGTATATTCTATAGCAGAATTGACACAAGATGCAATAACAAAACCGGATACTACGGTTTGTTGTATATTATATACTGAAGATGGTGATAAATTCGATAACGACCAAAAAAAGTCTTTAGATGCAGTTGCAAAATTAATTGAAAAAACAGGAACAAAAGTTTTTTATAATTTAAAAGATGTAGCAGATTTTTTGAATAAATTATAAATTGTATGAAAAATAAAAACTAAATCTATACGGAGAATATACTAATATGAAAAAATGTATTGAAAATATAAAAGTAACATATAATGATGATAGCTATAATTATTACGATATGACAAATAGCGAACATGGACAGAAGTTTATTCATGATAATGGATCTTGGGTTAATCAATTATTTGAGCAAAGACTTACTGAACTTATGAGAACTTTAAACGACTTAAATGAGGAATATTCAAAGTATAGATTAGATTATAATTCATTTACGTTAGGAGAACAAACCTCAATGAATGATATGTATAAAAATGATATGTATGATTCACAGCGACATAGAAATAGAATGGAAGAGTTATATGCGAAGGAATTAGAAGAAAGAATAAAGAACAATTTATTAATAGAAAAACTAATAGCTGTTATTAATTATAAAACTATTTAACAAAAACTGAGGTATCAAAAATGTATAAATATAGATTTACGTATTGGTCTAATACAAACTTCGCTGATTTTATTAGAGGTACAAAAAAATTAACCAGTGGAACCAAAGAAGAATGGGAAAATTGGGAACAAAAAACTAAAAATAATAATCCAATTCGTTATTGGATAACAGAATATTTTTTAGACTCATTACAAGATGTTATTTATTATCCTTATGATTTATATTTAACAATATATCATTATACAAAAAGCAGATTTATATACCAATCTACTAAACTTAAAGCAAACAAAAAACATTTAACACCAGGCACATACCATGATTATTGTGAAAAGATACTCTTTTGTTTATTCGATGAATTGGTAGATTTTGTTGAAATTGAATGTGCAAATATGAATATGGGGTCAAAACCAAAAAAAGAACGAAAAAAAGTAAAATATTCTCTATTCAAACAAAGATATCCAGAAGAAGGAATCGAATATTTAACATGGGCGGTAAGTTTAAATGACTATGGTACACATTATACTGAGCAAGCATTAGCAGCACAAAAGGTATTAGAACTTTATTATTGGTGGTTAGATAGAGACAATAGACCAGATGTGTATGAGGAAAGCGGGTATGATGAATACTATAAAAATTATAATAACATTCTTGACTTCGTTAATAATTATGACGATAAGTTGAAATCAATTTTAAAAAAAGTTAATGAGTTAGAATTAAAATATTTACAAGAAGACCAGGATAAACTACACCAGCTAATAGACATACGAATGCATTTATTTGTATAATTCAAACTAATATATACAAAAACGCTTATATATAACACTTCTTTTTATATAAATATTATAAATATTTATAAATACTATATATTAAAAGGAGTGTATATACATGAAATTAACAAATCAATTGCGGTTACTAGCCGGTATTCCTATTGATGGTTCACTAGAACGAAAAACAACAATAACAGAAGTAACTAATAATAACGCACCAAGAAAAAATTTATTACCAAAAAGTAAAACTAATCTAATTAAAAGAATTGAATACGTTTCTTCCGCCATTGAACAATTAAAATCTGTAATAGATACCATAGAAGAAATACCACAATTAGACTATATGGGTAATTTACCATCAAAAATATCTGACATACAAAAAATAATAGGCGATTCTAATAGTGGGTTAACTGAATTGTTAAACATTTATAGAACTCAGTATAATATGTATGAAAAAAACAAAGAAGGCCGTAAAATGGCTAAAAAAGATACCGTTTCGGAATCAACTAAACCACTAAATGAAATTTCAAATGATGCATTATCACGATATAAAACCGCAGCAAGCGATTATATATCCAAAACAGACAAAGATGCAATATCAGCTTATAAAGACCATGATACCGAAACTGGAAAAAAATTAACCAATAAAGCAAATAAAAGATATTCAAATATATTAAAAGCGACAAATAAACAATTCGCCAATGATTCAAAAAAATATTCGGATGAAAATGAAGAAGATTATGATCATGATTCACTATCTGATGATGATATTGATTATATTAATACTCAAGGTGATGAAGAATTAGAATATCAAGAAAAAAATGGATTTAATCCAGAAGATGTAGAAGGGGTTGAAGATGAATATGATAATGATTCACTATCGGATGATATTGATGATATTAATACTCAAGGTGATGAAGAATTAGAATATCAAGAAAAAAATGGATTTAATCCAGAAGATGAATATGATCACGATAATGAAAATTTTGATGATAAATTAAAAAGCAAATTTAGTTTTAGTGAAAGTACTTCTTCATATTCAGATACTACAGTATCACATGCGTTTACTACAAATAAACCAATGAATGTCGTAAGTAAAGACAAAACCTATTGGGATGATGTTGTTGAACCAAAAACAGCAAAAGGTGAAACCCCAACACAATTAAAAAAATTAGGTGATGCTTCAATGGGAGACTTTGAAAATAAAATTAAAGTACCGGCTTCTATTAAAAATCAATTAAAAGAACAGATTAAAATAATTGAAAGGGACTTAAAAACTATTAGCGTTACCAATAAAGAAGCAACTCAATTTTATAAAGATCTACAAAATGCGTTTGAACAATTATTAAATTATTTAAACGAAGGAACAGTTAATGGTATTAAAAATGCACAAATATTTATGTCTTCTTTAATGGGACCAATGCTTCATAAGATACCCGATGATGTTATTACTTTTATAGCTAAAGGTGGTAAGTCAAAATCATTAAAAGATTATATGAATAAAATTTAAAGGAATTATTTATGATACAACCTAAATATATCACAGAAGAACACATCAATTGGAATGGAAGCACTGAGCCGGCAATTGTGCTAAATAAAAATGAAGCATCAACAGAATTGTTTAAATGGCGTTATACCGATACTATAACAAAACCATTAATACATGGCTACATAATGGAATACGCCAATAAAAATAACATCGATGAAGAGAATGCTTTAACCATCCCTAAAACCGAAGGATGGCAAGAAATTGTTTTTAATGAAAATATTGATGTATCAAATAAAACAAATTTCATAAAAAATAAAAATGGAAAAATAATTGTTAGTTTAAAAGAAACTAAAGAATTAACTGATGCTATTGGGTTACCAGTTATTAAACCAAAAAATGGCTATCAAGAAATAAGTTTTCAAACACCATTAACTAATAACACAAGTACTAATTTAGAATTAGGAAAAACTGAAGCATCACAAGCATTTATAACTATTCAATTAAATAAACTAAACTTAACAAATTCTACCCCTATTTCCAACGATATAGAAGAAGATAAAGGTATAGAGGTGGGTAGTATTTTATCCTTTAAATTAAATATAATTAAAGATAAAACACACGGTACTGATGAAGATGTATCCGAAATAATTAAATATACAATTAAAGAACAAGAAACATGGGAAACTTTACAAAAGGAACTAGTTTCTATATTTTCAAAATACGATATAATTTTTAAAATAAATAAAAAATTAGATACAATTACCTTATTATACAATAAAATTGGCAATAATAAAATTGAAATTAAAGAAACCAAACTTAAAGATATCCCATTATTTTCTAAAGGATTAATACAAGCAGTAAACAATAATGATGCATCAATTACTATAAAAAGTGTAAATGGTGTTAACACTGACATAATAGAATATTCTGCAAATCTATATATAAATGGTACACTTACTGATGTAAGAATTAAAAGTAATGAACTATCAGATAATACATTTAAAACTGTAATTAATGTAATAAACACTAAATTAAATAACGCAACATTTAATATTTACGAAGGTAAGTTATTAATTAAAAGCAACACAACAGGTTTAACCTCAACGATATCCGTAGTAGAATCAGATAATATAGAATCAAACACAAACAATACAAAATACGGACTAAAATCATTGCCTGTAGCGGATTTATTTAAATCGTTAGGTGATGCATGTGTATTACACGAATCGGTAACTGGCACCGATTATGGTACATATAATTTAACAATTAATAACAACAATATAACGGTAATCCCTGCAATTGATAACTATACGTATGATATGTTAATGACTGATCTAAATAAATTAGATGCGGTTGTTTCATTTAATAACAATAAAATAATCATTGAACCAACTTCATTAGAACCTATAATAATAACTGATACTTTATTTGCAAACATTGACGATGTAGACGAATTTACAATTATTGAACCTGAATTAACTAACATGTCGTATTGGTTTAAAGTTAAAATAAATAATAAAGAAATTGATGTTTTAATAGATCAACATAAATGTGATACAATAGAAAATTTAATAAATGAACTAAATATTCAATTAACTGATATAATTTATTTTTCCGTAAAAAACAATGTGATATTTGCAACAGCAATACACGACAACAACGTACCAAATTCTTCAATTCAATTTACACAAGACAATTTGTTTAAATTTTTAGAAGGATTTAATCATTTTGGTAATAAATACATTGGTGTAAATAACATTACTGAAATATTTAAATTGAACCTTAAATTAAATCAACCATTATTAAATTTTCTACATGGTATATATGATGTTATACCTCATAAACCAATAGCTTTTAACGGTTCTAATAAAATATATTTTAATCACAAATCAAAAACTTGGAAAAATTTTATAACTGATAAAGATGTAGAGTAAATAGATGAAACTATTAGATTTATTTGAGAAACAAAAACATACCAGTGTTATTAAACCAAAAAAACGACCAAAAGGAACGTTATGGTTTACAGATAAACAATCATGGTACATAGATATTAGAAATTATTTAAATCCTAAAGCCAATTTAGTCATGGACGGTGATAAAAATATATATGCAAATAATGATTCTAATACTATTACATTTGGGGTTTGGTATTCAAGTAAAAATAAAGGAATTACATTTGAACAACCAAGAGCCACACACATTTTAACAAATAATAAAAAATTTATAAAAATAGTTTAATAAAAATTAGGAGACATAATACATGACTAAATATATAGAATCAATTATTGATAAATCTGAACAAATAAACAATAAAATTCCTAAATTTGGGGCGGCATTAAATTATTACCCAACTTATATAAAAAAACAAGATGGAGAAATGGTGTTTGCTTTATTTACAGGTTTTGAATTAGAAAACGCAATTAAACGTGGTGATAATAATCCTGAAGATAAAATACCACATAAATCCAGCAAAGGGTTTTTTTCTAGATTATTTAATTTATAATAAGGAGACTCTAAACATGAAAAAACCAACAGCTCAAAATGGAAAGGGTTCAAAACCAAGACCTTTTTCAGTGGATAAGAAAAAATTTGATGAAAATTGGGATAAAATTTTTAACAAGAAGAAATAATAATGTATATTAAATACAGATTTTTTATTAAAAATGGACATCACCCAATAAATTTTAATAATAATTTTCCGTATTGGATTACTAAAAGGTATAAAAATGGTGGTTTTAGTATAGTTGTTATATTAAAAGAAAATGAAAATATATATAGTTTTTGGCCTTATGCTGTAATAGATAAGTCATATACTAAAAAATTAACTAAAATTACTTATACTGATAGGTTTTCTAAACCATTATGGATTAAAAATTAAAATTTTTTATAAATATAAAAGTACAATATATTCAAGGAATTAAAATGAAACTAAATGATATTAAAAACCCTAATGACATAGATTTAACAAAATTGCACGAAGAATTAGACATAATGCATGCACAATTAAAAACATTAATTAACAAATCATTGCAATTAAACGAAGACTGGGAACCACCAGTAGGTGTAGGACAAGATGATATGACTGCTGTTATCGATTTATTAGATAATACAATGAAACAATTTAATGCAGCTAAAAGGGGTTTAGGTATAGCTAATAAATTAACAGGCCCAGATAAAAGAAAACATGCAAGCAAAGTTCTTAGCAATATGAATAAAATCAGAGCGGCAATTAGGGATGCAGAAAGACAATTAATTAATTTGTTAAGATCATAAATAATTAAAATATAATATCAATAATATGAAATTATATCAATTGTTGGATTCCAACTAATTAAAAAAAGAACTTAGCTATTTATGAAATTATATCAAATATTCAAAGAAAATGAAGAACATTGGGATACATTAGAAAAAACAGGGTTTTGGGGTAAACAAGGAGCTGGCTGTCTTTTTTATTCAACAAACACAGAAAGATATTTAATAGCACATAGATCACAATATGTACAAGAACCAAATACTTGGGGGACATGGGGCGGAGCATTAGATTCCAATGAATCACCAAAAGTAGGCTTAACAAGAGAAATAAAAGAGGAAACCGGATATACCGGACAACTGACTTTAAAATTTTTATGGACTTTTTTTGAACACGAATCAGGTTTTAAATATCACAATTTCTTAGCAATCGTTCCTGATGAATTTCAACCTAAATTAGACTGGGAAAACCAAGGATTTGAATGGGTCAATTATGGTAATTGGCCTACTCCATTACATCCTGGAATGCAAACGTTACTTGATAGTGGAAATTTATGAAATTACAAAATATTTTAGAAAGCTACAAATTATATAATATTCCCGAAGGGGAAGAACAATTCATTGAAAAAATTGTTGGTAATATTATCAAAGAATTAAAAATACCAAATAACGTAAATATTTTTATATCTTTTAAACCTAACATAGAATTAGATCCAAGACAGTCCGGTATGGCAGTACAAAGCCCACAAAATCCTTCTACATTCTATCTTTTTATAAAACCTAACCTATCACAAGTGGATTTAGTAACAACACTTATACACGAATTATACCACGTTCATCAAATGGTAACCGGAAAACTTAAAATGACATTAACAAATAAAGGTTATGACGTTACATGGGAAGGTGAACATCTAGGAATTCTAAAATATTCACCAAATACACCATGGGAACATGAAGCAGAATCAAAAGAAAGATTGTTGTTACATAAAATACTACAATAAACTATTATAAAATTCATAAATTAATTTCAATTCTTCTAATGTTGCATTAGATTTTAATGTATTTACCCTATTACTAACTACAACAATATTATCAGCTTCATACCCTTTGGTAGATTCAATCCTATCTATACTAAAACTATTATCCTGACTTTTTCCAATATTATAACATAATGGTATATTAAGAACAGGACAAGTAATAGGAAACGATAAATCATGTAAATCCATTAATGTTAAATTAAATGGTATGTTTCTTTTCTTCGCGCTGTTCTTTAACTGATTGTAGATAGACTTAACTTGTTTTTGTGTTACATGTATTCCCATACATATATTTATAACTGTACTTCAGACTCCCATTTACTCATATATAATTGAGTAGTTCTTTCTGAAATTGCAACAGCTAACCCACGCAACCAATCTAAATATACATTTATATCATTGAAGGTATGAACATTATTATTAGCGTCACGCCAAAACATTTGGTTTGCATCCATAGTGATATTTAATTTTAATCTACCTTCTATTTCAACTATTTTCCCATTAATATTTTCTATTGCGATTTTATCTGCATCTAATACTTTGCCATCATATGAAATAGGTAGATACCGGTCTATAGATAATTGGTTATTAAGAACTTGTTTAGCTTCTTCTAACACAGCATCATTATCAATTATCCATGTGCCATTATCCCAAACATATAAACCTTCTGGTTTAGGAATGTTAGTTAACGTTTCTGGTAATTCACCTAATTCTGTATATTCAATTTGTTCACCTGTTTCTTTAACCCAAACATAACCCCTAACATCATTAACAATATCCCATTCTACCCCATTAAATACTGCAATTTCATTATCCACAGTATTTGGTGGCTCTATTGTAGTTGCAAATGCAGGAACTAAGGAATATTCTTTAGTTTTAGGATTATAATCTGCTTGACTCTCGCTTATAAATGTTTTGTTCACACTATCATAATTATATATTTTCATTTCTTTCTTCCTTTAATATTTTATACAAGCCAACATTGGAATATTTTTCGGTCTTGTCTCAGTGCCGCCTGTGTTGCCCGATACCGTAGCTCTGAAATCGCTTGCACCGTTGGGCCACGACCCACCGAGCACGGCATACCCAGAATAACGCATTGCGGCATCATGATTATGACTTTTTAGCTCATCAGCTTGCCACGTACCAATACCTCTACCAGGATCAACCCCTCTACCGTCATCCCAATTCCGTACGAAATACCCACGAAAATCTGGTAGTCTAAATGTTGTTGATCCATCTCCAGGTGAGAAATGACCTATACCCCCCCAACTTGCATCATCTATTGTTATATTTCCTGAGTTCTGAGCAAACTCCCATAAATCAGGATATTCAGACCGTAGAAGTAAAGCACCATTTAATTTTAAATGTGTATCAGGTGCAGCATTTGCGGGGAAATATGTTATGCTACCAACAGCCCCTCCACCTGAACCTATATCTTTCCACTCATCTGCATACTGATAAAGCCCATCTTTTAATGATGCATGCCCACTTAAATAAAATAACCGTCCTTCTGTTATATTAATTGGTAATGTATTACCTTTCTCTATAACTAAATTCTTAGCATCACTTCCTTCAACTAATTCTATCCCATCCATTAACATTATAATAATCTCCTTATAAATAATTTATAATTATATTTATAATTATTTAAATAATATCATCAATAAAATTATAACTTGCAATGACATTAAAATATCATATTCAATTCTCAATCTTTTTTGTTTTTTTAATTCTTCTTCAGTTGGAACTTTTGGTATATTATCACTATATATTTTCATTTATTCTCCTTATTATAAAAATGGTGTTTTTGATAAAATTTCAAGAATTATTGTAAACGCTTGTTTTATCAATATTTTATTTTCTAACGTATTCGAACTTTTATCAACTTTATTTAAATCCAATACGTCATTTACAAGTTCTTTGTATTGACTTTCAGTTATTTTACCATTATTGTAAAGTTCACTTATTTCTTTAACTCTTTTACAAGAATTTGATATTTCTGGTATTTTATGTCCCATTAACTCTTGTATTACTTCTTTTGTGTTTATTTCATTCATTATGAAGTCCATTTTAATTTGCCATATGCTATTAAAGCACGTTTCATTTTCTCTCTCATTAGTTCAAATTTTATATTACAGTATTCAGTAGAACCATACCCATTCCCATAATTATAAATTACATCATCTATATCATTAAATAAAATAATTGATATTTCATTTAATTGTTCGTGATTTGGTAATGTTTCTGTATACACTCGCCAAATCAAAACCTCTTTACGTAGTTTATCAATATTATCTGTTATATAATGTTCCTTATCACAATTTTCATTTAATGTTATTAATTTTGTTTTTATATTTGCCATTAAATCAAATTCTGTATTATCATAATCAGGTGGCAAAGTAGAACATGACATTAAACCAACTGAACTTAAAAATAATATTGTAACAAATATCAATGTTATAGTGTGTTTTTTAATAAAGTGTTTCATATTTTCCCTTTGTATAATTATTAATTATTTGCATTAATTCTTGTTTGTATATTTTTCTTTGTAATTTATCAGAATTAATTATATTCATATAATCATCTAATAATATTAACGCATTTTTTAGTTTATCTTCTATTTTAGACTTTTCATTTTCAGTAAATCTATATACTGGTAGATCACAAATATAATCAGTATATATTATATTTATACTTTTACAATAAGTAATCATTTCTTCACGAGATTTTATACTTCTAGCTTTAGAACCCAAATTATTATCTATTGCAGTTAAAATATCTTTATAACGTTGTATATCTATATTTAATAAATCTACCAATCGCTGATAACGTTTTACAAACCAACTAAGCCGCCATTCAGTAAACGTTTTTATTATTTCCTCGAATGTCATATTTATAATACTATCACCATTAAAATCAATAACATTAAGATTTTCTGTTGCAGTACTGGTTAAATGTAATATTTTTAAAATTTCACTATCACTTTTCCCATTTAAAGTACCACGTTTAAACATAACATCTATTTCATAGTAGTTTTTAGAATTATCTATGTAATCTACAATCTTATCGTTATCGCTTAACTTATTTAATTTATCTATATATTTTTCATGTAATAAACCATATGGTAAATTAGTAATAGTTATAGTATACGCATTTTTTCTTTTAAATGAACCATTAAACTGCCATTTACCTTCATCGATACTAATTGCATTCTGATTAATTGGTTTCAACGATGGTTTAGGTTCTATAATTTCTTTATTGTTTAAATAATCTAGTTGTGCATTAATTATATCATCCAATGAACGCGGTAATATAGAAGTTGCAAATCCAACTGCAATACCCTCTTGTGGATTTAGTAATACTACGGGTAACAACGGTAAAAAGTGTTTTGGTTCATCAAGTGTACTATCATAATTTTCTACCATTGGAAGAATTTCAATATCAGGTAAAATTACATCTTTAGTAAATTCTGATATATACACTGAGGTATATCTAGACGCACCATAAGCAGTAGGTTTTAAAATAGTACCAAAGGCACCTTCACCTGTTAATAGTGGTATATTATTACCATATGGTGATGCCAATGTATTTATTGTACCACAAATAGATTGGTCACCGTGAGGATGATATGGCATTGTAGCACCAGCCAAGGTAGCACTTTTATGTTTTTTACCATCTTTTGCAACCCATAATATGCGTCTAGCACCATTTTTAAGCCCATCTGTTATATGTGGTATTGCCCTATTAGATAAAGTATATAGTGCGTATTGTTTTCTTTCATATAAAATGTAATCAGAATTATCCATTGTATTGTAGCCACTCTTTTCTTGCATTTGTATCATTACCAAATAACATAGATAACGTATCTTTTAATCTACCATCATCTACAATAGGCAACAAATTAGCAGTACTATCACCACCTAATATCATTTCCCAATCTTTATTAATCATAGAACCTAATCCTTTCATATATGTTATGTTATAATTTTTATATTTATTTTTCTCTTTTTCATAATCATCACGAGTAGTAAAATGTATTCTAGTTTTTTTATTATAAGCAACTACATTAGGGGCAATCAACCTATATACTACTGGTTCATAATTACTATCAAATAATTCGGGCCATTGCTGGTAAAATAAATTAATAAGTAACGCAAATATATCACCACCATCGTAATCACTATCTGATGTTATAATTATTTTACCATATCGCAAATTACTTCTAATAGCTTTTCTACCTGGTATTAATCCTATTGCCGTTATTAAATCAGTTACCTTTCCCATTTGTAATAATTGTGCTGGTGTTGCACCATAAACATTATTAATCTTCCCACGTAATGGTATTGATGCAGTTGTTGATGGGTTACGTGCATTTGTTATACTAGAAGCAGCACTATCTCCCTCACATATTAATAATTGACAATCTAATCTATTTTTAGATGTTGCGTCAATTAAACCGGCAATCTTTTTATGTGATTGTTTTTTATGATCTTTTAGTGCCTTTTTTTCCGCATCTACATGATGTCTAAGCATGGCCCTATCTAATATTTCTTGCAACCATTCTTTGTTCTTTTTAACGAATACTGCCCATTGTTCATCAATCATATCAACTATAGGTTTTTTAAGATTTGGTCCTGTTAACCTAGTTTTAGATTGTGCATCATACTGAGGATTTGATATTTTTAGATTGCCCAATATTAACAAATTCATTCTAATATCATTTTTTGTTAATTCACATTTATGTTTTTTGCTTTCCTTCAAAAGCTGTGCAGTAACCTTATCATAAAAAGAATTTAAGAATTGAACATTACATATACCACCATCAAATAATAATGAACTATTAACCCATGAAAATACCTTTTCATCTATACCTTCATGTACGTCAAAAATAACAAAAAATTCTATATTATCGGTTTCAAATTTAAAATAATTTTTTGATATTTGTTTTATTATATCATCAAACCCATTTTTATATCTATATTTTTTCCCATTGTATTCCGTTATCATACCAGGATTGGTCAATGATATTTCCATGGCTCTATTTTCAATTAACTCATTTGGCAATGATACATCTTCAAATATTTGCGAATCTAATTGAAACGATACCGTTGTTCCAGTTTCTAAATATTTTTCATCTTCTATTGTAGGTGTTGATACATGTAATGCACCGTCTGAAAATTTTTGACTATAATGTTTTCCATCACGATAAATGTCAATATTAAATTCTGCGCTACAATAGTTAGTACATGCACTACCAACACCATTTTGACCAATAACCCCATTTTGTTTATCATCACCAAAGTTCCTACCAGCACGTAACGATCCTAGTGCAACTTCAGGGGTATACCGGCCTGTTTCATGTAAGCCTATAGGTATACCTCTACCATTATCTGAAATCGTGTATATTCCTAATAACGGGGTAGCTTGTATAGATATTCTTTTTATTGTTTTAGAACTATGTTGTATTAATTCATCAACACTATTGTCTAATATTTCATTACATGCTTTTAATGTTGATGGGCAAAATGCAAGGCTTTTAATTTTAAATTTATTGCCTATAAAAATAGGAACGTCATATGACACCTTAGACATATTACCTAAATATATTTGAGTTCTTAATCTTACATGTTCCCTATCTGTTAATACAACAATATCTTTTGAGTTATAATCATTTTTTTTCATATATTATTTTACCTGTTATTTACAATATAATCCCAATCTAGCTCTAGCAGCAAAACCAGAATGTATATTATCATTTATAGTTTTTAACACATACAACTTACCATATTTTTTTATAGCACTATCTATATCTTTACATCCTGGAATATCAGGAGTAGAAATACTCCACCCAAATTCTAACGCCTGTTTTGCTGCGATATTCCCATCACCTAACTTATCTGGTATATAAACCTTTAATCTACTTGATTTATTAAACCATATTTTCTGTGCCTCTGATATCTCATTACCTAAAATTGCAACCCCATTAACCCAATAAGAATCAAAAAAACCTTCAGTTATAAACAATGGACTGGTATTATTTACAAATAATTTATCGAAACCATACAATACTTTATTTGAAGGAATAGATGCATTTTCATATTTTTTCTTAGCATCAGCAAATGATCTACCACTATAATAAATTATGTTATCATTTTTAAACGCTGGAATTATTATACGCTTAAACCATTTTTTTAATTTAATATCATCAGTTTTATAAGATAACATAAATGGATACGAATCGGGATCTATTTTTCTTTCTTCTTTTAAATAATATCTGGCAACTTCTGCCCATTTATCATTCTTCTTAGAATCTTTTAAATAATAAAATGTATCTGGAATTTCTATAACTTTTGGCTCAATATCAACAGCATCTTTTAAATTAGTTTTTTTAATTTTTAAATGTGAAAATAATTCAAATTGTTTTTTGTTTATTATATCATCCGGTATACCAAAAGCTTTAAATACTGTTAATGCATCATTAGTAAATACTTTATGTTTAGATGGGTCAACAAGGGCAGTATGCTTGCAATTAAAACAATTATACCCCATTGTATCACCATCTAACTTAAATGCCGCCCTTGGCCCCTTTTTGCCGTGATCGTTACATACTTTACACAATACAGGCAACCATCCTTGTTGGTTGGTTGTATATTCTAAATGAACATATTGTCGTATAATATCTTCTAACTTATCCATTTAAAAATTACAATTTTTTAATATTCAACAACCTTTCGTTAATTTCATCGGATAACATCCAAATATCTTCACCTCGAACAATTCTAATGAATTCATCCTCGGATAAAAATGGAACATAAATTTGCTTAACTACTTTTTCAAACCATTCAGTAATAGCAAAAATTTCTGCTTTTTGCTCATTTCCTTTACCATATGTACCACTAGTGAAATTATGAAACATAAATAAACAACTGTCATGAATTATAAATTTCCTACACGATAAAAATATTAGTGTATGAGCAGATATTAATTGCCCATCAGCTATTGCATATACGTCTGCATCTGATACAGATAGTGCATTTATTAATTGCATTGCGGTAAATAAATCACCACCAACACCATTTAAATATAAATTTATAGTATCATTAGGTACTGCTGTACGAATAAGATTAAATAATTCATTGTACTTATTTGGCCTCTCTAGTACTGAATTTAAATATATACTGTATTCTTTATGTGGTATAATGCACCCAGTATTATCAACTTCTACCTTTTCTTCAACAAATATATCAAATGGTTGTTCTTGTTTAAAATCAATAGGAAATTCTAATTCAGAAATATCGTTCATGTTATTTTTTATCTTATATGCTTTATTCATATGTTTGTTTTGTTAACCCCTCAATATAACGTTTAGCTTGTTTAAAATCTGTAGTTAATAACGTTTTAGTTGTATTATCATTAACTATAGTTGTATGTATATGATTATCACTATCATCTTTTAATATAATAAAAATAGTATCCTTTATTTTTCCACTAGAACACACTAATGCCATATATTTATTTCCTTTTATAAGTAACATAGAACGCAAATTCTGTATCTTTACCTTCAACAATTTTAAAATTGTTGTTAATATAATTAACATTGAAAAATTTATCGCATTTATATTCTCCTTTAACAATTGTCATGTTTACTATATCACATATAGATAATGATTCAACAAATAACCTATTCCCACCACAAATAAAAATTTTTTTATTTGTATTTGAAGCATTGCATCGATCTAACGCATTTCGTAAACTTGTACATATGCCAGCAACACCATTAGCTTTATAATCCTTTTTTGATGTTATAACGTATGTTTCCCTGTTAGGTAAAATATCTTCACCTTCTTTTATTGTTCGATATTCCAATAAATCTTCATATGTATTTCTACCCATTATACATATGTTATTTTCTGTTAACTGCTTAAAATGTTTTAAATCTTCTGGAATATGCCATGGGATTTTATTTTCCTTAGCATAACCACCATATTTATTAACAGCAACTATCAAATTTATTTTATGTTTTATACTACTATAATTCATAATTTAATTCATTAATACTCAATTTAGCCTCTTTTGCAAAATATAATAAATTTTCTATTTTATGTTTTAAAAATTTATCGGCAATATCATCAATATTTTCAAAAGAAATATCAATAAATGTTAGTAAATCAGATACTTTATTTAAATTCTCTTCTTTATTATGTAAACTCATAAATTTATAATCTCCTTATCCTTATATAAAAGGTGTAGAGAGTATATGTTGTAATGATAGAAATCACCTCCTTTATTTTAAAAATTAACATATACTCAATACATTTTAACCTATTGTGGTTTGTTCAACCGCTGTTATCCAAGACTTAACAAATCCACTACGAACAATATCATGGGTAGTAAAATGAACCGCCTCAAACTCATTCATAAATTCTGAAACATTTAACAAATCCCCCATTCCCTGAGAACCTTTATTCCTTGAATTATCCAAATCAGTTTGTAATATGTCACCACAAACAATTATTCTTGTATTATTACCTAACCTTGTCATAATACTGTTAATTTCATGAAATGTCAAGTTTTCACATTCATCTATTATAACTATTGCATTATCCCAAGTTAAACCCCTAATAAAGGATGTTGGCATAAATTCAATCAATTTTTGTTTCTTCATATCTTCATACGTAGAACTTCTACCAATTAACTCCCAAAAAATGTTAATATATGGCTGTTCGTATACGGATATCTTTTCTTCTATTGTTCCTGGCAAAAAACCAATATCCCTTGTTGGTACTATTGATCTAACAATAATTAATTTGTTTTGTCTATTATTTAAAATATCATTTAAAGCTAAAAAACAAGCTAAAAATGTTTTTCCCGTTCCTGCTGAACCTGATGCTATTATGTGCGAATCATTAAACCAACCATGAAACATATCTTCCTGTGTTTTAGTTAATGGTTTAACTGATTTTAAATCGTGTATAGACCAACTTTTTTTATTTGGTCCTTCAATTTTACTATATGTATTATTCTGTATGATATTTGTTAAAAAATCAATATTCTCCTTATTTTTATTTTTTGCTTTTGTTTTTTTCTTTTTATGTTGGTAATTTTTGTAACTATATTGGTTATATGTCATAATAAACATTAATCTCCTTATAATTATGCAATATGCATTTTTTACATATTACATAACTATTTAGAGTATAAAAAATTAATGTTACTTTTTTAAAAATTATACTATATATTTTAATAAGTTACAATTTATACTTTTTCTAATTCAACTCGCTCTTTATCCAAATTCCTATTAATAGCATCATGGCTAGTAAACTTATTAGGATATCGAACTTTTAACTTATTTATTACACTCTCTAAAGATTGTCCCCAATCAATACCAATTTCATCAAATCCAATAGCCTGATACCAAGAAATATCAGAGAATTCTTCACTAACATTAATATAATCAATATCTTCACCATTTATATCATTTAATAATGCATATAATAATTCAGAAGATTCAGTTGCAATACCAACAATAGCATGAAATATCCTAACATTTACATCAATAGCATGTTTATCATTTAAATCTACATTACGAATATCATTCAGTAACTCTAATGCATTATGCAAAAGATTATTAAAGTCATCTTGATTATAATCTTTACCATACATAGCATTTTTCTTAATTTGATCTAATATTTCACCAATACATATAGACGCACCCATAACATTAAGCAATAATTTTTCATTAACATTAATACTATCTGGAATAGCTTCAGTCTTTAATGCATTTTCTTTAAATTCGTTTAAATTCATATAGTTCTCCTATTATAGTTTTATATCTAAATACTTATTTAAATGGTGCCAACAGGATCAATACCTATTGGTAATAAAAATATACATTTTCTTTTAAAATAAGCTTCATTATGTTTTACTTGTTCACGAGCTTTTAATACTTTTGTTTCATTTGTATGTAATGTAGACTTACAACATAATATTTTTTTAGCTATTCTATTATTCATCTA